>Ga0326597_10005716_pt1 | contig 17183 bp, 16 predicted proteins | sample RVTome_12_FD_203789 | JGI IMG/M metagenome (GOLD analysis project Ga0326597, IMG submission 203789) | Soil microbial communities from uranium-contaminated site in the Upper Colorado River Basin, Wyoming, United States - RVT100D185 | ecosystem: Environmental > Terrestrial > Soil > Contaminated >...
TCCTGCAGTCTTTCTTGCCTGATAAACTGTTTTGCCATCAGCAAGCTTCTTCAAAGTACTCATAAGCTTTGCTCGTGTCAATTTCATAGGACTAATTACATCAGCCTTATGAAATAGTTTCGGGATAACACAATCAACTTAATCACAATCAATTTTATATAGTTCAACTTTTCTTCTCTAATGTAGCGCTTTGCGAGGGTAATAAGATGTTAAATATAAACCAAAATATTGTTAAAAAAGATTACAGGAAGATGTTAATATGGATAAAATCAAATGAAAAAGAGGTGATGGTATGTTAAAACGTGAAATCGAAAGGTTAAATGATATAAAATATGGTGCTAAAATATTAAATAAAAATGTTAAATAACAACAAAATTAGGTATGTAAATTATGTTATAACACAGGGTGGATTTTCTATTAACAAGATTAAATCAAATCATAATAAAAAATGGTGAAATTCGCCCATATAGCTGACTGCCATCTTGGTGGCTGGAAACAGCAGCCAATGCAGGAATTGAACTTGCAGTCTTTCAAAAAAGCAATAGAAGAATGCATCAAAGAAAGAGTTGAGCTTGTAGTTATTGCAGGAGATTTATTTGACACTGCTTTTCCCCCTATAGATATTTTGAAAGAAACTTTTGCAGAATTCAGAAAACTGAAAGACGCCGGAATTCCATGTTTTTTGATAGCAGGAAGCCATGATTATTCTGTTTCAGGAAAAACCTTTCTTGATGTGCTGGAAAAAGCAGGTTTCTGCAAAAATGTTGGAAATGATTTTGAAGAAAAAAACGGCAAGCTGATTCTCAATCCGAGCATTCATAAGGGAGTTGCAATTTACGGTTATCCAGGGAAAACATCTGGTCTGGAAATCCACGACTTGCGCCGGGCTTCTTTTAATGAGGCTCCGGGTATGTTCAAGATTTTCATGCTTCATACAACAATAGACAAGGCCCGTGGGTCTCTGCCTATAGATGCCTTGGAAACGGCTAAATTGCCTCATGCAGATTATTACGCCTGCGGTCATTTGCACATCGATTTCCAATATGAAAATTTTGTTTATCCCGGCCCTGTTTTTCCGAATAATTTCCAGGAGCTTGAAGATCTACAGTTTGGCAGGTTTTACATAGTTGATTCCCGCCTGGAAAAGCCCCTAAAGCGTGTTGATTTAAAAATCCGGGACGTTGTTTCTATAAATATTGAAGTGAAAAACGCTCTTCGGGCAACCCAGCAGATTATTTCTGAAATGGAAAAGCACGACCTACAGGACAAGGTTGTTCTTTTGCGCATTCGCGGATTGCTTGAGAGCGGGAAGCACTCTGACATAAAATTCGCCCAGATAGAATCTCTTGCTGAAAAAAAAGGAGCATATTTTCTTTTAAGGAATACCAATGACCTTAAAATAAAAGAATCAGAGGCAGAAATGGATCTCAAAGGCATAACAGAAACAGAAGATATAGAGCAAGAAGCCATAAAATCTTTTTCAGAGCAAAATCCCTCAACATTTAACACAGTTCTTCCGCAAATAATGGCGGCATTCTCAACAGAAAAACAGGAAGGAGAAACATCAGAAACATTTGTTTTAAGACTAATGGACGAAACAAAAAAGATATTTAAGATTTGATATGAAAATTAAGAAAAATGTTAACAAGCATAAAATTAGGTTTTGAGGATGTGGTTGGTGAATGCAATTGTAAAAAGAGATGATACAAATAACAGGCACTGAGATTAAAGATGAAAATAAAAAAGATTTTGTTGAATAATATAAGAAGCTATGAGTCGCAGGAAGTTATTTTTCCTGAAGGATCAACGCTTCTTTCGGGAGATATAGGCTCTGGAAAAACATCTGTTCTTCTTGGAATTGAATTCGCGCTTTTTGGCCTTCAACCGGGTCAGCGTGGCAGCTCTTTGCTTCGCAACGGAGAAACAGACGGCTCTGTCGTTCTTCATCTGGATATCGATGGGGCAGAAGTCATAATAAAAAGAGGCCTTAAGAAAGGAAAAACAATCTCTCAGGACTATTGTTATATCACAATCAATGGAGAAAAAAGGGAAATGTCTGTAACCGAATTAAAAGACAAAGTCCTTGAGCTACTCTCTTATCCAAGAGAATTCTCAAAAAAGCAGAACATCCTTTACAAATTCACAGTCTACACACCCCAGGAAGAAATGAAGCAAATCATCCTTGAAGACCCTGAAACAAGAATAAATGCATTAAGGCACGTTTTCGGCATCGACAAATACAAGACAATAATTGAAAATGCCACGATAATAGCATCCAGGTTAAGAGAAGAAAAAAGGCTTCGTGAAGGACAGATAGAAAATCTTGAAGCAGACAGGGAGTCTTTGGCGGCAAAGGAAGACGAATTGGAAACAAAGCACCACAACCTCGTTTCTGTGGAAAAAGAGCTTTTTCTCCGCACAGAGGAAATGAGGAAAGCCCAGGAAGAAAGAGAATCTGTTTCTGAAAAAATCGATGAAAAAAACAAGCTGCAGCAGGAAATTGAAAAAACAAAAATAATGTCCATAAATAAAAAAGAGACATTTTCAAACAATGCAAGGACTGCAGAGCAGCTGCAAAAAGAAATTCTTGAGCTTGAAAAAATCGGCTTCGAAGAATCTAAAATTACAGAGTTGGAACAGCAGATAGAATTCAGAAAAAAAGAAAAGGCAGAAGCAGCAGATGAAAACCTGAAAATCAGCAGCCAGATAAGCTCGCTCAGCCTGAAAAACAGCGAAAATAAATCAGTCAGGGAAAAACTGCAACAGATAGAAATCTGTCCTACATGCCTCCAGGACGTTGGTCCTGTATATAAAATAAATGTCATAAACAAACTTGATGCAGACACAACAGAAAACCTAAAGAAAATAGATTCTCTCACAGCTGAAAAGAGAAAAATTCTAGAGGCAATGGCTTCAATAGAGACTTTTCTTTCATCAAAAGAAAAAGAGCTTGCGGATTTGCGGCTTAAAAAAATAAAATTTCAGGAAATAAACTCAAAAAAAACCCGGCTGCATGAGGTTGAAAAATCAATAGAACTTCTCCAAAAAGATATAGAAATACTTGAGCAGCACCTCGAAATCCTCGTCAAGAGTGTTTTTGAACTTAAAAAATTTGACAATGTTCTTGAGGAAAAGGAAAAAGCGCTTAAAGAAACAGTTAGGCAGGAAAGGATTGCAGAAATAAAAGTGGCCGAGCTGAAAAAAGAAATAGAAGTTTTCTCTCGCCAGGTAGAAGAATTAAAGGCGCGGATTGCGAGAACAGAAGAAATAAGAGAAAGGCTTGAGCATATAACAAAACTGGAAGCATGGATTTCAAAAGACTTTGTTTCTCTTATTTCCTTCACAGAAAAAAATGTCATGCTGAAACTTAAATCCGAGTTTTCAAGGCTTTTTGCAGAATGGTTCTCAATGCTTGTCTCAGATGTTTTCGAAGTTTCTCTGGACGATGAATTTACTCCAGTCGTCATCCACAGGGATTATGAGCTTGATTATCAGTACCTCTCTGGAGGAGAGCGTACAGCGATTGCCCTTGCTTATCGTCTTTCTCTTAACCAGGTTGTCAATTCATTGTTAAGCAAAATAAAGACAAGAGACATAGTAATACTTGACGAGCCAACAGACGGCTTCAGCGAGCAGCAGCTTGACAAGATGCGCGATGTTTTAAGACAACTTGAAGTGAAGCAGTTGATAATAGTCAGCCACGAGCAGAAGATTGAGGGCTTTGTCGAGAATGTCATACGCTTCAGAAAAGAGCACGGTCTCTCAGGAATCGCCTCTGAAGATTTAATAATAAACCAAAAAGGGTTTTCGTGAATTACTAAAACCTTTTGCACCCCTAACGAAAACTTTATAAAACAGAAATGCGAAGTTTATACAGGTTGATTCTGGGTGATTAAGGTATCACAAAAGAAGATTATTCAAAAAGATAAAATGGAAATGGATAGTGAATTAAAAAATTCAATCTTGAAGTCAGGAACAACTATTCTGGGAATTGTGTGCAAAGACGGAATAGTTATGGCTGCAGACAGAAGAGCAACAGCAGGAAATATGGTCATGAGCAAAAATGTTCAGAAGGCTGTTCAAGTTAATGATTATCTGGTCATGTCTGGCACCGGAAACGCTTCTGATATTGAAATGCAGAAGAAGATTATTGCAGCCCAATTAAGATTAAAAGGACTTCACTCAAGATCAAGACCAACCGTAAGACAGGCAGCCAATTTGATAGGAACAGTCACATACCAAAACATAAGGCAGCCATCTATGATCCCTTCTATGGTTGGAACATTAGTGGCTGGATTTGATGAAGATGGCAAGACAGAACTTTATACGGTAGAACCTGCAGGCACTGCAATGAAGGTCGAAGACTATGATGCAAACTTCGGCTCTGGAATGCCCTTTGTTCTTGGATTGCTTGAGAGGCAATATCATAAGGATTTGACTGTGGCACAGGCAGTAGAACTTGCAGTCGAGGCAATCAAAAGCTCAACCCAAAGAGATGTGGGTAGTGGCAACGGAATAGATGTTTTTACAATAACTAAAGACGGAATAAAACATGTTATAGAACAAGAAATTTCCTCGGAATACAGGGACAGGGAAGCCAGCCCGAGAGTAGGCAGTTTTAAAGATAAGAAAATCAAGTAAGATTATTTTTGTTAATAGATTATAAATAAAATTGATAAAAAAATGACAGACATTCTAAAGCATATAACTAACAAGCTACAGCATAGCATAACAGAAGCTAATTTTGAAGGAGCAAATATAGTTCTTTACACAGACAACGAGAACTTCTTCAAGACAGGAGAGTCAAAAATAAAAGAGCTTGTTGATGAAATAAAAAAAAGGATAGAGTTAAGAGCTGACGGAAAAATCCTCCATGACCAGGAAAAGGTGAAGGAAGACATAATGAAAATAGTTCCACCTGAAGCAGAAATAACAAACATAATTTTTGACACCCACAGAAGCATTGTCGTCATTGAGGCAAAAAGACCCGGAATGGTCATAGGAAAACAAGGAAGCATCCTGGATGAAGTTAAAAAAGCAACTCTCTGGACCCCGCAAGTGCAAAGGTCTCCGGCAATCAAAAGTCAGATAACTGAAAATATCAGGGAAGTCCTTTATGCGAACAACAATTACAGAAGAAAGTTCCTGAATGAAATAGGGAAAAAAATCTACAATGAATGGAATCCTGAAAAAGTTGACGAGTGGGTTAGATTGACTTTTCTTGGAAGTGCGCGTGAAGTCGGAAGAAGCTGTTTGTTACTGCAGACGCCATTTTCAAAAGTCCTTCTTGACTGCGGGATCAATGTTGCAGCCCACGGAAAAGAGCGTTTTCCATATTTTGACATCCCTGAATTTGATATAAGGCAGATAGATGCAGTCATATTAAGCCACGCACATCTAGACCATGTTGGTTTGCTTCCTTATTTATACAAAATGGGATACAAAGGCCCTGTTTACATGACATATCCTACAATGGACCTCGCTGCTTTAATCTGCTTGGATTTTATAGGCGTTGCATACAAGCAAGCGGCAACACCTTTATTCAGTTCAAAAGACATAAAGGAAATGGTAAAACATACTGTTTGTTTGAACTTCAATGAAGTTACAGATATTGCCCCTGATATAAGAATAACAATGTATAATTCAGGTCATGCCCTTGGAAGTGCAATGGTTCATTTTAATATTGGGAATGGTTTGCATAACTTTCTTTACAGCGCAGACTATAAATATGCAAGAACAAGACTTTTAGATCCTGCCGTAAACAGTTTCCCAAGGATAGAGACGGTTCTTACAGAGGCAACCTATGGTGGAAAAGCGAACACTCTGCCCCCAAGAATAGAATCTGAAGAGAAAATACTGGAGATAATAAACAAAACTATAAATCGCGGCGGGAAAGTTCTTATACCAGAGCTTGGCTTGGGGCGTGCACAAGAGACAATGCTTATAATAGAAGATGCAATCAAGCAGGGAAAAATGAAAAAAATACCTGTTTATATTGATGGTATGATATGGGACATAAACGCAATTCATACAGCATACCCTGATTTTCTCAGTACACATGTCCGCTCCTCTATTTTCCAGGACAAGAACCCTTTTGTTTCAGAGATATTTTCAAGAGTTGGCTCGCAGCAAGAGCGAAAAAAAGTTATTGAGGGTGGTCCATGTGTTGTCCTTGCGACTTCCGGTATGCTTGTCGGCGGAGCCTCTGTTGAATATTTAAGAGAGTTTGCAGGCAATGAAAATAATTCAATTTGTTTTGTCTGTTATCAAGGGGTTGGCTCACTTGGCAGACAAGTACAGGAAGGACTGAAAGAAACAAGGATGATTGTGGACGGACATGAAGAGAAGGTTGCAATAAATATGGAGGTAGTAACTATTGACGGACTTTCTGCCCATGCAGGTCGCAACGAAATAATGGCATTCTTCAGTAATATGAGGCCAAAGCCAAAAAGAATTCTGCTGAATCATGGAGAAGTTTCCCGTTGTTTGGATCTGGCTTCTGCCCTTTACAAATTAAACCATGTAGAGACAAATGTTCCAAGGGTTCTTGAAACAGTCAGACTGAGATAAATTCTTCCCGCAATCAACCATCAACCAAGAGATTATAATATTTTTTGGTATTAAAATTTCATATTAATAAGAGCGGGCGCAGTGAGCCAATATTTAAAAGTCTTTTTTCCTTCTTTCTCAAATGAAAAATCCCCTGAAGATAACAATTCTTCTCCTGGCAATGTTTCTTATAACTCAATTATTAGGATTGTATGTTGTAAATTATTATTCTCCTGTGGAGAAAGTTTTGCCTTTCGGGCTTGAGCCGCCCCAGCCTCAACAACCTTCAGACTATCCTCCTCTTTTAGGATACATAATCTTTGCATTCATAATGGCCATTCTTCTTGTTTTCCTTTTCACGAAATTCAAATTGAGCTTTATTTTTAAAATATGGTTTCTTGTTGTGGTTGTCCTTGCCCTTTCTGTATCTCTTTTGGCTATTCTTCCCATAAAAACAACACTTATTGCTTTTATAATCGCGATTCCCCTGGCGCTGATAAAAATCTATGGGAAAAATTTCATAGTCCATAACTTAACAGAGCTTTTCATATACCCTGGAATAGCTGCAATTTTTGTTCCGATCTTAAATATCTGGACGACCATTGTCCTTCTTATCCTAATAGCTGTTTATGACGTCTGGGCTGTCTGGCACTCGGGAATAATGCAGCGCATGGTGAAATATCACGTGAAAGAAACAGGAATAATTCCCGGATTTTTTGTTCCGCATGTTTCAAAGAAAATAAAGGAACAAATAAAAAAATGGAAAAAAACATTGTCTAAGAAACAGCTTGAAAAGAAAAAAATAAAAGTTGGGGTGGCAATTCTTGGAGGCGGCGATATTGTTTTCCCTATAATTGCAGCAGGGGTTATGCTTCGCACATTTGGTTTGCTCCCTGCTTTGCTTGTCACTCTTGGGGCAGCTCTTGGCCTTGCATATATATTCCTCTTCTCAAAAAAAGGAAAATACTATCCCGCAATGTTATTCATAACTCCGGGAATTCTTCTCGGGATGCTTGTGGGATGGCTTGTGTTTTAGGAAAATTTTCCTTTAATTTGTTTAATCTTTTTGATTCTTGCGATTTCAACAGCAGTTTTTATGCCTCTACCAAATTCATGAATTCTATCTGAGGTAACTACAACCAGGTCCAGACCAGCTGTATAAATGTCTTGGGCAGCTTTATCTAGGCTTTCAACAGCAAGATCTATTCCCCTTGCTATAGGGAGTCCCATATAAAGGGGTTGGCGATGATCTGCAAGATACTGAAGAGCGTAGTCTGAACCAGATCCTATTGCAGTGAAATCTCTTTGTTCAACCTTTCCAAGAGGCCAACAAGTATATAATTTTGGATCTCCAAATCTTGTTGCCATTAACATAGAATTTCCTTCTTGGTTAGGTATTCTTCCTTCCCACCTATCCATATTAAGCCCTAGGAACTCTGGGAAGCTTCCAGTCTTCACAACTTTTTGGATATCAATTCTTCCCTCTAAAACTTCTTTTAAAAAAGAAAAATATTGCTTATCCACACTGCCCGCAAGACATAAAGCAACTGTTCTATCATTATTAACACAAATCTTCTGGAATTCTGTTTTGGTTTGTCTCCTATAAGCAACATCTCCTTCTGGAGACCATTGTGTTTTTGTCGCACTTAGATCTGAAGCTAGTATGGCCCCTCTATTACCATTCTTAGCTTCTATTCCTATTATTGTTGTCATGAATTTATTTCCATTTAGTACTTTATAAATATTTCCATATTGTTGCCACTTTGAAAAAGCAACAAAACCATAAGATTTATAAAGCAGAATGTCTGTGGGTTTTTACAATGAAAAAAACACAAAGAGAACTCAAGCCAAAAATCTCTTTAACAGCATTCAGAATAAATTTAAGAAACATGTTTGAGGGTCCGGCTTTGCTTGTAGCTCAAGAAGAACTCCCTCAAGAAGAACCACCTGTACAATATCAGTATGGTATTCCAGCTCAAGAACAACACTATAAACCCTTTAATCCGATCCAACACGAAATTCTGTGCGGTGCGGAGGCGCAGAGATAAAATGCTCGTAAAACAAGAACTTATAGGCAGAATTAAGGATTATTTTGACCTTAATATCTATGAAACAAAAGTCTGGCTGGCTTTGCTTGCAAAAGGCATGGCTTCTGCAGGAGAAATAGCAGAGATTTCCCGTGTTCCCCGTTCAAGAACTTATGACGTTCTTGAGAGCCTGGAGAAGAAAGGTTTTGCAATAATAAAACTTGGAAAGCCTGTTAAGTATCTTGGAGTAAAGCCAAATGTCATTCTTGAAAAGCTTAAGAACAATGTAAGAAGTGATGCCGAAGAAAAAATACAGGTTCTTGGAAACATAAGGCAGACAGAGGAATTCGTGAAGCTGGAAGAAATGTACAAAACAGGATTAAGCCCGATAAAGCCGGCAGATTTGAGCGCAGCAATAAAAGGAAGGGCGAACATTTCAAATTACCTGAAAGAAATTCTTCAAAGCGCAAGAAATGAAGTTATAATTTGCACAAATGCAGAAGATGTTTCATCAAAGACAAAACTATTCCAGCAAACTCTTGCACATCTTAATAAGAGCAACATAAAAATAAAGGTGGCTTTGTCTGGTGAAGAAAAAATAATCAGAAAAGTTGAAAAAGACCTCGGAATAAAAACAAAGCAGATTGATGTTGATTCAAAGTTCTTTATTATTGACAGAAAAGAAATGTTATTCTATCTTGCAAAAGGCAATACACAAGAGGACATTGCAATATGGCTGAACAGCGAATTTTTTGCTCAGGCTTTTGCGGGATTGTTTGAAAAAGCTGTCGGAGGTAACTAGAGATGATGAAAATAATGGCTTATGAAAGCGACTTTACCCACCTATGGACAAGATATGGATCTTTACATGGGCATGATGTTCATGTTCGGCTTTTGGGTGAGTTAGGAAAATCTTTTGAAGCTAGAACACCGGAATTAGTGCATGAATTAACAAGATTTTTTCCTTTAAACAATATAAAACCTTATAATCTTGGAGAATCCCCTGATGAAGCAGATTTCTATTTTGTAGGGGGATCAAAAGAGGAAGCTCTAGCAGTATTACCTGTTCTTCCAAGGGGAAAAGCTTTTTGGGTAACTGACAACGAGGTCGGGCTTGAAAGCACTGCTGCAGAAAGAAGGTACGCTACATGCAGAGGTCAAGAAATAACTAAAATTATAGAAGAAATGTTTTAAAATGAAAAAAACACTAAGAAACATTCTTGGAATTGGTGCGAGAGAAGCCAGCGTTGCAGTTGCTGCCCATGAAGTTATCATACCGGAAAAAGCAGATGTGCAGCCACCATTTTTTACTGGAAGAGTACCTCTTATTTATGCTTTAGAAGGTTATGCTTTAGAAAACAGAAAACCTGCGAAATATGGAGGACAAAAAAATATAAGGCCAATAGAAGAAGTGGTAAGACAAGCAAGAGTCATAGTTCCTAACCTAATACAAAGCACAGAAGAAGTTAAGAGGGGGAATTCTTGGATGAAAGCAGATGTGGCTTATTGGTCTAGATGTTTATGGGGGGTTATCCATTCTGCAGATCCAAAATATAGAAATTTAGTAGAATTTACTTTAGGGGGAGTATAAAATGACGCTCCCACTAGCTGTTTTAACATGCGTTGCGTCAGGAGACTCCTACGATATAGCTAGTTTAGTTAGAGAGCATGGGCAGGTGACTATTGGAAGAGATGACACAAACACAATACAGGTAGGAAAGAATCTGGCCCAGTCTCTTGAAAGAAGAAAGACCTCTTCACTAGCAGAAGATACTTTAAAGGCAATTATGAATTTACCAACTGTCTCACGAGCACATGCTATAATTTGGTATGATGAAAGAGAAACAGGAATGGGTTTTAAAAAAGGATATTTTATTAAAGATATCTCAACTAAAGGAACAAGGATAGGCAATGAAGACTTGCCGCGTCATGAGCCTGCTTTTCTTAGGGATGGAGCTGAGATTTATTTGGGAAATCATGGTCCCATGGTTTTTAAGTATCTATAATCCAAGACTACCTTATGAGAATTCCTGTGATGCTCATTTCTGCAATTTTTTTCCTGTGCTTGTTCCCCCATTTCTTAATGAAATTTTCCATCGTTGTTTTCACTTTTAGCTTTGCATAAAGCCTTCTGTTCTTTACAGAAACATTTTTGTAGGTATTCCTGAATCTTTTGCTGTGCCTTTCCTGGCTGATAAGAGGGCCTGTGATAAGAATAAATGGCTTTGCTTCCCCAACAATGAAGACTCTGGCTGTTTTCCCTTTCCTGTATTCAAAGCCTTTTGCTTTTATCTCAAATAATCTCGCGGTTTCCACACACAAATGCCTGTAAAATTTCAAAAGCTTGCTTCCTGCAACGTCACCTTCTTGTCTGTTCGTGGCTATGTTCAGTAAAACAAACTCATAGCCCCTCTTGTCTGCGTCTGACTTTATCCTGCTGAGATTGATAATTTCAGGCTCAAAAAATTTATCTGTTGGCTTCCTCAAGAAATCCCTGCATGTTTTCTGGAATTTTTCAAATGTTTCTGCAGACAAAGCAGCCAGAACATTCCTCTGCTTGTATGTCGGATCCACAAGAACAATCGGACTCTGAAGTTTGGCAGCATTTATGTCCATAAGTATACGTGCCTTGTTCTTATGGCGCTTTTCAATATCTATCACAATTTTATTATCGCCTTTAATGTTAAACTTGGCCATTTCCCTGACGAATTTCATGAAAGTCTTATAATGATATATCAGTAATTCTAACCCATAACCGGAAAAACCCTGGATGTAAGATTCAGCGCCATATGTGCTGTTTGCATAGCAGAAAGCTTTTGCAATCTTTATTTCATCAAGCAGCTTTTCAGATTTTATTTTCTTTTTTATGTAATTTACATGGCTATATGAAAGATCTGTGACGTTTTCTGCCTTCCGTGGATTTTTAATCCTTCTTACAGGCACAAATTCAAGAAAAAGATTCTCTGCGACCTTTGCCCTGAAATAATCTCTTGATCCGTGAATTCTCTGAAATCTTATTCCGTGAAGAAGCTTTTCTGTTATTCCTGAAAGAAGAGTGTCTTTGTATTTCTTGTCAAATCTTATGAAAACATCAACATCGTAATTATCCTTCCTTATCATGGTGCCCTTGGCTGCACTGCCGCCGACAAAAACATCAGCGTTTATCCTGTTGCTTCTTATGTTTTCCTTGACTTTTTTCAGATTTTCAGCCAGGATTTTTTTTATTTCTGCCAGTTCTTTTTTGCTTGGCTTTATGTTTTGCAGAACATCTTTTAGTATGATGTTAATATTTTGTTTCATATTTGTTAATAGGCGAAAATAGTTTATTAATATATCCCGCCAGCCCTGAAGAAAATTTTAATATAGAAAACAGCTGTTAACTTATTTATGCTAATGAGATTAGCTAGTCATTATTCTTTATTTCTTCTTATCGGGATTCTTGGCTTTTACAAGATCACTCACGCTCGCCTTTAATGTTGAAGCCAGGTCAATTATGTATTTTCCTTCTTCAAGCTTGTATATCAAAGGCCTGTCTCTTCTGAAAAGCTTTCCTATATCAAGCTCGAATTTTCCCTCTCCTGTAACACGAATTGATTCAATGTCAAGTATAACTGGAGCATCTTCGTCAACAATCCCGACCATTTCCCTTATATCTTCTTCAACCTGATCTTTTTCATTTTCAGGTATCTCTATTACCTGGTTCTTAAGCTTCTCCAGCTGCTCGTCTCTTATGTAGAAAAAGAACCTGCTTCCGCATTCCTCGCAGCCCTCTAGTATTTCCCTGCTTCCCGCAGGAATTATTCTTGAGCACTTTACACACTGATGAGGCATGAAATAGCGAAATAACTAAGAATTATAAAGTTTGTGGAGGTTTATTATTCATTTACATAGGATTGATGTTTAACGAAATTTTTAATTCTCCTAAAATAGACAAGCAAAACAAAATAGCTAAAATCTCTCTCAACCATCCCAGATAGAAGGGCGCGATGTTTTGTCCAAATTTAACAGGATGACTAAAAGCCCCACCAAGGATTAATATTAAAATAAATCACCCTTTCAACAATAGTTCAATCTTCTTCGGATTTCTCTTGATTTCTTTCACTATTGTTGCCGGGCCGATTATTGTGACAGCTCCAATGTCTCCGCCAGCAATCGCGCTTACAAGATTATTTCTGAATTTTCCAAAGAAACCACTGTTTCCATTGCCTGAAATAACCGCAAGCTCAACACCTCTGAAGTTTTTCACGTGTCCAATCATTGCCATTGTGTCTTCTATGAGCCTTGTTTCTTCCTCTGGTTCCAGCCTTCCCTGAAGAATGAGGATATTATTTCCTAGGACAATATTGAGTATTTTCCTTATCCTCTGGCTGCTGTCCAGACCCCTAATTTCACTATATGGCAAAAACTGCATGCTAAAACCCCTTAACTTGCCGAGCCTTTTTTTCACCATCTTTTCTTATATATACTGTAATATATACTTTTTAATGTTTACTTAGTTTATTTATTTAATTTTTAGCCGTGCATACTCGCTTTAAGTCTGACCTAATCTTCATAATTTTTATTTCCCTCTTTTTACTAACTTAATCATGATTTTTTGTTTTATTTGTTATTAATACAATCCCCTAATTTTTATCACATCAATTATACTATCTGATTTTATTTTAGTTAACATTTTTAAGCTCCTTTTGATAGGGCGAATACAGACTCGTAAAACTCCTCCAGATTTTTTCCGAATTTTGCGCTTATGCCGACAACATCATACTCTGGAAAAGCCTCTTCAATTTTCTTTATGCTGGCTTTTCTTAAGTCTATTTTATTTGCTACTATCAGAACAGGAATCTTTCTTGCAACAAGATTCCCTATTATTGTTAAATTTACCTGGTTGTATGGATTTTCAGTAGCATCTAAAACAATAACAACCACATCCATATCGTCCAGCCATTTTATGCTTTCAACAACCCCTTGTGTTGCTTCCTTTGCCCTGTTCTTTGCATCTTTTTTCTTCATTTTATACTTTAAGAAATCCTCATAATCAATCTTTGTCGCTATTCCCGGAGTATCAATCATCTTAAACATCATTGTCTTTCCCTTGTAATCTATCTTGACTTTTTCCTTGAATTGCACGCTTCTTGTTTCATGAGGAATTTTGCTGATAGAACCCATTTCCTCTCCTGTGAAGTCCTTGCAAATTCTGTTGGCCAGGCTGGTTTTCCCTGCGTTCGGAGGCCCGTAAAACCCGAGTTTAAGCTCTTTTCTTCCCTTAAATAAGCCCGAGAACATCCTTCTGAAGAAATTCTGCAATGCTTTAATGACCATATTACCTTTTGTGTGCGGAGGTTTATTAAATTTTGTGTGTTTCAGGACGTTAATTTACACATATTTCAGCGTTATCCTGTAATTATATTTACCGCATCTATTTATTATATTTACTTTTAGATTTGATATTCGCATTATCCTGTCTATTTCTTTGCTTTTTCCTCAACCTTGCCGACTATTTTTGTTATTGGAATTTCCAGCATTCCTGTTCTTTTTCCGGCGTATTTTCTCATAGCATATCTTATTTTTTCTGCACTCCAGCCAGCTTTCTTAAGATTGGATTCAATATCACTATTTGTCATGCCTTTCTTTTTTGCGTTATGTATATAATTAGCCATGTTGTATAAATCATTCCTGTTGGGGAAAAGGTGCTTTTCGTATTTTCTCTTGTACCATTGCTGCAGGATTACGTATACTATAATTCCGGCAAAAAGCAGAGCAAAAAACACAAGCCCAAAAATGAGCCCCTTGTTTTTCTTTTCTTCCTCAGGCAGGGTTGTTTCGGCAAGATTGAGCCTGCTGACCGAAGGAGAGATAAAAGCCGGGAGGTTTATAACATCCACATCTTCTGTTGTTGAGAAAGTAACAGTGTTATAATCTTTCATATTAATGTAAACATATCCTGACTGGTTTCTGAATGCATTTTCAGAATAAAATCCATCAAGTGCAGGCATGATAAGATAGTAATCATAAGATATGTCTCTGTCTTCTCTTGCAGTTATTCTGAAAGTCTTTACAATAGGTTCTAAATTCCCATTATAAGCCCCTGAGAATTCATTGAAGGAAACATTCACATTCAAGTTATAGAAAGCCCAGTATGCTGCAGCAGCAGCATAATCTTCCCTGCTGCCTTCGCCGATTGTTCCGCCAGCAATGCTTTCAAGAGCATTTAAATCAACATCACTTTCAGAAGAAAACAGTGGCGCCCCTGAGGAAGTTTTTGTTTTTGTTATGAAAGAAGGAAGTCTTATCCTAAGGAGGTCGGCAACTATTGCACTTAATTGCTCTTCTGTCGCCGCGTTATATCGTGATTCAATACTGTTAAGGCTAGTCTCTGTTATTGGCAATGAAAGGGAAAAGTTGATTGCTGATTTTGAAAAAGCATCAAGAGTTGACATTCCTGATTTTATTGCGACTAAGGATAATTTCATCTGGGCCAGATTCAGTGCTATAAGATCTCTTGGAGAAGTCACGTTTATCAAAAATGTTCTTTTTCCTGACAAGCCGCGAGAATCTGTAACATCAATAGTAAGAGGGTATTCTCCTATTTGGCTGTATGTGTGTATTGTTTTGTTTCCTGTGCTGCCAAGAAGGGTTGTGCCTGGAGTTCCGTCTCCGAAATCCCACGTTACTCTTGTTAAATTGTATTTTGAACTAATTTTTGCGATGAATTCCTGGGGAAATCCTGCAGCAGCCTGGACAGGGGTCAGGGATGAGATTACAGGAACATCTTTGATTTGGATTTTCTCAGAGAGAACACTGTCCCCATTGAATTCAAGGGAAAAGGTATAATTCCTGTTGACGTTATCCGGAACAGTGAAGCCAGCAGCATCAAGATAAAGCCTTTGGAAGCCAGAGGTTATCATTGCAGGCTCTGTTCCAACATCGTAAAACCTTGTTTCTGTAAGTTGTCCGACGCTTTGCTGAGTGTATGTAAGAGCGAGATTGCTTAATGTTATATTTTGATTTGCTTCAGAGATAAGTTTTATTGGAATAACACATTCTGAACTGCAGTCAAGGCTTGCATATCTCTGGTCTAAATATTCTGTTGCCAAATCAGAAATGCTGTTTCCTCCGGGAAGCGAATTTGAAATCTGCAATGTTCCGGGAGAATCAAACTGCCTGCCCTGCGCAAAAATATCATATGCTGCAGACATTGTTCCGGGCATTGTAACCCCGCTAAATCCACATCCTGCTCCTGCAGTTGTTGTATGCCCCTTTATCTTATATATGCCTGAGCCGGCTGTCGGATAAACACAAGCATAATATTCTCCTTGTTCTTTAACAGAATAATCAACGCTGCAGGAAACATATTCTCCTGAGGCATTTGCATCTGGCAGCTTGCAGTTTTTAATTTCTGAAAGGCTGCTGTCAAAGAGACCAATCGTAACATTTCTCTCTCCTGATTTTTTCACCCATGCCCCAAGCACAAATCCCGGAGATTCTGAAAGATTTATCTTTTGGCAATATTGCCCTGTCAGGTCGTATTCTGAATCGCCTCCGGTGTCTATATAACATCCGGAATCAATAGAGCAGCTCGCCTCGCTTGTTGATTTATTGTTTATGAAATCAATTACGCCATCATTAAAAATATCAATTTTTATCTGGTCTACACAAGACACAACAGCATCGCTTTGTACGTTGAAACCTATTGAACTAATTGAGCCGATATTTCCAGTAAGCCTTAGCCCGTAGATTTTTTCCTCTCCTACTATTAAAGTTGCCTGCTTGCTTGTTGCCCCGCTTATTGCACTATAATCTGCACCGCAATCAACAGGGCTGCACGTTTTTGCATACCCTGGATTTTTTTCAAGCAAGTCAGAAAGATTTATGCTATTGTCTTCAGATCCAATGTCGCTTTCAAACAAGCTGTCTAAAGATTCTCCTGAAAAGCTTATGTTGAGCCAGCCAGAAATGTCCTGAGAAGGCCCGTATATATCACTTATAGAATAGTTTGGCGTGCCGAGGGAAAAAGTGGCTGATGCCTGAGGCACAAAAAAAGTTAATACAGAAATCAATAATATTAATATAAGAAAGCCCTTCAATTTATTAGCCCCTGTTATATAATCCACATTAAAAATATCCCTGTTTATACCCCCAAATCCGAACCTCTTTTTCATTATCTATAAAAGAAATATCTTCTTATAAATATTATTACTTTGCCTTTCTCTTACTATTGCCACGTGTGTTATTGCAATAACTGAATAATCAGATACTTCTTACCTTATAAGAAAAACCCTCCTAAAATTAAAGATATTTCTTACCAAGTAGGGAAGGTTTATAATCTCTATTAAAATCAATTAATCTTGATATTCCAGAATTATTAGAGTCATGATTACTTTGCCTTTCTTCCGACGTTTTCATGAAATAAAACGTCGCAGTATATTTTTATCTCTTTCTTCCGACGTTTTCATGAAATAAAACGTCGCAGTATATTTTTATCTCTTTCTTCCGACGTTTTCATGAAATAAAACGTCGCAGTATATTTTTATCTCTTTCTTCCGACGTTTTCATGAAATAAAACGTCGCAGTATATTTTTATCTCTTTCTTCCGACGTTTTCATGAAATAA
>Ga0326597_10005717_pt1 | contig 17183 bp, 15 predicted proteins | sample RVTome_12_FD_203789 | JGI IMG/M metagenome (GOLD analysis project Ga0326597, IMG submission 203789) | Soil microbial communities from uranium-contaminated site in the Upper Colorado River Basin, Wyoming, United States - RVT100D185 | ecosystem: Environmental > Terrestrial > Soil > Contaminated >...
CGGTCACCGCAACGAAGAAGTCACATGCCAGAATTGCTTTCGCGTGGTTCTTCAGAAAAGTCGCCCAGCGCTGGTCGCCCCGTGGTTGACCTGCCGGTGGCTTCGGCATGTATTTCCGCACCGTCCGCGGTGAAACCCGGATGCCCAGTTTAACCAACAACTCGCTGGCAATTCGTTCCTCGCCCCAAACCGCATTCTCCTGCGCCATCCTGCGGATTAATGCACGTAACTCAACGGGAATCCGCGGCCGGCCCAGTCGACACTTCCATCGCCAAAACAGGCGCCAACCGGCACGCTGCCACCGGATTATCGTCTTTGGCTGTACTACAAACAGCGCATCCCGCCAATCGAACAACCTTGACATGACAGCCAAGCTGATTCGCGTTGCGGCATCCACCCGCCGTGGCTTAATACCGCGCTCTTTGAATAAACCCAACTGCCGGCGAAGGAATAGATTCTCCGCTTCGACCGATTGGTTCGGTCTGAACAGAAGAACCGCGAACCCAGCGGCATCCGCGAGAAGCTGAACTGCGATCCTGATGAGCGCAACCATGCGCCTATCATGCCATGTACCGCGATTTGACGGCTACTGCCCTCGGATCGAATAAATGCGGAGTACACGAGGCAATTCGGTCCGAGCAGGCGCATTCCGCCGGCCCGCGCTGCCGCGGCCAGTTGCTGCTGCAACTGCTTGCCAGCCTCGACTTCGCCGAAGCCGCTCGAGATCACCTGCGCATGGCGCACGCGGCCGGCGGACGCGGCAAGCATCGCGGGGATCTGCGCCGCAGCAACCGCGATATAGGCGTAATCGACCGGTTGCGGCGTATCAGCCAGAGTGCGATAAGCGGGCAGACCGTCGATTGCCGCCGCGGTCGGATGGATTGGATAGATTGCACCCTCGAAACCGAACTCACGAATGCGGCGGATGAAAATGTTCGGCAACCCCGCGCCCTTGGTCGACGCACCGGCTACCGCCACCGTTTTCGGCATGAACAGCGGCGCGTAACGCTCGATGATTGCCTGCGTACTCATGACAGAACAAACCGTGCATCGACCGCGACGGCGCCGGATTCCGACACGATCAGCGGGTTGATATCGGCTTCCCTGAAATCGCCGGCCTCGCGAGGAGTGGGTAATTCAGCGAGACACTCATACCGCCCTCATCAGTGACGACGAAGCAGAGTCGCTGATCGCTAAGCTAGAAGCTTCACCGGTCAGAAATAATCGACGGAGTTCTGCCACGTACCTCCTGACAGGTTTGCTCCGAAGCATCGACGGTTCCCCTTGGTACGGAGACAAGGGAGGAAAGTACTACCGGGCAAGCACTGGGCACTGCCTGTTGGTCGAGCAGGTGGATCGTGCAATTGTCGGCAAGGTGATGGCGGACCTGACGTCACCGGAATTCGTCGCCGAGGCGCTGCGCGTCACGAACGGACTGCTGTGCCGAGACCACGGCAACGAGATCGCCAAGCTTCGTTCCAATGACACAGAAATTGAGAAACGGATCGACCGGTTTCTAGATATGGCCGGTCAACTGGAAACGCCAGGTCCGGTTTTGCGCAAGGTAGACGGACTTGAGCGCGAGCGTAGGCGTTTGGCTACCGAAATCTCACGCCTTGAGGAAGAAGATCGCCAAGCCACTGCCGCGACGGCACTGACCGAGGCGAACGTCGCTCGGATGCTCGCTACGCTGGCGGACGAACTACAAACATGCGACCGGGAAGCCTTGAAAGATTTCCTTGCCGCTGTGCTTGAGCGCGTGGACCTCGATCCTCAGGCGATGTCCTGCCAGCTTCATTACCGAATCGCGGTAGCAAGTCGGAATAAGCTGGCGTCCCCACGGGAAGCCGAATCAACCCCGCCTATCGAGTGGGAGTCCGAAGCCGTCTTACGGCCGCGATGGCGGCGGGCGTCCTAATCTCGGCTACGCCCCCCCCCGACAGGGTCATCGGGTGGAAGCATCTGCCCGCGCAGGACCGTATCTGTCTCAGCGATGAGTTGCCTGGGCATGGAGCTTCAGACCCAGAGCTCCGACAACCTTGAGGATAGTATCGAAGCCTGGGCTGCGCTCGCCGGAAAGTGCTTTGTAAAGGCTTTCGCGGGATAGTCCGGCATCGCGTGCAACTTGTGACATGCCTTTAGCGCGGGCGATGTCGCCAAGCGCTTTGGCAATAAATGCGGCATCTCCATCCGCCTCTTCAAGGCAGGCCTCGAGATAGGCGGCCATTTCCTCTTGGGTTCTGAGGTGTTCAGCAACGTCGTATCGAGTAGTAGCGGTCTTAGCCATTCTGGTTACTCCGAAAGGTCACGAGCGAGTCGCAGAGCTGCTTTGATATCTTTTGCCTGAGAATTCTTATCTCCTCCGGCCAGGATAATGATCAGCTCTCGCCCCCGCTTTTTGAAATACACCCGGTAACCCGGTCCATAGTGGATTCGCAATTCCGACACACCTTCCCAGACTGGCGCAACATCGCCAGGGTTTCCCACGGCCAGTCTTTCGATCCTGGCTTGGACGCGGGCTCTGGCCTGAATGTCGCGCAGACCATCGAGCCACTGAGCAAAGTGGTCGGTTTTGCGAATTGCAATCACTGGAGCAATGTAGCCGCGTGGCTACATATTGTCAAGGGCCCCCACAAGAAGCCGAATCAACCCCCCCTGTCGAGTGGGAGTCCGAAGCCGTTTTGGGGCCGCGATGGCGCTGGGCGTCCTGATCCAGGCTGCGCCTCCCCTGGCGGCGTCCAGATCGGGTGGAAGCATCTGCCCGCGCAGAATTGCAGGCGATCTACATCTCCGGTGTCCCGAAGTACCGGCGCCTGCAGCGCCTCCCGAACACAAAATAGTCCTCTGCGTATTGGGCCTGCGTCTGCTATCGCTCGGTTCCGCAAGTATGGCGCGCCCGGCAGGACGAATCTAATGGGCGCTGGCGCGAGGCCATCTTAATTCGGTCAGTCTGCCGCTTCAGGCTGGAGGCAGTTCCTTGAACGGATTGAAGACCTTCAAGCCGGGCCGGCGAAAATCCTTGTCGTTTCCCGTCGCGATCGTCAGCCCATGACGCCGGGCGGTTACGGCAATGTAGCCGTCCTCCACGGGCATTCTCTGCCCATGCTTCTCCAGCAGGTGCTCCTGATCGGCCCAGACATGAGCGACCGAGACGTTGAAGCCAAGAATTCGGCCGCCGAGTGCGTCCACCAGCCTCCTCAGCCAATCCTATAACTCCCGGCGCTGACGACCCTCTTTGGACCGCAGCCAGTACGCGAGCTGGGCGATGACGATGGCGCTTGTGAAGCACCGGTCGCGCTCCTGGTGCAGCCAGCCGATTACCCGCGCGTCGCCGTGCCGCTTCGCCGGCTGGCAAATCACGTCGGTATCGAGCAACCAGCTCACAGCCGGCGGCGCTTCGCAGTCGCCCTCCGGCGACGCGGCAGATCGTCCATGCTCACCGGGCACTCGCTCAGCACGGCGAGCCAGTCGCCCGCGCCAGCGATGCGGCGGAACACGATCTCGTTCTCGTCCGCATCGAACCGCGCTTCAAAGGCGTCCCCGGGCAACGCCGGGGCGAGGGCTGCCGGGACCGTAAGGCGGCGCTTGGCATCAAGGGTCAGAATCATGGTGGGATTGTCCCACCATGCCGCCTGAACGTCAACCTACCTAACCCCGCCGGGCGCGCCCGGCAGGATGAAGATAATGGGATGGACGCCCCCTTCCTGAAACGGCATCAAGGTGCCAATGTGGAAATGGATTCAATCCACTAAAAAGGAAAGGAGCGTCCAAAATGAAGATTACGACAATTGGGATCGATTTGGCAAAAGCCGTTTTCCAGGTGCATGGCGTCGATGAGCGGGGCAAGGCGGTGTTGCGCAAGCAGCTCAAGCGCAAGGACATTGTGAAGTTCTTCGCGAATCTCGAGCCCTGCCTGATCGGCATGGAAGCGTGCGGCAGCGCGCATTACTGGGCAAGGAAGCTCTCGGAGCTGGGCCACACCGTGCGTTTGATGGCCCCGCAGTTTGTGAAACCGTACGTGAAAACGAATAAGAACGACCGTAACGATGCTGAGGCGATCTGTGAGGCGGTGGGGCGGCCGAATATGCGGTTTGTGCCGGTGAAGACGGTCGATATGCAGGCGGTGCTGGCGCTGCACCGGGCGCGCCAGGGATTCGTGAAGGCGCGCACCGCCCAGGCGAACCAGATTCGGGGGTTGCTCGCTGAGTTCGGGATGGTGATCCCCAAGGGCATCGGGCACATCGCCAAGCGTTTGCCCGAGATCCTGGAAGATGGCGAGAACGCGCTGCCGGGAATGATGCGCGAGTTGCTGGAGCGGCTCGGCAAGAACTTGAAGGAGATGGACAAACAGGTCGGAGAACTGGAGCGTCAGATCAAGCTTTGGCACCGAGACAACGAGCAAAGCCGCAAGCTCGAGGCGATTGCTGGCATCGGGCCGATCACCGCGAGCGCGTTCGTGGCCTCGGTGGGCGATGCGAAAAGCTTCAAGAACGCTCGGCAGGTACCGGCCTGGCTGGGCATGGTGCCCCGTCATGACGGCACCGGGGGCAAAGCGAGGCTGGGCCGGATCAGCAAGCGCGGCGATGTGTACCTGCGCACGATGCTGATCCACGGGGCCCGCTCCGTAATCGCGCAGATTGAGCGCAAGCCCGACCAAGCCGATGAATGGCTGAAGAAGCTGCTTGCCCGGCGCAACAAGAACATCGCCGCGGTGGCGCTGGCAGCGAGGAACGCGCGCATTGCCTGGGCGCTGCTCGCGCACGAGCGCAGCTACGAGTGCGATTACGTTGCAACACGCCCGGCCGCGTAGTCGCGGTCGGTTAAATTGAACGAACTGTTTAGGAAAGGAGGGCTTCCGCCGATTGCTCAGGCAATCATGACGTGATGGCAAGATAGGTCAGACCGTGACGGGGTGAACCTGCAGTGCCCAGTGCACTTCGAGTGCGCGAAGGTGATGAGGGCTCCGTCAGCCGATACCATCAGGGACCGAGGCGAAGGCCTCAAGCAAAGTCCGGATCTATGGCTGCAATCTTAACCTTCTCGCCGTCATCGATTGATCGCTTGACAAACCGGGGGCGTCCATCTAATGGCACGAGGTTCTATCGGTCCAGTAACGTTCGAGCCCTAGGTGGCTCCCCGTGCCGGGCAAATCCGGGCACTGGGGCGAGGTTATTTCTCTACTCTGAACGGCCGGTCCCGACCGAGTCGGGATGTGGCGCGGTGGCAGTAGGTTTGGTTTGTCTGTTGCCGCCTCTTTCGTCTGGCGGTGCCCGAGTAGCAGTGGGATTGCGATTTTGGATGACTGCGGCGTGCAGAGCGTTGGAAAAGGTGTGGCCCACACGTCCTGCGATTGAATCGAACCAGAATCTGCTCAATCCTCAAGTAGGCTGCGCAGCATCCAGGCGGTTTTCTCGTGTACATCCAGGCGCTGGGTCAGCAAATCGGTTGTCGGCTGGTCGTTTGCAGCATCCACCAACGGGAACATTTTGCGTGCAGTACGCGCCGTGGCTTCCTGGGCGGCGACCAGATGGCGAATCATGTCCGTCGCCTTGGGCACGCCTTCAACCTCCTTGATCGAGGCTAGCTTGACGAATTCCTTGTAAGTTCCGGGGGTCGGATGGCCGAGCGCGCGGATGCGTTCCGCGATCACGTCGAGCGCATTCCACTGTTCGGTGTATTGGACCATGAACATCTGGTGCAGGCTGTTGAAGTCCGGACCGGTGACGTTCCAGTGGAAGTTGTGCGTCATCAGGTAGAGGGTGTAGCTGTCGGCGAGCAGGGCGGAAAGGCCCTGCGCGATTTTCTCGCGCTCGCCGGCGCTGATGCCGATGTCGATCGAAGGGGTCTTGGCTTTCTTGGCGTTCATGGTCGATTCTCCTTGGTGAAAAATGATCAGCCCAGCGTGGTATCCAGCACCATCATCAGGGTGAAGCCGGCCATCAGACCGAGGGTTGCAGGGGTCTGGTGGCCGTTGCGGTGGGTTCAGTTCCATCACGCCCACCTCGATCAGCGGATAGTTCTTGTGCTGACCTTGCCCTCGGAATGTGAATCCCATAACCGAGTTCACAGGTTCGCTGTTTTCGGTTGACCCGCGAGCCAGCGTTGCTCGTATTGCATTGGGCTCATGTAACCCAGCGTCGAATGCAGCCTGTGGCTGTTGTACGAGGCCAGCCAATCGATGATCTCGTCCTTGGCACGGCGGCGTTTCTCGAACCTCATGCCGTGTAGCCGCTCGACCTTGAGCGAGCCGAACAGCGTTTCGCTGCACGCATTGTCCCAGCAGTTCATCATTCCTAAAGCCAAAAGGAAACTGTAGGATTCGCGCAGCCACGACCTGGTCCCGGATAACCTGATGTCAGGTCGCGGCTGGGCGGTATAGGACCTTTAAGACCTATCCTCAGAAATTACGCAAGGTCGAAGCGATCAAGGTTCATCACCTTGTTCCAGGCCGCCACAAAGTCACGCACGAATGCCTGCTGCGAGTCGCGGCACGCATAGACTTCCGCGAGAGCCCGGAGCTGAGAGTTCGAACCGAAGACGAGATCAACGATGGTGCCCGTCCACTTGGGCTTGCCCATCGCCCGATCGCTCCCCTCCAACACGCCTTCGGATGTGGCGGACTTCTGCCACTTCGTGTTCATGTCAAGGAGATTCACGAAGAAATCATTGGTCAATGTTTCGGGCCGCATGGTGAAAACACCGTGTTTGGACTGGCCGACGTTTGCATTCAGGGCGCGCATGCCACCGACCAGAACCGTCATCTCGGGAGCGGTCAGCGTCAGCAACTGCGCTTTGTCCACCAGCAGCTCAGCCGCCGATCCCTCGAGTCCCTTACGGACGTAGTTGCGGAACCCGTCTGCGATCGGCTCCAGCACGCCGAACGCGTCTATATCGGTCTGCTCCCGCGATGCATCCATGCGCCCCGGCGTGAACGGAACCTTCACGTCCTGGCCGGCCTTCTTCGCAGCTGCCTCGACGGCTGCGCAGCCGCCCAGCACGATCAGGTCGGCAAGCGAAACCTTCTTGCCACCAGACTTTGCGCCGTTGAAGTCCTTCTGGATCGCTTCCATCTTCTGCAGGACCTTGGCGAGTTCGGCCGGCTGGTTGACTTCCCAATCCTTCTGCGGCGCCAGACCAATGCGTGCGCCGTTGGCACCACCACGCTTGTCGGAGCCACGGAAGGTGGAGGCCGACGCCCAGGCGGTCGAAACCAGTTGGGAAACAGACAGCCCCGAAGCAAGGATCTTGGTCTTGAGCGAGGCAATGTCCTTTTCATCGATCAATTTGTGATCGACCGCGGGAATGGGGTCTTGCCAGATGAGTTCTTCGGCAGGAACCTCCGGGCCGAGATAGCGCGCGCGCGGGCCCATGTCGCGGTGCGTCAGCTTGAACCACGCCCGGGCGAAGGTATCGGCAAAGGCCTGCGGGTCGTCGAGGAACCCGCGCGAGATCTTCCCGAATTCCGGATCGAAGCGCAGCGTCAGGTCGGTGGTCAGCATGGTCGGCTTGTGTTTCTTCTTCGGATCGTGCGCGTCGGGAATGATCTCCGGCGCGTTCTTGGCCACCCATTGCTTGGCGCCGGCGGGCGACTTGGTCAGCTCCCATTCGTACCTGAACAGATTCTCGAGGAAGTTGTTGCTCCACAGCGCCGGGGTCTTGGTCCAGGTCACTTCAATGCCACTGGAGATCGTGTCGGCGCCGTGCCCCGTGCCGTAGTCGCTCATCCAGCCCAGGCCCTGCGCTTCCAGCGGCGCGGCTTCCGGCTCCGACCCTTTGTGCGATTCCGGGGCGGCGCCATGGCACTTGCCGAAGGTATGGCCGCCGGCGATGAGGGCGACGGTCTCCTCGTCATTCATCGCCATGCGGCCGAAGGTGGCACGGATGTCCTTGGCGGCGGCGAGGTAATCGCCGCTGGCGTTCGGGCCTTCCGGGTTGACGTAAATAAGGCCCATGTGGGTGGCGCCGAACGGCGTGTGCAGCTCGCGGTCGCCGCTGAAGCGCTTGTCGGCGCCCAGCCAGGCGATCTCGTCACCCCAGTTCACGTCCTCGTCCGGCTCCCAGACGTCCGGACGGCCCCCGCCGAAGCCGAAGGTTCTGAAGCCCATCGACTCCAGCGCGACGTTGCCGGCGAGAATGATGAGGTCGGCCCAGGAGATGGCCCGGCCGTACTTCTGCTTGATCGGCCACAGCAGGCGGCGCGACTTGTCGATGTTGACGTTGTCGGGCCAGCTGTTGAGCGGGGCGAAGCGCTGTTGGCCGCGGCCGCCGCCTCCTCGGCCGTCATTGATGCGGTAGGTTCCGGCGGCGTGCCAGGCCATGCGGATGAATTGCGGCCCGTAGTGGCCGAAATCCGCCGGCCACCAGTCCTGCGAGTCGGTCATCAGCTTGACCAGGTCCTTCTTCAGCGCCTTGTAGTCGAGGCTCTTGAATTCCTTCGCGTAGTTGAATCCCTTCCCCATCGGGTCGGACTTCGAGGAATGCTGGTGCAGCAGTTCCAGCCGCAGCTGGTTCGGCCACCAGTCCCGGTTCGTCCTGCCGAGGCCAGCGGTGTGATTGAACGGGCACTTTGTTTCGGTTGACATGGTTGTCTCCTTTGCTTGTTTGCAATTCATTATTCGATGTAACCCAGCGTCGTAACGTCACCAATTCTGAAGATGTCCACGCAGTCTGTCCAATGAATAATAACGCGAGTTATAATCGTAAAAATCGATAATGAGCCTCTGCAAAAATTTAACGTTCTCAAGCCATGACAGTTTTGACATCGCTCAAGCAACTGCATTATTTAGTCGCCCTGTCCGAGCAACTCAATTTCACGCGTGCGGCTGAGGCTTGTTTCATCACCCAGTCGACGCTGAGCGCCGGCGTAAGGGAGCTGGAGAGGGTGCTCGGCACGCAGCTGGTGGAGCGTAACCGGCAGACGGTGTTGATGACGCCGATCGGGCTAGAGGTCGCGAAGCGGGCCCGCGCGATATTGGCGGCGACGCAGGATTTGGTGGAAATCGCTGCCGGGGCAGGAGAGCCGATGACGGGGCTGCTCCGGCTAGGCGTCATCCCGACCATCGCGCCCTTCCTGCTGCCGCATTCGGTACAGCTGATTCGGGAGCGCTATCCCGCGTTGCGTCTGGCGTTGCGCGAGGACCTGACGGCAAGTTTGTTGCTGCGGCTGGAAGACGGCCAGCTCGATTTTGCCTTGATCGCGCTGCCCTACGAAACGGGGAACCTGCTGGTGGAACCGCTCTTTGACGATGACTTGTGGATCGTCGGGCGGAAGGACGATCTGGAAGTAAAGGCGAAGAAAGTCGATGTCACGCCGTCGATGTCCGACCGCCTGCTGCTCCTCGAGGAGGGGCATTGCCTGCGTGATCACGCGCTGTATGCCTGTGGTCCGTCGATGCGCCGGTCATCGGAGGGCGTGGAGGCTACCAGTCTCTTGACCTTGGTGCAGATGGTCGAGTCCGGGCTCGGCATCGGGCTAGTCCCGGAAATGGCGGTGCGAAGCGGATTGACGTCGAGTCCCAGCCTGGTCGCGCGGCCAATGGTCAAGCCCAGTCCCAAACGCACAATCGCCCTTGTGGCGCGGCGATCCACGCCGCGGCTAACGGATTTGAAGGCACTGGCCGAAGTGGTTCAGAGAAGTAATGCTTCAGGTGCTCGAGTCACAAAGGGCTAGCGCGATCGGGCGGCGACACCCGTAGCGTCAGTGCTCGCATTATCAACCGAAGTCTTTCCGTTGATCCTGGCGAATTCCGGGAAGCCGATTCTTCCGGAAACAGGTACCGCGAACGATCGAGGTGAGCTTTTTGCAATCTCATGCGAAAGCAGTCCTTCGTTACGGATAGGCACCTCCGGGTCGATATCCACGGCTGGACGTGCGGCGCCTATTACCCGTGCAGCGTAAGACGGTGTGTAAACTGACTGCCGTTACAAAGTTGTCCACAGTGAGGACACTTGTGCCAGTCAACCGTAACTTGCGCCAGCGTCTCCCTTTTCTGCGCCAATAGTCTGCGCCAACGCGCATCGTTACTACCGGTGCGAGCCGGTAGTGACGATGCGCAGAACCCGCATGAATACTGGCTTTTGATGCCAATTTCCAGAGTGACGGACCCCTACAGACTTAAGTGACGGGCTCAAAACTGGCGCATTCGACGTCCTCCTGCCGCTGGCGCAGGGCTCGTTAACCGAACCGCATTCTGGCGCAGTTCCATTCCGTTGGACAGCCATCAGGGTGATGATTCAATCGTGCCAGGCTCATCTCATGACCTCTCGCACCAAACAAATCTGACCGGCTCGCCATCCCATAAGGCGACCATCGGCAATCGGCTGTGAAGAGACTGCACATCGACTGCACTCAGAATGCATTCCGACTGCGGTTTGACTGCAAGGAGACTGCACCTCGACTGGACTTCAATCGAGAGTTGGGCATTAAGTTTTTGCAGCACAAAACTTTTGCAATATTTTTCGGAACTCAACTCATTATCTCGTGGTCACATGATGTGACCACGCGACGGCTAGGACTATGGAATAGTCCAGCGACGTCCGACAATGTCTACCTACCGGATGCGGTGCCGCGTGAAAGTGAATTCGATATGGTTTTACGCCGGCTGTGTCAGCCCGCTTGATGCCCGTTAACGCATCCCCTGCTCGGGTAGAGCGCCCTTAAAACCGATCTCCTGAGAACCGGTGGCCGCATGGCTCGGAGGTATTCGTAAGTAAGTTGTGCGCTGTCGCCAGTCGACAGCACCGTTGGCGCCGTCCTCGAGACGGCGTCTTAGAGAGCGTTTGCGTCGCGCGGTCGTAGCTCGGGCTTGTTCGTCAAGCTCTCTGAGGGTGATTCGCCTGCACACCCTCAGTTATTCTGATCAAAACCCGATCGGCGCACATCAAAGATTTTGCTCGCGCTCAGTAGCTCGCCGCCGCGCTCTCTCCCTGATCTTCGAGGAACACGAATGCGCAAAGCGTGGCGTGCGTGTCATTTACAAGTCGATCCCCGATTCGGACCCCATGACGGAGATGCTGCTGCGCTCCATCCTGCAGGCGATGGACGAGTGGCATTCGCTCAACAGCAAGGCCAAGGGCCTGGCCGGGATGGCCGAGAATGTGCGCCAAGGGTTCCGGGCAGGTGGCCGCGCCCCGCGCGGCTATCGCCTCGAATACACCAGCACCGGAGCTATCCGCGACGGCTCACCGGTGCTCAAGAGCAAGCTCGTCCTGGGCGACGACGCGCATCAGGTGGCTCAGTATCTGTACGCCCGCGCGACCGGCGAGCCCCGCGGGCGCGTTCTGTCGCGGCTACGTCTTAAATGGCCGGTTACGTCACTGGTCGGGATGGAATGGCAGGCGTTGACCTACGCCTGGGCATACCGCATGGGGTATCCACAACGAGCGCAACGGCGGTGCCTACAACACGGGCACCAAGCGAAAACCCCGGAAGGACTGGCTGGTCACGCGATCCACGCATGAGCCGCTGATCACTGATGAGGAGGCGGAAGCCATTCTCAAGCAACTTGAACACGGGCACGAGCGGCGCACCCGGGCGACGGCGCGCGAATATCTGCTTGCCGGGTTGCTGGTGACACCGGAAGGCCAGCAATGGCATGGTGACTCAGGCGAGGGCTACAGGCTTGGCAAGGGACGCCGCATCGCCGCAGCGCGAGTGGATGATGCTGTGTTAGGCCAGATCGCGACCGACTGGACCAGCGACGCAGCTATCAAGCGGGCGACCGCCGCGGTGCGCGCCTTGGTGACGGTCGATCACAAGCGCATGGCCACGAACGAGAAGCAAATAAAGGCGCTCACCGACAAGATCAGTAGACTGATTGACATCGTGGCGACGGTCGAGAATCCAGCCCCGTACCATCGGCGGATCGCGGAGATGGAGGCGGAACGCGCGGCGCTGGTCGCCGAGCTATCCCGGCAACGTGCGCAGGCCGATCTGGAAAAGGAATCCCTCCAAATCAATGAGGCGGACGTACGAGTTGCGCTGCGCGGACTGCTGGACGATCTGCGCGACAAAGCGGGCAGGGTCGCCGAGCTTCGGTCCGCCCTCGCCTCCCAAATTGATCGCGTAGAACTAGACCCGGAGACAGAGCGGTGTGTGATTCACTACCGCCTGACAACCGGGGTTAATCTGGCGTCCCCACGGGGATTCGAACCCCGGTTACCGCCGTGAAAGGGCGATGTCCTAGGCCTCTAGACGATGGGGACCAAAAGACGAACTGCTGAAGGTAAGACCATGATGCTGGTGGAGGTAAGCGGGATCGAACCGCTGACCTCTTGCATGCCATGCAAGCGCTCTCCCAGCTGAGCTATACCCCCACAAAAGACGGCGCATTATACCGGCGCCACCGTAGGCTGTAAAGAAAACCTCAGGCCGGAAAATGCTGTAACTGCGCAGACATGCGCGCCAAGACCTCATCGCGGCCGATCAGCTCGAGCGTCGCGTCGATCGATGGCGTCTGGGTCTCGCCGGTGACCATTACGCGCAACGGCATCGCGATCTTCGGCAGCTTGAGGCTGTGCGCCGCGCCGGCTCCCTTGATTGCATCGTTGATCGCCGCGCGATTCCACACGGCCACCTTGAACCGCTCGCAAAGATCGGTGAGCGCCGGCCTCACTTCGGCGGTGTAATGCTGCCGGCGCAGTGCCTCGGAAGGCTCGAGCGGCCGGTAGAAGAACACTGCGGCGTCAGCGAGTTCGCGCACCGTGTTGACGCGGTCCTTGAGCAGGCCCAGCACGCCGGTCAGCGGCGGCCCGCCCGCAGTGCTGCAGCCATCAGCTTCCAGGAAAGGCCGTGCAAGCTCGGCCAGCCGATGGCTTTGTGCCACGCGAATGTACTGCTGGTTAAGCCACGCGAGCTTTTCGGGATTGAAGCGCGCCGGCGACTTGCTCACGTGGGCGAGGTCAAACCACTCGATCAGATGCTCGCGCGAAAACATCTCCTCGTCACGGTGCGACCAGCCGAGCCGCGCGAGGTAATTCAGCAGTGCCTCCGGCAGGAAACCATCGTCGCGATACTGCATCACACTCACCGCGCCGTGGCGCTTCGACAGGCGCTCGCCGTCGCTGCCCAGGATCATCGGCACGTGCCCGAATTTTGGCAGCGCCGCGCCAAGCGCCTGGTAGATGTTGATCTGGCGCGGCGTGTTGTTGACGTGATCGTCCCCGCGGATCACATGCGTGATGTTCATGTCGATGTCGTCGACGACGACGCCGAAATTGTAGGTCGGCACACCGTCAGCGCGCAGCAACACCAGATCGTCGAGCTCGCCATTGCTGACGGTGATCGGCCCCTTGACCGCATCGTCCCACCTGACCTCGCCGGCGAGCGGATTCCTGAAGCGGATCACCGGGGCGGCCCCCGCGGGCGGCGCCTCCCGGGAATCGCGCCAGCGGCCGTCGTAGCGCGGTTTCTCGCCGCGCGCGCGCTGCGCTTCGCGCATCGCTTCGAGCTCCTGCCTGGAGCAGTAGCAGTAGTAAGCCTTGCCTTCCTTTACCAATTGCTCGGCGAGCTCGCGGTAGCGGGCGAGGCGCCGCATCTGATAAAACGGCCCCTCGTCGCAGTCGAGGCCCAGCCATTGCATCGCGTCGAGGATCGCCTGCACCGACTGCTGCGTCGAGCGCTCGAGATCGGTGTCTTCGATGCGCAGTATGAATTTGCCGCCGTGGTTGCGCGCGTAAGCCCAGCAGAACAGCGCGGTGCGCGCGCCGCCGATGTGAAGGTAGCCGGTAGGACTCGGAGCGAAGCGGGTTCTGACCATATAGACTTACGCTGAAACGCGTATTGTACGCGACGCACGGCCCGTCCGTCCGAGGATTCGCTGCCCGAGGCCCGTGGCAGTGAATTAGAATACCGCAGTCGGTGCGCCACAAGTTAACGTTCAGCACGAAAGGAAGGAAGTGATCAACGCAGCCATCATCGGCCTCGGCCGCTGGGGACAGAACCTCGTCAATAGCATACAGGGCAAGAGCGCCAAAATCCGCATCGTGGCGGGTGCCACGCGCACCGTCGCCAAGGCCGCGGACTACGCGAAAAAACAGGGTTTTCCGCTCTACGATTCGTACCGAACAGTGCTCGCCGATCCCTCGATCGATGCGATCGTGCTCGCCACGCCGCACACGCAGCGCGTCGAACTGATCAGCGCCGCCGCCAAAGCCGGCAAGCATGTGTTCACGGAGAAGCCGTTATCCCTGACCCTGCAGAATGCGCAAACGTGCATCCAGGCGTGTGCCGATCACAAGGTCACGCTCGCCGTCGGTTACAACTGGCGGTTCCAGCCTGCGCTGCAGGAAGTCCGGCGCATGCTCGATGACGGCCGCCTGGGAAAACTGCTGCATATCGAAGGTAATTTCTGCGGCCCCAGCGTCTATCGCTTCGGCGCCGATCACTGGCGCCTCGATCGCGAGGAAGGCCCGGCCGGAGGCATGACCGGCCGCGGGGTGCACGTCGTCGACGCGATGCTGTTCTTGTCCGGCCGGATCGACACGGTATTTGCCCAAAGCTGCCGGCGCGCGCTCGATTACGGCATCGACGACACGACGTCGATGCTGTTGCGTTTCAGAAACGGCGCAACTGGTTATCTTGGAACGTTCATCGCGACCGCCGAAACCTGGCGCATGCAGGTATTCGGCTCCAAGGGCTGGGCCGAGGTCGGCGACGTCCAGCATCTGACAACCTGGGAAATGCGGGTGTGCTTCGTCGATCCCGATAACCTGCACACGCACCACCAGCCGCAAACGATCAGCTTCCCGCAGACGAGCACGGAGCGTGCCGAACTCGAACATTTCGCCGACGCCATCGAGGCTGGGCGCCCGCTCGCAATCGCCGGCGGCGACGAAGTGCATGGCGTGGCGGTGCTGGAAGGGATTTTGGAATCGGCAGCAAAAAACACCACCGTCAGGATTTGACCGGCTTCACGCGGCGCGCCAATTCGTTACCATTCGATTGCCAACCTTATCCTCGTTCCCAACAGATATGACCCTCGAACATCTCGTGCAGAACTGGACCGTGCGCAAACCGCTCGCGCGTTCGCGCCACGGCGTCGTCGCCAGCCAGAACCGCATCGCCGCGGCAGCCGGCGCCAAAGTGCTTGTCAGCGGCGGCAACGCCGTTGACGCGGCCGTCGCCACCAGCTTTGCGCTGGCGGCGATCGAACCATGGAACTGCGGCCTCGGCGGCGTCGGCTTCATGCTGATTTACCTCGCGCGCGAGAAGCGCGTGCAGGTCGTGGACTTCAGCCCGATCTCGCCGCGCAAACTCAATCCCGCCGACTACCCGCTCACCGGCGGGTTCACTACCGATCTCTTCACCTGGCCGGCCGTGAGGGACGACCGCAACGTGCACGGGCCGCTCGCGTTCGCGGTTCCCGGTCAGGTCGACGGACTCGGGCTCGCGCTCGAGCGCTTCGGAACGCGAGCGTTCGCCGAATTGCTGCAGCCCGCGATCGAGCTCGCCGAGCGGGGCATCGCGGTCGATTGGTTCCTGACCCTTAAGGCAGCAACCATGGCGCGCGAGCTGTCGCGCTACACGACCACGAGCGACGTGTGGCTACCGCACGGCATGCCGCCAGTCACCGCGCCCGGGGCGCCCCTGGAAAGACTGGTTCTGAAAGGGCTTGCCGGCACGCTGCGCCAGCTCGCGCGGGGCGGCAGGCGCGACTTTTACGAGGGTAAAGCGGCGCGCGCGCTGCTTGAGGACATGGCAGCAGTGGGCGGCATCATCAGCGCCGACGATCTCAGGCACTATGCAGCACGCCTCGTTGATCCGCTCGAAGTCGATTACCGCGGCGCACGCGTAGCACTTGCCGGCGGGCTCACCGCGGGCCCCACCCTGGCGCGCACTCTCGAGGCTCTGGGCGATGCGAAATTTCAAGCCGGCGGACCGCACGCGGATTCCTTCGTCGCTTATGCCAAGGTGCTGCGCGACGCTTATGCCGATCGCCTGCAAACCATGGGCGATACCAGCGATGCGCGCGATCCGTCGTCGACCACGCATTTCAACGTCGTCGACCGCGACGGCAACATGGTCGCCGTCACGCAAACGCTGCTGTCGGTGTTCGGAGCCAAGGTGGTGCTGCCGCAGACCGGGATTCTGATGAACAACGGCATCATGTGGTTCGATCCGCGGCCGGGCGCGCCCAACAGCCTCGCGCCGAACAAACGGCCGCTCACCAACATGTGCCCGGTGATCGTGCGCCGGGGTGACCACCCGTGGTTCGCGATCGGCGCTTCCGGCGGGCGCAAAATCATGCCGGCGGTGTTCCAGATTAGCTCGTTCCTGATCGATCACGGCATGGCGCTCGACGACGCGTTCCACCAGCCGCGCATCGACGCGAGCGGCGGCGATACCGTCGGAGTCGATCCGCGCCTGCCCGAGGCGATCCGCAACGCGCTCACCGCAAAGTATCCGACAGTCGAAACCGAGCTCGTCGTGCACCCGACCAACTTCGCGTGTCCGAGCGCGGTGCTGCGCGATGCCGCGAGCGGCGAATTTCAGGGCGTCACCGACGTGCTGTCGCCGTGGTCGGGCGCGGTCGCGGCAGAGAATGTTGATGATGATTGACGCATGATGGGGCAAGGCTCAGCGTTCGCTCAACACTTTCTTGACGTTGACGTTGCTAAGGCTCAGCGTTCGTTCGACAGTTGAAGCTCGGCCAATAAGGCTACCCAACCAGCCACTCGGCTCTTCGGAAAGCGGGCGATCAACGTCCGCAATGACGCGCACACGCGAGCGCCATCGGCGCTTGCCAAGTATCGCTGTCGATTGCGCGGTTAGGCACTCTCAGGAAACGTATCGCTCGTGAGACCCAGCGCAAATGCCAAAGCACGATCCAGCAACGCTTGCTTGGCCGGCGACAAAGACCCGATGAAGGTCGTAAGGGAACTCTTGGAAAGACTCATGAGTTCGTCGCAGTGAATGCTGCTCTCGTGCTTCACACCCTCCTCGATACCAATGTCAATCTGCGTGTGTAGACCGTCACGACGGGTGTACACCGGGGCGCAAATGACGGAAGAAAACGAAGAGTTGATCAGAAGTTGGCGACTGACGATGACAAACACCCGCTGCCTGCGCGGATCGCGTGACGAGGGGTGTTGCACGAGATACAGTTCCCCGCGTTTCACAGGGGAGCCTGATAGGAAAGCGCGTCCTCTGCCTCCGCGTTAAGTTCCTCGGCGTGCGTGTTGAT
>Ga0326597_10005718_pt1 | contig 17182 bp, 16 predicted proteins | sample RVTome_12_FD_203789 | JGI IMG/M metagenome (GOLD analysis project Ga0326597, IMG submission 203789) | Soil microbial communities from uranium-contaminated site in the Upper Colorado River Basin, Wyoming, United States - RVT100D185 | ecosystem: Environmental > Terrestrial > Soil > Contaminated >...
ACGACGTAGACGAAGACGCCGTCCCTGGCGACTGCCCATGCCTGGCTGCCGTCCGGCCCGCGGCCGGCGAGGGCCCGTTCCCCGCTCAGGGTCGTTGACCGCCAGCCGGTCCCGGCGGCCGCCTGCAATGCGGCAAGGATCGCGTCGGCCTGCTTGCCGGGCAGCTCCCAACGTCCGATGGCCAGCAGGCCCGCGGGGTCAACCGCGATGACGAGAGACACATCGGCCGGTGTCAGGTCCAGTTCCCGGAGCATGGTCGCCAGCTGCCGACCACCCGCATCGTCGAGGGCGTCCGGCACACGGTATGAGACGACCTCCAGCTCCACGTTGCCGATGCGGTTGGGGACGAGCGCCCCTGCAGGATCGACCGCCGACCCGGGCTCCGAACCGGCGCTTCCGGCGGCCGGGCCACCACCGCTGGCGGCCGATCCGCCGCCGGCGCCGATGCTCCCCCCCGACCCAGGCGCAGAGGTCGACGCACCGGATCCGCCACAGGCGGCCGCACCCAGAGCGAGGACCAGCGCGAAAGCCGCAGTGGTGCACACAGGTGGCCGGGGCGAGGCCCGGGAACCCCGCCCCACGCCACGAGAGAACCGAGCGGTCACGGAGTCAGGTTGTCCACCAGCAGATCGAGCAGCGCCCGGATCTCCAGCTGCGCCGTGCAGTCGACGATCCAGTCGGTGTTGTCCGACTCGGTCCCGCAGCCGTCCATCTTCTCTCGCAGGTGGCCGAGCTCGGTGAGCGCCTGGTCCACCTTGCCCTGCAGCACCCGCTTCTCGATGTTGTCGAGTTGCGCCAGGATGGCCGTCCGGTGGCCGTTGCCCTTGAAGGCCGAATCGTCCAGGCCGTTGACCGCGGCCTGCAGGAACTCGGAGTCCTGGCCATCGGGGATGCCGTCGTCGTCGCTGTCCGGGTCGAGCGGATCGGTCCCGAGCGCGACTTCCAGGCCGTCGATCAGCCCGTCGTCATCGGTGTCAGGATCGAGCGGATCGGTGCCGTGGACGTGCACCTCGTCTCCGTCGCTCAGCCCGTCGTCGTCAGAGTCGGGGTCGAACGGGTCCGTGCCGGCGGCGATCTCGTCGCCGTCGTTCAGGCCGTCGTCATCGGTGTCCGGGTCGAGCGGATCGGTGCCGTGGACCTCGACCTCCTCGCCATCGGTCAGCCCGTCGTCATCGGTGTCGGCGTCGAACGGGTCGGTGCCGAGGATCGCCTCCTCGCCATCGGTCAGCCCGTCGTCGTCCGAGTCCGGGTCGAAGCTGAAGGTGATGGCCCCCAGGCCCGGCAGGGGCGGCACGCTGGCGACCTCCGGGCTGGTGAGGGGGAACGGCAGGTTGCCGGCCGCGATGTTGGCGCCCACGCCAGGGTCGACTCCGATCAGCCCCACGATTGCGTCGCTGACCAGCGTGTCGACGCCGCCGGCGCTCAGCAGCGAGCCGATGCTTCCGGAGAAGATGCCGATGCTGAAGTCGTCGAAGAACACGTTCAGGAAGTCGGACAGGTTGACGTCGATCTCCGCATTGGCGGCCACCGACAGCCAGTGCATGACCGGCATGAGGGTCGTCGTCACGGTGGCGGTTGGATCCGCGCCCAGGGTGACGTCGACCTGGTTGGTCTGACCGGAGGTCTGCCATTCCGTGACGCCGAAGCCGGGCACCACGAGCGGGCTGGTCAGCGTGGCGCCGGTGACGCCCACCACGGCCGCACCTCCGCCGAGGCCCGGGAACCCGCCGCTGGGCACCGGCCCCAGCGTCATGCTGCCATCGAGCTCGGCCGATGCGATCTGGCCGACCGGTGAGTCGAGGATGATGGTGCTGCTGCTGAGCGGGAAGACGACGTTCGGATCGCCGCTCATCAGCGCAGCGAAGCTCGCCGAGCCCTGCGCCAGGGTGACGTCCTGGAGCGTCCCGCCGTCGCAGATGACCTCCACCACGCAGCCGTTGAAGGTGATGTCCGCCTCGACGTCGATGCTGACCTCGTCGCCCGGATCGTCGGTTGGGGTGTAGGTGACGCTGATCGGGACGCTGCTGCTGGGCAGGACGTCCGCCGGATCGTACTCGAAGGTGACGTCCACGCCGAGGGCCACGCGGATGTGGGCGGTCCCCACCGCCTGGACGGAGTAGGAGGCGACTTCGACGCAGAAGGGCAGGCAGACTTCCTCGGCGTCGCTGTCGCCCTCGTTGAACGGGACCTCGGCCTCGAAGCCGAGCTGGCGATGGACGGTGACGCTCACCGGATCCGGGTTGGCCAGCGCAACCGCCGGTGTCATGGCGGCCGCAAGCGCCAGCGTCAGCGAAGTTGCAAAGGCGGCGGCGCGCCGCACGCTCGGAATGCCCATGGGATTCCCTCCATCCAGGCGGCCAGCGGGCGAGGGCGCCGAAATGGGGGCAGCGGCTCCCGGCGGTCGAGGCTGGCGATGGAGTCGAGGATGCGACGTCTCAGCCGCGATGAGCCAAGAATGTAGTACCGGTTGCAGGCGTATTTTCGGCCCGGTCCGGCACCATTCGTTCGACGGTGTTTCCGTCATCCGACGGCTTCCTCACGCCGCTCGCCCTGCAAGGGGACTCCTCCCCGTCGAGCGTGGCCTTCCCAGGGGTGGCGAAGCTCAGACGCAGACCCACTGCCCCACGCTTGGCGGCCTTCCTCCCCACGGAACGGGACGTTCGGCCCTATCACGACTTGCCATTCGGCTCTAGCGTCACCGCCCTGGAGGACTGCCGGGAAGGAGGCACCCACATGCCGTCAGTTCAAGAGGTGGCGACACAGACGACCGCCGGACTCGCCACCGACCGGGACAGGGCCGTCGCGTTGCACGACTACGTGCGCGATACGGTGGCCTTCGGCTTCAACCCGCGCTTCGACGCGAGTCCACCCGAGTACGTGCTGAGCCGCCGCATCGGCCACTGCAATCCGAAGAGCCAGCTGATGGTGGCCCTCTTCCGGGCTGCCGGCTTCGAGGCCCACCAGCACTTCGTGGCGATCCCCGGCGACATCCTGAAGGGCGTGTTTCCCGCCAGTCGGGCGTGGATCGTCCCGGCCGAGCTGTCGCACAGCTACGTTGATGTCCGGGTCGGCGGCAGCTGGCGGGCCATCGACAGCTTCATCGTCGACACGCCGTTGCTGCACGCCGGCCAGGCCAGGCTGGCGGCCGAAGGCCGGGCCCTCGGCTACGGCGTGCGCAGCGATTCGACCAACGCCTGGGACGGCCAGCACGATGCCTTCTCGCAGTTCAGCCCGGCGATGATGCTCGAGGATCACGGCCGGATCGAGGATCTCGACGCCTACTTCCGCAGCCGGCGCTACCGTCACCAGCGCCTCGGTGTCCGCTTCAACGCCGTGTTCCCGCTGCTGGGGGAGTACGGGGTCGGCCCGATCAACGCCCATCTCGACCGGCTGCGCGGCGACCGGATGACGGCCCCTGCAACAGCGCGGTAGACAACTCCGGTGTCCCGAGCTCGACTACGGATCGTCGCCGTGGCGGGCATCGCGGCTGATCACCGGCGTGCCGCTCCTGCCGCCGATCGAGGAGCCGGAGCCGCCGGCGACCAAGCGCAGGGCGAAGTTCGAAGACGGCCACGTCACTCCCCGGATCCTCGACGCCGGCGATGCCATGGTGCTGCCTGTCAACCGGCGGGACCGCGCCTACCGCTCGCCGCGCGAGGCCGCGCGGCCACGATCTTCCTCGCCGCCTACCGTCCGCCCGGGCAGACCGCGGGTTGAGGATCCGGCTCGCCTCGCCGGCCGCGAACGCGCATACCCGCCGAGACACGATCGCCACGGATGCCGGCTATCGTGCTTGGCGCGGGCGCCGCCGTTCGGTGGCGCCGACGATCGCGGGAGTGTCCGATGAGCAGCGTCCTCGTCCCTGGGTTCAGCCCCAGCTCGAACGGGCTGCACTTCAGCAATGCCTTTCCGCCGGCGCCGATCCGCCAGTTCCGGCTCGGCAGCGTCGCGACCCTGAACATCGGTGACGCCGCGAACGGCCTGTGCGGCGGGATGTCGTTCACCGTGCGGGACTTGTTCGAGCGCGGTCTGACGCCTCCGGCAGACCGGACGCCACCCACGTCCGGCGATCCGCGCTTCGACTACATCGTCAGCCGCCAGATCGACAGCTTCGACGACGGGCGGGTGCCGCTCCGTTTCTATCGCCTGATGAGCCCGTCGCGCCCGGCCACCGAGCCGTTCTGGGCGCCCTGGCTCGGGCGCGTCGGGATCGACCGCCATAGCCGGACGTACGTCATGCTCCACGCGGAGTGGCCGCGGATCCGCGCCGACCTCGACGCCGGGACGCTGTCGATGATCGGCCTCGTCCGCGTCGTCGACCGGGATCCGCTGAAGCTCGGCCGGAACCACCAGGTCGTCGCCTACGGATACGACCTCGATGGGCCGAGGCTGATAGTTCGGATCTACGATCCGAACTACCCGGACGACGACGACCTGACGCTGCGCATCGACACGACCGATCCGTTCGGGACGGCGACGCCGACCTACTCGACCGCCGATCCTCCCCTCGTCTGCTTCTTCCGCGCACCGTGCGCGGCGCGCGACCCGCTCCCGTTCCGCTAGATACCGGCCGTGCGTTGCCGCGCGGCCTCCTTTCCGTCACCTACGGCTGGGGCTCGTACAAGGCGAGCTCCGGACCGCCGACGGGGCGCCCGGGGCCGCCGTGGCGAGGGTATTCGTGCGTGGAGCGGGCTGGCGGGACCGGCCTGAGGCCCTCGCCGGCGCCGTCGACGTCGCATACCACGAGCCGAGCCGTTAAGTGACGGGAGCGCCGACCGCCACCGCGCCGCCAGTGCGGCGCCGCCTCGCCACCGCGGCCGCCCCTGCGCCGGGGCGATTCGGGACCGGCACGCCGTCCTCGTCGCCACCGCGCGACGGCGGCCGGGACGGCAGGGTCAGTGCAGGATCTGCGACAGGAACCGGCGCGTGCGCTCGTGCTGCGGCGCCTCGAAGATCTGCTGCGGCGGCCCAACCTCGACGATCCGGCCCTCGTCGATGAAGACCATCCGGTTGGCCACCGCCCGGGCGAAGCCCATCTCGTGGGTGACGCACAGCATCGTCATGCCGGACCCGGCCAGCTCGCGCATGACGTCGAGCACTTCGCTGATCATCTCCGGATCGAGCGCCGACGTCGGCTCGTCGAACAGCATGATCTTCGGCTGCATCGCCAGCGCCCGGGCGATGGCCACCCGCTGCTGCTGGCCTCCTGACAGCTGGGCCGGGTACTTGTGGGCCTGCTCCGGGATGCCGACCCGTTCGAGGAGCTCCATCGCCGCCTGCTCGGCGCGCTGGCGCGGAACCTTGCGGACCCGGATCGGGCCGAGCGTGACGTTCTGGAGCGCGGTCAGGTGGGGGAACAGGTTGAACTGCTGGAAGACCATCCCGATCTCGCTCCGGACCGCGGCGACGTTGCGGATGTCGTCGGTCAGCTCGATCCCGTCGACGAAGATCTGGCCGCGCTGATGATCCTCGAGCCGGTTGATCGTCCGGATGAACGTCGACTTTCCCGAGCCCGACGCACCGAAGATGACGACCACCTCGCCGGCCCGGACGGTCAGGTCGATCCCGCGCAGGACGTGGAGCTTGCCGAACCACTTGTGGACATCCCGGCACACGATGATGGCGTCCGCGCCGATCGTCTCGTCATCCACCGGACTCTGCCTCCTGCCTCCTGCCGCCTATCGCTGTCCAACGCCGAGGGCCGTCTCCAGGCGGTAGCTCGCCTGCGACATCGTGTAGCACATGACGAAGAACACCGCGGCGATGAACGCGTAGACCTCCAGCTGCGCACCGAACCACTCCGACTGGGCGAGCACCGCCCGGCCGATCCCGAGAATCTCGAGCAGGCCGGCGCCGATGGTCACGAGCGTCGTGTCCTTGAGCAGGCTGATGAACAGCCCGACGTTCGCCGGGATCACCGAGCGCAGGGCCTGCGGAAGGACGATGTACAGGTTGGTCTGCAGCGCGTTGAGCCCGAGCGCGTGAGCGGCCTCCACCTGCCCCGACGGGATCGCCTGGAGCCCGCCGCGGACGTTCTCGGCCACGTACGCGGCCGAGAAGAGCGTGATCCCGGCCATCGCGCGGACGACGTGCTCGACGCGGATCTCGCCGGGGAGGAAGAGCGGGAGCATGACCGCCGCCATGAACAGGATCGTGACGAGCGGCACGCCCCGGATGATCTCGATGTACGCCGTGCTGAGCAGCCGGATCGCCGGCAGGTCGCTTCGTCGCCCGAGCGCCAGCAGCACGCCGAACGGGAACGACAGCACGATGCCGACGATCGCCAGCAGGAACGTCAGCAGGAGGCCGCCCCACAGGTTCGTGGCGACGACCGGGAGCGGCCCGCCGACCCCGGCGAGCAGGACGAGCGCGACCGGCACGAAGGCGAGCCAGGCGATCGCGAGCGCCGGCCGGGGCACGGGCAGGCGCAGCCCGACGGCGAAGGCGGTCCAGGCGATCGCAACGTTCAGCAGGAGCGCGAACGTGACGGCGAGGCCCAGTTCGGACACGGCCGCCAGCCCGGCCAGGAGCGCCTGCGCGGCCGCCAGCCAGAACGCCAGCGTCCGGACGGCCGCGCCGCGCCAGACCGCCGCGGACAGGCCGGCCAGGGCCGACAGCGCGGTCAGGCTCAGCCACACCCGCCCGGCCTGGTCGGCCGGATAGAGCCCGATCAGGAACAGGCGCAGGTTCGCGGTGACGACGCCCCAGCGTGCCGTGGTCGTTGCCCACTCGCCGACCCGGATGGCCAGCCAGCCGAGGATCAGCGCGAGGACGACCGTCAGGACCGCGTTGTACCAGCTGTTGAACAGGTTCTCGCGCAGCCAGGTGCTCGGCCCGAGGGAGACGGTCGGCGGCGGCAGGCGCTCGCCCTGGGCGGTCACGTCAGGCCTCCAGGACCTGGACGCGTCGGTTGTAGATGTTCATGAGCAGGGACGTCACGAGGCTGATCGAGAGATAGGTCGCCATCACGAGCACGATGACCGCGACGGACTGGCCGGTCTGGTTGGCCATCGTCCGGCTGACCGCGAACAGGTCCGGAAACCCGATCGCGATCGCCAGGCTCGAGTTCTTGGCGAGGTTGAGGTACTGGCTCGTCAGCGGCGGCACGATCACGCGCAGGGCCTGCGGAAAGATCACCAGGCGAAGCGTCTGGTTCTCCGTCAGTCCCAGCGCGCGGGCGGCCTCGATCTGGCCACGCCGGACGGCCTGGATCCCGCCCCGCACGACCTCGCCGATGAACGCGGCGGTATAGATCACCAGCCCGATCAGCAGGGCGCTGAACTCCGGCGACAGGTTCATGCCGCCCACGAAGTTGAACCGCTCCAGGACCGGCGGGTCGAGCCGGATCGGGACGCCCAGCGCGAACCAGCCGATGGCCGGGATGGCGACCAGGGCCACGAGCCCGACGAGGCCGAGGCGGTAGCCGGGACGCCCGGCGGCCTCCCTGCGCGATGCCACCATGCGGAGGGCGACGGCGACGACGATCGCGAGCACGACCAGCCCGAGCCAGGCGCCGAAGGCCGGCTCGCGCTCCGGCCGCGGCAGGAACAGCCCGCGCTGGTTGAGGAAGATGGAGCCCGGCAGGCTGATCGAGCCGGCGACCGACGGCAGTTGCAGGAACACGGCGTACAGCAGGACGAGCTGCACGAGCAGCGGGGTGTTGCGCATGATCTCGACGTAGCCGGCCGTGAGCCGGTTGACCAGCCAGTTGCGCGACAGGCGGGCGACACCGACGACGACGCCGAGAATCGTCGCGAGGACGATGCCGACGATGCTCACCACCATCGTGTTGGCGAGCCCGACGGCGAAGGCGCGGCCGTAGCTGTCCGTCGCGCTGTAGGGGATCGGGGTCTCCGCGATCTCGAACCCCGCGGTCGTGCGGAGGAAGTCGAGCCCGAAGGTCAGGTTGCTCCTCGCCATCGCCGTCGTGAGGTTGTTGAGCAGGACGAGCACGATCACGAGCACGACGACCACGACGACGAGCTGGCCGGCGACGCGCAGGACGCGGACGTTGCGCCACGGCGGGACCGTGGCGTGTCGGCGCGCCGGCGAGGCAGGGGTCGGGGCGGAGTTCACAGCCGCTGATGCCGGCCGGGAGGGTAGGGCGCCGGGCGGGCGTCAGGCCCGACCCGGCGCCTCAGCGTCGGTCAGCGGTACGGGGGCGCGTAGAGCAGGCCGCCGTCCGTCCACTGGCGGTTCGGCCCGCGGTCCAGGTCGAACGGCGTGTCCGGGCCGAGGTTGCGGTCGTAGATCTCGCCGTAGTTGCCGACCGCACCGATGACGTCGACGACCCAGTCGTTGTCCAGGCCGAGGAGCGCCCCGAGCTCGCCCTCGGCCCCGAGCAGCCGCCGGACGACCGGGTTCTCGCTCGTGTCGCGCATCTGGGTGACATTGTCCGAGGTGATCCCCTGCTCCTCGGCCTCGAACGTGGCGAAGACGGTCCACTTCACGACGTTGAACCACGCGTCGTCGCCGAGCGGCGTGACCGGACCGAGCGGCTCCTTCGACATGACCACGTCGAGGAGGACGTGATCGTCGGGATTGGTGAGTGCCGTCCGTCGGGCGACCAGCTGCGATCGGTCGCTGGTCACCGCGTCGCAGCGTCCCTGCGAGTAGGCCTCGTATGTGGGGTCGATCTCGCCGAACACCTGGGGGCTGAAGTTGACGCCCAGCGCTCTCATCTGGTCGGTCAGGTTGAGCTCGGTGGTGGTGCCCGACTGGACGCAGATCGTCGCGCCCTCCAGGTCCTCGAGGGAGGTCGCACCCGTCTCGCGGGTGACCATGATGCCCTGGCCGTCGTAGAACGTCGTCGGCGCGAACACGCCCCACTGGGCGTCGCGCGTGACCGTCCAGGTCGTGTTGCGAATGAGCACGTCGATCTCGCGGGTCTGGATGGCCGGGCCCCGGTCGTCGGCCGACAGGGCGCGATACTCGACGGCTTCCGGATCGCCGAGAACGGCGGTCGCGATCGCGCGACAGAAGTCGACGTCGAAGCCGCTCCACTGGCCGGTGCCCTGCTCGAGGAAGCTGAAGCCCGGAAGGCCCCCGTTCACGCCGCAGATGAGCTCGCCTCGGCCCTGGACGGTCGCCAGCAGCCCGGTCGTGGGCGCCTGGCTCGTCGCCGCGCTCTCGGTCGGCTGGGGGGATGCCTGCCCCTGCCCGGTGGGCCCGGGTGTCGCTGAGGGCGACGGGGCGGACTCGCAGGCGGCGGCGACGAGCGCCAGGGCGACGAGGCCGGAAATCACGCGGGACCTGACCATGAGACGCACCTCCGCTATTCGTGTCGCGGGTTTCCGGCCATGGTAGCGCCCGCGCCAAGCGGTCCGCCCGACACGCGGTCCGCCCGACACGCGGTCCGTCGGCGGCCGTTCCGGCGAACCCGGCTGCCCCGGTCGCCGCCGTGCGGGCGGGTCAGTCGCCGAGCGAGGCAGGTCCGCTGCGCAGGGCGGCCTCGATCCACCGTCGCTCGGGCAGGCCGCGGAGGCCTTCGGCGGTTCGGTACAGCCGGCAGCGCGGCGTGTAGTCGCCGGGGTCGACGTACGTGGGGTCGACGTCCCGGCCGTCGACGCGGATCGTCGGCGAGCCCGGAAAGCGGACACGCTCAGCGACGGCGGGATCGGTCGTATCGACGTCCCGGATCGGCGTGCCGGGCGCGACCTCGGCGACGACCTCCGCGAGCAACCGCCCGGCGGCCCGGCGGTTCGGGCAGTCGGAGAACCAGAGGAGCTCGACCTCGTGCGTCACGGCCGATCCTCGGTCGCGAGGACGAGGCACGACGTCAGGCGGTCGGCATTGTCGCGCACGACCGACTCGCCGAGCCGCACGATCTCGCGGATCCGGCCGTCGACGAGGGCGTACCGGTTGAAGCGCCCGTCGACCTCGCCGCGCACGTAGCCGCACCAGCGCAGGCAGGCGAGGTGCGATGACACGCGGCCCTGGGCCAGGCGGAGCGCGTCCGTCAGCTCGGACACCGTCATCGGCCGCTCGGCCAGAAGCTCGAGGATCCGGACGCGCGTGGGGTCCGACAGTGCCTGGAAGAACGTCGCGATCACTTCCGGGCGCTCGAGGGCGGGCTTCGTCGCGGCGACCGGCAGGTTGCTCGTCACGCCAGTCTCCGCGCGGCGGCGGCGCACCCGGCCCAGTCAGCGCCGCCGGCGCGAGACGCCGCGTCGAGGTCGAGCAGTCGCCCGCGGCCGTCGTGCACGGCGGCCCACGCCGTGCCGTGCTCGTCGCCGCACAGGAGCACGGTCGGTGTGCAGAACGATCCGCGCAGGTCCGCTCCGGCCTCGGCCAGCCACAGCCGCTCGGGGTCAGACCGATCCGGCATGCCGGCCCGGAACGTGAGGGCGATCTCGATGCCGCACTGGCCGCAGGCCGTCCGCAGCCGTCCATGCACCGCGAGCGCGGCCACGATGCCGAGGGCGTCGTAGGCGCACCACGTCCGGAACCGCGCGCCGCCGAGGGTCAGGCGGTGCGGCCCCGTGGCCAGCGACAACCCGGCTGCACCGGCGACACGGCCGTCGGCGACGTCGAGCCAGCCGGCGCCCGCCAGCGTGGCGACCGCCTCGCGCGTCGCCGCGGCGCCCAGGCCGGTCGCAGCGGCGAGCTCGTCCAGACCGACGGGGCGGCGCTCGCGGATGAGCAGCGCGAACCCGGCCTCGCGGAGGCTGCCGGCTGCGTCGCCGGCGGGCAGCAGCGGCTTCGTCATTGCCGGGCATCGTACCATCGCGGATGGAAATACGCTATCGCGTATATTTGGCGGGCGCAGCCCGGGAGCACGGCCAGATCACTCCGCCTCCAGCGACGGGGCGCGGCACTCGTCCTCGGGCGTCTGCCATCCCGAATCGACCCTGAAGCGGTCGGACAAGCGTACGATCCCGGTCGTGCCAGTTGCCTCGCCGGACGCACGCACGCTCGTCCGCCTCCTGGTCGCCGCCGCGGCCGTGGCTCTCGCGACGCTTGCCGTCGCCGTCCTCGAGGGGGTTGCCCTGATCCCGGACGCGTCGAGCGTCTTCCTCGTGGCGGTCGTCGCCGTGGCCGTCGCGTGGGGAACGGGCGGCGCCGTCCTCGTCGCGATCGCGGCGATCCTCGTCTACGACTTCCTGTTCACCGACCCGCTCCACACGCTGACGGTCGCCGATCCGGGCGAGTGGCTGAGCCTCGTCCTGCTCCTGTTCGTGGCGATCACGGTTGGCCGCCTTGCCGCGCTCCAGCGGGGTCGCACGGAGGTCGCGCTCGCACGCGAGCGCGAGGCGCGGACGCTGTTCGAGGTCAGCCGCGCCCTCGCCACCCGCGGCTCGACGGCGGAGGTCCTGCCGGCGATCGCCGCGTGGTTGCGGGACGAGGCAGAGATGGACCGCGTCTGGTTCGCGCTTGGGCCGGACGATGCACGGGAGCGGGTCGTGGCCGATACCGGCGCGGACCGCGAGCCCGTGCCGCTCGCCGCCAGCGTGACCGTCCTCCGCCGGATGCCGGGCGACCAGCCGGCATCGTGGATCCGCGTCCACGCCCCGGCTCCTCACCGGGCGCCGGGAACGGCCGCCGGCCCGTCGACCGGCGTCACCCACCGCGTCCGGATCGAGGCCGGCGGCCAGGCGCTCGGCTCGATCTGGGCCGTGCGCCCGCGCGGCGCGGGCGAGCCCGACCCGACCGCCACCCGGCTCTTCGCCGCGGCCGCCGACCAGGTCGGACAAGCGATTGCCCAGGACCGCCTCGCCGACGAGGCACGGGACGCGGAGATCGCCCGCCGGAGCGATGCGCTCAAGAGCGCGCTGCTCGAATCGGTGTCCCACGATCTGCGCACGCCGCTCGCCTCGATCAGGGCCGCCGCGGGCTCGCTGATGGACCCGGAGGTCCGCCTCACGCCGCACGAGGCGCGGGCCAGCGCCGCCTCGATCGACCGCGAGGCCGAGCGCCTCAACCGGATCGTCACGAACCTCCTCGACCTGGGCAGGATCGAGGGCGGGGCGCTCCATGCGGCACGCGAGGTGCTCGACCTCGACGACGTCGTCGACCGGGTCATCGGACGGCTCGAGCGCCGGCCCGGGGACCCGCCGATCGATGTCGACGTCGACGCGGCCGCGGTCGTCGAGGGCGATCCCGTGATGCTCGAGGAGGTGCTTCTCAACCTCCTCGACAATGCCATCGGGCACACGCCCTCCGGGACGCGCGTCCGGGCGATCGCCGCCGATCTCCCGGGGGAGCCGTTCGTGCGGCTCACCATCGACGATGACGGGCCCGGCGTCCCGCCGGAGGCGCTGCCTCGGCTGTTCGAGAAGTTCTACCGCGTCCCGACCGCCGGTCCGCCGGCGCGCCGCGGCACCGGCATCGGGCTGGCCGTCGTGCGTGGGCTCGTCGTCGCGATGGGCGGCCGGGTGGCGGCCCGGCGGGGTGAGCTGGGTGGTCTGGCCGTCGACATCGACCTGCCGGTCGCCCGGGTTCCGGCCGGCCTCGTCGAGGACTGAGATCGTGGTCGGCGCCAGCGAGCCCGGACCCACGATCCTCCTCGTCGAGGACGACGAGGCGACGCGGACCGCGCTGCGGCGCGACCTGCACGCGCGCGGCTACCGTGTCGACGATGTCGCGGACGGCGCCGGCGCGCTCGCCCGCTGGGACGCCCACCGGCCCGACGTGATCCTGCTCGACCTGGGCCTGCCGGACATGGACGGGATCCGGGTCGTCCGGCACGTCCGGCGCGAGGCGACGACACCGATCATCGTCCTGTCCGCGCGCGAGGCGGAGGCGACGAAGGTCGACGCCCTCGAGGAGGGCGCCGATGACTACGTGACGAAGCCGTTCGGCATGGCGGAGCTCCACGCGCGCCTCCGCGCGGCGCTTCGCCGGGCCGCCGGCCCGGCGGCCGATCCGAGTGGGCGGGTCGTCGTGGGGCCGCTCGTCCTCGACGCGCTTCGCCACGAAACGACCGTTGCGGGCGTGCGTGTGGACCTCACGCCCCGCGAGTTCGAGGTCCTGCGTGTTCTCCTCGCGCACGCTGGCCGGCTCGTCACGCGCGGCCGCCTGCTGCGGGCAGTGTGGGGCCAGGCGTACAGCCGCGAGGACCACTACGTCCACGTGTTCGTGAGCCAGGTGCGTCGCAAGCTCGCGGCAGCCGATGCCGACGGCGCCCTCCGCGATCTCATCGTCACCGAGCCGGGCGTCGGTTATCGCATTCGCGCGGGATAGCCGTGCCGGTGCGCCGGACCTGAGGGTTCCTTGAGCCTCCGGATCGGTCGGCGGAGCCCCGTCTCTTGGGCCCACGCGTACGTTGAAGACGTGGAAACCGTGCATCCGATTCGGCTGCCGTCGGCGACCGTCGCGCTGCTCGAGCACGACCTCGCCGAGATCGCGGTCGCCATCGAGCTCGTCGCCCGTCACGTGGCCAGTCGCGTCACGCTGACCGGCCTGGAGGACCCGGAGTCGATCGCCGGCCAGGCGCTCGCCCTCGCCCAGCTCGCCCACGTCCGGTTCGCGCTCCAGCGTGACCTGGCCGGCGGCGCCGTGCTCGTCGTGGTGGGCCCGCTCGAGGCGTGATCGGGGGGCGCCGGCCGCTCCAGGGCCGGAAGGTCGGCGATCGCCGCGTCCGGGTGGAGCGCCCGCATGCGGCCTATTTCCGCTACGCAGGCCCCGGGCAGTTCGTCGCGCGCGAGGCGGCCAGCCGCCCGGCGACACCGATGGGTCGAGCGCTGGCGCGCATCCGCGCGGTGCTGTTCGGCCGGCCGCTGTCGATCCACGAGGAGATCGAGGAGCGGCTGTCGAAGAAGAAGGCGCTCGCCATCTTCAGCTCCGACCCGATCAGCTCGTCGGCCTACGCTACCGAGGAGATCCTCCGCGTCCTCGTCCTGGCCGGGACCGGGGCGCTCCTGCTCAGCCTCCCGATGGCCGCGGCGATCGCGCTGCTGCTGGCGGTTGTCTCGACGAGCTACCGCCAGATCGGCCACGCGTACCCGTCCGGCGGTGGCGCGTATGCGGTTGCCCGGGCCAACCTGCCGCGCCTCGCGTCGCTCGTCGCCGCCGGTGCCCTGCTCGTCGACTACATCATGACGGTCGCCGTCTCGACCGCCTCGGCGGTCGAGCAGATCACGTCGGCCGTGCCGGAGCTGTTCGACGCGCGGATCCTCGTCGGCGTTGGCGCGATCACGATCATCACGGTCGGCAACCTGCGCGGGATCCGTGAGTCGGGCAACATCTTCGCCGTCCCGACCTACCTGTTCGTCGGGTCCGCGCTCCTCATGATCGCGGCCGGGACGTTCCGGATCGTCGTCCTCGGCGAACACGCCGACCCGCCGTTGCCCCTCCCGGGCGCTCCCGATCCGCTCCAGCCGCTCGGCCTGCTGCTCATCCTCCGTGCCTTCGCGTCCGGGTCGGTCGCGCTGACCGGCACCGAGGCGATCGCAAACGGCGTGCCCGCGTTCAAGCCGCCGGAGCCGGGGAACGCGGCGACGACGCTGACCGCGGTCGCGATCCTGCTCGCGATCCTGTTCATGGGGATCACGTTCGTGGCCCACAGCTTCGGCGTCGTGGCCGTCGACGAGCCGACGAAGAAGACGGTCATCAGCCAGGTCGCGGCGGTCGTCTACGGCGAGAGCTCGCTCGGTTTCTACCTGTTCCAGGCGTTCACGGCGCTCATCCTGTTCCTCGCCGCGAACACGTCGTACAACGCCTTCCCGCGGCTCGCCGCGATCCTCGCTCGCGACGGGTACATGCCGCGCCAGTTCAGCTTCCGCGGCGATCGGCTTGCGTTTACGCTCGGGATCGTCATCCTGAGCGCGGTCGCGATCTCGCTGCTCGCGGCCTTCGGGGGCGACACCCACGCGCTCATCCCGCTCTACTCGGTCGGCGTGTTCGTGTCGTTCACGATCAGCCAGGGCGGGATGGTCGTTCACTGGCTGCGCGAGCGGTCGTCCGGCTGGCACTGGCGGCTCGCCGTAAACGGCTTCGGCGGCGCGCTGACGGCGGTCGTCGCGGTCGTCGTCACCGTCGCCAAGGCGCCGGATTCGCTCCTCGTGGTGGTCATCATCCCGCTGCTCGTCCTCCTGATGCTGTTCATCCATCGCCAGTACCGCGCGTCCGCCGAGAGTCTGGCCGTACCCCACGACTTCGTCGTGCCGCCGCTCCGGCGCGAGGAGCGGGTCGTGGTGCCGGTACCGGGCATCAACCGGGCGGTGATCCAGGCGATCAACGTGGGGCGGTCGATCGCGAGCGACGTCGTCGCCGTGCTCATCTCCGACGAGCCCGACGAGGCGGCCGAGATCCGCCGCCGCTGGGAGCACCAGCTGGCGGGCGTGCCGCTCGTCATTGTCGAGTCGCCGTACCGTGCCCTCGTCGGGCCGCTGCTCGCCTATCTCGAGGTGCTCGACCAGGCCTGGCCGCCGGACAAGGAGGCGCCGGTCACGTTTGTCGTGATCCCGGAATACGTGGCTCGCAGCTGGTGGGAGCGGCTCCTCTACAACCAGTCGGCGAAGCGGTTGCGGACCGCGCTGCTCGGGCGGCCGCACACGGTTGTCGTCGGCGTGCCGTACCGGCGCGACGAGATCGATGTCCGGTTTGTGCACGGCGCACCGCCGTGATCATCGACTGGGCGTGCCAATGACATTGAGCCGGTAGCCGGCCCGCCTGCGACCGGCCACGCGGCGGCCGGCGGCGGTTCGACCGAGCGGCGCATTCGTGACCGACGCATGCTTACCTGCCGGTGAGCACGCCGGTCATCCCGGCTTCCGCGTGGCCCGAAATGGAGCACCAGAACTCGTACGCTCCTCGTTCCGCCACCAGCAGCCCCGCCGAGGTCTGCTCCCCGGGCTGCGCGACGAGCCGAAACCCGATCGCCGGGATCGTCAGGTCGTGGACGAGGGCGCCCCGATTGTCGAGCAGGATGTTGTAGGCCGTGCCGGCCTCGAGGGTGAGTTCGCGTGGCTCGAACGCGAATTCGGTCGCCACGATCACGATCTCCTCGGCTCCCGGTCGCGCGGATGGCGGCGGACTCGCGTTGAGCCCGCGATCGCCCCACATGCCGCGATGCATCGGCTCCATCCAGCCTGGTGGGCGGTGCGCGGTCCCGCAGCCGGCAAGGACGGCGGTGAGGGTTGCGAGCAGCAGCCAGCGGGGGGCCAGACGAGCGGCGCGGGCGCTCAAGCGCATCTCGGCCCCGCTCGGCGGGGTTGTGCCATTCCGACGTACCTCGCTTTCCGGGCTGCCGCCCTCGACCGCCCGGTCGTGAACCGGTGGTCCCTGAGATACTCCTGGGAAGTATTCGGAGACGCGGGGTGCTCGGTCAAGGGCCGAATCGCCTGTTCGACCGGCGGTGGCGACGTCGGCCCCCGCATCCTCGACGCGGGCGATGCCACACGCTGTGGCCTGGCGGCTCTCGCGCGGCCGTCGGGATGCGCGACAGCGCTGCCAGGCGGGAGCACGATCTGAGGGCGTGATGTGGAGGGCGGTTCCAGTCAACCCGGTTGTCCGCACGCGGTCACGGGTTGGCGCGCAGGAACTCATCGACTTCCGAGCGTAGTTGAGGGACCAGCTCGGCGGCAACCTCCCGAAGTATGGCCAGGTCGACCTCCCCGTAAACGTGGGCAAGGATGTCGCGTATCCCCATGACACCGCGCCAGTCGACGTTCGGCATCGCCATCAGGGTTTCCGCTCTGATCCGCTTGGCCTGGTCGCCTGTCTCTTCGACCCTCTTGGCGAGCGCATCAACCCGATGCTGCTCCTGATCCCAGTCCTCGCCGGCCTCGTCGAGGTAGTCGGCAATCAGGTCGGCGCTCACGACGATCGCAGCGAGAGCATCACGATCGCGCTGAATCAAGGACTGGCACCAGGATCTCCTCGGCGCGTCGGCTCTTCAACGCTCGCCGCGGCAGGGAGGTGACCACGTCCACGTCTCGCCCGAACAGGCCTTCGAGGTCGTAGTTCAGGGCGACCCGCTGCGAGAGACCGAGATGAGTCGATGGCCGCGGCGTGACCAGAACGTCCACGTCGGAATCGGGCCGAAAGTCCGCCCTCACCGCCGAGCCAAAGACATCGATCCGCGACAGGCGATAGCGCCGAGCGAGGTCGCGAAGTCGCTGCCTGCTGATCTTCGGCAGGTCAGGGTGGATCGAGCCCGACGAAGCCTGCGCAACGGTGCCGTGGCGGGTCCGATCGGGGAACGTGCGGTCGACAGAGCCGACCAGGACTCGCATCCGTT
>Ga0326597_10005719_pt1 | contig 17181 bp, 15 predicted proteins | sample RVTome_12_FD_203789 | JGI IMG/M metagenome (GOLD analysis project Ga0326597, IMG submission 203789) | Soil microbial communities from uranium-contaminated site in the Upper Colorado River Basin, Wyoming, United States - RVT100D185 | ecosystem: Environmental > Terrestrial > Soil > Contaminated >...
TTAGGCACTGAGCGAGGTGCGAGCCTTCCGCCCTGCGGCCCAAAGCCTTCGGGCGGCGGGCCGTAGCGAAGGCAATGGGCCTGTGCCTCTAAGAGTTTTGAGATCACCGGTGCCTTAAGTGGCATCCGTAACCCGCTGACAACAGATTGCCAAGCACGTAAGACGACTTTGATACTTCAGAGCTCGGTGCCTTCGCAACTCCAGTCTCACACCTCGCTCAGTATAGATTGTAACTTCAACTGCCGAATCCGGGTTCAAAACTCGAAGGCGACCTCCAGTTTATAATCGGGCGACGCCAGATGCACGCACACAACCTCGCTGGCGTGTAAGGCATAGGGCATCGTCGTTGTCTCGTACACTTCAGGGGGCAACATGGTAAAGCTCATGCCATTTTCCGATAGTCTGGCGCAGGCGTTTCCGTTGGCGATATTGACAAACTCCTTGGTTGCATCGAGGGCGAGTTCGTCCGCCGTCTTGATATTATCATCCAGCATGGTTGACGCCATCTGCAGCAACAGTTTCGCCGGCACCGACAAGAGGTACTTGAATTCGACGTTGCTACCCGCGATCTTTTGCGAAATTACCCAGCGAAACAAGCGCACCTTATCTTTGCCCATTTCACAGCACTCGATTTTGATGTTTTGCTTTGCAAATTGGGTAAACATCAGAATCATCAAGTCAGTAAAGGTCTTGACCAGATTCTTGTGGAGGAGTTTGCCAAAAGCGTCGGAAACCTCCGAGGAGATTTTTTCTTCCGCTATCTTGTATTCCTTAAACTCCTTTTCCAGCATCTCGAGCGTGAGATAGCCTTTCATAACCAGCACTTCGCCGAGCAGGACCCGGTGACTCGCCTGCTGCTCCTGAAGGAGCTCGTCCACCTGCGTTTGCGTGAGCGAACCCATCGCCACCGCCTGTTCGCCGAATCGAAGGCCTGTTTTCCTTTGTTGATTAAGAATTTGTTTAATCTGTTCCGCCGTGAGCAGGCTTCTTTCAAGAGCGAGCGTTCCGATAGCTACTTGGACGGTCTTTTGCTGTTCCAACGCGGTGACAAGTTGTTCCGAGGTGATTCTGCCCTTTTCCAGCAGATACTGTCCGAAGAATCTTGAGTTCATGGGGTCACCCCACTCTCTTCACAGACGGTTCTTAATTGAGTCAGCATCCCCTCCCTTTGCAGAGGTTTTTGCAAGAAGCTTTTCGCGCCCTTTTTCAAACAATCCTGTACGGCATCGACGGTTCCCAGCGAGCTCACCATCACCACGCAAGCGCTGGCGTCGGTGCGGAGCAGCCGCTCGAGCGTATCGACTCCGGTAACCTCCGGCATAACGATATCCAACAACACCAGGTGCGGTTTGTGTTGCTTATATTTCTCCAAAGCTTCCGGTCCGCTGCTCGCCGTGGCGACCACCTCAAAGTCGCTCCCCTTTAGTTGAGCTGAGATCATTGCCAGCATGGTCTTCGAATCGTCTACCGCCAAAACCTTCACTTTTTTCGTTTCTGTCACGATGGTATTCTCCTTTCCGGTCGATTCATTCTTGGATTGATTTCAGTGATTCAAGGCAAACTCTCTTCCAGTGACATCGTCAATTACTTTTATTGCTAGTTGCGTCGTTCGTCCGTTGGGTGCCATTGACTGCGCTCAAGATAAGTTTGGGAATGTGCGAGAGGGCGGCTACCTGGTTCGCGGCGCCCCGCTCGATCGCCTCTTTCGGCATGCCAAAAACGACGCATGACGCCTCGTCCTGCGCGATGGTCACGGCTCCCACATGTTGCATTGCCAGCAACCCCTCGGCTCCGTCACTCCCCATTCCGGTCATGATGACGCCGACGGAGTTCGAGCCCGCCGCCTTCGCGACCGACCGAAAGAGCACATCTACACTGGGCCGGTGCCTGGAGACGAGCGGCCCGTCGATCACCTCGACCCTATATTGGGTGCCATCGCGGTGGACGAGCGTATGGCGGTTCCCTGGTGCGATAAGGGCGCGACCGGCAACGACCCGGTCGCCATCGGTCGCCTCTTTCACTTCGATCCGGCATAGCTCGTTTAAGCGCCGAGCGAAAGCTGTCGTGAAACCTTCAGGCATATGCTGCACGACGACTAACCCGGGCGCGTGAACAGGCATCGCTTCGAGCACCAGCCGCAAGGCCTCGGTGCCTCCCGTGGAGGCGCCGAGGGCCACCACGTTGTGGCTCACGCGGCCTGGCGCCGGTTTGTTTCCCGCTGGGAGGACGGCATCGGCGTTGCGCCGTGGAGGCGAAGGCAGGAAAGCCGCGCGCCGTTCTCGGGGATGGGTGCTGGCGGCGGCCCGCACGGCATCGATGAGTGTCACGGCTGATTCATGGAGGAACTCCCGAACCCCCAAACGGGGCTTTGTCACCACGTCCACGGCGCCCTCTTCCAAAGCTTGAACGCCAAGGGATGTCTCTTGGCCCGTGTGCGCGGAACAGATGATCACCGGGATCGGGTCTTCCGTCATGATCTTGCGAAGGAAGGTGCGGCCGTCCATCCGTGGCATTTCCAGATCGAGGACAATGACATCGGGGCGTTGATGGCGCATCTTCTGCATCGCGATTAGCGGATTCGCCGCTGCCGCTACCCGCATACCGGATTCCTGTGACAGGACTCCAGTCATGACTTCACGCACCACGGCGGAGTCGTCCACGACCAAGACATGTATGGGATGGCGATTGCTGGCAATCACGGCATCGGCCCCGCTCTCCACGAATGGGCATGCATTTCAGGATTCAATGGGTGTTGGTTCCCCGCATGAACATAAACCGTTGGCATGACCGGGCGTACCTGGTTGGTAACGCCGTTTAGGCTCTCCGCGTGGCCGACAAATAGATACCCGGAAGGGGCCAGATAATTCAGCAGTCGGTGGATCACGCGCAACCTTGACGGACCGTCGAAATAGATGAGCACGTTGCGGCACAAGATCAGATCAAAATTGCCGCTCACAGGATAAACATCGTCGTTTAGATTTAGGCGCTCAAAGCGCACCATAGAGCGGATCTCAGGCGTCATTTTCATTTTTCCCGCTTGCGCACTTTTCCCCCTGAGCATGAAACGTTCCAAGTATTTCGGCGGGATTTCTTCCGCTTTCGCAATGGGCCAGATCGCCGTGCGCGCGCAGTCGAGCACGCGGGTCGAGAGGTCAGTGGCTAGAATCTCGATCTCCCATCCGGCCGAGGGTAGAAAGTGCTCCCGCAGCGTCATCGCCAAGGAATAGGGCTCCTCTCCGGTCGAGCAGCCGGCGCTCCAGACGAAAATGCGCCGCGATCTCATTCCCGCGGCGGCCTTAGCGGTCCAGTCGGCAACGATTCGCGTACCGAGGAACTCAAACTGGCGCGGCTCGCGAAAGAAGTGGGTCTCGTTGGTCGAGATGCGGTCGAGCAGCTGTATGAGTTCCGCTCCATCCCGATCATCGACCACATGGTGGTAGTAGGCCGCGAAGGAGTCCAGGCCCAGTTCGCGTATGCGTTTTGCAAGGCGCGCATCGATGAGGGCTCTTTTCGGCGCGGCGAGATATATCCCCGCCTTCTCGTAGATCAGCTTTTGAAACAGGCCGAACTCCTTGTCGGTAACTGGCCGCACGGCCCGGTCCGCCGAAGCCGGCGGACATGTATATTCTTGATTCGTCGTCACAGTTGCCAGGGATTCCGCTGCTTTTATGCGCCTGAATGGTGCTGATCTCATTCAGCTTGTCAGTCCTGTCGCTATTTTCCCTACAATGCGGTCCAGCGAGTGAAGTCATGCTCTCCGGGGAGTAAAGTGCCCTTCGTTCCTTTCCCGTTTATCTCCCCCCCCGGGCTGACCGCTTTTGCCGGGGCCGCCATACTTTGGAATGGCCGCCGCTCTGAAACCGACGCCTTTGGCCGGGAGACAAAACTGCCCGCCGGCGGCAAAGAATCGTTTTCATCGACGTGGAAAAAGCTCATCAACTGCTGCAGGCTTTTGGCTTGACTGGCCATCTCCTCTGCCGTGCTCGATAACTCTTCAGCCGCCGAAGCATTTTCCTGCGTGACCTGATCCACCTGACTCATCGCTTTGTTCACCTGCGCCACTCCGGCAGCTTGTTCCCTTGATGCCGTGGCCACCTCCCGCACCAACTCCGCCGTCTTCCTTATCGCCGGCACTAACTCCACCAATAACTGCCCAGACCTCTCCGCGACTTTGACACTGGAGGAGGTGAGACTGCTGATCTCCAGAGCGGCATTCTGGCTTCGCTCAGCGAGTTTCCTCACTTCGGTGGCGACCACCGCAAAGCCCTTGCCATGTTCTCCCGCTCTGGCCGCCTCGATGGCGGCGTTGAGTGCCAGAAGATTTGTCTGGTAGGCGATCTCCTCGATAATCGCCGTTTTCGCGGCGATTGTCTTCATTGCTTGCGCGGACTCCATTACACTCTGAGCGCACTGTGCCATTTCGTATGCGCCCTGCGCTGCTATCTGTTCCGTCTGGTTGGAGTTATCCGCGGTCTGGGTAATCGACGCGTTCATCTGTTCGAGGCTGGAGGTGGTTTCTTCCACCGAGGCGGCCTGCTCGCTGGTGCCCGCAGAAAGGTTGTTCGCGGACGCAGAAACCTGCGCCGAAGCTGAAGAGAGGGAACTAGCCAAAGTCAGTACCTCACTAATGATTTGCGAGAGCCGTGCCACAAAGAAGTTGAATGAGTGCGCCACTGCGCTGACCTCGTCGCGAGAAGTCACATCGAGTCGCTTGGTGAGGTCGCCTTCAGCGATGTCCTTGATAGCTTCAATGACCCGACGAATTGGGCGGAGAATTCCCCTCAGAAGCGTCAATGATACGGCCAACATCAAGGCGACAGATAACCCTAGTCCCGTGACGATTAACAAGAACGTGTTACGCATTCTTTCTTCAGCCGCTTTAACTTCCGACCGGACTGAATCACTTAGCGCTTGTTGGAGTTTGTCCAGAGGTTTGAAAAGCTTGGGCTTTAGGTCTAGCCACTCGTTAGCCAAAGCAGCCAGCTCCGCTTTTTCCGCCCGCGCGAGTGTTTCTTGTATTTTGGGGATCATCTGCTGAAACATCTTGAAACCCTCGTCAAACTCTTGAGCAAGAGAGGCAATCTGTCCTTGACTGTAGCGGCCCTTGAACTGTTCCCAGGAACGCTTCGCGTCCGGTAAAACAGCCGCTATGTACGACCTGGCGCCGGGGCCAACAAACATCCCCGTCATGACCCCTGGTATCCTCAGCTCCACCTCACGGACAAAATTCCCGACTTGCTGAAGATGTTCCAACGGGGCCATTCTGCTCTCGTAAATCGTATCGACGGCTTGCTTACTTTCATGAGCCACCCACAGGGCGACAGCGCCGGCCGACAACGATGCGCCAATCGCTGTTAGAACGAGTGTCACTGTTTTCGCTCGTATCGTAAGGGAGATTTTCTGGCGCATAGTATCGAGTCTCCTCATCTAGACCTGGGCCGTTATTCGATGGGAAATTTCTTGCTGATCCATTCTTCGTAGCCGCCGCGGAAGAAGTACACATTCTTGTATCCAGCCTTCAACGCCACAATTGATGACTTGTACCCTTTCCAACCATCGACTCCGTGCCCATGAAAGATCAGTGCCGTGTTCTTGTCTTTGGGAAGTTGGCCGAGGTCAAAAGCGTCAAACGACGCGTCGTACGAAACCGCCTTCGCGGATTTCTCGTCGAAATTGGCGTGGATCGCGCCGGGAATGTGGTGTTCAACATAAGACGCTTTCTTGCGCAGGTCATAGAGCTTGGCACCATTGGCCATGAGTGTCTTGACCTCTTCGGCGCTTACGGTCTTCACTCCCTGAACGATCATCGGCGTGTCCTGGCTGGACGCGGTGCTGACATAAGCAGCTACACTCACAATTACACTCACTGTATATACGGCAGCTACCCTTAGCCGTTGTTTCGATATCCAATTCATAAACATCCTCCTTGTCGTTATTGTTTCATCTTCAGGTGACCTTTGAATCATTTATAATTCTTTCATTTATTGATCTAATCTTCCCAGATCCCGTTCTCAGCGAATCGTCACCCGATAACACAACGGCCAGCGACAAAAAGCCCAGCCATCCCCAAGCTTAATAGCATGCCCGCCCAGTTGGGCTTTTGCCAAGGTTTCAAATCTCTAAACATCGTCCCTCTCCTGCGCTTCTATCCTATAGTGCACTCGATTGATTCCAGCGATTGGTCCCACTATTGCTCTCCCTACAATTCGGTCCAGCGAGTGAAGTCATGCTCTCCGGGGCGTAAAGCGGCCTCCGCTCCCTTCCCGTTTCTCTCCCCCCGGCTGACCGTTTCAGCCGAGGCCGCCATACTCTGGAATGACTGCCGCGCTAAAACCGACGCCTTTGGCCGGGAGACAAAACTGCCCGCCGGCGGCAAAGAGTCGTTTTCATCGACGCGGAAAAAGCTCATCAACTGCTGCAGGCTCTTGGCCTGACTGGCCATCTCCTCTGCCGTGCTCGATAACTCTTCAGCCGCCGAAGCATTTCTCTGCGTGACCTGATCCACCTGACTCATCGCCTTGTTCACCTGCGCCACTCCGGTACCTTGTTCCCTTGATGCCGTGGCCACCTCCTGCACCAATTCCGCCGTTTTTCGGATCGCCGGGACTAACTCTTCCAATAACTGCCCCGACTTCTCCGCGACTTTGACACTGGAGGAGGTGAGACTGCTGATCTCCTGAGCAGCGCTCTGGCTGCGCTCAGCGAGTTTTCTCACTTCTGTGGCAACCACGGCGAAGCCCTTGCCATGTTCTCCCGCTCTGGCCGCTTCGATGGCGGCGTTGAGTGCCAGAAGATTTGTCTGGTAGGCGATTTCCTCGATAATAGAAATCTTCTGGGCGATGGTTTTCATCGCCTCGACGGATTCGCGCACCGCTTTGGAGCTTTGCTCCATTTCCTTGGCGCCCTTCAAAGCCATCTGTTCCATCTGGCGGGAGTTGTCCGCGTTCTGGGTAATCGACGCGTTCATCTGTTCCAGGCTGGAGGTGGTTTCTTCCACCGAGGCGGCCTGCTCACTGGTGCCCGCGGAAAGATTGTTCGCTGACGCAGAAACCTGCGCCGAAGCTGAAGAGACGGCGTTGGCCGCCGCTTGTACCTGCACGACCACGCCCTGAAGACCGTCGATCATCTGGTCGAACGCCGATTCCACCTGGCCGATCTCATCCTCGCGCCGCTGGGCCACGACCCGGCTGAGGTCGCCTTCGGCGATCCCCCGCGCTCTTGAAACCAAACTGTTGATCGGTCCGGAGATCCAACGTTGAGTCACCAAGTAAACCCCGGTGCCACATAGAAGGAGGGCAATCAAGCCTATAATTAAGAACCTGCGTATAATTGCTGAACGAACCGCCCCAACCATTTCACCACGGGAACCTAATGAGACATAGAGCGTTCCCTTCTGGTGCACCATAGGAATCAGCGTATGGTAGTTTCCCTCAAAGAAAAGCGTGACCGGCTTCTGCGGCCGCTGTTCAAGAGCTTCCCGAACTTCGGCGTGAACTTTGCGCAGTTTTTCTTGCTCCGGGTTGCTGTGGAGCACGAGCTTACCCACTGAATCATAGATAGCGACGTGGGAAAGCTCGCGGTTCTCCTCTAACAAGTGAGCCACGTCGCCTTTTAAAACGATGAAGACAGTAGGGTCGTAACCGACTTGGGATAACAAGTCCTTGATGCGATCTTTCAGAGGATTGGCGAGCACCTCGGAGCGCGCCTCGATCCAGGTGAGGTATTCCGTGGTAAAAAACGCAATGTTAACCCAGGTGGCAGCGCCGAGCACGAAAAGCAGCAGGGCGGCGATGCCTAACGCTACTTTGATTGTAAGACTCTTTCTTAGCAGTGTCATTTTTGCTCGCTCCTTTTATTCGATCACGAGGATCTCTCAACGGGAAATCCCTGGGCCAGCCAAGCTGTCATTTCTCCTTTGAACCAAAAGCTCTTGCGCGTTGACTGCCATATCCAGGAATCGAATTCATTCCGTCCATGATTTCTTCCTATTGTTCTGCCTTTGCTGGACTCGACCTAAATGTCGTCGCCGTTCTGAGAAGCCCTGAACGATTGCTTTTCCGGTACGGCTGGCGGCGGTTCGATCACGCTATGACCCGTCCTGGCATTGCTCTTTATGTTTGAATGACGCGGCTGCGGGAACTGGCCAGCCTTCGAGTGAGATGAAGAAATGGCCCGGCTCTTCCCGTTCCACCGCATCTCTCTCGGCCCGGCCGCCACCGTTGAGACGATCAACCCGTTCGAGACGGGGGCCCTAGCAACGTCAGGGGTCGTTGCGCGAGGTCGATAGCTTGCTAGCTCTTCTTTGATGTCGACGCGAAACACCCTCATCAATCGTTGCAAGTTCTCCGCCTGACTGGCCATCTCCGCCGCGGTGCTGGCGAGTTCTTCTGCCGCCGCGGCATTTCTCTGGGTGACTTGATCCACCTGAGTCATCGCCTGATTTACCTGAGATACGCCGGCGGCCTGTTCTCGCGAGGCAGTGGCTACTTCCTGGACCAATTCGGCGGTCTTTCTGATCAACGGCACGAGTTCTTTGAGCAGTTGCCCGGAACTTTCCGCCACTCTTACGCTGGAAGAACTGAGACTACTGATTTCCTGAGCGGCGTTCTGACTGCGCTCAGCGAGTTTTCTCACTTCTGTGGCAACCACAGCAAAGCCCTTGCCATGTTCTCCCGCTCTGGCCGCTTCGATGGCGGCGTTGAGTGCCAGAAGATTTGTCTGGTAGGCGATTTCCTCGATAATAGAAATCTTCTGGGCGATGGTTTTCATCGCCTCGACGGATTCGCGCACCGCTTTGGAGCTTTGCTCCATTTCCTTGGCGCCCTTCAAAGCCATCTGTTCCATCTGGCGGGAGTTGTCCGCGTTCTGGGTAATCGACGCGTTCATCTGTTCGAGGCTGGAGGTGGTTTCTTCCACTGAGGCGGCCTGCTCGCTGGTGCCATGGGACAATAACTGGGCGGAGGAAGAAACCTGCGCAGAGGCGCAGGACACTGCCTCTGCCCTGCCATTCACCTGGCCAACGATTTCCGCGAGTCGACCGACAAAAGCGTTAAACGAGCGGGCGAGTTCGCCTATCTCATCACTGCGGTCTTGCGATTTAGTCCAATAGAGAAGTCCACTCTCTCCTCGGTGAAGATCCGCAAGCGTGTTCGTGAGCGTGGCCAACGGTCGGATGATGCTACCGGCAAGGTATACCGCGAGTAACGAGCCAATCATCAGGATCGCGGAACCCAACGCGAACGCGAAAAGGATTTCAGGTTGGTTCAACGGCATGCCGGCTGAGGGTAAAGAGCCATAGACTAGAGTTCCAAAGACGATGTAACCGAGGGCAAGAAATACGAAAAGAAGCAAAAACTTCGTCCTCACTCGAAGATGCCTTATCGTTCTCAACATCGTCCTTGCCTCCACGAATAACCTCGAAGCTACGCAGTCCTGGTCCGGTTCGTGATGCCGGTTCCCCGCCGCTTCTCGTTTTTCAACGGTGCAGCTGCGGGAACCGGCCGGCCCTCGATTGAGTTCAATAGGGAGACCGGTCGGCTCCGGTCCTCCTCATCTCTCTCAGCGTAACATTTCACCCTCCTGCTTTTTGAGCGGACTGAAATCTTCTTCGAAGTTAAATATCCGAGCCTCAACTCTATGTTCACAACCAGATCCACTTACTTTTTTCTCTCACCACACCATCACTGCGCCGGAAGAGTGGCGTCTTTGTTCAACGGTGCCTCGGGATGAGGGTTGTTAGATCCACCCGTAACGGCGGTATCCTCGGCGCAGAGCACCTTGTCGATATCGAGGATTAGGACGAACTTTTGTCCTGCCTTGCCCATGCCGCGCAAAAAATGGAGCCGGATATGCGTGCCGAACGCGGGAGCAGGCAAGATTTCTTGTGCCGGCAGGTCGATGACTTGGCTGACGGAATCAGCCACGATACCGATCACGATTTTCTCTCCTTCCGGGTTGGTTTCGACGATAATGACGCAACTGCGGTCGGTGATCGGACTAGGAGGCAGACCGAACTTGAGCGCTAGATCTACGACCGGAACGACGTTGCCCCTGAGATTAATGACGCCACGAATCGAGCGGGGCGTCTGTGGAACCTTGGTGAGGGTGCCGTAGGCGATGATTTCCTTGACCTGCAGAATGCCTATGGCGTACTCCTCGCCGGCCAGCTGAAATGTTAGATACTGAATCTGTTCCAATTCGTTTTCCATCTCGCTCATGTGTCCCCCATCTGAAGACATTGCGGAATGTTGTTATCACCGGTTTTAATTGCGTCGGTTCGGTAGCCCTCTACGGGCCGCGCTGAGGCATCTCCCCGCGAGCGAATCACGTCGCGCAACAAACCTTGCACGTCGACAATCAGCGCTACGCGGCCATTGCCGAGAATGGCCGAGCCCGCGATGCCGCGCACATCCTTAAATTTTTCGCCCAGCGGCTTGATGACCGTCTGGCGCGCTCCAAATAGGCTATCGACGGCTAGCCCCGCTTTCACACGATCCACTTCGACGACCACGATGTTTTCCCGGTTTGGGCGCGGGCCCGGTATGTCAAACCAATCGCGCAAGCAAACATAGGGCAAGGGCTCCCCACGCAGGTTGATCACACCGAAACAGTTACCTTGATGCTGCTCCTCGGTGGGCAGTTGAAGGCACTCGATGACTGTGTGCATGGGTACCACGAAGGTCTCATCGCCGACCCCAACGCCAAACCCATCGATGATTGCCAAGGTCAGTGGTAAACGAATGGTGATAGTCGTGCCTCTGCCGGGTTGGCTGTTGATGGCCACGGAGCCCCGTAGTGCTTCGATATTGCGCCGAACCACGTCCATGCCGACACCCCGCCCGGAAATGTCTGTGATCGTCTGCGCGGTGGTAAAACCCGGCTCAAAGATAAGCTGATAGAGATTTTGGTCCGCCAGTTTCTCGGGTTCGGCGATCATTTCCAGGGACCGCGCTCGCTCTACGATCCGCTCACGGCTCAGGCCGGCCCCGTCGTCCTTTACCTGGATGACGATGTTGGCGCCATCGTGGGAAGCGCTAAGAGTGATGAGACCACAGCGCTCTTTCCCTTGGGCTTGGCGTATCTCCGGAGTCTCAATTCCGTGGTCCAAGGCATTCCTGATCATATGGGTGAGCGGATCCTTGAGGTGCTCGACCACGCTCAGATCGATCTCGACGTCTTCCCCGCCCATCGCCAGTCGGGCGATTTTTCCGTTCGCCTGTGCCACGTCGCGCACGGTCCGGATGTACTGACGGAAAATGGGGCCTATCGGCAACATACGGACCTTCATGATTTGTTCCTGGAGGTCCAGAGAGAGACATTCCACTTGCCCCTGGGCCTCGAGCGCTTCTTTTCCTCGCTCGGACCGAGTCTCCAGCACTTCTCGGAGTCGCCCATGAGCGACGGCGATTTCACCAGCAAGATTGAGCATGCGGTCGAGTTTTTGGATGTCTACACGGACCGTGCCAGCACGTTCCATCCACGCCTGGAAGTCCTCCCGGCGGCGTCCGAAAGATCTGGATGGGTGGACGGTCCCGGCCGAAACGGCGACTGACTCCTCCATGCCGCCGGACGGATTGCCGGTAGCGAGTTGGTGTAAGAGGGCCGAGTGCTCCGGCCGCAATTCCTCGGCGCCGGTTATAGCTTCCGGCACCATCTGACGGAGAGCGTCTACCGATCGTAGCAGCAGCGTGATGCGTTCTCGGGTGACCGAAACAGCGCGACTACGGAAGTGCTGCAGCAGCTCCTCAAAAGCATGGGCGAATTTAGCTACCGGGGAGAATCCTAGGCTGGCTGCGTTACCTTTGATGGTATGAGCGCCACGGAAAATCGCCTCGAGAGGTTTTTCGTCCTCGGGATAAGCCTCAAGGGCGATGAGCGCTTCCTCCATCTCACTGAGCCGCTCTTCGGTTTCCGCGGAAAACGTAAGCAAGATTGCGTCTAGATCGATCTCCATTGCGGGTTCCCTATAATTGTTTTACCCAAGCGGTGCCGTTGTCAGTGTGAAAGATCAGCTTTCTGCCTCTGCAACCTCCTACATCGTGCCCCACCAAGGGGATCCCTTCTTTTTCCAATAGCTCTTCGGCCGCCTGAACATTCTTCATGCCGAGGTGGTTTTCTCTGTTCCGGAAGGCCTCGATGACACAAGCACCGCCAAAGAGTTTCGCTTGGAGACGGGGCTTCTGGCTGCCGAGTTCAAGAAGTTTATTGAGAAGATCCTGGACGGCTACGTCGCCAAAGCGAGGGGAGGCGGTGCCCTGCCCGGTCCATAGCGGAAGGAGATAGTGGTTAATACCGCCAATTTTAGAAATGGGGTCCCACAGGCAGACCGCCACGCAGGAACCTAGGATAGTGCTTACGGCGGAGCGTTCGGCTGAAGCAAAGAGCTGGCCGGGGTGGAGATAAATTTTTGAACGCCCGCCATCCACAGGGAGCTTCTCCATGCCGATAGAGGTGACGTTTGCTCTGGTTTCTTGCTGCATTATGGTGGAACCTACAGAGGCTTTTGTTGCACGATTGTTGGTGACCGATAATTTTTTTTGGATCGCCGGGCAGTTCGGGTTATTCGCTGAGGAGGTTTTTGACCTTGGTCAGAAGTTCGAGACGGTCAATCGGCTTTACCACATAGTCGCTGCAGCCGCTTACATAACCGGCCTCCATGCTCTCCATCTCCGCCTCGGTCGTCACCATAACGATGGGCACGGACTTGGTTTCCTCCCGTCGCCGCAACCGCTTGACGGCCTCAAAGCCGTTCATTCCCGGCATCACGACATCCATGAGGATCAGATCGGGCTTTGTCTCCACGGCTTTCGCGATGCCCTCTTTCCCGTCTCTCGCCATCACGATCTCGTAGGATTCTTTCTGCAGGATCATCTGTTCCATCATGAGGATAGTTTCGGAATCATCCACCAGCAGGATTTTTCTTTGCGCCATGCTCTTGCTTGCCTTTCTCTTCGGACTCTCGCGCGGGTGTACCTCATGAGTTGAGAACCGTATGGTCTAGATCCACGACTTTGGCAGCAAGATATTTGCCAGGAGCCTAACTACCTGGAAATAAGCTAAATCCTGTCAGCGAATGGTGACATTTACTGTCGGCGACCACCAAAACCGTACAGAAGTGTAAAATGCTGTAGCCGCGCTTTACAGGAAGTCTGTTCGAATTGGTATTAATTCCATTGATGTCACCAAAACGCACTGAATTGTCCAATAACGTCCCACTGTGATCGATTAAACCGTTCCCGAATGGACAGCCCTCTTGGTTTTTATGGGATTTCGCTCAGGTTAGGTGAGTGGCATGGATTTGGCTTTGAGGCCGGATGAATATTTTCATCTATTCGGTACTTGGGCTAATTTCTACATGTTCAGGAGCGAATTGCGTGGCACTTTTTGACCAAAGAACTGACAACCCTTTTAGCCCGCGGGAAGATCAAACGGGCAAAGGGAAAGACATGTTGGTTGGCTGGCTGGTCGGCAAAGCCGGAGTAGACTTTGGAGTTGCTCAGGCATTGGCTGCAAGCGACGCCCAGGCGGCGGAGCAATTGAAGCGGTTAGAGGAGACGCTGGTTGCGCGAATCAGTGAACTACAGAAGGAAAAAAAGGTTGGGAACGAAATACCAGAAGGTTACGTGCGCGAGCTGAGCGGGTTACAGGCCGAGCTTCAAGGTTTTGCCAGGCGCATGAGTCTGGTCGAAGCCGCCGGGCAACAAACGGAGCGGTTCGGTAACCAGCTGCGCGGGGAAATCGCCGCGCTTAAGGCAGAGCTGGTAGAGCAGCAGGGGAGGCTTCAGCCGGCGGACTCGGTCATTCGGAGGGTCGAGGAGGCGCTGGGCACAAGAATTCAAGAATTGCAGGATCAGATAGCGAAGGCACAGGGCCGTTTGGATGGCCGGGAAACACAGCTCAAGGAAGCGTTTAGCGCGGAGATCATCGCACTCCAAGCTCAACTTGGCGAACGGCAAGACCGCCTTGACGCGCGCCATTCGACCATCGAAAAACTGCTCAAAAATGTCGCCGCGGATTTTCAGTCATTGGAAGGCTGGCTGAGCGATAAGCTTCGCGTCATCGAGAGCGGCAGTGGCGAACTAGCGCAGCTCATGTCGGAGATGCGCGCGGTGGCGCAGCGTATGGCCGAGGTGGAATTCGCCGCGCAACACCGGCAGGCGGTCGGTGTCAGCGACACGCCGCCGACCGAGCAGCTGAACCGGTTGGAGGAAGCGCTCGTTGCGCGAATCGGCGAATTACAAAGAGGGCAAGAGATTGGGGGAGAACTCTTAGAAAGGCGCGAGCGTGAGCTAAGCGATCTTAAGGCGGAACTACAGAGTTTTGCAGGGCGGTTGAGTCTGGTGGACTCGGCCCGACAACAGACTGAGCAGCTTAGCGATGCGCTTCGAGGCGAGATCGCTGCGCTCAAGTTCGAGCTTGAGGAGCAGCGTAAGCTTGAGCCGGCGAACTCGGTGATTCGGGGAATCGAGGCGGCGCATAGCGCAAGGATCCAAGAATTGCAGGATCAAATAGCAAAGGGGCAAGAGCGTCTGGAAGCTCGAGAAGCGCAGTTCAGCGGAATTGAAACGGAGCTTCAGGGGCTCGGCGGGCGGCTGGCGGAAACGGAATCCGTTGCAGAACAGTTCCGAACATGGGTCAAGTGTGAGACGGAGTCGGCGGGGAAGCTGAGCGAGGGACTAAGAACGGAAATAGGTGCGTTGCGCGATCAGTTCCATGAGCGGCGGGACAAAGACCTCGCCATCGAGGGGATTGAAACGGTGCTCGGCGCGAAAATTGAAGAGATCAAAAACCAAGTCGGGCAACAGTTGAGCACCCTGGAGGGCCGGGATGGCGAGCTCACGGAGTGGATTAAAAGGCTCGACCGAAGCCTCGGCCCCAGGATGACGGAGCTGGAGAATCAATTAAGCGAGAAGCTTCGAGTCCTCGAGGGCGACCGCGAAGAATCGGGACAGCTCAGGTCCGAGCTGAGCGTACTCGCAGATAGGATCGACCGGCAGGAATTGACGACGCAGCAGGCCCAAGCATTCGCCGCCAGTGAAGCGCAGGGGACGCAGCAACTGGTAAACAGTCTAAAGGCAGAGATGGCCGGGCTGCAGGCCGACCTGGAAGAACAGCGCCAGAGAACGCCGCCCACGGATTCCCTAATCAAAGGGATCGAGGAGAATCTCAATCCGAGGATCGACCAGATCGGGCAACATCTGGCCAGAGAACAGGCTCGCGTCGAAAGTCTCGATGCCGAGTTCGCGAAGTTCAAATTTGACCTGCAAGCCCTGGTTCAGCAGCAGGAACGAGCGGTATCGGGCACGGAGCAGGTCCGGGCATGGGCCATCGCCGAGGCGGAATCTGCAGCCAAGCTGAGAGAGGGCATCGAGACGGAATTGAGCGCGCTCGCAGATAGGATCGACCGGCAGGAATTGACGACGCAGCAGGCCCAAGCATTCGCCGCCAGTGAAGCGCAGGGGACGCAGCAACTGGTAAACAGTCTAAAGGCAGAGATGGCCGGGCTGCAGGCCGACCTGAATGAACAGCGCCAGAGAACGCCGCCCACGGATTCCCTAATCAAAGGGATCGAGGAGAATCTCAATCCGAGGATCGACCAGATCGGGCAGCATCTGGCCAGAGAACAAGCTCGCGGCGAAAGTGTGGAGGCTGAGTTCGCGAAGCTCAAATTTGACCTGCAAGCGCTGGTTCAGCAGCAGGAACAAGCGGTATCGGGCACGGAACAGGTCCGGGCATGGGCCATCGCCGAGGCGGAATCTGCAGCCAAGCTGAGAGAGGGGATCGACACGGCATTGAGCGCGCTGCGAACCCGGCTCGATGAGCGGCAGGACAAGGACCTTGCAATCGCGGGAATCGAGGCGGTGCTCGGCGCGCAAATCGAAGAACTGCAAAATCAGGTCGGGCAAAAACTAAGTTCTCTGGAAGGCTGCGAAGACGAGCGCACGGAATGGATGAAGGCGACAGATCAAAGTTTAAGCTGCAAGATGCAAGCGCTGGAAGAACGATTAAACGAGAAACTTGGCGTCCTGGAGAGCGGCGTTGGGGAGCTGGAGCAGGTCAAGTCGGCGATGCGCGCGGCGGCGCAACGGATGGCCGAGGTGGAATCTGCCGCACAGCGAGCCCAGACAGTTACCGTAAACGACGCGCCGACGGCTGAGCAGATGAAGCGGTTAGAGGAAACGCTCGTTGCGCGGATCGGCGAATTGCAAAGAGGGCAAAAGGTTGGGGGAGAAGTCTTAGAGAGCCGTGAGCGTGAGCTGTGCGATTTAAGGGTGGCGATCCAGGACGTTTCAACCCGCATGGGCCGGCTCGAATTCGCGGCTCATCAGACTGACCAAATAGGTGACACGCTTCGAGGGGAGATTGCGGCGCTGAAGACCGAAGTCCATGAACAGCAGCGAAAACTTGGACCGACGGACTCGATGATCCGGGGGATCGAGGCGGCGCTCAGCGCGAAAATCGAAGGACTGCAAAACCAGCTCGGCCAAAAACTGAGTACAGCAGATGGCCGTGGTGAGTTGGCAGAGCTTAAAGCGACTGTGCAAACTATCACCCAACGCATCGCCCAGGTAGAGCCCGCTGCGGCGCAGATTCAGGCAGCAGCGACCGCTGGCGCTCAAGCGGCGGTTAAGAACGCGATGGGGAGCGAATCAGGTATGGTTCAAAGGGGCGAGCAGTTGACAGGCCAACCATTGGACAATCCCACGACCATGCCAGTCGAGTCGCCGCGGAATCCGGGAGAGCAAAGCAATTCCCGCGACGCCGAAAAAGAGCAGTTGAAACAGCTCCAACAACGCATGTCGGCCGAGATCGAACGCGTAAGAGCCGAGCTCAAGGAGAAAAGCGGGCGGTGGAAAATTCGCAAGGGAGTTACGGCCCCCTGAGAAATCCCTCCTTATGCAAAGGAAAAGCGGTCGGAAACCCGCGGCTTAGGTTATTCGTTGGCCACGAGATCGGCCGGATTCGCAAATAACGAATTGCCTTTTGGCCTGTTCCACGAACTCGCCAAGCGGCGTCGTGATACCGTTGGCTATGCACCGCGCTTTTGACAAAGACCCCATTGAGTAGATCGTTATGGCTTTGAATGGACATCGGATCTCCACTGGCATTGATGAACTGGATCTACTGGTAGAAGGCGGATTGAGAGCCGGCAGGTCCTATTTGATCGTGGGTGAGCCAGGC
>Ga0326597_10005720_pt1 | contig 17181 bp, 20 predicted proteins | sample RVTome_12_FD_203789 | JGI IMG/M metagenome (GOLD analysis project Ga0326597, IMG submission 203789) | Soil microbial communities from uranium-contaminated site in the Upper Colorado River Basin, Wyoming, United States - RVT100D185 | ecosystem: Environmental > Terrestrial > Soil > Contaminated >...
GCCCCGGGCCGTGCGACCCACGCCACCGCAGGTGCGCGGGCACCCGCCGAGCCTGGAACGCCCTCCAGCGAATCGCCCCTGGAGAACTGCGGCGCTCAATTGGTCCGGTTAAATGGATAGCCCCAAAATCGCACTAATCTTATCGTGCCCAGCGGGCCCTTAGACGCGAATAAGCCAGAAGCGAACCGAAAGCCCAACCGCCGTCGCTCCGCTAATTGCCAAATCCACGGGAGCGCGCTGGGCGGGTCAAGGGCGCGACGAGCATGTCGGGGAGCGGCGAGCGTGCGAGCGAACCCTTGACGCGCCCGGCGGGCTCCCGCAGAATCGAACGCTGGAGCGACGGAGCTGATCGATACAGCTACGGTTCCGTTGAAGACGCGGGTGCTGGCCGCAACAGCGCCACGACCGCGTCAACCACGCGCGTGAGGGCTTCAGCTTTGAGCGTGCCGATTTCCGACGTGATGAGATCCGTGCTCGCTGTGAAGAGTTTTCCCGGTCTCACGTAGCTCGTGACGTCCAACGAGCCTGACGCGAAATCCGTCTGATCGAGCTTCACCGCCGACGGATCGCCGTACGGTTTGCTTGTGACCTGGCACAGCACATGATCGCCGCGGCCGACATCGGCAAGTACGACGGCAGGACGTAACTTGCTCTGCGACAGGTCGGAGAACGGGAACTTGACGAGAACTACGGCACCCGTTGCAGGTGCGACCACGCTTCGTCCTCTTCCGTGCGATTCCAATCCTCGCCCAGCGCCGCCTCGCTTAACAATGCCGTCTCGGAGACACGCGCGGCCGGCTTTTCGTCGAGGATTGTTACCAGCGCGCGACGCGGGACGCCAAGGCGCACCTGTTCGAGCAGCTTCACATTGCCCTTCTCGTCGACAATCGCTTCCACGGTCTTGATCATCTGTTCAGGCTCTCTGGTACAGCGTACGCGAATCGGCTGGCTCCCGGCAATCATCTCCTTTGGCGTCCGGACAGGCGTCGCTACTGACGTTCGGCGCTCTGCGGATCGAGTTTAAGGGAGCCTCGGCGCGCGTTTTTGGCAATTGTCGGAGCGCCGAAACGACTTCGTATCCCTGTGCAGGACGGGCGGTTGCACGTCGCTGATCCCCGACGATCGCCACGTCCTGCACTTGAACGTGACACGTGCCTGCCGCATCGCGTACCGCGACGTACACGGGCGGCGACTCCGCGATCCGGCCGCATGTTTTGAGCCGTCAAAACGCGCGCGCCGCTTCGGCAACATTTACGGCGTCCGGCGCCAGGAATGTGCACTGCAATCGCCCCTGATCGGTTCAGTGATTTGCGACGCACGGAACCCAGGACGTGAACGACCCCTCGACGGCCCGCCTTGACGTGTAGCGGGGTAGGACACGGGGTCGTTCACGTCCTGGGTTCGGTTCTGGGCTGATCGGAACCTCAGTCAGGGGCGGCAAAGAACGCCGCCCCCTTTGTCACACGGCGCGCTCGCGCAACTTCTTGCAGGCACAGGGCGTTCGGCGCGCGGATCGAGCGCAGGTGAACGCGACAACGAGTCCATCGTGGACGCGCGAGCGGGTTAAGGAGCCTGGTTAAGAAACGGGTTGATGCTGTGCGGAGCAGCGTCCCCCCTCCATTCCCCCGTGCGACGTCCTCGACGCCGCATTCGCCGACGGCTGACCAGAGGGGAGAGATGCTCGTACGTGTGCGGCAGGACTAGGCATTCGATCTTCGCGCGACCGGACGCTAGAGCCTCTGGAATGGCAGGGGAGACCGGTGCCAACGCGGCCTCGGCTTCGGTCAGCCACCTCCTGTAGAGGTGAGTAAATCGCGGCCCGCCGAACACGTCCGCGCATCGTTTGAGAAAGGCGCGGAGCCCCTCCGGGATCGTACTTAGATCGGTGCCTCGCCGGCGGTGAAAGAAGTAGCGCTTGAGGTCGTAGATCGCGTCGGCCTGAAGCGGACTCTCGAGCTCCTCGTGGACGACGGCCCGATACGTCTCCATGACGCGGCGCAGCGGTTGCGGAAACACGATCCGGAGGGTCCACGACGATGCCACCCGAAGCAGCGCCGTGTGTCCCACCAGGAACGTTCGGAAGTCGTCGGTCCAGGGCACGGTCGCGAGGTACAGGACCAGGACTTGCCCGGTCGCATCAGTCCCGATCGGAAACGTCCCAGGAAACTGGTTAGGGTGCTCTGCTGACTCCGACGCGGTCATCGTCTGGAGAAACGCGACCTTCTCAGATCTTGTGGCGAGCCAGTCGAGATCCGGAGCCGTAAGGGCCGCGTCAAGCCGCATCAGCCGCTCCGCCGCAGACCGTGCGGGCACGGCCCGACGGTAGCGGCCATCGGCCTCGCCGATCGCGTGGTACAGCGCTCGGTGCTGGACGTGATAGAGCCTAGCGCGGTTGTGGATGCAGTCCGCGGTGACGGCAAAGCCCCGCCTCACGAGCTTGTCGAAAAATGCGTTGCATTTCTCGCCGCCATTAGCGATGCCTGCGAACGCGGCATACTGCCGTTTGACGCAGAGACCGGCGTGCCGCATGACGAGCACGAGGAACCGCGCTTGGCGTTCGGTGAAGCCGTACTCGACCACGGCCTGGACGCGTTCGGCGTCTGTCATTTCCAGAACTCCTCGGCAAGTCCGCCGTGATGCACACCGCCGCCGCCACCGCCGCTGGCGCGTCCGCCAATGCGCAGGCTCGATCCGCCGTAGCAGGAGAAACCCGATCGCGCCACGCTTGAGGCATGGCCACCGCGGTAATGCTCGGTGGTCACCTCGATGTCGTCATGGTCCCAACGGCCGTCGGCATCCTGATACTCGATCCGCAGGTCGGGGAAGTGGACCTCGTCATCGAAGTACGGGAGGTCATGTTCATTGGCCCACGCGCGGATTTCCTCGTCGGTCCGATCGGGGTGTCCGTCGTAATCCGGGCGGTCGTGATCCCGTTCGTGGAGCCAGGTCTGGTACTCACGCTTGAGCTCGTGGTCGAGCATGATTCGGTCAATCCGTGAGCCACGCTCGGCCAGGCGCTCCGCCGCACGTTCGTAAGCGCGATAGACCTGGAGGTCATGTTCGCGTTCCCGTTCGCGTTTCAGGCCATCCCAGAAGGTCTGACGGCCACCATGGTCGCGGTCGCGGTGATGTTCGAGCAGGCTGCGGCCTTCCTTCGTCAGCGCTACCGCGTGCTCCCGAGAGCCAGGGACCCGGACGGTCTTGATCAGCCCTTGCTCGCGGAGATGTCGCAGGTCGCCCGAACGCGGATCGGTTGGACGGTCGTTGTAATCGCGAAGATCACGACTGGAAACCACTCGAAACGCGCCGACGGTCGCCAGCGTGCGCGTCTCGGAGCCGCGCAACGTGTATTCACGATCGCGGTCCCGCACGATTTCCCGGTCCAACCCGCGCGGCAGGTTGAGATCGCGCATGAACGGCTCGCGCGGATCGAACGCGCGATCGGGCGGCTCGCGGTCGCGATCCGGCCAGCGCGCATCCTCACGGGGATGTCGGCTGTGCTCGTCGGCATTCGATTGTCGCGAGTCACCGGGACCGCGGCCGAGTGTTCCCGCGTCGTCGCGATCGCGGTCGCTTAGACGGGTGTCGAGTAGCCTCAGGTCGTCGTGGCGATCGAGATCATCGTCGGAGCCTGATTTACCGTCGCGCGTGTTGAGGCGTTCCTCGTCGCGCGAGTCGTCTCGAGGATCGAAATCCATGTTGACCTCCCGAGCGCACGCCGATCACCGGCCGACTCGTTCTGAATTCCGTGTGACCGATTTGTGACCGACGTGCGCGGTTTCAGGTGGTCGGCGGTTGCCGCCGATCGTCAAAACCCCCAGCAAAATCGGCTTGCGCGTCGTCGGGCGGTCCCAGGTAGGCTTGTCAGGCGTGACTCATAACCCAAAGGTCGCGGGTTCCAATCCCGCCCCCGCAACCAACCTTCCTTAGCTAATCGAGTGGTGTTCGTTGTTCGAGTGGCCCGTCTCCACTGACATCTCCAGAACTGCTCGGCCTCGGTCACACCATCGACGCTGTCCGGCTTTTCCGGCGTGCGCCACTGGTCGACAACCGCGAGGATCTCGACGAGTTGGTCATCGAGGGTGAACCGACGCGGGGTCTCCTCGCCCCGATGGCCCATGACGGCGTCGCAGCTGCCCGCGCGGTTCGTCGACCGCGCTACGGCTCTTCGTTGAGGAACCTGGCAAGCGAGGTCGTCGTCCTCTGGCGCGGCCGCCGCCCCCTTCACCGCACCGCTCTGCTTGGCACGACCCTCCACCCAGGCCCAGAACCTCTTCGCACCCGGATCGCGATTCGAGCGTTCGATTGCCGCTTGGTCAAAGTTGAGGATCGGACAGATCGCCGCCTGCATGTCCTCCAGCGCGAACAGGTCGGGCACGATTGGCCTCTGCGTCTCAGGAATCGCCTTCTCCAGATCCTCGATCAGCTCGTCGAGCGGGTCACGCCAGATCGCCATTGAGGGCGCCTCGGTCGTCTGTGAGCGTCGGCAGATCGGCGCTGGGCCTCAGGGCTCGTCGCTCCTTCAACCGCGCCACAATGCGATGTGCGGCCTCGGGGGACTCCTCCGAGATGATCTCGATGACCGACCGCTGGAACTCTCGGATCAAATTGATGTCGACCAACGTCCGCGAGATCGCTAGCTGGAGATTGAGCTGTTGCCAGACTTCACCAGCGAGGCGGACGATGACATCCGTCAGCGATCGGCGATCGGCCCCGTCGCGGTGCGCCTCACGCTGGGCCCACTGAAGGAAGTTCTTCGTCGATGACCGACTGCACACGCGCAAGGCGTTCGCTGGCTCCCAGTTTTTCCTGAACATACTCGCCTGCCTGTTCGAGGGCGACAACCTGTGAGGTCAGCCGGCGTTGGCGGCGAAGTCGTTGATGGATCGCGGCTTGGCTCACATTGAAGTGGCGCGCGGCGTCGGCTTGGCTGTGACCGGCGTCGAGGAAGGCGCGCAGATCGGGATCGGAGACTTTACGTCGAGCCATAAGGATCGCCCTCGCCTGAAGGAGACTTCACTTCAGGCTGAAGATCTGAGTGATAAGTGTAGCAGGCGATGGACGGCGATCGCGGCGGTGATCCACCGGAAAGATGCGCGCGACAGAAGCCGCTGTGAGCGACTGCGCGCTGACAGCGTGACAGCGGTTGTTCGGATCAGCGCGGTCGCCGCCGTCGTCGATTTCACTAAGGAAACTGGACGAGGCTACACAGCCCGATACGAGCCAGTATCCGAGCTGCGGAATCCCGTTATCCACCCCACTTACCCAGATCGCTGTTCAGCGCACTGTTCCCGCGACCGACTCGAGGCCGCTCTCGATGATGAGGGAGACGAGCGCCACGACTCTCAGGACTCGCGCCGTTCTCGACGTCTCGAACATGGCCATTTCCCTTGGCGTTCAGAGACAGGGTCAGTCTTCGGACGTCGCGGACCCACCCGGCGTCGGGCCCGTGTACTCGAAGATCCAAAATCCGGCGCCCGCGCGGTCGGAAACGTACGCCATCCCGTTCTCGCCGATGTCCACGTCGTTGACCTGGACCGCTGTGGTTTGGTCCTCGCTCATCGGATGGGAGTTCTCGTTGGCTCTGGGAATGTAGTAGCCGAGCTCCCTCGGGATGTACGGATCAGAGATGTCCACCACCCGAATGCCGGCGTTGAAGTAGGCAATCCAGGCGATCTTGTCCTCGAAGCGGTTCAAGCGTCCGTTCCGCGTTTCGGCCGTCTGGTGCGGTCCGAAGCGGCCACCCTTCGAGCAATAGTCGCCGACCGGTACCTGCCAGGTCGACACTGGAAACGCGTGGGTCTCGTCGGTGATGTCGAACAGGTAGGTCTTCGCGCGGGCTCCCTCTGGACACGGCGCCATGTCGGCGCTCCCGACCGCCTCATCGACGACTATCGCGTAGGTTCTCGGCAGAGCGCTCGGACCGAAGTTCGGGACGTCGCTGTACGCGATTGGCGCCACCGTGTGGACCACCCTCCCCGGGGGCGCCGTGTCGATGCCCCACACCATGACCGGATTCGCCGGATCGGTAATGTCCCAGGCACCCGCCCAGCCAGATCGAAAGAGGCCCATGTAGAGACGATCGTTCTCCTCGTCCGGAATCGGGTGGTGCACGTGCTGCCCTTCGAACCCCTCCTCGCCATCCTTCTGCCCGGGCAGCCAGGCTCGCCCGACGAGAAGAGGATTCCGTGGGTTCCTCAGATCCCAGATCTGGGCGGTCATGCTCAGGAACCCCGGCTCACCCGCCGCGGAGTAGAAATATCCGGTGTCGGGTGACCACCAGCCTTTGTGGGCCCCGTAGATGAACGTGCCCCCGCATCCCCGACCGCACGAATCTGGCGGGGTGCCGACGATCTCCGAGACCAGCGAGATCTGAGACGGATCGGTATCCCTCGACGTGATGTCGAAAATCTGGAACTTGAAGACGCCGTCCGCCTCCGAGTTGCGAATCAGGTAATCCCTTCCTGGCGGTTCCGAGGCAAACTCGTAGTCGTACACAACCGACGTACTCCGGGAGTTCGCGTTGACCTCGTTCGGGATGTGCCATACCAGCTCGGGATTCGCTGGATCGGCCACGTTGAGAATCGACGTGCCGTTCCATTCCATCTGGTTGGTGATGGGATTGAAGCGGGGCTCCCCGTCGTAGAAGCTGTCGATGTGCCCCACGTAGACCCAGCTCCCGTTCGCCGTGTCCGAGCGCGCGGTGACCTGTAGGGATTCGCGTCCCTGCAGGTCGTTGTAGCCCACGAGCCGCACGTTCTCGGCTCCATCGGACATCGGGTCTTCCATGGACTCCTCAGCTGGGCGAGGTGCGCTCTGTGGCGAGCACGCGGCCACCACGAGGAGCAGTCCCGTGCACAGCCCCGAGATCAGGACGGACCAGCCCGTCGTGCCGCTCGCCCGCTGATCGATCCTCATTGACATCGTCCTTCCTCCGCTCACATCGTGCATATCCCAGCCGCGCCCACCGTCACCGCACGGCGACTCCAGGGAATACGCCCACCCATCTGTCCCCGATGCTTCAAAATAAGCCGAACGGCATGCCGCGTCCGGCGCGCGAGATAACCTGGCATTCGGCCGAAGTATTGTCAAGCAGCGGTGCCTACATTTGGGCTTCCTCGACGGCGCCAATGACACATTGATTGTTTTGATCGGGGAGACCTGCCGCGGCCGACTTATAATGGACGCCTTTTCCTTGAAGGGAGGGGGACAGCATGGCTGACGATCAACTGCGAGGTCGCTTCGTGTGGCACGAGCTTCTGACAACCGATACGGATGCGGCCGCGGATTTCTACCGGAAAGTCGTCGGCTGGACGACACAGGCGTGGTCCACCGACGCCTCCTACACGCTCTTCATGGCCGGGGACCGACCCGCGGCGGGGCTGATGATCTTGCCGGAAGACGCCAAGAACATGGGCGCGCCGCCCCACTGGTTGACGTACGTCGGCGCGGCAAACGTCGACCACACCGCGCAACGGGCAGCCGAGCTGGGAGGACGAGTGCTGCGACCTGCCGAAGACATTCCGTCGGCGGGACGGCTCGCCATTGTCCAAGACCCACAAGGAGCCGTCTTCGGTGTGTACACCCCGGCGCAGCAACAGTCAGGGGCGGGTGCCGGCCAGCCCGAGGTCGGAGATTTCTCGTGGCACGAGCTCGCCACCGACGACTGGTCAGCCGCCTGGCCGTTCTATCAGGCCCTCTTTGGATGGGAAAAGACCTCCGCGATGGACATGGGACCAGAGATGGGCACGTACCAGATGTTTGGAAGGGAGGGCCAGTCGGTCGGTGGCATGTTCAAGCGACCGCCCAACGTGCCGGCACACTGGATGCCGTATGCGCTGCTGAAGGACGCAAAAGCGGCCGCGGACATCGTCGCTCAGCTCGGCGGCCGCATCGTGAACGGCCCGATGGAGGTGCCGGGCGGAGATCTAATCGCCCAGGGCTTCGACCTGCAGGGCGCCGCCTTCGCCGTGCACTCGAGGAAACCGGCTGCCCCTGCGGCGGTTGAAGCTGCACCGGCACAGCCGAAGCCCAAGGCCAAGAAGACCGCCGCCAAGGCGGCCAAGGCGACCCGAAAAGCCAAGAAGGCCAAAGCCAGGAAGACGGTCGCCAAGAAGACAGCGGTCAAGAAAGGCAAGAAGGCGCGGACGGTGCGAAAGGCGGCCAAGAAGAAGACAGCTCGTGCCGCCGCGCGAACCTCACCGCGCCGCGCCGCCGCGAGCAAGAAGCGCGTGGTCAAGCGGGCGAAGAAAGCGAAGAAGGCGAAGAAAGCCGCTCGTCGAGGCGGCGCGAAGAAGCAAGCGCGCAAGAGCCCGAGGCGCGCCTCGAAGAAACGCTAACCGCCGGACTCGCACGGCAAGGCGCGGGGCGTGGGCAACCACAAGGATTGTCGGCGCCCCGACGTTCGACCCTCGCCCCTTCAGCTCGTTGGAGCGGGGCCTGGAATGTGGTGGACGTACGCGTTGAGCAAGGAGAGCTCTTCGGCCTTCTCGTTCAGGTCCACGGCCATCAGATCGCGGAGCGATACGACGCCGCTCATCCGGTTCTGGTCCAGTACGATCAGATGTCGGACGTGTGATTGCTGCATACGACGGAGACACGTCTCGTACGATTCGTCGCTATTCGCCAGCACCAGCCTCTGGGCGAGGTGATTGACGTCGTATCTGAGGCGTGCTATAAACCCATAACTAACTGACAATAAACAGTTTCCGACGCTGTTCTACACGGCAGAATATGGAAGATGGCCATGCCGCACGCTGCTCGACTGCTGGGTCTCGCGATGCTCCTTCTCCTGTGGCCGGCTCTTTCGCTTGCGCCCACTGGATTCCTGTACGCTCAGCAGCCTTCGGCTGTCGCAACGTCGCCCCTGGACTATGACGTCTTCAAGACAAGCGTCCAGCCGATCCTCACGAGCCCGCGCGCTGGACACGCGCGCTGCATCGCCTGCCACTCCCGTGGTGGCGGCAACAGCTACCTGGAGCCGCTCGCGCCAGGGAGCACGACGTACACCGAGGAGCAGTCACAACGCAACTTCGAGCGCATCCAGCGGTTGGTAGTGCCTGGGGAGCCACTCAAGAGCCCACTGCTCATCAACCCGCTCGTCGAAGACGCCGGTGGCAGCCACTGGCACGGGGGAGGTAAGCACTGGGACTCGCAGGACGACCCCGAGTGGCAGACGCTCGCCACCTGGGTGCGCACCACGACACCGACATTGGATTTCGAGGTTTTTCGGACGCGCGTCCTTCCCATCCTTACCAGTCAACGTTCGGGCCACGCCCGTTGTATCGCCTGCCATTCTCGTGGGGGCGGTAACAGTTACTTGGAGCCACTCGCGCCCGGGAGCACGACATACACCGACGAACAAGCGAATCGCAACTTCGAGCGCATTCAGCGGCTGGTGGTGCCCGGAGAGCCACTCAAGAGCCCGCTGCTCATCAACCCGCTCGCCGAGGAGGCTGGTGGAAGCCACTGGCATGGCGGCGGCAAGCACTGGGACTCGCAGGACGACCCCGAGTGGCAGACACTCGCCGCATGGGTGCGCGGATGATGAATCCTGATGCCGGACACGTTCACGACGGTACCGGCAAGACGCTCGGCGTGCGGAGGCGGACGTTTCTCGGCCAGGGACTCTTGCTCATGCTCGCGGGTTTCGGTCGCCGCCTCTGGGCTCAGGCTCTGCGCTATCGGCCGCTGGCGCGGCCGGTCCTGGCACCCCTGGCCGATCTGTCCACGCCGGGTCGAGTACGACGGTTCACTGCCGACGGCGTCACGCTCGCCAGCGCGACGACGCCGAATCAACCCATTCGGATCAACGGTTTGATCACTCGGGTAGCCGAAGGAGACGACCAGCCGGAGCAATTCAGCGCCGTTTGCGCGCGATGCCCGCATGAGGGCTGTGAAGTCGATTTCGTGCCCGATCCGGAGAGTCTTCCGCCAGAGGTGCTGTACGAGATCGGGCATCCCGTGAACGAATCGGTCTACGTATGCCCGTGCCACAACGGCACATTCAGCGTCTGGAACGGTGAGAGACTTGCGGGTCCCGCACCGCGCGGCCTCTACCGATTCCGGGTCACGAACGTCACGGAGACGACGGTCGAGATCGGCGAAGTCGAAGAAGACGTCCTCATCTTCGTCTGAGTTTGCCGGTCTGAAGACCGGCGCTACACCCGGCCCGAGGGCCGGTCTGAATGACGTCCTATTGCGTGCTCGGGAGGGCGGGGATGATCGCGGTGATGTTCCGCTTCGGAACCGGTCCGACTTCCAGCGTCTTGATCGGTCTACGCGCGGCGACGTCAATGACCGTCACGGTGTTGCTATGTGCGTTGGCCACGTACACTTTCTTGCTATCGGGCGTGAAAGTGAGCCAGTCGGGCACGGTCCCCACCCGCACGGCTCCCAGATACTCCAGGTCGGGGATCGAGTAGACATAGACGTGACTATTGAACTTGCTGGTCGACCAGAGGGTCTTGCGGTCTGGGGCAATGAGGAGGCCGTGCGCCGGTGCGCCCTGGATGCCCTCGTTGTTTCGCTCCGCAGGGGGCACGTCCGGCAGCGTGATCCGTCCCACTTCCTTCCGCTGTTCCCAGTCGACGATGGCAAACCCGTGAAGATTGGTAATCTGCACGAACATCCTCTTGGTTGAGCCATCGGGATTCGTCTCGAAGCAGATCGGCCGAACGCCCCCTTCGAAGTGAATCGACCACGCGGGCCTTTCGGTCTCTGTGTCGATAACCGTGGCAACAGATCCGCCCGTCGAACCCGCAACCACGTACTTGCCATCTGGAGTGATGAAGGTGTTGTGGACGCCCCCAAGGACACGGATGGACCGCACGCGTTCTTCGGCAACCGTATCGACGACGTCGACACCGCCGTCAACCTCTCGAATGGCAACGTAAAGACGCTGCCCATCCTTGCGAATGGCCAGGTTGTTCGGCCGTCCGGTCAAGGGAATCCGATTGGTGATCCGCAGGGTCGCCGTATCGACCACGTCGACGGTGTCGAGAGATTCGTTCGTGAGATACAGGTGCCGGCCATCGGGCGAGATCGCGGCACCGTGAATCGCTTCGGCGTCGGGAATCTCACCAACGATGGTGTCCGTTGTCGGGTCGATCAACATGACGCTGTCGCCGGCGGAGTTCGTCTGAACGATCACGACGCGGCCAGTCTGGGCCGCCACCGGAAGCGCAAGGAACGCCATCAGTGCAAGGGCCCCCACCCCTGACACGACCCGATGGCAGCCGCGCGACAGAAAACTCTTCAGCATCATGGAACTCCTACTCCAGCACATCGGCGCGCATACTTGAATCAGCATACGTCACACGGCCCACCCCAAGAACGACTCACTCGTCTCTGCGCGTCGGCCGCTGGGACCACCAACAGTACACCCGGTTGGATCGACAAAAGATAGCACGTCTCGCAGGCCGTGGAACGCCCACCCGCCACCCTTCGACCTACTTGACAGGACGGCTGCGCGACCGGGCTCGCCGTCTGTCCTGACGGCGTAATCTCGCCGCGTTCAGCAGGATCTACACGCGCTCGGCCGTATCGTCAGAGCGGCGTCCCCGAAGGGTTGGACGTGGTGACCGCGGAACCGCACAGATTCTCGATCGCCGCGCTCACCCCCTGCCGATGCGATGGCACGCCGGCGAGTAGGAGGCCCATCTCCACGCCGCACAGCGTGCCCATCAGCATGAGCTCGTTGAAATCCCCGAGATGACCGATCCGGAAGGCTCGAGCCTTCAACCTCCCGAGGCCCGCACCGAGCGACAAGTTGAATCGATCGAACACCAGGCGGCGAAACTGGTCCGCATCGTGACCATCAGGCATCATGGCTGCCGTGAGCACGTTGCTGGCCTCATCGGGGTCAAGGCACACCATGTCGAGTCCCCAGCCGCGCACCGCGGCTCGCGTCGCGTCGGCCAGCCTCTTGTGCCGCACGAACACGTTTGACAGTCCTTCCTCGTCGAGCATGCGAAGCGCTTCCTGCAGCCCGTAGAGCAGATTCGTCGCGGGAGTATACGGAAAGAATCCGGACTGGTTGGCGCGTACCATGGGCTCCCACGCCCAGTAGGATCTCGCGAGACGAGCCGATGCTGAGGCCAACAGAGCCTTTTCGCTGATGGCGTTGAAACTCAGACCCGGGGGGAGCATCAGGCCCTTTTGAGAGGCAGCGACCGTTACATCGATACCCCATTCGTCGTGACGGAGGTCGATAGAGGCCAGAGATGAAATCGCGTCCACAAGGAACAAGGCGGGATGGCCTACACGATCGATGGCCTTTCGGATTTCAGGCAGCCGGCTCGTCACTCCCGTCGAGGTCTCGTTGTGGACGACCAGCACAGCCTTGATCTCGCGCGCCCGATCGCCCCTCAATTTTTCTTCCACGATCTCTGGCTGAACCCCCCTCCGCCAGTCGCCGGCCACGACCTCGACGTCAATCCCGAGCTGCCGGGCCAGCTCATGCCAGAGCCGAGAGAACTCCCCGATCTCGAACCCCAACACCTTGTCGCCGGCAGACAGGGTGTTCGTCAGCGCCGCTTCCCAGCCGCCGGTTCCCGATGCCGGGAATATGACAACGTGGCCCTGCGTTTGGATAACAGCCTTCAAGCCGCGCAGTACGTCCCGCGCGAGATCACCGAATGGTCGGCTACGGTGATCGATGGTTGGTCGTGCGATGGCGTGCAAGATTCTGTCGGGTACGTTTGTGGGCCCGGGAATCTGCAGGAAGTGACGTCCGCTCTGATGCATGTGCTCTGTTGAAATTGTAGTCGCTCCAACCGCGGGGCATACACATAAAGGGCGACTGTCCACAAGGGCGACTGTCCACCCTTGACTCTGAATCCAGACGATGGCATCGTCGGGCCTCCGGATAAGAGTCCCCAGATGCCTGAGCACCCGTGTGGCTCTTTCCGGATCTCGGAAATACGTCTGCACAGGGACTGTTCCGACTCACGTAGTTGGCACCGTCTTGGCGCGAATGTCGCAAGGCCTCCCAAGTTGCACTCAGGTGCAGCGCCGGGAGGACATGGCATGGACGGAACATTCGAGACGCGGGTTGAGCGTCTGGAGCGTACGGTGGAAAGCTTGCAACACTTGCCCGGTCGGATACGTGCCCTCGAGTCGCAGCTTCAGCGATTCGAAAACGAGATCCGTGGTGAGTTTTCTGCGCTCAGGGCAGGCATTGGGGGAACGACGCACGCGCTTCGGGCCGAGATTCGCGCGGGAGACAAGGAAACGCGGCAGGTCCTACGGACCGAAATTCGCGCGGGAGACAAGGAGACTCAACAACAGATGCGCGTACTCCACGAAGAAGTCCTTGCTCGGATTGCTATGCTCCACAGAGGGTGACTCACAGCAACTGCCGCACGATCACGGCGGAGCCGGCCAGACCAGCGACGGTCAGCACCACCGCCCTCGTATAGCCGCGATCGACAAACTGAGACGTCCATCGCGAGACCATCGTCCCCACCAGAAGGCCCGGAAGAATGATCAGCGTCAACCGCACTTCCTCGGCACCGAAGCGACCGACCACCCGAAGCGCAACGAGAGAGAGGACCGTTCCCAACCAGAAGAACGCGGACAACGTCGCGCGAAGTCTGGGCCCTGAGGCGTGCTGATAGACCAGCGCCATCGGCGGACCGCCGATCGACGCGATGGTCCCCATGATGCCCGAGAGCATCCCCGCAACGAAGACAACCGAGCGCGTCGGCTCGAGTTTCAAGTCAGACAGGCTCATCGCCACCCCGATCAGAACCAGCGTTCCGAACACCGTGGCCATGTGCTCTCCGGGAAGAACCGTTAGCACTGTCGCCGCCACGACTGTCCCGGAGACGCGACCGACCACCGCCCATGACAGTCCGCTGATGTCGACAGAGTACCGCTCTCGCAAACCAAGCACCGTCGTGAGCATAACGGTGGCGAGAAGGATCGGAGCAGGAACGAACCCCGGGTCGATGAAGATGAGAATCGGCGACGCGAAGAGCCCCAATCCAAACCCGATCGAGCCCTGCAGCGTCGAGCCTACAAGGACCGTCGCGTTTGCAATAATGATGTCAGCCCAGCTCAAGGAGGGTCTCGGGGAATCGCGCTCCTAGCGCACGACGCATTATGCTGCTGCTCATCTCTGCGAACAAGCGGCGGCGACAAGCGTCATGGACTTGGACACCGACTCTCACGATTGCCGCCACAGAGGGCGCAGATCTGGGATCCCGCACAGCAGAATGAGAATGATACTTCCGCGTTCGCCCACGCGGTCAGAAACTGACGACTACTGCTGTGTGCAACCGGGATAGCCAGCTATTCGACTGACCGGGCTGTTCGAGGAACAGCTGCCGCGTCAGGTGCAGTGTCACATCGAGACTCAAGTGAGGTGCAGGAATGTACGAGGCCTCGAGCATGTGTAGCCGCAGGTTCGTGCCAGGAATGTCGCTGAACACGAACGCCGACGGCGTGACGTCCTGTTCCACCCACCCATAGGTGTACACAGTCCCCCACGTCCCCGGCGCGTCCGGGTCGCCGTACCCCACCTCGAGCCAGAACCCACTATCACGGCTGCTGACAGCCCGCGTGTTGTGCGCGAAATCAGCCAGTAGCCTCAGTGGATAGTCCGAGTCGCCCGTATCAATCGTCGCCTCGGCAATGACGTCGATGACATTGAACTCTGATGTGAAGCCGACAATCGTCCCAACATCGTCTCGAACAAGCTGGTTCGTAAGGTTGCTGTTGAGCTTGTCGGTCGCGATTCCGACGGCGATCTGGTCGGCGTTTCTCCACCCGTAGTCCGCCACGGACACCTGGAGACTGTGTTCGCCCAGCGGAATGTTCACCTCACCATAGCCTCCCAGCATGTACGAATCATCTCCAGCCGACACCTCGTTGACGGCTGTCTGAAGCGCGACGAGGTTCACTCCGAGACCGTCTTGGGTTTCCCACGAGACCTGCTCCCATCCTCCTTCCACGTTCAGGTCATCATCAAAGATCATCTGGGTTCGTGTCAGGGGGAGGCCGTACTTGCCCAAACCGAGCGTCAGAGCCGACGCCGCCTGAGGACTGTAGGCCACAAAGGCTCGCTCGAGATTGAAAGGCTTGGGCGTAAAGAAACCGGTGAACGTCTGGTTCGTGGACACGGGATTTCCAGAATCGCCGCTGGAGACCCGAAGTTGGAACCGGGCATCGTCATTGATGTCGGCGTCGAGACGCAATCTGAAACGCAGGCGAGTCCGGTGACGAGTGTCGCGGTCCGCCTGATAGAAGCCTTCGTAGCGAGATCGAAAATCGCCACTGAACCGCAGGCGCTCGTACCACGCTGGTGGGTCGCCGTCTTCTTGTTCCCGTGATTGAGCCGTAGCGGTCGAGACACCAGAGAAGCACAGTGCCGCGACAATAGCCGCGCGAACGAGACGGCGACGTACGTGGAACACTCTCGGAACCACACGAATGGGAAGCCTCATACCTTAAGAGCGTAGAGGCGCAAGATTTTACCTTTGTTTCCGAGAGGTAAATTCCGTGTAACGGATGCGGTGTTTCGATGGGTCAACCCCATCCTGTCGGGCATCAGGTTGGAACGGTCGGCCGCGACGAGACGGCGACCGCGCACCGCAAATACAGAGAGCGACCCGAAGAACTGCCAGAACGTCGCGCCGAGCGTCATCATAGCCACCGGCGTCATGGCGATCCCGAACACACCGCGACGGCTTCCGGTGTCGGTCGTGAAGGATCCAGAAACGAAAGGCCCCCGGTATCGAGCGGAGCCGCGGGCCTCAGGTCATCGCCTCACTGGTTCTGGGTCGGCCAGACGGTCCCCTGATGCTCGCCTGGCACCGAGGCCAGCCCCTTGTACACGAACTTCTGCACGCGCTTCCCCTCCCACGTCTCGGTCGTGTACAGATTCCCCTGCGAGTCGGAGGCGATGCTGTGAACGCCGTAGAACTGCCCGGTCTGGCGGCCACCATCACCGAAGCTCGTCAGGATTTCCATGGTGTCGCGCTGGACGATGTACACCCGATTGTTCATGCCGTCGGCGACATAGAGGAATCGTTGCGACGGATCTCGCGAGAAGGCCACGTCCCACACCGACCCTGACGCCTTCGTTCGCCGGGTGAAGAATGTTTCCTTCACGAACGTGCCATCGGGGCGAAAGATCTGTATGCGGTCGTTGACGCGATCACACACATACAGGAGGCCATCGGTCGAAAGGTCGGCACAGTGCACGGGGTTGCGAAACTGCTGGGCGGGCGGCGCGTCGGGATCGTACGGGCCCAGGTCAGCATCGCTGGGCACGTTGCCGTACGCCCCCCAGAAACGCTTCATCTCGCCGGTACGGGCGTCGAGCACAGCGACGCGTTTATTAAGGTACCCGTCGGCGATGAACGCCTCGTTACTGCGAGCGTCGACGAAGATCTTCGCGACCCGGCCGAAGTTCTCGCGGTCGGTGCTTCCGCCCACGTAACCGACCGTTGGCTCGTAACCCGGAACGACCTGCGTGGTCTGTGGGGCACCCTCCGCTTCCCGCCGGGCATCGGGCCGCCCGTACTGGGCCAGAAACTTCCCGTCGGCCGTGAACTTGAGGATATGCGAATCACCACGACCGTTGCCGCCAATCCAGACGTTGCCCTCATGGTCGATGAAGATCCCGTGATTCGACGAGGGCCAGTCGTAGCCGGGGCCCGGCCCTCCCCAGTGCTGGATCAAGTTGCCCTCGCGGTCGAATGCCAGCACCGGCGGAGCCCCCGCACAGCAATCTCCGGCATCCAGTTCCAGCGCCTTTTCGTTGTTGGCGAGCGTGTCCGAGCTACGGTGGATGATCCAGACGTTGTCCTGGCCGTCAACCCACACACCGATCGCGCTGCCCAGCACCCAATGATTCGGCAACGGTTTGGGCCAGAACGGGTCCACCTCGAATCGGGGGGCCTGCGCGACGCCTTGGCCCTGGGCCTCGGCGATCCTGTCGAGGAGGAAGACGCCCAGACCGAGCACCATGAGAACGGCAACCACGCTCGTACCAATCAGCAGACCACCTATGCGTTTCATCGGGTTCCTCCTGTGCGCTCGGGCGTCACGCGGGGCAGACATTGGCGAAAGGTCAGATGACAATTGCAGTTGATTATATGTTGACAGACCAGCGTTCGACATGACTTCGGTTGTCCACTGCTCCGTTTCCTCCACCTCGGCCTGGATCGCCGG
>Ga0326597_10005721_pt1 | contig 17178 bp, 13 predicted proteins | sample RVTome_12_FD_203789 | JGI IMG/M metagenome (GOLD analysis project Ga0326597, IMG submission 203789) | Soil microbial communities from uranium-contaminated site in the Upper Colorado River Basin, Wyoming, United States - RVT100D185 | ecosystem: Environmental > Terrestrial > Soil > Contaminated >...
GGCGAATCCGAATTCTACATCAGCTCCCGTCTGGTCAAGGAAGTCGTCAGCTTGGGCGGCGACGTTTCTGGTCTGGTGCCCGCCAACGTGCTCAAAAAATTGAGCCAAAAATTCAAAGGTGGAGCCCCCACGGGAGGAGCGATCAGCGGTGGGGCGGAATCCTGAGCGAGCCCGCGGCCAGAGGCCGTGGTTCGAGTCGAAGGATCTAGGAGCGCAAAGATGACCCAACTCGCCGAAAGAACCAAATTGATCAAGCCGTCGGTCACTCTGGCCATCGCCGCCAAGGCCGGCAAGCTGCGCGCCGAAGGCGTGGACATCGTCAATTTCTCCGCCGGTGAACCGGACTTCGACACCCCGGAGCGCATCAAGGCCGCGGCCGTCGAAGCCTTGCGCAAAGGCATGACGAAATACACCGACGTCAAAGGGATCGAACCGCTGCGCGAAGCGATCACGGAAAAATACCGGCGCGAGTATGGGCTTAGCTATCGCAAGGAGGACGTTTTAGTAAGCTGCGGCGCCAAGCACTCCCTCTACAACGTTCTTCAAGCGGTGGTCAACCCCGGCGACGAGGTGGTCATCCCGTCACCCTACTGGGTCAGCTATTCCGACATGGCCCTGCTTGCCGGCGGTGTTCCCAAGCTTATTCCCACTGGCGAAGCGACCGGTTTTCGCATGAAGCCGGCGGAGCTCGAAGCCGCCCTGACTCCGCGCACTCGGGTCGTCATCTTGAACAGCCCCTGCAATCCCACCGGCGCCTGCTACGATCGCGACGAGCTGCTCGCGCTTGCGCAGGTACTGGGAAAGTATTCATGCCTGATTCTCGCCGACGACATCTATGAAAAGATCGTCTACGACGATTTCGCCGTTCACAACCTCGTCGCCTTATGCCCCGCGTTGCGCGACCGGACGATCCTGGTCAACGGCGTATCGAAGAGCTATGCGATGACCGGCTGGCGCATCGGCTACGCCCTCGGGCCGGCGGACGTCATCGCGGCCGCGGCCAAGATCCAAAGCCAGAGCACTTCCAATCCTGCGTCCATGGCCCAGGCCGCCGCCCTAGAAGCCATTCGCGGCCCCCAGGACGAAGTACCGATCATGGTGCGCGAGTTTGCCAGACGACGCGAAGTGATCGTCAGCCTCATGAATGGGATTCCCGGAATTCACTGCCTGAAACCCCAGGGCGCATTTTACGTATTTCCGAACGTGAGCGGGCTATTCAGCAAGAAAACCACCGCAGGCAAGCAACTCAAAACTCCCTGCGACCTGGCCGACTACCTGCTCGAAGAAGCCAAAGTCGCCGCGGTTCCCGGCGAGGACTTCGGCTCCCAAGAACATATCCGCTTCTCCTACGCCACCTCCCTCGAAGACATCGAGAAAGGCTGCAAGCGAATTCAGGACGCGGTCGCAAAGCTCAGTTGATCGCGGTTCCGGCGCGGCGCTGGACGGCGGCGAAGACCCCGTCCTGAGCGACGCCGTTATCGTGACCCCATAGAGTTGCCTACCGGATCGAACACGTAACTCTCCCGCGAATTCGAAGGCAGCCGGAATATCTGCTGAAAAAATCAGTCGCCACTTCTACGGCCATTGCAGGCATACGGGTAGCATTGTGCAAACGCAAATCTAACAAAATAAATGCCACGTGCGGGCAGTTACCCAGAAATTCCGCATAACTGAGGAATCATCACCGATCGAAATTCCCGCGACTGCGAAATCGCTGTTCTTCAAAACGCAAATAACTGCTGTTTTCGCCGCCGCCATGTGGCATAAAATTTGCGGTTTAATATCACAGGCACGCGATGCATTAACTTACGGAAAAACACAAGGAGAACAGGACCATGAAAAGAAGAGAGATGGCTTGCGCCATATTGGGCGCACTTTTACTGTTCGCTTCCGGCTGCGTCGTTGCGGAAAGACCGGGAGGCCGGTACTCGGAAAGCTACTATTACTATCCCGACCACGAAATCTACTTCTATCCGCGCGTGGCAGAATATTATTGGTTCGAGCGCGGAGACTGGAGACATGCTCCAAAGCCGCCGCCGCGGTTCGTCCTCAGAGATCGCGACAGGGTGCGAATCGATTCAGACCGTGAACCGCACAGAGACCACGATAGATACAGAAAGTCTTACCCGCCGGGCCGTCAAGATAGAGATGACCGGCGAGACGACAGAAAAGACGACCGGAGATAGGGCTGGAGCTAAAAGCGGGCTAGCGAGGACGCGGGAAATACTGTCGGCTCGGCCGTAGAGGGAACAGATTACGTTTCTTTGCGGCTCCCGGCCAGCCACGAATGGACATCTTGCACAGGTCGTTCCTAGCCACCCTGTGAGGTTCGCTGATCGACGCCGCGCATCGCTGAAGTTGCGATGGCAATCGCTGTTAACCCCGCGATGATGAGCCAGGATCTCTGGAAGGCTTTAAGAAAAACCTCCGGGCTTTGTGCCCATTGCGTATAAGCCGGCACCACGGACCCGCTTAGACCAAAGTAATTCAGGCCGCGCAGAAACAGCAGACTCCCGACGGCAACTCCCATTGCGTTGGCGATGTTGGCCGATGTTAGCGAGATCCCGCTCACCGCCCCGACGTGGCGAGCCTCCACGGCGCTGAAGATGGCGCTCAAATTGGGTGCCTGAAAGAGCGACCAACCCAGTCCTAGGATCATGAGGGGAACGATCACCTCCGCGTGACCGGCGTCCGCTCCCAAACGTGACAAAGCAAGCATACTGATCACGCTCAAGACGGAGCCCGCCGTACAAAGCAACCGTGAACCGAGTCGGTCCCCAAGCCATCCCCCGAGCGGCGCTAGAAACACAATGACCAGGGAGAAGAAAATGATCGTGACGCCGACTTGGGTCGGGCTAAAATGTAAAATCCCCTGCAAGTAAAACGGCAACAGGAAAAATGTTGCGCTGTGGGAGGTCACAACGAAGAGATTACTCAGGACCCCCGCGGTGAGCATTCGTACCCTGAAGAGTGAAAGATCGAGCAGTGGCGCCGGACTCTTGCGCTCAAAGTGTAACAGCAAACCAAGAAAAATGGCGGCGGCTGGAAACGCCGCTACGGCGACCCAGGTAACGCCCGACTTGGCAATCTGCTGCAAACCCAAAATCAGCGATACCACCGTTAACAGCAGCGTCACCATACCCAGCGAATCCAAGGAATATTTTCCCCGATGACTGGCCGTTTCTGGTAGAACCTTCCAGGCCATGGCACCTGCCGCGACGGCGACCGGCAAGTTGACAAAGAAGATCCAGCGCCAGCCGACGGTGTCAATGAGAAATCCCCCCAGGGAGGGTCCGACGATATATCCCAAATGGAAGGCCATGGAAGTGAGCCCCAGGGCTTGGGCCCTCCCTTTTTGCGCATAGACCGTCGACACGATCGCCCGCCCATTGCCCATGACCACGGCCCCGCCGAGGCCTGCCAGGACTCTGAAAGCGATGAGTTGCCACAGGCCAGTGCTCAGCCCAGAACAGGCAGAGCCCAGGGTGAGCAGTAGAAATCCTAAAGCGTAAATCTTTTTGCGACCCAGCATGTCGCCCAAGCGAGCCATGCTCAGAACAAAGCCGATAATGGTGAGTTGATACGCCAGCGGGATCCATTGCAGGAGCGCCATCGAGCTGTTGAAATAAATCGATATCGTCGGCAGGGCGACGATCACCGAGCGGGAGTCCAGCGCGCTCATGAATTGTCCCAGACAAACATTGACCAATGCCAGCCGTTGCAACTTAGGAGAGAGAGCCGTTGCCGCGATATGAAGGTAAGTTGGACTTGGTTGATTCACGCGGGTGACGGTCATAGCGCACTCACAACATTAAGCAGGAGCGACCCTAAAAGCACCGGCAGCACGGTTACGGGTTGAACCACGCTATCTTTTACCACCTTCTGCGTTTTTCTCCCATGGAATAATGTTGCCCGACGTTCGCCCATCATCGCCAACGGCAAAATTACCCGCGTCGCTGACCCGACGCAGATAGCCGCGCCCATCACGCGCGAATTTCCGAAAAAACGTCTGCTGATGGCGGCCGTGGTGATTTGCCAGACGTGGCCTGGGCGAAAGCTTAGAGTTAAGGAGACTAATCGCGCTACGGCTTTGATGCAGCTGAATCAGCTGAAGTCAGTGCGGCACTTTCCCGATCAAGATCGCGTAAGGCGTTTTGGATTAGGTCGACTTCCCGCGCTTCAAAAAATGGTTCTCCACATTGAGTGCATACCCATGCGGGAACAGCGTCCCAAGAGACGTGATACCCGTTCCGATCAAGTCTGAAGGGAGCCGTGCCATGGGTCATTCGACCTTTGCAGCGCACGCATTCCATATTCAGATAGATTACCCGTTTTAAAAATGGCGTTAGTGATTCACTCAGCCAACTGAAAATCCACCCTGCGCGTGTCAGTAACACGTTTCGACGCATCAAGGATCTCAAAGGAAATCAGGTTGCCGTCCTTGTCGTAATCGAGAATAACCCCCGGCTTGTCCTCGTCGCTCTCGTGCACGGGCGTATTGTCCTTAAGTACAACACTCAGTGTGTCTGTTTTGGGATCGTATTGCACCTTCATCCTTAGACCCTCCAATACTTGAGAACCTTGCTGGTTCGGTAGGCGGTTACTACCTCAGCGGGGTTCCGGTCGATATCCACGAACACGCGCACCAAATACTCCGCACCGGACTCCTGAACGCGTGATTGCAAAACCACTCGACCAGGCCGAACTTCTAGCCGTTGCTCCGGTCTTTTGAGAACTCCGTCAATCGTTTCCGCACTTAGGTCACGCCTCGTAATTTCTATCGCGGCGTGGTCGGTAATAATATAGTCTCTAATTGGGTCTGCTGCCACATTGATCCTCTACCGCGAGACGTCTCAAACCCATCCTCTTGGTGTGCTGAGCCCTATCTTGCCGCTTTGCCGAAGCGTTTCCAACCTGCTCCTAAGTCCACTCGTCGACCACCTTTACAAACAGTAAATACGTCAACCGCTCAGAGCCCGTCCTGAGCCACGCCGTTATCGTGACCCCATAGAGTTGCATACCGGATCGAACACGTAACTCTCCTGGGAATTCGAAGCCAGCGGGTTCAATGCCTCCACCAATCGGTTCAAGACATCGTAGGTGTAATTATGCGCACTGTCTCGGTTCGCGTTAAAACGAAATAGTTCACTGCCCCCAGAGCCTGACGCTACGCCGCCACTTCCCACCCCAATAGCTCGACCTGTTCCAGCACTGTCGCTGTCGCCTTCTCCTGTTTATCGGGTGGGTAGCCGTATTTGCGTAGAATTCGCTTGATAATCACCCGGAGCTGTGCGCGCACGTTCTCGCGCAGCGTCCAGTCGATCGTAACGTTTTTGCGGACTGCATCGGTTACCTCACGGGCGATCGTGCGCAAGGTTTCGTCGCCGAGGACTTTCACCGCGCTATCGTTGGTTTCAAGCGCGTCGTAGAACGCTAACTCCTCTTCGCTGAGCTTTAGCGCGTCCCCGCGCTGGTTGGCCCGGCGCATGTCCTTGGCGAGAGCGATCATCTCTTCGATGACTTGCGCGGCTTCGATGGCTCGGTTCTGGTATTTTCGGATCGCCTGCTCCAACATTTCCGCGAAGGACTTCGCCTGCACGATGTTCTTTCGCCGCCGCGTCTGAATCTCTCCCGAGAGAAGTCTGCGCAGTAGCTCCACGGCGAGATTTCGATGGGGCATCGCGCGCACCTCGGCGAGAAACTCGTCGGACAAAATCGAGATGTCCGGCTTTTTCAGCCCCGCTGCCGCGAAGATGTCCACCACGCCTTCCGGCGCGACCGCACGGGAGACGATTTGCCGAACGGCAAAATCCAGCTCCTCCTGAGTTTTCCGTTCACCAGGGGCATGTTTTGTCAGGACCGCGCGGACCGCCTGGAAGAACGCGACATGGTCACGGATGCGCAACGCTTCTTTGTGCGGTACGGCAAGCGCAAATGCGCGTGACAGGTCTCTCACCGCGTCCAACAGCCGTTGTTTCCCGTTCTCCAGCGCCGGCCTCAAGATATGTTCCTGCGCGGCGGGGAGAATCGAGAGGCGCTCCTCGGCTTTTGGCGATTGCCATTTGGACCAGTCGAAGCCATGAAACAGTCCGCAACAAATCTCGTATTTCTCCAGCATGACCGCCACGGCCTCTTCTTGATCGATGGCGGTTTCGCCGGTTCCGCCGCTCTCCGTGTAAGTCGCGAGCGCCTGCTTCAGCTCATGCGCGAGGCCGAGATAGTCCACCATTAGCCCGCCTGGTTTCTCGCGAAACACGCGATTGACCCGCGCGATGGCCTGCATGAGCCCGTGCCCGCGCATGGGTTTGTCCACGTACATGGTATGCAGTGAAGGTGCGTCGAAGCCGGTGAGCCACATATCGCGGACGAGGACGACCTTGAACGGATCGGCAGGATCGCGAAAGCGCCTGGCCAGCTCCTCTCGCCTTGGCTTGTTGCGGATGTGCGTCTGCCAGTCCGGCGGGTCCGACGCCGACCCAGTCATCACCACTTTGATCAACCCCTTCTCGTCCCCTTCCTCGTGCCAATTGGGCCTGAGCTTTACGATCTCCCGGTAAAGCTCGACGCAGATGCGCCGACTCATGCAGACGATCATCGCCTTACCCTCGTCCTGCGTCTGGCGCAGCATGGCGTCCGCGCGCTTCTCGAAGTGATCGACGATGTCCTGAGCGATGAGCTTCAAGCGCTTCTCCGCTCCTACGACGGCTTCGAGCTGCGCCCACTTCGACTTTAGCTTCTCTTTCCGCTCCACCTCCTCGCCTTCAGTCGCCTCCTCGAAGTCCGGGTCGATCTTCGGCCGCTCCGCTTCGTTGAGATCGAGCTTTGCCAAACGGCTCTCGTAATAAATCGGCACGGTCGCCTTGTCCTCGACGGCTCGCTGGATGTCGTAAATGCTGATGTAGTCGCCGAAGACGGCGCGGGTGTTTTTGTCCGTTAGTTCGATGGGCGTTCCCGTGAAACCGATGAAGGAGGCGTTCGGCAACGCGTCGCGCATGTGCCGGGCGAAGCCGTCGATGAAATCGTATTGGCTGCGATGGGCTTCGTCGGCGATGACGACGATGTTGCGCCGGTCCGAGAGTACCGGGTGTTGATCGCCTCTCTCTTCCGGTAAAAACTTCTGGATCGTCGTAAAGATCACCCCGCCCGCGTTCACGTTAAGTTTCGCGCGCATGTCGGCGCGGCTCTCCGCCTGCACCGGCGGCTGGCGCAAAAGTTCCTTACAACGTGAGAAGGTGCCGAATAGTTGATCGTCGAGATCGTTTCGATCCGTCAATATCACAAGCGTCGGATTTGCCATTTCCGGTTCGAGGATCACCCGCCCGGCGTAGAAGGCCATGGTGAGACTCTTACCCGAACCTTGCGTATGCCAGACGACGCCGACCCGTCGGTCGCCCGGCCTGCCACCGGGCTGTTTCGATGACTTATAGCCGCCAGCAGGCTCACGCCACTCTTCAGTTTCGGCGCGCGTGCGCGCCGCGCGCAGCGTCTCCTGGAGTGCAACATTGACCGCGTGAAACTGATGGTATCCCGCGATCTTCTTCGCCACCGCACCGCCGCCAAAATCTTCGAACACGATGAAGTACCGCACGAGGTCGAGAAAGCGCCGCTTGTCGAACACGCCTTGGATCATGATTTGAAGCTCTGGGATGTGAGCCTCGGCGAGAGTTTCGCCGGTGATCGTACGCCAGGGCTTGAACCACTCCCGGCCCGCCCCAAGCGATCCAAGTCGCGCCTGGACTCCATCCGAGATCAGCAGCGTCTCGTTGTAGGCGAACAGAGACTGAATCTCGGCCTGGTAGGTCTGCAACTGCTGATAGGCATCCCAGATCGTCGCATCTTGATCGGCAGCGTTCTTAAGCTCGATGACGGCCAGTGGCTGCCCATTCACAAAAATGACGACATCCGGCCGGCGGTTATGCTTGTTTTCCACGACCGTGAATTGATTGACCGCAAGCCAGTCATTATTGTCCGGACCGGCGAAATCAAGCAGCCGCGCCTGTGCACCGCGAATGGTGCCGTCGGCTCGATATTCTACGTTGACCCCGTCCACAAGGAGACGATGGAATGCACGATTTCTGGTATCAAGCGTCGCCCCGTCGAGCCGTGCAATTTTTCGAAACGCGTCTTCAATGGCTTCGTCGGGTAAAGTTGGATTCAGCCGCACCAGTGCCTGGCGCAGTCGGTCGGCCAGCACCACCTCGGAATAGTTTTCCCTCTCCCACTGGGAGGAGGTCAGCGTGAGGGTATCGCCACCAGGCGTTATGTCAGGCCCATGCTTAACCGCGTAGCCGAGGCTCTCCAACCAGGCGAGCGCGGCATCTTCGACGACGGATTCGGTGAAGCTGCTCATCCGGCGCCATCCTCCAACAAGTTAAGAATGAGCCGGATCATGAGATCCTTCTGCGCGGGTTCGCTCGCGGCCACGAGAAGCGCGAGCGCAACCATCGCGTTGTCGGCAAGCCGCGGGCTGCCGTCCGGTCGGGTTAACATGCGATTGCGCCGCAGATATTCCAGGAACAGTAACGTACCGACGCGTTTGTTGCCGTCGGCGAACGGGTGGTCCTTGATGACGAAGTAGAGCAGATGAGCGGCCCGCGCCTGCACCGTCGGATAGAGCGGCTCCCCGCCGAAGGTCTGCTCGACGGCGCCCAGTATGCCGTGGAGTTGATCGCTTCGTTCCTGACCAAATAGAGCCGTCGCCTCGCCACGCGATGCAAGTGAGTCTCGCAAACGAGCGATGGCTCCGCGCGCCGTCTCCAGCGATAGGTCGGAGGTAGGTTTGAGCGGATGGGTCGGCTTTTCCGGAAGCCTTCCTTCGTCGTATTCAAGCAATAGTCGCCAAGCGCGTGTGTACTGCTGCACGACCTCGAGCACCGCCCGGCCCTCGTCGGTGACCAGCGCGTGTTGAGTTAGAGTTCGAGCAAGCAGGCCCACCGCCTGTTCGATCTCGCCCAACCCCTTTTCACGTAGCCGTTTTTCGTTCAGCGTGTAGCCGCGGAGCAAGTGGTCTTTTAGTGTCCGGGTCGCCCAGATACGGAACTGCGTGCCGCGCTTCGACTTCACGCGGTAGCCCACCGAAATGACGACATCCAGGTTGTAATGATCCACCTGGTAGGTTTTGCCGTCCTCGGCAGTATGTGCAAAGTTTGCACATACTGATTTCGCCTCTAGTTCTCGTTCCCGAAAGACGCTCCCGACGTGCTTGGTGATGACTGAGCGCTCACGTCCAAAAAGCTCGGCCATCTGCGCTTGGGTCAGCCAGACGGTGTCCTGCTCCAACCGGACATCCAGACGAATTTCACCGTCCGGCGCCTCGTAAAGGACGACTTCCCCGCCGCCGTTTATCGAGCTTTGCATAGGTGCCGAAGGTTTCTCCCTTGAGCGGAGATTCCTCGACCTTTTACGTCGAGCCACGCGTGATTTGCTATCCCTTTCAACCACTAAAAAATCCTTAGTAGTTTCTCAGTTCCTCGCTCCTTCGCGGTTCAACCGCACCGACAGCTCGGTGTCTAACAAATTTCTTCCAGAAATCGTTCCAAGTTGCAGTTTGCCCACATGAGGTGTTGCATTTCTTGCAACAGGTGCCGCCCGCTCGGCAAACAATTCCCCTGGCGCGATCTCAGGGCGGTGCTTGACCGCGTAGCCGAGGCTCTCCAGTCACGCGAGCGCGGCGTCTTCGACGACGGATTCGGAAAAGGCCTGGCTCATGCGCTCACCGCCGGGCGAACCTCAGCGCTCTCTCCACAAAGCCCCGCAGCTCACCATCGTTGATCGGCTCGGTCTCCCATCCCTGATGGTGATATCTCCTCGCATACTCGTTTAAGTCTCGCAGCTCCTGGATGGATTGGGCATCGAGGATATCCTGTGCGGTCCCCACTCGTCGTTCGCACAGTTCAATGAACGGTCCAAGCATACACCCAGGCGTAAAGTCCTCTGGACACGCCACGCGAAGGAACGCTTCGAGGTGCGGACGAATGGACCGAGCCACCTCTCGCATGTCTACTGCGCCGCTGGTGAGGTAATCGTGCAGTCTCCTATGGCGGCGATCATGCTCCGTGATCGAATCCTGGGCTACGTCCCATGCGCGTAGAGTGGACCCTACGCCATCACGGACCACTTCGAGAGCCGCGCGCACGGTCGAATCCGCCCCCTCCCAGAGCCGAGACAGGAAGAGCTTGTCGTGAGAGAGGACAATCACCTGGGCGGCTCGTTCGCGGAGCCGTCGAATCTCCTGTACCGTCGTGAACGAGCGATGTTCGTCCAGGCTCGAAATCGGATCGTCAATGGCAACGATCTTGTTCGCCAGGGTCGGACCCTGGTCGAGGGACCCGAAGAAGAACGCAAGGGCGAGAGTATTGCGATCACCCCCGCTGAGGGTATTGCGAAAAGACGGTGTCCCAGGTGCGGGTTCCGCTCCGCCGACGGGCACTGGCGTGTTGTTGATAACCACGTTGTAAGTGCAAGTCGGGCCGCCCCTGGTGTTGGCGTAGGTCACGCTGTCGAGCCGAAACCCTGCGTTGAACCGTGAGAGGTAGATGTTGATGGCGGTCTGGTATCCCGGGAAGACGGTCGCCCTGTGCTGCTCCAGCGCCGCCCTGGCTTGATCGCGCTCTTGCTCCGTCGCCTCCTTTGCCGCACGCTCCCGCAGGTACTCGTCGCAGAGGGCTGCGTTCGCTGACGCGTGCCGAGCTTTGACGGCCTTGAGCCGGGCGAGATCTGCAGCCAGCACCGTCGAGTTGGCCGTTGCCGCTCGCTCCTTCGCAACGTCGACGGCTTGGTTCGCCTCCCGAACTCGCTGGTTAAGTGTGGCGATCATGCCTCGGTGACCTTCGAAGGTCGCCACCCGTGCCCGAGTCTCGTCCGAAAGCTTGATGCGCTCCAGAGGAGCGGCTTGTTTTGCAGTGAGCTGCGCAATCACCGCTTCCCGGGCAGACCTCCAGTCCCGCACAATCGCGGCCGTATCAATGGTGACTTCCGCGACTTCGCAGAATCGGGACCAGAACTGCCTCCGCTCAACGGCAACCCTTACCGCGCGCTCGAATCCCGCCGACACGTCCCCGGCGTGCGCCCGGTTGACCGCCCCGAGTGCGTCAGCCCCCGTGCGCTTCAATGCGGCGTATGCGTCGCTGAAATACGCCCGGTAGTGCTGAATAACGGGCGACCCTTGAAGATCCTGACCGCAGAATGGGCAAGTCCCCGTAGCTGCGCTGCCGACCCCCTGCGGGATACGGCGCATCCCGTCGGCCACCCATGGCTCGCCGCCCTGACCGAGCCCGCCCACATGAGTCTGGACGCGCGCAAGCGTGGCCGCATCAAGGGTTGGCAGGTCTTGCTGAAGAATTGGCTCGATCGTAGCGAGATCGAACGCGGGTAGATTGAATAATTCGAATGATGGCGTGGTACGAATGGCATCTTGCTCGCGTGCCGCGGCCAAATTGCGTTCTGCCTCCTGGATGGCTACGTCAATATCATCCCGAGCAGGCAACGCACAGAAGTCGTCGACTGAGAACGGTCCTCTGTCTGCCACCGGGATGGCGCTCGCTTTGGCTCTCAATGCGGCGTTGTGGGTCTCGATCTTTGCGACCAGCTCGTCAATCTGCTTACTCAACGTCACTGCCTGAGCGCCGAGAATCCACTCGTGCAAGTTCTGGCGGTGGTGCGCCTGCACGGCTAGACCGGAGTGCACGTTCTGATCAACGAAAACGTCATCGAAAACCACGACGTCTGGCAGCGTGCGGTTCCAGGCGTTGTTCTGGAAGACAGCCGGTGGCGGCCCCCCGCTGCATTCGAGGACCACGTGAGGGGGATGTTGGGCCGCGAGGCGTTTTCGTTCTGCAATCGGGATGGGATCTCCTGTGGCGAGTGAACGTAGCACTGCCGCCAGCGTGGTTTTTCCTCTACCGTTTTCTGAGTAGACAACGGTCAACCGAGCGAGGGGAATGTTCGCGGCACTGTTTACCGAGTCGAACTGTCCGATGTTTCGAAGTAGCTGAAGTCGGGTGATCATACGCTGGCCCCTGCCACAATCCGCTCGGGGTTCTTCACCCGCAGCTCGCCGGAGATGAGCTTCGGCAGCAGCGCGTCGCGCAGGGCGGCGAACGTGCGGGATTCCTCCAAATTGAGCGCAACGCGATCATGTAACGGCTTCACCAGACCTGTATACCTTGCGATGCGCTCTTTTGCCGGAACGTCCACGTCCATCGCTAGTAAGTATTCGGGTTTTACGCGCTGATGGCTGCCCGACGTGCCGGTTATGAGCGTAGCGAACAGGTCGAGGAATGATGGTGGCTTGAACAGACCGTAGACATACTCGCGGGAGATACCGGGTTTCGGAATGGCGACGAGAAACTCGGTAGAACAGAACGATCGCCGTGTCTGGCTGACGTTGGGTAACCAGACACGCGGGATTCGCGGATTAAGCTTCGAGAGCAAGACAGAGCCCATCGGCACGATGAATTTATTGCTTTGAATCTGTTCTCCAGTTTCGGCCTTCGGTAAGTGCTCTTCGTCGAATGCAGGAATGCTGTAATGATCGAAAGTCTCCTGTGGAAATTCCCTGGGATTGATTGTTTCGCGACTTAGCATAACAATGTCACCAACCTTGCCGCTTTCCCCATTCGCGTCGCCGTCTACAAACCATGACTTGAAGATCGTCTGCGCTATCGACTCCAACGTCTCGTTCATCTGCCGATTCAGCTCGATCTTATCGTCCAGCGTGCCGAGGATGTGAGCGATAGCGCGCTGTTCGGGGAGCGGCGGCGCAAGCAACGGAATTCGATTCATGTTTCCCTGAGTCAGTTTGGGCATTGTTGAGCCAGTCAGGTATCCGCTGATGTCCGCAGCTGAAAGCGCATACATGAGGAAGCGCGTATCCGCTTCGCTGTTGCCGCGAACGATATGAGCGTGGTTGTTAACCCAGAACTTACCGCGTGCCAGAAACGCTACGGGCGTGTTTCTTGTCCGAAGGTTCTCGCCATCTTCGGCGACAAGAAGGTACTCGCCGTCGAACAGATAGTTGTCAACATGGTCCACGATGCCGGACGCTCCGTAGTACGGATAGGGTCCAACCCGGCGGTCTGCCTCTTTTACCGGTACTCGGATACCGTCGAAATTATCGCTTAGCTCTGCCAACGACCGCTCCCGCCAATCACCCGACATACCCAAGCTCCTTCAAGTTGGCGGCGATGGCGGCGTCGAGCTGCGCAGCCTCGGCCTGCTGCTCGCGCAGCGTCGTGGTGAGCTGCTTCATTTTCTCCTCGAACGGCTCGCCGTCGTCCTCTTGCGCCTCGGCGCCGACGTAGCGCCCCGGCGTGAGCACATGGCCGTGCTTGCTTATTTCGTCGAGGGTGGCGGATTTGCAGAAGCCGGGAACGTCTTTGTATTCACCCCCATCTCTGTCTTCCCCCGTCGAGGGGGAAGAGGTTGAAGAGGAGCCGCGCCAGGCGTGATAGGTGCGTGCGATGCGAGCGATCTCGTCGTCAGTTAGCTCGCGGTGTGTGCGGTCCGCCATAACTCCGAACTTGCGGGCGTCGATGAAGAGGACTTTACCGCGCCGGTCACGGTGTTTGTAATTCTTTTTATCTCGGGACAGGAACCAAAGGCACGCGGGAATCGGTGTGGAATAAAAGAGCTGTCCGGGGAGCGCGATCATACAATCGACGAGGTCGGCTTCAATGATGTTTTTGCGAATCTCGCCTTCGCCGGACTGGTTTGACGACATGGAGCCGTTGGCGAGCACGAAACCTGCAAGACCCATCGGGGCAAGGTGATGGATGATGTGCTGCACCCAGGCGTAGTTGGCGTTGCCGGCAGGCGGTTTGCCAAACTGCCACCGTTTATCATCGCGCAATCGGTCGCCGCCCCAGTCGGAGATGTTGAACGGTGGGTTGGCTAGGATGAAGTCGGCTTTGAGGTCGGGGTGGCGGTCGTTGTGAAAAGTGTCGCCGTGGGCGATCTGGCCGTCGATGCCACGCAAAGCGAGATTCATTTTCGCTAAGCGCCAGGTGGTGTAATTGCTCTCTTGACCGTAGATGCTAATGTCGCTCTTAACTTTTCCGCCATTGCCGTTGCCGCTTTTGTGCGCCTGGATAAACTCGATCGACTGGACGAACATGCCGGAGGAGCCGCAGCAAGGGTCGTAGACGCGGCCGTTGTACGGTTCGATCATCTCGACCAGCAACTTGACGACGCTTCGCGGCGTGTAGAACTCGCCGCCCTTCTTCCCCTCCGCGCTGGCGAACTGAGAAAGAAAATATTCGTAGATACGACCAAGCACGTCTTTAGAGCGGCTCTCGGCGTCGCCAACTCTGATATTGCTAATCAGATCGATCAACTGGCCAAGGCGTTGCTTGTCGAGCGCGGGACGGGCGTAATCCTTGGGCAAAACTCCTTTCAGCGAGGCGTTGTCACGCTCGATCCCCGACATGGCGTCGTCGACGAGCTGACCGATCGTCGGCTGCTTGGCTTGCGCCTTGAGATGTGACCAGCGCGCTTCTGGCGGCACCCAGAAAATATTTAGCGCGCGGTACTCGTCCGGGTCTTCCGGGTCAGCGCCCTGTGCTCTCTCGGCTTCGAGCTTTGCGTGCTGCTCTTCAAATGCGTCGGAGATATACTTGAGGAAGATCAGACCTAGAACGACGTGCTTGTACTCGGCGGCGTCCATGCTGCCCCGGAGCGCATCCGCCATCCGCCAAAGCTCAGTTTCATAGCCGACATTGGCCCCGTTGTTGGTCTTTTGTTTTGTCGGTTTCGCTCGCGCCATAGTGAGAAACCTATTAGGAGGGTAAATTGCTGTGATTCTACGCGATACCCTACCGGAAGGGCAAGCACGATTTTCGGGAATGGGAGTTTTTCTGGCGCTCGTCGACGACGAATTATTGGCGGCTGCGGTCAAATCTTGCCTCGCTGCCGCGGATCGAATGGCGTCGCCGCCAGCCGCCGCGGGATTTAGGGCTTCGGCCGGCGGCCGGTTTTCTTGAAGATGAAGTACTCGCGCAGAATGCGCGCGTGGTCGAAGACGATCGGAGTGGGAAGCTCATTCTCGCGAAAGACTCGCGCCTCCTTGGCGTCGTCCGCGCCACGGGGAGTGCCATTCGCCGTGGCGATGAAAACGGTGGAAACCGTATGGTGGCGTGGATCGCGGCTGGGGTCGGAGTAGGTGTAAAACTGTTCGGTGAGGACCACATCCAGGGAGGTTTCTTCTTGAGCTTCCCTGACCGCAGCGGTTTCCAGACTCTCGCCGTAGTCGACAAACCCGCCGGGCAACGCCCATCCATGGGGCGGGTTTTTTCTTTCGATCAAGACGATACCGCCGCCGACTTCGATGATGATGTCGACGGTCACTAAGGGATTGCGGGGTGTTTCGGTCACGGCCCTTGTCCCGCGCTTGCAGCCACGGGATTTTCTGCGGCGTCAGGACCCACGGCGGTTCATGGCTTGGCCCTGCTTACGATAGTAGTTTGCGGAGTGTTTTGAGTTCTCTTTTGATCTTGACCAGCGCGTTTCTATACTTCTGATCGGCGAGCGGCAGTTTGAGCTGACTCTTTTCTTCTTTCTTCGTTTCTTTGAGTTTCTTGCGCGCCCCCTCGATGGTAAACCCTTCCGTATAAAGAAGCCGTTTGATCTCCAGCAACAATTCGACGTCGAGCTTTTTATACAGACGATGCTTGGACGGCGCCTTGGCGGGCTTGAGCAGCTCGAACTCGGTCTCCCAGTAGCGCAGCACGTAAGGCTCCACGCCGACGATCTCGCTGACCTCGCCGATCTTAAAATAGATCTTGTCCGGCAAGCGAGCGGCCATTTTCCTGCCTCAGTCGGCCGCCGATGACGGGGAAGACATCGACGAAGAAGACGGCGATACGTTGTTGAGGCTCTTCTTCAGTATCTGGCTGGCTTTGAAGGTCAGAACCTTGCGCCCGACGATGATGATCTCGCTGCCGGTTTGCGGATTTCGTCCTTTACGCGGCCGCTTGGTATTGACGACGAAATTGCCGAAACCGGAGACTTTGACTTTTTCCCCGCGCTCCAGACAACCCTTGATGATATCGAAGGTGGCTTCCACTACGTCGGTGGCATCCTTCTTGGAGAAACCCACCTTTTCGTAAATCCGGGTAATGATTTCCGCCTTAGTCATTTTCCACCCCTTTTTCTATTCACGCTCTCCAAACGAATTCAGCTGCGAATCTGCGCGCCGAAAAGTTGGCCAACTTGCTCGACCAATGTTCGATGCACTGAATTGATCTCGCTGTCCGTGAGCGTCCGGTCCTCCGCGCGATAAGAAATTTTGTAGGCCAGGCTTTTCTTACCCTCGGGGATCGTCGGTCCCATGTACTGGTCAAAAACACTCACATCCTCGATCAGCGCTTCACCACGATTCTTGATCCAGTCAACGATTTGCCGAGAGGAAAAGGCACGATCGACCACCACGGCGAAATCCCGCTCGACCGATGGAAAACGCGGCAGCGAGCGGGCGGCGATTTGTCGCGGAGCATACTCAAGCAGTCCGTCGAAGTCAAGTTCGAAGAGCAAAAACGGCGGCAAGCCGAGCCGGTCGCAGACATCGGGATGAATTTGCCCTATGTGGCCGAGCCTTCGCCCCGCCGAGTGAAGCGCCGCGGCCCTGCCCGGATGTAGAATGCCGATCGTTTCCAGCGACCAGGTCACCGGCGATTGGACATGGAGCAGGTCCAAGATGCCTTCGACGATCCCTTTGCAATCCAGGAATCCAGCCGTGGCCGCTTCGCCGTGACGCAACCCCAAACGCCGTCGCGCTCCGAACATCACTCCGGCCAGGCACTGCCTTTCTTCGCTCTCACCATCGGGGCCGGCACGAAAAGTTTTCCCCAGATGGTAGGCGTAAAAGGTTTCGGCCTTTTGCGCCAGGTTCAAACGCAGGTTCTCGATCAATCCGGGGAGCAGGCTGAGGCGCATTTCAGCGTTTTCCTTGGCGAGGGGGTTCATGATCGCCACCGGCGCCGGCGCGTCTCCCCACAAGCCGACAAAAGAATGATTGAAAGTTTCGGTGGTAAAAGGAAGATTGATGACCTCGGCGAAACCTTCGCCGGCGAGAAACGAGCGCATGCGCCGTTCCCAAGCGAGGCGGTAGTGTTTTTTGCCGCCGGAGCGCAGCGGCGGCAGCGTGGTCGGAATCTTTTCGTAACCATGCAGGCGTGCGATTTC
>Ga0326597_10005722_pt1 | contig 17178 bp, 12 predicted proteins | sample RVTome_12_FD_203789 | JGI IMG/M metagenome (GOLD analysis project Ga0326597, IMG submission 203789) | Soil microbial communities from uranium-contaminated site in the Upper Colorado River Basin, Wyoming, United States - RVT100D185 | ecosystem: Environmental > Terrestrial > Soil > Contaminated >...
CGTAGTATTTCTCGTCCTTCACCAGGCTTGCGCGCGCGAGGTAGTAGAACTCCTCCATGCTGCCGAACGCGACGCGCTTCGCCATCGCCTCGATGAGGGTCAGGAACTCCTTGATCGAGACGGGTACCCCGCCCTCCTTCAGCTTGATGAAAAATTCGATTAACACATTAAATTAGCCGCCAAGACGCCAAGAACGCCAAGAAGAACAAGAATAATAATTAAAACCCAAATCGAGAACCCCCTCTCCTCACTAACACGGTACGGGGGTATCTTTGAGACCACTTCTGAGCAGCCAAAGTATTTCGGTTGGATTCCTTATCCTATTTGCATCCTCTCTCAAATTGGTGTTGTGTAGTCAAATTCGTATTGCTTTTCTTGGCGGCCTTGGCGTCTTGGCGGCTAATTTATGGTTCTCTTGGCGTCTTGGCGGCTATTTTCCGGTTTTCAGGTTTTCCTGCGGGACATGAAGACGAGCCGCTCGAACAGATGCACGTCCTGTTCATTCTTCAGGAGCGCCCCGTGCAGCGGCGGGATGATCTTGTGGGTGTCCTGGCTGTGCAGCGCCTCGGGCGGGATGTCCTCCGCCATGAGGAGCTTCAGCCAGTCGAGGAGCTCGGAAGTCGAGGGCTTCTTCTTCAGCCCCGGCACCTCGCGGATTTCGAAGAACGCCTCCAGCGCCTCGCGCAGCAGCTGCTTCTTGATGTGGGGATGGTGGACGCGGACGATGCGCTCCATCGTTTCATGATCGGGAAAGCGGATGTAGTGGAAAAAACAGCGCCGCAGGAAGGCGTCCGGCAGCTCCTTCTCGTTGTTGCTGGTGATCAACACCAGCGGCCGGTGCTTCGCTTTCACCAGCTCCTGCGTCTCGTAGACGTAGAATTCCATGCGATCGAGCTCGCGCAGGAGGTCGTTCGGGAACTCGATATCGGCCTTGTCCACTTCGTCGATGAGCAGCACCGCGGGCTGGTCGGATACGAAGGCGCTCCACAGCATGCCGCGCACGATATAGTTGCGGATGTCATGCACCCTGGAGTCGCCCAGCTGCGAGTCGCGCAGCCGCGACACGGCGTCGTATTCGTAGAGCCCGTGCTGGGCCTTGGTGGTGGACTTGATGTGCCACTCGTAGAGTGGCCGTCCGATCGCTCTGGCGATCTCGATCGCGAGCATGGTCTTGCCGGTGCCGGGCTCGCCCTTCACCAGCAGCGGGCGCTCGAGCGTCAACGCGGCGTTGACCGCCATCATCAAGTCTTCGGTTGCAATGTAGGTGTCGGTGCCTTCGAAGCGCTTCATGCGGCTCCCACGCTAGTAAGCGGTAAGCGGTAAGCGGTAAGCGGTGGATTTGACGTGCCTGCTTTGTGAAGTTCCCTGCCCGGTATTCACCGTTCACTGTTCACTGCTTTTCCAAGCGAGTCTCCCATCCACCCGCACGATCGTCAAGAAACTACAGCGGAACCAGCGACCGCGCTAATATTTCCATAATGCAACACGAACACCCCTCCTACCCCGCGAGCCCGCTGTGGGCGCTGCCGCTTGTCGCGGGAGCGCTTCCCGCCGTCGCGAGCTTGACGGCGCTGTGGTTTTCCATCGAGCTGGGTTTGATACCACCCTGCAACCCCCTGCTCGACGGCTGCGTCTCGATCAGCCGCGCCGGGCGACACGACCTGCCCAATCATATCTTCCGCGCGCTCGTGTTGCCCGCCGCGGTGCTGCAGGGGATGACCTGGATGCTGTGCGCGGCGTGGCTCAGGGGAATGGATACGGAAACGCGCAGGCTGCTGCGCATCCTGCCGTGGCTCGGCATCCTGGCCGCCCTGTTTCTCATCCTCTACGGCACTTTCCTCGGCACCGACGGGCAGGCCTATCGCTGGATGCGGCACTACGGGGTGATCTTCTACTTCGGCTTCACCTATCTCTGCATGGTGATCTCGAGCGGGGCCCTGTGGCGGCTCGCCCACGCCGGTCTCATGGCGCTGCCGGCGCGGCTCGACTTGCTCCTGCCGGGCCTTTGCGCTATCACGCTGGCGGTGGGACTCGCGCAGGCCTTCGTTCCGCAATTCCTCGACAGCGAGGATCTCCAGGACCGGGTGGGAAACATCTTCGAGTGGTACGCCGCCCTCTCGTTCACGCTGTACTTCCTGGCGCTCGCCTGGCTGTGGCGCCGCACTCGATTCAGCGCGCGGTTCGCGCACAGAAAGTAATCACGAACCACGGCGCAGTATCAGTAGTGCCAGGGCCAGAATGGAAAATGCCGCGCCGGCATAGAACGTAACCGCAGCGCCCAGTTGGTCCCAGAGCAGTCCGGCAAGCACGCTTGCGATCAGCATCGCGACGCCGCTCACCAGGTTGAAAAACCCGAACGCGGTGCCGCGCAATTGGGCCGGTGCGGCGCCTGCCACCATGGTCGCCAGCAAGCCTTGGGTCATCCCCATGTGCAATCCCCACAAGATCACTCCGGCCACGACCGCGGCAAGCCCTTGCGCCTGCGCCAGCACCAGGTCAGAAAGGATCAACACAGCGAGTCCGGCCGCGAGCAGTTTCGTTTGGCTCATGCGGTCGGCGAGCCGGCCCAATGGATAGGCCGCTAGCGCGTAGACCACGTTCATGATCACCAGCACCAGCGGCGCAAAGGTATCCGCGAGCCCGAGCTGCTGCGCCCTCAATATCAGAAAGGCTTCGCTGAAGCGGGCCAGCGTGAACACTCCGCCCGCGACGACGACCCACCAGTAGGCGCTGCCAAACTCACTCAACGTCCGCCATTGCACCGGGGATGCCGGGCGCGCATGCACCCTGCCGTCGCCCGGCTCGTGCACGCCGAATATCAGAATCAGGACCGACAGGACCGCCGGTATGACGGCGAACCAGAATACCGTTCGAAAGTCCCCCGCCCAGGCGAGCATGAGTGCAATTGCCAGCAGGGGTCCCAGGAAAGCGCCGACGGTATCCAGCGACTGCCGCAATCCGTACGCCGCGCCCCGTATCTCCGGCGGCGTCAGGTCGGCGATCAGGGCATCGCGCGGCGCACCGCGTATGCCCTTGCCGATCCGGTCCATGAAGCGCGCAATGAACACCCAGTGCACGGTCAGCGCGAGCGCGAAAAGCGGCTTGGACAGCGCGCCCAGGCCGTAGCCCAACACGGTCAATCCCTTGCGCTTGCCGAGCCAGTCGCTGATCGTCCCTGAGAATACCTTTGCGATCAGGGCGGTCGCCTCCGCCACGCCTTCGACGACGCCCACCATCAACGCCGTCGCTCCCAGGCTGGTAACCATGAATACCGGCAGCAGGCTGTGGATCAGCTCGGACGAGACGTCCATGAACAGGCTGACAAAACCCAGCATCCACACGCCGCGGGGAATTCCTGGACTTGTCGCCACGCGCGTCCCTAAAGCTCGCAGCACCACAGGATCCCCTCTCCCCCGCCTCGGGGGGAGAGGGTTGGGGTGAGGGGGTAACTGAATGACATTCCGTTAATTGCTTTCAACTCTTGAGATCGCTCTTGCGGTCGACGTCGAACAGGATCCCCGGGTCGTCGCACTCGATGAGCTGCACCGAGTCGCGGTGACGATCCACGACGGCGCGCGCGCCCAGGTCGCCGTCGAGCGCGAGCAATTCCTCGCGCAGCGCTGCGCCAAACCCGACGGGATGGCCGCGTTCCCCCTTGTGGACCGGCGCGGCGATCAGGGCCCCACCCTCCAGCGCCGCGATGATTTTCCTGATGATGTCCGCCGGGACGCGCGGCATGTCGGCCAGCGCGACGACCCAGCCGTCGGCGCCGCGCGCCTGTCCCACGCCGTGGGCCAGGCTCGCTCCCATGCCGCGCGCCGCGCCCTGGAACATCGTGACCTGGCAGCCCTCCTGCTCCAGCATGTCATAGAGCGGGAAGTCGCCCCAGCGCACCACCGCAATCACGTCCGGCGTTGCCGCCAGGAGATTGCGCGCGGCATGCGCGGCGATCGCCACGCCGTCCTCGAGCGGGTGCAGCAACTTCTCCCCGCCGAAGCGCGTCCCGGCGCCGGCGGCGAGCAGGATCGCGGCTATATGCTTCTGCTGTTTCGCCATGCGGGATTGATTATAGCGGGCCGATTGACGCTCCCCTCTTCTTCAAAGCGGGCGGCTTCTTCAGCCCCACCCCGCCCCGCCAGTCGTGCTGCATCGCGACTGGCGTTCGCCGGCTCAAACGCGCGCAGGCACGTTTACTCCCACCACCCCGTCACTTCGTGCCACCCCTCCTCGGGCAGGAGGGGAGTCTCCCGCCGGCAGAGTGGTTGGTGCATGTGCCATCTATAATGCGGCTTCCAACAACCTGAACGACGAAGCCGCATATGCCGAAGTTCTGCGCCAACCTCACCATGCTCTGGAACGAGCTCGACTTCATGGACCGCTTTGCCGCCGCAGCCAGGGCAGGATTCCAAGGAGTCGAGTACCTATTCCCCTACGAATACGACAAGAATCAAATCGCTGAGCTTCTGCGGCGGCATAAGCTCACCCAGGTGCTGTACAACCTGCCGGCGGGCGACTGGGCGAAGGGCGAACGCGGCATCGGCTGCCATCCGGACCGCGTGAAGGAATTCCAGGCCGGGGTCGCAAAGGCCATCGAATACGCAACGGCGCTGGGTTGCAGGCAGGTCAACTGCCTCGCCGGGATACGCCCGAGATACACGGAACCCAACGACGCGCGGGAAACGTTCATCAATAACCTGCAGTATGCGGCGCCAAGGCTGAGGGACGCCGGCATCAAGCTGCTGATCGAGCCGGTCAACACGCGCGACATCCCCGGTTTCTTCCTCAATCACACCAGGCAGGCGCTCGACATCATCACGGCGGTCGGCTCGGACAACCTGTTCCTGCAGTACGACATCTATCACATGCAGGTCATGGAGGGCGACCTAGCGCGCACGATTGAAGCAAACCTGAAGCTGATTCCCCACATGCAGCTTGCCGACAACCCGGGGCGCAACGAGCCCGGCACCGGCGAGATCAACTACCCCTTCCTGTTCGGGCATATGGACCGCCTCGGCTATGCCGGATGGATCGGCTGCGAATACAAGCCGAAAACGACGACCGATGCAGGCCTCGGCTGGGTCGGGCCTTACCTGAAGCGGTAGCCAGCGCGCTGGCTTGACGAAGCACTGCCGCAGCGACACAATCTGGACTCGAGGTTCACGCGCCACGCGGCGGCGCGCCATACCAAAAAGGAGGAATCATGAACATCACGCGTGTCGTCCGGTTGTGCGCCATGGGCGTGGCAGCCGTGCTGCTCAGCTCGACAGCATCTGCCCAACTGATCCGGATCATGAGCGGGCCTCAGGGCGGCTCGTGGTATCCGCTCGCCGGCGCGATCCAGGGGATCGTGCAGAAGGAGGTCCCCGGAACCAACGTCCAGGTGGCGCCGGGCGCGGGCATCTCCAACGTTCTCGGGGTGCAGAATAACAAGGCGGAAATGGGGTTCGGCAACTCGGTCTCGACGTATGACGGCGTGCAGGGCAATGACCCGTTCAAGCAGAAGACCGACAACGTGTGCCAGGTCGCCACGCTTTACTTCCAGTATTTCCACATCGTCGCCCTCGCGGACGCCGGCATCAAGACGGTCGCCGACATCAAGGGCAAGACCCTGACGACGCAGCAAAAGGGCAACACCGGAGAGCAGATCACGCGCGATGTCCTGAAAGTCTATGGCCTGGACTACAGCAAGCTGAGCAAGGTCAATTTCGGCTCCTACACCGACTCGGTGTCCCAGTTGAAGGACGGCCACGCCCAGGTCTTCAGCCTGATCACCACGGTGCCGGCCTCGGCGGTGATGGACGTTGGCTCGGCGCGCAAGATCAATGTGCTGGCGGTCCCCGACGACAAGCTCAAGGCGTTGCAGAAGATCAACAAGGGTTACGACAAGCGCATCATCAAGGCCGGCAGCTATCCCGGTCAGGACAAGGACGTGCAGACCACCGGCACCTGGACCCATCTCATAATGCGGTGCTCCACGCCCGAGGACCTGGTCTACAAGGTCACCAAGGCGCTCGCCAACAATACCGAGCAGCTCGGCAACGTCGTCGCCGCGGTGAAGGGACTCACGGCGAAAGAGCTTGCGATTGATGTCGGCGTGCCCTACCACCCCGGCGCACGCAAGTTCTACCGCGAAGCCAAGGTCCTTTAGGCGCGATGTAAGTCACAACGGCGGCGCGAATCGTCGCGCCGCTGTTTTTTTGGATTGTCCGCCCCGAACCATGTGGACGGCTGAACGCTTCGCAAAGGCCGCGATCACCCTGGTCGCGGTCGGGATGTCCGTCTATCACCTGACGATCGCGTTCATCGGTGCGCCGCAAGCGTTCTTCTTCCGCGGCACGCACCTGCTGTTCGCGATGACGCTGGTATTCCTGCTTCACCCGTCTTTCCGTGGGAAGCCGGCCGAGGGCGCGTTGCGCGACGACGCCGGCGGGCTCATAGGGGCCAAGACAATCGCACGTGCGTCCTGGCTCGACTGGGTGCTCATCGCGGTTACCGCCACCACCATCGCATACGTCTGGTGGAACCACGAGTACCTGATCACGCGCTTCGTGTACGTGGAGGACCCGGAAACGATCGAGCTTGTCCTCGGCACGATCTTCACCCTGGTGGTGCTGGAGGCAACGCGGCGCGTGATCGGCTGGGCGCTACCGGTAACGGCGATCATCTTCCTGATCTACGGACTGTTCGTCGCCAAGGTGCGTCCCGAGCAGATCATCGAGATCATGTACCTCACGACCGAAGGCATCTTCGGTCCCACCCTCGGTGTCTCGGCCACGTTCGTCATCATGTTCGTGCTGTTCGGAGCGTTCATGGAGCGCACCGGCGTGGGCCAGCTCTTCATGGATTTCGCGCTCTCGCTGACCGGCCACACCGCGGGCGGGCCCGGCAAGGTGGCAGTGGTGAGCTCGAGCCTGTTCGGCACCGTCTCCGGCAGCGCGGTCGCCAACGTGCTGGTGGACGGACCGATCACCATCCCGCTCATGAAACGCTCCGGCTTTCGGCCGGCGTTCGCCGCCGCAGTGGAATCGACCGCCTCCACCGGCGGCCAGATCATGCCGCCGATCATGGGCGCCGCCGCCTTCGTGATGGCGGAATTCCTCGCCGTTTCCTACTTTCAGGTAACGATCTGGGCAACCATTCCGGCAATCCTGTTCTATGTCGCGGTATTCTTCGCCGTGCACTTCGAAGCCAAGCGCGTCGGTCTGCTCGGGGTGCCGCGCTCCGAGATTCCGCGGCTCGGGCGGGTGATGCGCGACCGGGGCCATCTTTTCATTCCACTCCTTGTCGTTCTGTTCAGCCTGATCGCGGGATACAGCGCGCCGTATTGTGCGCTGGCAGGCACGCTCTCCTGCATCCCCGTGGCGATGCTGCGGAAGAGCACGCGCGCGGGCATCACCTGGCGAACGGCCTGGGATGCGCTCGAGGACGGGGCGAAGAACTCCATCGCCGTCGCGCTTGCCTGCGCCTGCGCCGGCATCATTATCGGCGTCATCACCCTCACCGGCGCGGCGATCAACTTCACCGCGGTCGTCGTGGGTCTGGCCCAGGAGTTGCTTCTCCTCGCGCTGATCCTCACCATGATGGCGGGCATCGTGCTCGGCATGGGCATGCCCACCACGCCGGCCTACATCGTCATGGTGTCGCTGCTGGTGCCGGCACTGATCAAGCTCGGCGCTCCCGTCCCCGCCGCGCATATGTTCGCCTTCTACTTTGCGATTCTCTCCGCCATCACGCCACCCGTCGCGCTGGCGGTATACGCCGCGGCGGGACTCGCGAAAGCCAATCTGTGGGAGTCCGGCTGGGCGGCGCTGCGCGTGGGCGCGGCCGGGTTCATCGTGCCGTTCATGTTCATCTTCGAGCCGGCACTGCTGATGCTCAACGGCTGGGACGAATGGCACCTAAGCGTACTGGCCCTCATCTCCGCCACGATCGGTTGCATGTGCCTGGCCTCCGGCCTGCACGGCTTCCTGCTGCGGGAAAGCAGGATCTGGGAGCGAGTGCTGCTCGTTGCCGCCGCGGTGCTGCTGATCAAGCCCGGCTACGTCACCGACGCCATCGGTCTCGCGCTGCTCGCCTGCGTGGTGATCAACCAGAGATTCCTGAATCCGGCGAGAGTGGCCATTTCCGGCCCCTCCGCCAAGTAAACCCCCGACGCAAAGCCGCGAAGAGTACCTATAATTGGTGTCCTGCGCGCCCGCGCGCATTCACCTCCGATGATCCAATCACGATATTCCGCATGTCGCAGCAGGAGTTATTGACTCATTCTGGAATTCTTTGCGCCTTTGCGGCTTTGCGTCTGATTTTTCGCATCTAAGGAGCAACTCATGAGCAACATCGGCTTCATCGGCCTCGGCATCATGGGCAAGCCCATGGCGGCCAATCTCATCAAGGGCGGCCACACGCTTTTTCTTTACTCGCGCAGCGGCGTGCCCCAGGAACTCACGGCTGCCGGCGGCAAGGCCTGCGCCAGCGCAAAGGAGGTCGCGCAGAAGGCCGACATCATCATCACCATGGTCCCCGACACGCCGGATGTGGAAAAGGTTCTGTTCGGTCAAAACGGTGTTGCCGAGGGGCTCTCCCGAGGCAAGACCGTTACAGATATGAGTTCGATCTCGCCGATCGAGACCAAGCAATTCGCCAAGCGCATCAACGGGCTCGGTTGCGAATACGTGGATGCCCCTGTGTCCGGCGGCGAGGTCGGCGCGAGGAACGCCGCGCTCACCATCATGGTGGGCGGCAATCAGGCAACCTTCGACAAAGTGAAGCCCGTGTTCGAGCTGATGGGCAAGAACATCACCCTGGTGGGCGGCAACGGCGACGGCCAGACCTGCAAGGTGTGCAACCAGATCATCGTCGCGCTCAACATCGAGGCGGTGGGCGAAGCGCTGGTGTTCGCATCGAAGGCCGGCGCCGATCCCGCCAAAGTGCGCCAGGCCCTGATGGGCGGTTTCGCCGCCTCCCGTATCCTGGAAGTGCACGGCGAGCGCATGATCAAGCGCACGTTCGATCCGGGATTCCGGATCGAATTACACCAGAAGGATCTCAGCCTTGCCCTTGCCGGAGCGAGGGCCATGGGCATGAGCCTGCCAAACACCGCCACTACGCAGCAGCTGTTCAACTCGTGCGTCGCGAATGGCGGCGCCAGGTGGGATCACTCGGCGCTGGTGCGCGCGCTTGAGAAGCTCGCCAATCACCCGGTCGCGGGCTGACGCGGTCCCGCCCGCTTTCCCGCCGCATCCCCGGCCCCGCTCTGAGGGGTTTCAGGGGTTCCCGGCGCCCTGCCCGCACCGGCGGGGCACGCCCTCGCTCATGCCCCGCCAAGGACTGTGGAATTTCCCGCAATTTCATAAGGTTGGTCTCGAGGAAATTGCGATTGTTTTGCGCTAGATCAAATCCGGGGGAGCGCGAAACCTCTAAATTGCGGACAGATTCCCCGCGTGCCGGAGCCGGTCGTCAGCAACACCCGCCGCGCGGACACAAACAATGCCGGATACGAATAAAGGCCCAGGGTTCGAAATCGTCGCGCGAGAAGACTTCTCGGACGTCACGTTCCTGCTGGAAATCCGTCACCCGCTGATGGCGAAGGCCGCACGACCGGGCCAGTTCGTCATCGTCATGTCGCATGCGGAGGGCGAGCGCATCCCGCTCACGATCGCCGACTTCGACCGCTCCAGGGGCACGATCACGCTCGTCATCCAGGCGGTCGGCAAGACCACCCGCGAGATGCAGCAGCGGTGCCAGGTCGGCACTTCGCTCCACGCGCTGGTCGGCCCGATGGGTGTCCCGAGCCATGTGGGCAACGCCAAGAAGGTCATGTGCGTCGGCGGCGGGCTCGGGGTGGCGCCGGTATTCCCGCAAGCGCGCGGCTTCAAGGAGGCCGGCGCCTTCGTGATCGGCGTCCTAGGCTTCCGCACCTGGAAGCTGATCTTCTGGGAGGACAGGTTCCGGAGCTGCTGCGACGAGCTGATCGTGTGCACCGATGACGGCTCGGTGGGCGTGAGGGGTCCCGTCACGGAAGGCATCAAGCGCGCGATCGCCAGGCATCCGGACATCGGCGAGGTCATTGCGATCGGCCCGCCCGTGATGATGAAAGCGTGCGCCGAAGCGACGCGTCCCCACAACATCAGGACCGTGGTCAGCTTGAACCCGGTGATGGTGGACGGGACGGGAATGTGCGGCGGCTGCCGGGTGCGGATCGGGGGACAGGTGAAGTTCGCGTGCGTCGACGGCCCCGATTTCGACGGCCATCAGGTCGACTTCGAGGATCTCACGACGCGTCTCAGGCGCTTCGCGGCCGAGGAGAAGTCGGCTCTCGAGCGGTGGTCCGAAAGCTGCCGGATGACAACCCAGCTCGAGCGCGCGGTGGTCGAACCGCTCGCGCTGCCCGATCCATTCGATGAGGTGGGAGGCGGCTAACCATGCATTCACACCGACCGCTCATGATCCCAGGTGCGACAGGCTGCTAGCATGGCCAAGAAACGGACAATACGCACCATTCCCCAGGAACGCACGCGCGCGCGCGAGCAGGACCCCCGCGAGCGCGCGAAAAACTTCACTGAAGTCACCTGCGCATTCACGGTGGAGGACGCGCTGCGGGAATCCGAGCGCTGTCTCTTCTGCCCGGACCCGGCGTGCGTCGAAGGCTGCCCCGTCAGCATCGATATTCCCGGCTTCATCCGGAAAATCGGGGACAAGGATTTCCGGGGCGCCTACGAGGTCATCACCGACGCCAACCTGCTCGCCTCCGTGTGCGGCCGCGTCTGCCCGCAGGAAACACAGTGTGAGGGCCCCTGCCCCGTCGGCGAGAAGCTGGAGCCGGTCGCCATCGGCCGCCTCGAGCGCTTCGTCGGGGACCTGGCGATCAAGGAGCGCTGGACGAGCGTCCCCTACATCGAGCCGAACGGCTTACGGGTCGGGATCGTCGGCTCGGGGCCGGCCGGGATGGCCTGCGCCGCCGACATGGCCAAGGCCGGGTGCGAGGTCACGGTGTACGAGGCCTTCCACGTACCCGGCGGCGTGCTGCGTTACGGCATTCCCGACTTTCGGCTGCCCAATGAAGTGATCGACGCGGAGATCGACAACCTGCGGAAGCTCGGGGTGAAATTCGAATGCAACACGCTCGTCGGGCGGTTGTTCACGATCGAGCAGATGATCGGGGAGATGGGGTTTCACACGGTGTTCATCGGCACCGGCGCCGGCTATCCCAAGTTCATGGGGATCCCGGGCGATTCCCTCAACAACGTGCTGTCGGCGAACGAGCTGCTCACCCGCTGCAACATGATGGGCGCGCGCGATCCCGGCCACGACACGCCGCTGCCGCTCGGGCGGCGCGTCGCCGTGATCGGCGCCGGCAACACCGCGATGGACGCCACCCGCGTCTGCAAGCGGCTGGGCGCCGAAAAGGTCTACTGCGTCTACCGGCGCACGAAGGCCGAGAGCCCGGCCCGCGTCGAGGAGGTGCACCACGCGGAGGAGGAAGGCATCGAGTTCCACTGGCTCACCGCTCCGATCGAGATCCTGGACGACGGCAAGGGCAACGTGCGCGGCATGCGGTGCATTCGCATGGAGCTCGGCGAGCCGGACGAATCCGGCCGCCGCGGTCCGGTGCCGATCGCCGGCAGCGAGTTCGAGTTCGAGGCCGACACGGTGGTGATCGCCATCGGCACCAACGCGAACCCGATCATCGGCCAGACTTCGAAGCTGAAGTTGAACCGCCGCGGCTACATCGAGGCGGACGAGAACCTCGCGACCTCGATGGCCGGTGTGTTCGCCGGCGGCGACATCGTGACCGGCGCCGCCACCGTGATCGAGGCCATGGGTGCCGGGCGCAAGGCCGCGCGCAGCATGAAGGCGTGGCTCGGGATCCGGGATACCGAGACGGTCTACCTGCCCGAGCGCGCAGCGGGGGCAGCCAGGCTGTTCGGCATTGATGTCGCGGAGAAGAACTTTGCGCGGGTGCGCGTCGCATAGAGCGGTGGCAACGGCTTATAGGGCGGGAGGCCCTCGCGGGCGACGAGAAGCGAGAGACGAGAGACGATAAAGCGATGAACGATAGCACTGCACTGGAGCAGGCTGGCGGGACCGCGGTGTCGGGCCGCGCCGCCGCAGCGAAGCCGGCCGTCACGCTCTCCGAACACGTCGTCGAGATCGTCAGCGATTCGGGCGAAGGCGCGCAGCGCTGCGGGCAATCCTTCGGCGCGATCGCCGCCCGGATGGGCAATGGCATCTGGACCGTCGAGATCATCCCCGCCGAAATTCAGCCCCCGGCCCGCAGCATCGAGGGGGCGAGCGGCAACCGGATCCGCATCGGCTCCCGGCGCGTCACCAACGGCGGCAACGAAGCCGACCTGGTCGTTGCCTTCAACGAGCAGGTGCTGATCGGCCGCGTGCGCGCGGGCGAGCTGAAGCCCGGATGCACCATCCTGCTCGAGAGCATGTGGCGGGAGCACGGGGACCCGAAGATCGCCGCTTCCTACCGCGAGACCGTCGAGCGGCTGCTCAAGGACGGCTACGACCTGCGCGAGATCCCGATGGAGCGCGAGTGCAAGGCGCTCGTTTCGGACCCCCGGCGGGGCAAGAACATGTTTGTGCTGGGCATGCTCTGCAGCATTTACAGCCTCGACTTGCAGCTCGCCCGGGAGCAGGTGGCGTTCACCTTCGGCAAGAAGGACGAGAAGGTCGTCAGGTCCAACCTGGCGCTGCTCGAGGCGGGCTTCAAGTGGGCCGAGGCGAAGCTCGATTTCAAGTACCGCATCCCGGCAACGCGTGCGACCGAGCCGCAGATCGTGGTGAACGGCAACACGGCGCTTGCCCTCGGCATCCTCGCCTCGGGGATGGAGGTGTGCGCGATGTACCCGATCACGCCCGCCACTTCGGCGTCGCACTACCTGAGCGAAGTGTTCGAGAAGGTGGGCGGCGTCGTGCACCAGGCGGAGGACGAAATCGCGGCCTGCGCCTTCGCCATCGGGGCCTCGTATGCCGGCAAATGCGCGGTCACCATCACCTCCGGCCCGGGCTTTTCCCTCAAGCAGGAGGCGCTGGGACTCGCCGTGATGTGCGAAATCCCGCTGGTGGTGGTGAACGTGCAGCGCGGCGGGCCAAGCACGGGCCAGCCGACAAAGGCGGAGCAAGGCGATCTCCTCGCCGCCTGCTTCGGCAGCCACGGCGACGCGCCGAAAGTGGTGATGGCGGTGAGCAGCATCGAGGACTGCTTCTATTCCATCATCACCGCGCGCAAGATCGCCGAGACCTTCAACATGGTGGTGGTCGTGCTCTCCGACGCCAATCTCGCGACCTCGCAACAGCCGTTCCCGCGGCCGCAGTTCACCGAAGCCTGGCTCGCACCGCCGGTGGACCAGAGCCCGGTGCCGGAGGGGGCGAAACCCTACGACTGGGACACGGTCACCGGCATCGCGCGCCGTTTCGTGCCCGGCCAGGCGCACGGCATGCACACGCTGACCGGGCTCGCGCACGATCGCGCCAGCCACGTCGCCTACGATCCGGAGAGCAACGAGGAAGGCTTGCGGCATCGCAGCCTGAAGCTCGCGGCGCTGCAAAAGACCCTCAAGGCGCCGCCTGTCTATCCCGCCGCGGACGGCGACCTTCTCGTCATCGGCTGGGGCAGCACCCAGGGCGCGATCGAGGAAGCGGTCGAGCGCCTGCGCGCGGAAGGCAAGAAGGTCTCCTCGCTCCACCTGCGCTTCCTCCAGCCGCTGCCGGGCGGAATCAAGGAGATCCTGCAGCGGTTCAAGCAGGTGATGACGATCGAGGCGGGCTGGTGCGACAGCCCCGACGACGAGGTGATCGACGAGAACAATCGCCGCTATGCGGCGCTCGCCATGATGCTCCGGGCGCGTTACCTGGTGGACGTGGACTGCTGGAGCGAAGTGCGCGGCCAGCCGATCCGGCCCGACACGATCTACCGCGTGATCACTGGCAAACTGGCAGAAACGAGGTAGCGACCATGACGACCCGAGCCCATGAATGCCTGATGCGGATGTACCACGAGGAGCACAACCTCGAGGATTACCAGGGCAGCATCCCCCGCTGGTGCACCGGCTGCGGCGACAACGCGATTCTCACCGCGGTGCAGAGATTGTGCCGCGACGAAAAGCTGCGCCCTGAGAAAACCGTGTTCGTCTCGGGCATTGGCTGCTCGAGCCGGTTCCCGCATTACATGAAGACCTATGGCTTCCACGGCATCCACGGCCGGGCGCTGCCGATCGCGGAAGGCATCCGCCTCGCGCGGCCCGACCTCCATGTATTCGTGAACACGGGGGACGGGGACTGCTGCAGCATCGGCGCCGCCCACTGGGTGCACGCGATCCGCTACAACATGAACCTGACGGTGGTGGTGCACGACAACCACATCTACGGCCTCACCAAGATGCAGGCCTCGCCCACCACGCCGAGGGGGCTGAAGAGCAAGACCACGCCGCGCGGGGCGTTTCTCGAGCCGTTGAATCCCCTGACCGTCACCCTCGGGGTCCAGAATGTCTCGTTCGTCGCACAGGCCGTGGACTGGGTCCCGGAGGTGGTGTATCAGATCATTTCCGCGGCTTTCCACCACAAGGGCTGCTCCTTCGTGCGCATCATCCAGCGCTGCCCGGAGTTCCTGCCGGAACTGCTCGATCCGTGGATGAACGATCCGAGCCGCACCCTGCTCCTCACCCACGAGAACGGGCTGCACGTGAGCGCCGCGCTGGGAAAGGTCTACAAGAACCAGCAGGAACACGATCCGTCCAACCTCAACCGGGCGCGGGAGCTCGCGTCGAGCGAGGATCCGATCCGGGTCGGCATCCTGTACCGTAACCCCGCCGTGCCGTGCTACGAGGACGTGCGCGCGATCCAGCAGCTGCGCACGCCGGAACTCATCCAGCGCGGGCTCGAGGCGGAATTCGACAAGTTCACCGTCTGGCCGCACGAGGACGATGCCGGCGCGCGGCCGGCCGCATGAGATGCGAAGCACGCCATCCGAGACCTCTCCAATCACCTGAATCGAGCCGCCGGCTGATTACACCATGGGCCCCGAACTCCAAGCGCATGTCGCCTTTCATCTGACCGGAAAGCGGCTGGGCGCGGGCCTTGCGGCCCTGGACGGGCTCGACCTGCGGCCGGGCCTGCTCGCCCGCTACGGCGATCTCACGCAGCTTCGCTACGATTTTCCGCTGGTACTGGTCGCGGGCCGCGCTGACGAGGGGTGCATCCAATCCCTGTCGGGGCTGGTGAACGGCGTCCTTCAGGAGATCGCTCCGCACGGAACCGAGGGCGAGCGGATGCGCCGGCACGCGCTGCGCCTCGAGCGCGAGATCCGGACGCTCGTGGCCAGCGGCACGCCCGGGTCGCTCGTCCAGCTGTGGGACGTTGCCGCAGCCAGGATCGGAACCGAAAGCGACCCGGCTCTCGCCAGCAGCCTGCACCGCGCGCGCACCGCGCTCCAGGTCAACGGTGAAGTCGTCGATTGCACCCACGATCTGCCGGTGCGGCTCATCACCCACGCCTGGAACGCGCTGCAGCGGCGCAAAGCCGAGAGCTTCGAGCAGGAGATCCGCAGGCTGGTCATCAAGCTGTCCGAAATCCTGCAGTCCGATTTCCTGCGGTCGGACGCCGGCAGGAGCGCGCCCCGGCTCAAAGCGGCCGTCGGCGCGGTCATGGAGGATGCCTTCGATTTCGACGCGATGTCGAGCGTGCTGGCACGGGTTTCCGGCAAGGATCCTCTGCCGGAGGGCCGCCGGCAGCGCGTGCAATGGGCGCTCGCCGAGCTCAAGTCGCACCAGTCTCTCGCGAAGACCGGCGCCGGATGGCCGGATCTCAAGTCCTACGTGTTCACGAGCTGCCGGGATGCGCTGGCGGCGTTCCGCAACCGGCTGCCGGAAATCATCGACCTGGTGAAGGCAATCGCCATCGCGGAGCTCGAGATCGAAGGCGGCTATCTGGAGGCGACGCACGACCCCTTCTTTGCGGATTTCGACGAGACCTCGGTGGGAGCGAAGGACCTCGGTCTCCTCCCCGATTACCTGGTCTGCATCCGCTCCGAAAACCTGCGCGCGCTTGAGAACGCCGAGCTCACGGAAATCCTCGCCTCGGCGATGCCGGTCAAGGTCGTGGTGCAGATCGGCGACATTCTCGAGGAGCCGTCGCTGCGCGCCGGGCATCCCGGTTTCACCGCATCCGCCGCGCAGCTCGGCAAGATGGCGATGGGGCTCGGCACCGTATTCGTGCTGCAGTCGAGCAGCTCCCACCTCTACCCGATGCGGCGCCAGATCCTGGCCGGGCTCCGCTATCCGGGGCCCGCTCTCTTCAGCACGTTCGCGGGATCGCCGCGTGCCGCGCAGTCGCTCCCGCCTTATCTGTTCGCCGCCGCGGCCATGCAGTCGCGCGCGTTTCCCGCGTTCGCCTACGACCCGGCCGCGGGGCCGGACTGGGCATCGCGCTTTTCGCTCGACCAGAATCCCCAGCCCGAGGCCGACTGGCCGGCGTACGAGTTCGGCTTCGAGGACGAGGCGCACCAGAGTGTTTCCGAGCAGCTTGCATTCACCTTCGTCGATTTCGTCGCATGCGACCCCCGCTATGCGAGGCATTTCGCGATCGTCCCGCGGGCGGAATGGAACGGGAGCCTGGTTCCCGTGGGCCGCGGCCTCGCCGGGGAAGCGGGCTCCGCCTCGGGCAAGGTCCCGTTCCTCCAGATGGTCGACCGCGACTGCGTGCTGCGGCGCGTGCTGGTCGACGAGAAGCTGATCGCGGCCGCCCACCGCTGCCGCGAGATGTGGCGCGGCCTGCAGGAACTGGGGGGCATCCGCAGCTCGCAGGCGGAGCAGATGCTCGCGCGGGAACGCAAGACCTGGGAAGAGCAGAAGCAACGCGAGATCGACGCCCTCAAGCGTGATGCGAGGCCCGCGCCCGGAGCGGTCGCGCCCGCGGTCCCCGCGCCTGCCGCGCCGGTTGCGCCCGGGGCGGCTCCCGCAGCGGCCGAGGCCGCCGAGCCGGAGAGGCCCTCGGACGAGGCCTACGTCGAGACGCCGCGCTGCACGACCTGCAACGAGTGCACCAATCTCAACAACCGCATGTTTGCCTACGATGCGAACAAGCAGGCTTACATCGCGGACATCAACGCCGGGACCTACCGCGAACTGGTGGAGGCGGCGGAGAGCTGCCAGGTCTCGATCATTCATCCGGGCA
>Ga0326597_10005723_pt1 | contig 17178 bp, 14 predicted proteins | sample RVTome_12_FD_203789 | JGI IMG/M metagenome (GOLD analysis project Ga0326597, IMG submission 203789) | Soil microbial communities from uranium-contaminated site in the Upper Colorado River Basin, Wyoming, United States - RVT100D185 | ecosystem: Environmental > Terrestrial > Soil > Contaminated >...
GCTGGCCGGTCAGCGGCGCGCCCGAGGGGAGCCCCCCGGAGGCGCCAGGCCGGCGTTGCAGCGCTTGCCAAGGGCTGGGCCATTGCCTGCACGCCGCGCCTTGTCCTGACGCCTCCGGGGGGGGCTCTGGTCGTGGCGAAATCCCTGGGTCACGGTACTGGCCGGAAGCGCTGTCGATTATGCTAGTGTGCTGCTCCACCCTGGCGGCCCATTCAGCGCGACGCTGGCCGGTGAGATGCAAGACGCGCTGGCGCCGGCAGGGCCGCCCCCTGTCAAGCCAGCGCAACGCCGCAGATCGCCGGCCAGCGTCGCGCCCGCAGGGAGTCCCCCGAAAGGGCCATGGCGGCGTTGCCGCACTTGACCAGGGCTGGGCCATGGCCGGCGCGCGGCGCCTTGCCCTGACCCTTTCGGGGGACTCTGAAAGGGTCGCCAGGGTGAAGCAGTACACTTGGCTGACGCGCCCACGAACCGAGGATACGGACATGAAGGCGACGATCAGGTGGGCCGGTGGAGCCAGTTTCGAGGGCACCGCGGGCAGCGGCCACAGCGTGGTCATGGACGGTCCGCCGGAGGCCGGTGGCGAGAACCGCGGCTGCCGGCCGATGGAACTGCTGCTGCTCGGCCTTGGCGGCTGCACCGCCTTCGACGTCGTCGCCATCCTGCGCAAGGCGCGCCAGCCGGTGACCGGCTGCGTGGTCGAGGTCGCGGCCGAGCGCGCCGACCAGGTGCCGAAGGTCTTCACCCGCATCCACCTCCACTACCGAATCAGCGGTGACGGCCTGTCGCCGAAGCAGGTCGAACGGGCGGTGAGTCTCTCCAAGGAGAAGTACTGTTCGGCCTCGATCATGCTTGGCAAGAGCGCCGAGCTGACCCACGAGGTGTCGATCGAGGACCTCGCCGCGCCCTGATGCCTTTCTAGTGCGGTGCAAAATTGTTGTTGACAAGCACCCCTGGCATGGCCATAATTTGACCGTCGATGCTGCATTGCAGCATCACATCTCCTCCATCCTCCTTTGGTGGTTTTAGGCGCGGTTCTCCAAACCGCGCCTTTTTTTTTGCATAAAATTCATGAAGGTATTTTTCAGCACCAAGGCAAGGGGGTTCGCGCCGGGTGCCGAAGCAGGGGTCCAGGCGGATCTGGCGTCATGCTGATGCACCGCGGAATAATGGGCCCCGTGCCAGCGCCGCGGTCGTCGCTGTGCTCCCTCCGGAGGGTCGTCCTCCCGCCGTCTGATGAGCCAGCCGGGGGCCCCGTCCGGAGCGGCGGGCCGACACCCGCCCAAGTGCTTGTCCTGTGGGCAGGACTCTTGTAAGATTCCGCCCCTTTCGTGGACGCGTTCCTGCGGAGCAGCAGATGAAGACCTTCAGCGCCAATCCCGCCACCGTCCGTCGCGACTGGTTCGTCGTCGACGCCGATGGCAAGACCCTGGGCCGGCTCGCCAGCGAAGTGGCCCTGCGCCTGCGCGGCAAGCACAAGCCCGAGTACACCCCGCATGTCGACACCGGTGACTACATCGTGATCATCAACGCGGAGAAGGTCCACGTCACCGGCCGCAAGGCCAGCGACAAGATGTACTATCACCACACCGGTTACATCGGCAACATGAAGTCGATCAGCTTCGACAAGCTGATCGAAAAGGCCCCTGAGCGCGTCATCCAGACCGCGGTCAAGGGCATGCTGCCGAAGAACCCGCTCGGTCGCGCGATGTTCAAGAAGCTCAAGGTCTACGCCGGGAGCGAACACCAGCATGCGGCCCAGCAGCCCAAACCCCTCGATATCTGAGACCAGGACCGACCATGGCATCGACTGAACAGTATTACGGTACCGGCCGCCGCAAGAGCTCGACCGCGCGTGTCTTCATGCGCTCGGGTCGCGGTGCCATCCTCGTCAACGACAAGCCGCTGGACGAGTTCTTCGGCCGCGAGACGGCGCGCATGGTCGTGCGTCAGCCGCTCGAACTGACCGACCGGGCCGACACCTTCGACATCAACGTCACGGTCAAGGGTGGCGGCACCACCGGCCAGGCCGGCGCCATTCGCCTCGGCATCACCCGCGCGCTGATGGTCTACGACGAGACGCTGCGCCAGCCGCTGCGCAAGGCCGGCTTCGTGACCCGCGATTCCCGTGAAGTGGAGCGCAAGAAAGTCGGTCTGCATAAGGCCCGCCGCGCGACCCAGTTCTCGAAGCGCTAACCGCCCTTCCCCTGGGGGATCGTCTAACGGCAGGACAACGGACTCTGACTCCGTCAATCTAGGTTCGAATCCTAGTCCCCCAGCCAATAAAGAGCCCGCCGCCAGGCGGGCTTTTTGTTGGCTGGGGGACGAGGGGTGAGCACCTAGCCAGGTTCGACAAACGCGCAGCGTTTGAACGTCGCCGCGCAGCGGCGGCGGCCCCGCAGGGGTGAGGCCCGCCAGGGCCGAATAATCCTAGTCCCCCAGCCAATAAGAAGGCCCGCATAGCGGGCCTTCTTTTTGGCTGGAGGTCGAGGGGTGAGCAGAGTGTGGTGTCCGACCCTCTCCTGCGCTATCAGCCCGTCGTTGGCCGGTCAGATGCAAGACGCGCGCGCGCCGTAATAGTGGGTCTATTACAAGCGTGCGCAACGCCGCAGATGGCCGGCCAACGGCGGGCCCGGAGGGAGTTCCCTGGAGGCACCATGACGGCGTTGCCGTGCTTGCCAAGGACTCGGCCATTGCCTGCGCACGTCGCCTTGTCCTGGCACCTCCAGGGAACTCTGATCGTGCAGGAGAGGGTCGGACACCACACCAGTCAGGTTCGACAAACGCGCAGCGTTTGAACGTCGCCGCGCAGCGGCGGCGGCCCCGCAGGGCCGAATAATCCTAGTCCCCCAGCCAATAAAGGGCCCGCCGCCAGGCGGGCTTGTTGCTGGCTGGGGGTCGTGAGGTGGGCGCCTAAGCCGGTTTCAGCGCTATAGTCCTGCCCGGATCGAAAACAATCGTTTGTGCGCCGCGCAACCGATGCGTACAATGCGCCGCACCAGGGTGAGCATCGGTCGCCACCCGCCCCGTTGCCGCGCCGCTCCTGGCCTGCTTCGAAACCCAACCAGCGAACCCCGCCTAGACCGTCCCGGCAACGCCCGGGTAGGCCCGCTACGGAGATCTACCCGATGTCATTCGATTCCCTCGGCCTGACGGCCGAATTGGTGCGTGCTGTCACCGACCACGGCTACACCACCCCGACCCCGATCCAGGCCAAGGCGATTCCGGTCATCCTCGAGGGCCGCGACGTCCTCGCCGGTGCCCAGACCGGCACCGGCAAGACCGCCGGTTTCACCCTGCCGCTGCTGCAGCGGCTGCAGGCCAACCCGGCCGCCGGCGGCGGCCGTCCGGTGCGCGCCCTGGTGCTGACGCCGACCCGCGAACTGGCCGCCCAGGTGGCCGAGAGCGTCGCCACCTACGGCAAGCACCTGGCGTTTCGCAGCGCGGTAGTGTTCGGCGGCGTCGGCATCAACCCGCAGATCATGCAGCTCAAGCGCGGCGTCGACATCCTGGTGGCGACCCCGGGGCGGCTGCTCGACCACGCCGGCCAGCGCACGGTCGACCTGTCGCGGGTCGAGATCCTGGTGCTCGACGAGGCCGACCGGATGCTCGACATGGGCTTCATCCACGACATCCGCAAGGTGATTGCGCTGCTGCCCAAGCGGCGCCAGACCCTGCTCTTCTCGGCCACCTACTCCGACGACATCCGCCAGTTGGCCGACCGTCTGCTCGACGCCCCGGTGGAGATCGCGGTCGCCCGGCGCAACATGGCCACCGAGCTGGTCGCGCAGGTGGTGCACCCGGTCGATCGCGAGCGCAAGCGCGAGCTGCTGTCGCACCTGATCCAGACCGGGGACTGGCGCCAGGTGCTGGTCTTCAATCGCACCAAGCACGGTGCCAACCGCCTGGCGTCGCAGCTCGAGCGCGACGGCATCAGCGCCGCGGCGATCCACGGCAACAAGAGCCAGGGGGCGCGCACCAAGGCGCTGGCCGACTTCAAGCAGGGCCGGATCAAGGTGCTGGTGGCGACCGAGGTCGCCGCGCGCGGTCTGGACATCGACCAGCTGCCGCACGTGGTCAACTTCGAGCTGCCGCACGTGGCCGAGGACTATGTCCATCGCATCGGCCGCACCGGGCGTGCCGGGCGCGAGGGTGAGGCGGTGTCGCTGGTCTGCGTCGACGAACTGACACTGTTGGCCGGGATCGAGCGCCTGCTCAAGCGCCGTCTGGAACAGCGGGTGATCGACGGCTTCCTGCCCGACCCATCGATCCGCCCGGAGCCGATCCCCAACGGCGGCGGCGGACGCGGCCGCCCGCAGGGGGCTGGTCAAGGCCAGCGGCGGGCGCACTCGGCACCGCGCGGCGCGGCCAGCGGCCCGTCACGGCAGCGTCCGGCCCCGGCGCGTGGCAATGGGCGCGACGGCCCGAGCCGCGGCCGCCCGCGTCCCGCCCGCTAGACCGGCCGCCCCGGGGCGGCCCGCTTCAGCCGTCCCGCCGCCCGGCGGCGAACGGCTGCAGCACCGCGTGCAGGGTGGCGTTGACCGGCGTGTCGACCCCGGCCGCGGCCCCGAGGCGGACTACCGCCCCCGCCAGCCAGTCGACCTCCAGCGGGTTGCCGCGCTCCAGGTCGATTGCCTGCGAGGCGCGCATCCCGGCCGGCAGGGATGCGGTGAACGCCAGGTGCCTGGCGATTACGTCGTCGGCCAGTGCCACGCCGCGCGCCCGGGCGACCGCCACCGCCTCCTCGATGGCGCGCCGGTAGACCGCCGCCATGGCCGGGTCGTCGCGCACCGCGCCGATGGTGGTGCGCGCCGCCGCCGTCACGCCGCTCAAGCCGATCAGAAAACTGAACTTGGTCCACAGCTCGACGTCGATGGCGTCCGGGACCGGCGCCTCGACGCCGGCCGCGACCAGCGCCGCGCGCAGCGCCTCGGTGCGCGGCGACTGGCGGCCGTCGGCCTCGGCGAACAGGAAGCGGCCGAACTGGCCCGCCTGGCGGATCACCCCGGGGCGCTCGATCGCCACCGAGACGTAGCAGCAGCCGCTGCAGGCGTGCGCCGCGCCGAGCACGGCGGCGACCCGCAGCGTGCTCTCGACCCCGTTCTGGAACGGCACCACGGCCGTCTCCGGTCCGAGCAGCGGCCGGCATGCCGCCGCCGCGGCCTCGGTGTCGGCCAGCTTGACGGCGAAGATCACCGCGTCCACCGGGCCGACCGAGGCCGGGTCGTCGGTGACTCGCGGCACCGGCACGGTCAGGGTCGCCTGGTCGCCGATCAGGGTCAGGCCGTGGTCGCGCAGCGCGGCCAGGTGGGCGCCGCGGGCGATCAGCGTGACCTCGTCGGCGCCGTGCTGCAGCAGGTGGGCGGCGAGGAAGCCACCGACCCCGCCGGCGGCCATGATGGCGATATGCATGGTTGGATCTGCTCCGGCTGACTGGACCAGGGGCGAAGACTACACGATCGCCGCCAGGCGCAGGGCGAACAGGCCGAGGCCCAATGTGGCCACCGACAGCAGCGTGGTCAGGGCGACGATGTTGGCCGCCAGCACCGGGTTGCCGCCGAGTTCGTGCGCCAGCACGAAGCTGACCACGGCGGTCGGCGAGCCGAACAGCACGAACAGGATCGCGGTCTCGGCCGCGGGCCGGCCGAGGGCCAGCGCCAGCGCGACGGCGAGCAGCGGCAGCAGCACCAGCTTGATCCCGGTCGCGGCCAGCGCCGGCGTCGAGTCGAGGCGCAGCGCGCGCAGGTCGAGGGTCGCGCCGACGGTCAGCAGGGCCAGCGGCAGGGTCATGGCGCGCAGGGCGTCGGCGGTGCCGGCGAGCGGGCCGCCGAGCCGCCAGCCGAGACCGCTGGCGAGCAGGCCGGCGGCGACGGCGATCAGCAGCGGGTTGGTCAGCAGCGGACGCAGCAGCCGGCCCGGCGGGTCGCCGGCGACCTGCAGCGGCAGGCGCAGCACGGTCACCGCGAGCACGGTGTAGAGCGGGATGATCAGCGCCAGCAGCAGCCCGGCCTGGGCCAGTCCGCCGGCGCCGAGCGCGCTGTCGACCAGCGCCAGGCCGACGATGGCGAAGTTGGAGCGGAAGGCGCCCTGGATGAAGACACCGCGGTCGGCCGCCGCCGGGGCGAGCCGCGCCGACAGCGGCCACAACAGCAGGCAGGCGGCGACGGTCAGCGACCCGGTCAGCAGCAGTAGCGGCAGCGACCAGACGTCGGCCAGCGGCGCTGCGCTGATGCTGACGAAGATGGTGACCGGCAGGCACAGGCGGTAGACCACCCAGCTCGCCCCGCGCAGGAAGGCCGGATCGAGCCGGCCACTGCGGTGCAGTACATGGCCGAGGGCAAGGAGCAGGAAGACCGGCAGCACGGCGTCGGCGGCGAAGCCGAACGCCTCGAGCGGGGCGCGCACCGGGCCCCGCCGGCTCAGCCGCCGAGGAACAGCCGGCCGACCTCCGGGTTGGCGAGCAGTTCGTCGCCGCGGCCGGCCAGCGCCAGCTGCCCCGAGACCAGGACGTAGCCGAGATCGGCGAACTCGAGGCCCTTCTTGGCATTCTGCTCGACCAGGATGATGGTCTTGCCGTCGTCGTGCTGCAGGCCGTGGAGGATGTCGAACACCATGTCGATGAAGCGCGGTTCGAGGCCGATCGAGGGTTCGTCGACCAGCAGCACGTCGGGCTGCATCACCAGGGCGCGCGAGATCTCGAGCAGGCGCCGTTCGCCGCCGGAGAGGACCCCGGCGCGCTGCTTGCGCCGCTCCTGCAGCCGCGGGTACTTGGCGAACACCTGCTCGGCGGCGGCGCGTGCCGCGTCGCTGCGCGGCAGCAGGTAGCCGCCCATGTACAGGTTCTCCTCGACGGTCATGTCGGGGAAGACCGAGTTGTCCTGCAGGATGTAGGCGATGCCGGCGCGGCGCAGCTTGTCCTTCGGGCTCATGGCGGTGACGTCGTCGCCGTTCACGCGGATGGTGCCGCCGGTGATCCGGGTGAAGCCGAAGATCGAGTGCAGGATGGTCGACTTGCCGGCGCCGTTGGGACCGATCAGGCAGAGCGACTGGCCGGCGCCGGCGTAGAGGTCGAGGCCGTGCAGGATCTGCATGCGGCCGTAGCCGGCGACCAGGCCCTCGATCGCCAGCACCGGCTCGCCCGGCACCAGCGCGCGCAGTTCGTCACGGGTCGGTCCCGCGGCGGCGATCAGCTGCGCCTCGCGCGCGACGTCGTCGACCGAGAGCACGGTGTCGACCGTGCCCAGACCGTAACCGTTGAGCCGGCTGCGCCGCTGCTCCTCGCCGCTGGTCACTTCAATGCGCTCCCAGGTAGGCGTCGATGACGCGCTGGTCGTTGCGGATCTGTTCCGGCGGCCCCTCGGCCAGCAGCTCGCCGCGCGACATGCAGTGGATGTGCTGGGCCAGGTTCATGATCACGCGCATGTTGTGCTCGATCACCAGCAGCGTGATGCCGAGTTTCTCGTTGGCCCGCCGCAGGCGCTCGACCAGCCCGTTGATCAGGGTCGGGTTGATGCCGGCGGTCGGCTCGTCGAGCAGCAGCAGGCGCGGCTGGTTCATCAGCGCCATGGCGAATTCGAGCAGCTTCTGCTGGCCGAACGACAGGTCGCCGGCGAGCAGGCGGCGCTTGCCGTAGAGGCCGACGAACTCGAGCAGCGCCTCGGCCTTGTCGGTCTCCTCGGCGGGGAACGGTGCGAGCATGTCGAACAGCCCCTCGCGGGTGTGCGGCACGCTGATCAGCAGGTTCTGCACGCAGTCCATCCGGCCGTAGATGCGCGTCTGCTGGAAGGTGCGCAGCATCCCCAGGCGGGCGATCTCGGGCACCCGCATCCGGGTCAGCTCGCGCCCGGTGAAGCGGATCGAGCCGCTGTCGACCGGGTGGTAGCCGACGATGGAGTTGAACAGCGTGGTCTTGCCCGAGCCGTTCGGCCCGATCAGGCCGACGATGGCGCCCTCGGGCACGCTGAGCGTGATGTTGCGGTTGGCGACGATGCCGCCGAAGTGCTTGGAGACGCCGTCGATCTCGAGCAGCGTGCTCATGCCGCCCCCTCTTCGCCGTCCACCGCTTCGGGCTCGACGCGCTGGCCGAACCGTTCCGGCCAGCGTTCGCGGACCCAGCCGAGGATGCCCTGCGGGAAGAAGACCACGATCAGCACGATCAGGGCGCCGAGCGCGACCCGCTGCCAGCCGAGCAGGTAGCTCCAGAACAGCTCCTGGGTGACGTGGAAGACCACTGCCCCGAGCACCGGTCCCCACAGCGTCCCCTTGCCGCCGAGGATCGCCATCAGCACCATCCAGACGCCGAAGGTCGCCCCCGAGAAGGCGACGTCACGCGGGTCGATGAAGCCGATCAGGTTGCCCAGCCCGGCGCCGGTCAGGCCGAGGAAGAAGGCGGCGATGCACCAGGCGACGGTCTTGTAGCGGGTGGTGTGCAGGCCCATCGCCTCGGCCTTGTCCTCGTCGTCGCGGATGGCGTTGATCGCCAGGCCGAAGCGCCCGGAGTAGAGGTGGCGCAGGACGAAGAAGGTGACCGCGGCGATGGCGAAGAAGAGGTAGTAGAAGAACAGGTTGCGCGCGCCGACCGCGCCCGGGTGGACCGGGGTGACCATGCCCGAGCCGGCGCCGATGTAGTCCCAGCCGCTGGCGATCTCGCCGGCGGCGACGCCGAGCCCCAGGGTGCAGATGGCGAAGTAGTGGCCGCGCATGCCGAGCACGCCGCTGCCGAGCAGCGCCGACAGGGCGGTGGCCAGCAGCGCACCGACCAGCAGGCCGAGTGCCAGGGCGCTGTAGTAGTCCAGGCCGCTGTCGCGCTGGATCACCGCGCAGGCGTACATGCCGATGCCGAGGAAGACCACGTTGCCGAAGGAGTTGTAGCCCATCTGGCCGCCGAGCAGGTCCCAGGTGAGGGCGAAGATCACCATCACCCAGAGCATCGCCAGCTGGGCGGTGTAGCTCGGCAGCAGCAGCGGGGCGACCAGCCCGAGCAGGGCGATCACGACAAAGAGCGAGAGGTCGACGCGCTTCATGGGTTCAGAACCTGTGCAAGTGTCGCCGCAGGCTTGGCGATGCTTCTTTCACAGTCGCTCACTTCAGGTAACGCCGGCTGCGCGCCAGCACGCGGCTGCGCAGCACCAGGATCACCACCAGCAGGCTGAAGGTGAAGGCGGCCTGGAACTCGACCCCGAAGACGAAGCCGGCGAAGCTCTCGGCGGCGCCGAGGCCGAGGCCCGAGACCACCACCCCGAGCAGGTTGCCGAGGCCGGCGACGATGACGATGACAAAGGCGCGCAGCGTGAACGCCAGCCCGAGGTAGGGGTGGATGATCCAGATCATCGCCACCAGCGCCCCGGCGGCGCCGCAGATGGCCGCGTTGAGCGCGTAGGTGGCGGCGTAGACGCGGTCGGTGTCGATGCCGAGGATGCGCGCCGCGCGCGCGTTCTGCGCCGTGGCGCGGATCGCCTGGCCGAGCCGCGAGTACTTCAGGAACAGCCACAGCGCGACCCCGGTCAGCAGGGCGACGGCGCAGGCGAGCACCTTGACCCAGCCCACCGTGACCATGCCGTCGAACAGGAACAGCGTGCCCATGCCGCCCTCGGCGGTGCGCACGTCGGCGCCGAACACCTGGTTGGCCAGCTGCTGCAGCAGGATGCTGATGCCGAAGGTGGCGAGGATGGAGATGAACAGGTCGCGGTCGACGACGCGGAAGACGATGGTGCGGTAGAGGGCCCAGCCGAGGGCGTAGAGCAGCACGATGGCCAGCGGCACGCCGAACAGCGGGTGGATACCGGCGTCGGCCAGCAGCACGGCGACGAAGCCGCCGAGCATGACGTACTCGCCCTGGGCGATGTTGATGATGTTCATCACCCCCCAGACCAGCGCCATGCCGTAGGCCGCCAGGGCGAAGATGGCGCCGACCAGCAGGCCGTCGAGCAGCAGCTGGACGTTGAGGATGGGGGCGTCGAACAGGAGTTGCAGGCTGTCCATTCAGGCCGTGTCCGCGTGCCCGGGCCGTGGCCGGTCCGGTTGCCTCAGGCAGATCCAGAGGGTGGCGCCGTCAACGATGACGGCGCCACCGTGGACGGTCAGCGCTGCGACCAGGACGGCGTCGGATGACGCAGCTTGGCGTTGGCCCACTTGGTCGGGGCGACCACCCGGAACTCGCCGTCCTGCACCTGGTAGAGCACCATCGGCTTGGCGATGTTCTTGCCGGTGGCGTCGAACTTGATGTTGCCGTAGAAGGTCTGCATGTCGGTCGCCGCCAGGGCGTCGCGGACCTTGTCCGGGTCGAGCGAGCCGGCGCGCTGGAAGGCGTCGACGAAGGTCAGCGCCGCGGCCGTCGATTCGGCGGCCTGGTAGGGCGGCGCGTAGTCGAACTCCTTCTCGAACAGCTGCGCATACTCCTCGGCGGTGCCGAACCAGTCGTCGCGGTAGCTCAGCCCGCGGTCCCACTGGGTGGCGCACAGCGTGTACTCGGCGGCCTTGCCGAACTTCTCGATCACCTTGGCCGAGTCGCAGTGGGTCAGCGCCAGCATCGGCACATCGACCTTCATCTCGGAGACCTGGTTGATCGCCAGCGCCGCGCCCTTGGCGTGGCCGGAGACGATCAGGATGTCCGGTTTGACCGCCCGCACCTTGGTCAGCGACGGCGACATGTCGTTGATCTCCGGCGGCAGCTTGTCGTCGATCACCACCTTCATGCCGTACTTCTTGGCGTCGTCGAGCACGCCGGCGCGCACGTCCTGCGAGAACGGGTCGTTCTCGAACACGCCGGCGACCTTGACCGAGTCCGGCTTCCGGCCGGCCTTCTCGGCCTGCTCGGCGGCCAGCGTCACCGCCGAGGCGAGGTACTGCTCGGAGGTCGACAGCACCGCGAACAGGTACTTGTAGCCCTGCGCGAACAGCGCGCGCGCGGCGCCATTGCCCTCGACCATCGGCACGCCGTACTTTTCGGTGACCGGGGCGATCGCCTTGGTCAGGCCGGAGCTGTAGGGACCGAGCAGGAACTTGACTTTGTCCTGTTCGATCAGTCGCTCGGCCAGCTGGGCGCCGCGGGCCGGGGTCGACTCGTCGTCGTAGTAGACGATCTCGAGCTCGTAGGTCTTGTCGCCGACCTTGACCCCGCCTCTTTCGTTGACCCGCTTGACGGCGAGGTCGTAGCCGTCCTTGGTGTTCTTGCCGTTGGTCGAGTACTTGCCGGTGATCGACACGGCGGCGCCGAGGACGATCTTTTCCGCGGCCTGCAGGCCGGTCGTGGCCAGACCCAGGGCGAGGGCGAGCGCCAGCAGGGTCCGTGGGTACGTGTGCATCTTCATCATCTTCTCCTTACTGGTGGTCCCTGAATTTCAGGGCGCATGCGGACTTTTGTTATGCATACCGTTCCGCTTCGGCTGATTCTAGACTGCCACACCCGTTCGCGGGGCGACATTGACTCAAGTCTAGGCAAGATTCAGACGCCGGGCTGCCTCCGGCCTGGGCCGGGGGCTAGCTAGCGGGTGGCGGGGCGCGGGCGGTGGTAGGTGGCCAGCAGCGCGCCGCCGACGATCAGCGCGCAGGCGGCGGCGAGGCGCAGGCTCGGCGTGCCGACGCCGGCGGCCAGCAGCAGCCCGGTCGACATCAGCGGAATGGTGTAGGACCAGGCGCCGAGGCTGCGCAGGTTGCCGTGCTTGACGCCGTGGTCCCAGAAGAAGAAGGCGCCGCCGGCCGGGCCGAGGCCGAGGCCGAGGACCGCCAGCCACTCGCCGGCGTCGCCCGGCCAGACGGTGGTCTCGAACAGCAGGTGGCAGACCAGCGCCAGCCCGGCCCCGGCCAGGCAGAAGCCGCCGACGGCGTCGCTTGGTACGTGGGCGAAGCGGCGGTTGCCGACCGAATAGCCGGCCCAGGCGACCGCGGCCAGCAGCGCGGCCAGGTAGCCGTCGGCATGCTCCGGGCGGAAGGTGAGCCCGCCGCCGAGCAGCACCCCGGTGCCGGCCAGGCCGAGCGCAGCGCCGGCGAGGTGGCGCCAGCGCAGCGACTCGCCGGGCAGGGCGGCGCTGAACAGCACGATCAGCAGCGGCCACAGGTAATTGACCAGGTTGGCCTCGACCGCGGGGGCGTTCTTCAGCGCATAGAAGATCAGGACGTGGTAGCCGAACAGGCCGCCGACGCCGAGCAGCCAGGCGCCGACCGGCTGGCGCAGCCGGGTGGCGATGCGCTGGCCGGCCAGGCGCCAGCGGACCGCGGCGAGGAGGAAGGCGACGGCGAACGCGAGCGCCACCAGCTGGAACGGCGGCACTCCGCCGGACCAGGCGGTCAGCACCGCCAACGACGCCCACATCAGGATGGCGACGCCGCCGATCAGGGTGCTGCGCAGGGCCTGGGTTTGCTCCGGGGTGGTCATCGGGGTCGCTCGCCGGGAGCGCCGAAGTATAGCGGCCGCGCCGGCCGTGGACAGCGGCACCTTGCTTGACCATGCTGGAGACCCGGAACGGGAGGCTGCAACGGGGTGGATGGCGTGAACCTGAAACGGCCAGCGAGCACGGCCTGGCAGCCGGTCGGCGCATGAGCGCGGCCACCCCGGAGCAGCGCCTCGCGGCCCTGCTGGAGGCCGCGCCGGGCGGGCCGGGCGCCGCGGCCGATCCGGCGGCGGGACTGGCCGACCTGCCGGGCGCGCGCGGTCGCGACCTGGTCGAACTGTTCGAATCGCAGCTGCTCAGCCGCGAACTCGACTACGCCGCGCGTGCGCTGCGCCGGCGCGACCGCGGCTACTACACCATCGGCAGCGCCGGCCACGAGGGCAACGCCGTGCTCGGCCGGCTGACCCGACCGACCGACCCGGCTTTCCTCCACTACCGCAGCGGCGCGCTGGTGCTCGAACGGGCGCGCCACGACCCGGCCATCGACGCGGTCCGCGACACCCTGCTCGGCATGCTCGCCAGCCGCGACGAACCGATCGCCGGCGGCCGGCACAAGGTCTGGGGCAGCCGGCCGCTGTGGATCGTGCCGCAGACCAGCACCATCGCCAGCCACCTGCCCAAGGCGGTCGGCACCGCGGTCGCGCTCGGCCGCGGCGGTCCCCTGCCGCTGCCGCGCGACAGCCTGGTGCTGTGCAGCTTCGGCGACGCCAGCGCCAACCACTCGAGCGCGGCCGGGGCGTTCAACACGGCGCTATGGACCGCCCACCGGCAGCTGCCGCTGCCGCTGCTGTTGGTCTGCGAGGACAACGGCCTAGGCATCTCGGTGCCGACCCCGCACGACTGGATCGAGACGCGGCTGCGGCCGCAGTTCGGCGCCGCCTGGTTCAGCGCCGACGGCTGCGACCTGGCGGACGCCTGGCGCGCCGCCGCCGCGGCCATCGATCACTGCCGGCGCTGCCGCCGGCCGACCTTCCTGCACCTGCGCGTGGTGCGCCTGCTCGGCCACGCCGGCAGCGATGTCGAGAGCGCCTACCGCGAGGCCGCGGCGATCGAGGCCGACCTGCGGCACGATCCGCTGCTCGCCAGCGCCCGCCTGCTGCTCGCGCGTGGCCTGACCGATGCCGCCGGCCTGCGCGCGCTGTGGGACGCGGTGCGCGCGCGGGTCGCGACCACCGCCGAGCGGCTGCTCGACGCGCCGTTGCTGGCGAGCCGCGCCGAGGTGATGGCGCCACTGGCGCCCTACTCCGCCGCCGCGGTGGCGGCGCAGGCGGCGCAGAGCGACTTTGCCGCCGCACGGGCGCGCGCCTGGGGCGACGCCGGGCTGCCCGAGGCCGGGCCGCCGCGCCACCTGGCGGTGCAGCTCAACCGCGCCCTGACCGACCTGCTGGCGCAGTACCCCGAGGCGCTGCTGTTCGGCGAGGACGTCGGCCGCAAGGGCGGGGTCTACCACGTCACCCCGGGGCTGCAGGCGCGCTTCGGCGCCCGCCGGGTGTTCGACACCCTGCTCGACGAGCAGTCGATCCTCGGCCTGGCGCAGGGGGCGGCGCTGCTCGGCGCCCTGCCGCTGCCCGAGATCCAGTACCTCGCCTACCTGCACAACGCCATCGACCAACTGCGCGGCGAAGCGGCGTCGCTGCAGTTCTTCTCCCGCGGGCAGTACCGCAACCCGATGCTGGTGCGCATTGCCGGGCTCGGCTACCAGAAGGGGTTCGGCGGCCACTTCCACAACGACAACGGCGTCGCCGCGCTGCGCGAGATCCCGGGGCTGGTGCTCGCCTGCCCGAGCCGCGGTGACGACGCCGTCGGCCTGCTGCGCACCTGCGCCGCCCTGGCCCGGGTCGACGGCCGCGTGGTGGTCTTTCTCGAGCCGATCGCGCTCTACATGACCCGCGACCTGTACGCCCCCGGCGACGGCCTGTGGGAGACCGCCTACCCGGCGCCCGGCACGGCGGTGCCGTTCGGCGCCGGCCGCATCTACCACGGCGACGCCGGCGACCTGCTGCTCGTCACCTACGGCAACGGCGTGCCGATGGCGCTGCGCGCGGCGCGCACCCTGACCCAGCGCCACGGCCTCGCCATCCGGGTGCTCGACCTGCGCTGGCTGGCGCCGCTCGACCACGCCGCGGTCGCCGCCCAGGCGCGCGCCTGCGGCCGGGTGCTGGTGCTCGACGAGGGGCGCCGCAGCGGCGGCATCGGCGAGGCGCTGCTCGCCGGCCTGGTCGAACAGGGCGGCGGCGGCCTGCCGCTGCGGCTGGTCGCCGGTGCCGACAGCTACCAGCCGCTCGGTCCGGCCGCCGGCCTGATGCTGCCGGACGAGGCCGAGGTGGTGGCCGCCGCCGAGCTGCTGTGCGGCGTCGCCCCCGGCCCCCAAGCGACGTCAGGAGCAGCGCGATGAACGACCTCCATCCCCTCCTCGCCGCTGGCCTGGCGCTGGCCCAGGGCATCCGCTTCGGCGATTGACCGTCGCGGGGGCGTCGGGCTGCCGCCCGAGTTCCGGTCCTGGCGGGCGCCGCACCCCGTAGGAGGGCCGACCCCGGCCCGATACGGCATCGCCCGAGGCACGGCCGGATCGCCTTCAGCCTGATGAAGAACGAGGCCGACTACGTCCCCAAAATCGCTTGCGCCGCGACATAGAATCTCCTACTGGCACCCCACCCGGTAGCCGGCCCGCCCTTCAGTCCGCCTCAGCCTCACCGTCGGCCAGGGCCGCGGCCAGCGCCGCCGGGTCGGTGAACGGTGCCGAGCAGGCCGTGCCGCGGCACAGGTAGGCAGTGTAGGTCCCGGCGGCCGCCATGGCGCCGAGCGCCCCGGGCAGCGCGCCTTCGTCGGGCGGGATGACGAATTGCAGCACGTCGGGCGACAGGCCCTGGTCGTGGTCGCCGTGGGCGCTGCGCACGACCACCTGGGCCGGCGGCGCGTGGTGCTCGGCCAGCGCCAGCAGCAGGCCGCAGTGGGCCGACGGCGCCTGGTCGAGCAGCGCCCCGGCCGCCTTCAGCGCCCGCTCGGCCGCCGCCAGGTAGCGCACCTCGCCGAGCAGGTGGCCGAGCCGGGCCAGGGCGCGCGCCGCCACCCCGTTGCCGGAGGGGACGGCGTCGTCACCGAACGGCTTCGGCCGCGTGATCAGCGTCTCGTGGTCGCTGGCGGTGAAATGGAAGCCGCCCCGGTCGCGGTCCTCGAAGCGGTCCAGCAGCGTCTCGGCCAGGACGACGGCGAAGTCGAGGTCGCTGCGCCGCCAGCGCGCCTGCAGCAGCTCCAGGGCGCCGTCGAGGACGAAGGCGTGGTCGTCGAGGTAGCCGTCGAGGTAGGCGCCGCCCTCCTTCCAGACCGCCTGCAGGTGGCCGTCGCGCCACGTTTGGGTGCGGATGAAGTCGAGGGCGTCGGCGGCCAGGTCGACCCAGGCGGCGACGCCGAGCAGGCGGCCGGCACGGGCCAGGCCGGCGATCGCCAGGCCGTTCCAGGCGGTCAGCACCTTGTCGTCGCGCGCCGGGCGCACCCGGCTGGCGCGCGCGGCCAGCAGCGTGCCGCGGATGCGCTCGACCAGCGCCGGGTCGCTGGCGCCGTCGTCGTGACGGTGCAGGTGCCAGCACCCGTCGAAATTGGGCCGGCCGTCGAGGTCGAACAGCGCCACCGCGGCGGCGAAGTCGTCGGCGTCGAGCAACCGCTCGAGGTCGGCGCGCTCCCAGACGTAGAACTTGCCCTCGTGCCCCTCGCTGTCGGCGTCGAGGGCGCTGTAGAAGCCGCCGGCCGGGTCGCGCATCTCGCGCACCAGCCAGGCGACCGTGGTCGCGGCGGCGTCGCGATAGAGCGCCTCGCCGGTGCGCCGCGCCGCCTCGGCGTAGAGCGGCAGCAGCTGGGCGTTGTCGTAGAGCATCTTTTCGAAGTGCGGGATCATCCACTCGGGATCGACGCTGTAGCGGTAGAAGCCGCCGCCGACCTGGTCGCGCACGCCGCCGAGCGCCATCCGGCGCAGCGTGAACAGCGCCATGGCCGCGCCACCGCCGGCGCGGCCGGGGCCGAGCAGGAAGGCGAGCAGGGTCGGCTGCGGGAACTTCGGCGCCGCGCCGAAGCCGCCGCGCCGGGTGTCGTGGGCGCGGGTCAACTCGGCGCGGGCGTTGGCCAGCGCCGCATGGGTCGGGGCGGCGGCGTGGGCCGGCGGGCCCTGTTCGATGCGGCCGAGCGTCTCGGCCAGCGAGGCGCTCTGCTTGCGGATGGCGTCACGCTGCTCGCGGAACACGCGCGCCGCCTGCTGCAGCAGCTGGGTGAAGGCCGGCAGGCCGTGGCGCGGTTCGGGCGGGAAGTAGGTGCCGGCGAAAAAGGGCATGCCGTCCTGCGGATCGAGCAGCACCGTCAGCGGCCAGCCGCCGCCGCGTTGCTGCATCACCTGGTGCGCGGTCTGGTAGATCTTGTCGAGGTCGGGACGCTCCTCGCGGTCGACCTTGATGTTGACGTAGAGGTCGTTCATCACCCGCGCGGTCGCTTCGTCCTCGAACGACTCGTGGGCCATGACGTGGCACCAGTGGCAGGCGGAGTAGCCGATCGACAGCAGGATCGGCTTGTCCTCGCGCCGCGCCCGCTCCAGGCTGGCGGCGTTCCATGGCAGCCAGTCGACCGGGTTGGACGCATGCTGCTGCAGGTAGGGGCTCGGCTGGTCGGCGAGGGCGTTGCGGTGGGGCGCCATGGCGGCTCCTTGAATGGGAAGCTCTGAATAAGTCCATCCTGGACTTCTCAGAGCACGGCAACTCAAAACGTGGTTTTGAGTTGCCTTCATGTTCAACGGCTTGAGGCCGTTGAA
>Ga0326597_10005724_pt1 | contig 17176 bp, 17 predicted proteins | sample RVTome_12_FD_203789 | JGI IMG/M metagenome (GOLD analysis project Ga0326597, IMG submission 203789) | Soil microbial communities from uranium-contaminated site in the Upper Colorado River Basin, Wyoming, United States - RVT100D185 | ecosystem: Environmental > Terrestrial > Soil > Contaminated >...
AAATTTTTTAGGGGATCGCATCGCGCCGAAAGTATGGGAAGATGAAAGAAGATACTTCAGTAAGAAGCCGTACCGAGGAGCTGATGGCAAGCTACGAAAAATTGCTGAAATATGCGGCTTTGAAATCGAAAGGGGGAAAAGACCACACGAAACGATAGTTGAGCTCGAAAAGCTTCGGAACTTCGTGGCACATGGGAAGCCTGATAAATATGAAGAAAAGGTCAAACATCAGCCTGAGCGCGAACCCAGTATGTTCGGGTACGACACGTTGTCGAAATACATTACCCAAGAGAAAGCGGAACGAGCGATAAACGACGGCAAGGAGTTCATTGAGTTCTTGCATGAGCGGTGTCGCGCGAAAGTACGCGACGGATGGTATGGAGATAAGGCATTAGAAGGTAGTTTGGGATATGCATCGTCTCAAATCATTTGTGAGACCTAACCGCCGCTGGAGCCGATTACATCCTATGTTGATTTTCAATCTGCCCTCTAGTGACGGCTCAGCGGCATCGCCTTAGGTCTCATTGAGGACATCGCGCCACATGCGACGGCTGCTGCTTCTAGCAGTACTTACCGTTCTGTCCGGGTGCTCTGAGCACAAGGTGGACACCTTTCCCGAATGGTGTGAACACATCACGGGCGTCGACATTCAGAAAAAGTACGCACCATTTTGGGCCGTTTTCCCCGGTGTCTCATTTCACGGGGACGCCATTCGCAATAGCTACACTGAGTTTCTAAACAAAAGCCATCTCGAGAAGGTGCAAAACAGGGCCCCAAAAATGGCGTGGCGAGAGGGCGCGCAACTTCACCTCGTCAACCTGTCGAGCTTTCTCGTTATCGAACCGGAGAAAATAATCCAGGAGTGGCGTAGAGGGATTGAATCGGACATCGCAAACAAACTCAAAGACCCTGCCGACGTTTGCTTGTACGGCACGTTGACGAGCATGTTTGACGCCCTGCACATTCACTCGATGAAGGCTGATGCGCTGGGTGCGAAGTGGACCGATACGGTAACGGTAATCTCGACCGAGCGGGAAAAGAGGCTCGGCAATAAGCGTCTATGAGACCTAACAGCGCAATGGACGGCGACACTTGGCAAGCGCCGCTGGCGCTTGCTCGTGCGCGTCATTGCGGGCGTTGGGTGTGCGGGGCACTTGCAAGTACATACGAATAGTCGTATAACCGATTGCGATGAAGCCGACCCGCTTTCTCGGCACAGCTCGTCGCGATTTAGCGGCCTTTCCCGAGTTGGCGCGTCGACAAGCCGGATACGAGTTGTTCATGGTGCAAGTCGGGCGTGAACCAGCAGACTTCAAGCCGCTTCCGACCGTTGGATCTGAAGCCTGCGAGATTCGGATACGAGATGCCGCCGGTGCGTTCCGCGTCGTGTACGTAGCCAAGTTCGAGGAAGCGGTTTATGTCTTGCACGCTTTTCAGAAGAAGACCCGAAAGACGTCCCAGGCGGACATTGAGCTGGCAGTGCAGCGTTACAGGTTAATCGGAGAGCAATCATGAAGAAGAAGCAAGCACGGCAAGTGAAGGGCGCAAACAATGTGTTTCTTGATCTCGGCTTCCCACCGCATGAGGCCGCTGTGATGCTCCTGCGTTGCGAGCTGGCCGAAGCGCTCCGTCAGTGGATGGACCGTGAGGCAATTACCCAGGTGGAAGCCGCCAAGCGCCTTGGCGTGGTCCAGCCCCGCATCTCCGAGATCGCGCGCAACAAGGTTGACAAGCTGTCTCTGGACTACCTCGTGGGCCTGTGCGCAAAGGCTGGTGTCTCAGTCGCCGTGAAATTGGCCGCCTGACTCGTCGCCTAACAAGCCCGCTCCAGAGGGACGCAGCCCGTGTGGCACTTTAGATTAACCCGAAAAGCTCCGGGGCCGGGCGCCTGAACGGCATAACGTTAGACTTCGCAAAAATCTTCGCTCGGCGATTGACGGTGACGCAGTCTGCAAAGATCGCTTATGGTTGGCCATGCCGGTTCCTCTCGTAGCGTTACTTCTGCTAAATTCACCCGATCCACAGAGGGGCGCTTTCATTTCGGTTATCGCCCGCGCATTCAGCCGTTCTCTTTCAGCTTGACATCGCCAGCGCCGGGGGAATAGGGTCACCACATCTAAAGCCAAAGGGAGGTATCGGCCATGGCTGAATCATTGGAAAGTTTCAAAAGCTATATCGGGAAAAAAGAAACGGCCACGGACGTCGTGACGGCGTCGGCGATGTTGAAGTTCGCCGCGACGTTGGGCCAGGATAATCCGCCGATGGACAAGGGCCAGGCGATTCCACCGGGATGGTACGGCGGATTTTTCCCCGCCTCGCATCGGCCCGCGCAAATGCGCGTCGACGGACAGGCTTCGGGCGGCGGCATTGTCCCACCGATTCCTCTACCTCGCCGGCGCATCGGCGGCACGCGCGTGCAGTTTCAAGAACCGCTCCGAATCGGCGATGAGATCGTGCGGGTCACTGAGATCGCCGACTTGGTCGTCGATGACGGGCCGAGCGGAGCCATGGTAACCGTGGTCGAGCGCAACAGCATCTCGAACAGCCGCGGCCTGGCCGTCGTTGAAGAGCGCGACATGGTCATGCTCAGCGAAGCCAGGGCGGCAGTCACGCCGAAAGATTCGCCCGCTGCTCCCGGCCAGGCAAAGTGGACACAGGTGGTCGAGCCCAATCCGCCTCTGCTCTTCCGCTTCTCCGCGATCCGCTTCAACAGCCACCGCATCCACTACGACCGCGACTACGTGACCAAAGTGGAAAAGCTTCCCGGTCTGGTGGTGCAAAGCTCGCTCGTTTCGCAACTGCTGATCGAGATGTGCCGCAGAGAGCTGCCAGCGCGTCAACTAAAATCCTTCGACTTCAAAAGCGCGCGCCAAATCTACGACACGGGCAGCTTCACCCTCGCCGGCGCGCCATCCGCCGACGGGCACGAAGCAACTCTCTGGGCGCTGGACAAAGACGGCAACCTATCGATGACCGCGACGGCGAAGTTCGCTTAGAAATTCTCTCACCACGAAGGCACAGCGCGGCAAAGCTGCAAGCAAAGGAGCAATCGATATTTCACCACGGAGGCACTGAGTTCACAAAACAATTCGAATTTCGAAATCTTGCTCAGCGCCCTTATGCCTTCGCGGTGAGTTCTTTTCTGGATCGGCAGAACCAGGCCTATCGACTCTTGCTTTCATCCGATACGTCCAAACCGAGCACTCCGCGAATCACGCCTTCGCACACTCTTGCCATAAAGCCGAGATCCAACGTGTCGGTCGTATCGCTGTGAGCGTGATAATTGGGATTGCGGTAAAAGGATGTGTCGGTGACCATCAAAGCCGGGTAGCCTAGATCCCAAAACGGCGAGTGATCGCTCAGCCGAACCGCGGGAATGAGCCAACCATTGCCGGGCACGGCGAGGGTTTCGACCGAAAGATTCGGGACCTGGCGCATCTGCGCTGCAAATGTCCTAACTAGAGCGCTAGAACTCCAGTTGCCGATGACGCCGATAAAATCGCCGCGGTCGGGATAAAGCCGCGCCAGTCCGACCGGATACTTCTGGCTGCCGGGACGCGAATCCGCGTATCCGACCATTTCTAATGAGATCATGCCCGCGACTCTCTCCCCGGCCGCCTTGAGTTTTCTGGCGAAGGCCGCGCTGCCGATCATGTTAAGCTCTTCAAGGTTAAAAGCGCAGACGAGCAGCCGCGAACGCAACCGCTCCGAAGCCAAAAACCGAGCCGCTTCCAACAGCACCGCTACCCCGCTGCCGTTGTCGTCGGCTCCCGGGCACCCCTCCACCGCGTCGATGTGCGCTCCCAAGATGAGCAGCGGTCCGCTCGGCTGCGACGGATGTCGCGCGACGATATTGCGGAACTTTCTCCCGCCGTAGAAAAAGAAATCGCTCTCCACATGAAGGCCGTAACTTTCGAATTCCTCCTCGACGAAGCCTTCCACCGCGGCCAGATGAGGTTGAGCGCTAAAGGGGTTTCTTTCGCCGACAATTATTTCCAGGTTGCGGCGTAATCGCTCGACGTTGACTCTGACATCCAGGTTTAAAATCGATTCAGATTTTGTTGGTTTTTGGCTCAATGGGTTCCGCTCGTCTTCCCAACGCAGGCAAACCAATGACGAATGCGCTCCCTTGATTGAGGCCCTGGCTACCCGGTTGCGCACGAGCGCAACAACAAATCTGGCCTGGAGGTTATCGCATCATCTCTACTGCCGTCGCCGCTACCCCTTCCAACGAAGGTAAAAACGGCCGCTCGTCCCAAAACGGCAGGTACTGGTCCGCGCCGGCGATGATGCGTGGCGGCGCCGCTAAACTTCCGGCGGGTAGCTCGTCGAGCAGGCAGCGAACGTAAGGCGCGTAACCCGACCACGGCGGCTCGTCTTGAACGATCAGCACTCTACCGGTCTTGCTCGCGGATTTGAGAATCGTTTCTTTGTCCAGCGGCTTGATGAATCCCAAGCTGACGACTTCCACCGCGTGACCATCGCCATGCTTCGCCATCTCATCGGCGGCATCTTCAGCCAGCGCTGCCGTGCGCCCAGCGGCGATGATCGTTAACCGATCTCCACTACGGGTAATCTGCGCTTTGCCGCCGGGACTGTCCTCGGTGATTTCACCGGACCGCGTATGAATCGACCGATCTTCGAAAAATAACGTCGGCGTCGGATGCTGAAGCGCCTCGCGAAAATTCCAGTACGCTTCATTGGCGGAGCCGGGCATGGCGATGTTCAGATCCGGGACATTGTAAAACCAGGAAACGCCGACCTCGTTCCCTTCCGGCCCATGGCCGCGAAAACGAGCGATGGGCAGACGAATGATGACGGGACAATCCAATCGACCATTGGTCAGATAAGGGAGCTTCGCCGCGCTCTGCGCAATCGCCATGTGACAAACCGATGCGATGTCCGCGTAAGCGATCATCACGACGACCTTCCAACCTTTCATCGCCGCGCCCACTGCCATCCCCACCATGGCACTCTCGCTGATCGAACAATCTTGCACGCGGTCTTCACCGTAAGTTTCCACGAGCGGTTTGAGCGCATGGCCGGCGAGATTCTGACCGATGATGATCAGACGCGGCTCATCGCGCATGGAGTCTTGCAGCGCTTTCGCAACTGCGTCCCGGTAGCTCATCGTTGACATCAGCCCAGCTCCTTGGTTGCGCTCGCGGTTTCGGCAAGAACTTCGCGCAGCGTGTCTTCGATCCGCTGTTCTTCTTGCTGGCTTACTCGCTCCAGATCCTCGGCCGATGCCAATCCGTGACCGATCAACCACTCGGTCATTTTTTTTAACGGATCGCGCTTCTCCCATGCTGCCAGGTCTTTCTCGACACCGCCTCGCACCTCGCCGAAGTGGGAACTATATAAACCGGCGCGAAACGTCATGCAGTCCAAGAACACCGGCTGACCGTCTGACGCGGTCGCGCGCGCCCACCGGGCAGCGCTATAAACTTCCAGCGCATCGTTGCCGTCGATGCTGCGCGTTGCGAAGCCGAAGGGCTCGGCATACGGAATCAACGACTGCGTCTTGCGCACCTTTTGCCAGGACGTGGCCATCTCCCAACCGTTGTTTTCACAGACCAGAATCAGCGGAAGCCGCGACATGCCGGCGATATGCATCGTTTCATGCAAATCGCCCGAGCCCAGGGTACCGTCGCCGAAAAACGCCAGACTTATTTCGCCTTTTCGTTCCAATTGCATCGCCAGCGCCAGCCCCGCGGCCATCGCGAGGTGGCCGCCGATCATCGTCGAGCCCGGCATCACGCCGCGCTCGGGCCAGGAGGCATGATGCGGCGCGTCACGCGAATCCCCCGCGGCCAATGGGCTATGGATGAATTCGCGTAGCTGCTCGACGATCGTGATACCCATCGCGACCATCGCGCCGCGCGTACGGAACGATGGGATGACGGCGTCTCCTCTCTCCAGCGCCAGACAGCAACCGATGGCGATAGCCTCCTGCCCTTTGCTGGGAAATGTCTGCGCGGAGATTTTCCCTTGATGTTCCCAGCGCACCAGCGCCTCTTCAAACAAACGGGTGGTAAGCATGTTGACGTAGAGCTTCCACTCAATGGCGCTCCGGCTACCAGCGTCCGGGGTTGTTCTTGTCGCTGTCATTCAGCTTCTCCTTTTCACGCGGGAAAGACGATGCACGCGCTCGGCGCAACCGAAAAACTCACCGTCTTGCCTGCCGCGGGTATGCGCGCGGGGTGCGCGCGCACGCGCACGGCCGTGTCGCCGGAACGAAGGATAACATCGACTGAGTTGCCTAGAAAAGTCACCCGTTCGACGATGCCGGTGCCGTGATTGGTTTCGGATTCGGAGCGGCCGTTGCCATCCAGGATTTCCAGGTTCTCGGGCCGGAAGAAAAGCAGCGCCGCCGACCCCGCCTGCCACTCGACGCTGCGCCGGGCGACGAAGGAACCGATGGGAGACTCCAGGAGCATTTCGTCTCCGGGCCGATTGCCGCTCCGTTGCACTTGTACCGGAATAAAATTCGCCGTGCCAAGAAAATCCGCGGTTATCTTATGCGCCGGGTGAAGGTAGAGATCCGCCGGCGCGCCGACTTCGAGGAGCCCGCCTTCATGCATCAGGCCGACTCGATCCGACAGCGCGAGCGCCTCTTCCTGGTCGTGGGTGACGTACACCGTCGTAATGCCGAACGACTCTTGCAGCGATTTGAGCTCGAAACGCATCTGCTCGCGCAGTTTGGCGTCGAGGTTGCTGAGCGGCTCGTCGAGCAGAAGAATCTCCGGCTGGGCGACCAGGGCGCGCGCCAGCGCCACCCGCTGCTGCTGTCCGCCGCTCAAGTTAGGCGCGAGGCGATCGGCTAATTCGCCCAACCCCAGACGTTGCAAGATTTCATCTACCTTGATGCTGCGTTCTTTGCGGCTCGCTTCGCCGGCAAGCGGATACTCCACGTTTTCGGCCACGGTCATATGCGGCCAGATCGCGTAGGATTGAAAGACCATGCCGATGCGGCGCCGTTCCGGCGGCACGAAGGTGCCGTTGGCGGCGTTGAAGACCGCGCGCTCGTTGATCACGATCTCGCCCGCCAACGGCTGCTCCAACCCGGCGATACAGCGCAGGGTCGTGGTCTTGCCGCAGCCGCTCGGGCCAAGCAGCGTGAACAACTGCCCCTTCCTGACCTCGAACGACACACCGCGCAGAGCGCGCACTTCACCCCTGACGCCGGCAAAGGTTTTTTGCAGATCCTTGACGCGAATCACCTTGGCTCCCCTCAGGAGTTAAGACCGCGGCGCAAATACGAAACCGCTTGACCGCCAAGCAGCAGCAGCGCGGATAAGAGAATCAAAATCACGCCCAGAACCGCCGCATCCGCCGTCTTGCCATTTTGCCACATGCTCCAGATCATCGTCGAAACCACGACGGTGTCCGGATTGTAAAGCATCAAGGCCATCGAAAGTTCCTGCATCGCGTGCACCGCGACCCAGAAAAAGACGTTGATCATGGCCGGAGCCAAGAGCGGCATCGTGATCCGGCGGAGGGTTCTCGTCCACGGCGCGCCGGACATTTGCGAGGCTTCTTCCAACTCGCCGTGCACTTGCATGAGCGCAGCCGTGGTGGCGCGCGAGCTATAAGCGAGATAGCGCGTGGTCATCGCCAGGGCGATGATCCAGAGCGTGCCGTAGATCGGAATCGGAAAGCGGATGTAGACAAAGATCAACGCCAGGCCGATGACGATGCTCGGCACGCATTGCGGCAAGAACGAAACCGTGGCGAGATAATTGGCGATTCCGCCGCCTTGGCTTCGGCGGCGCACGACGAACCAGCTCACCAGCACGGCGAGCACAATGGTTGCCGCCGACGTGACCAGCGCCAACAGGGTCGTATTCCATAGCGCGCGCACGATGCTGCCGTCGCGCCAAATGTTTGTGTAACCTTCGAAGCTCGCGCGCGCGACGGATTCCGTCGAGGGCGGCGCGTAAAATGGCTGCACGCTGGTCCAGAGCAACATCAAGAAGGGCAGCAGCACGGCGATCAGAACGTAGAGCAGGCAAAGCACCACGGCGGGCGCCGTCCACTTGCCCAAATGAACCTGGCGCGGCCGGTAGCCTTTGCCCGTGATCGTCGCGAATCTTTCTTGGTGCGCCGTCAGGCGTTGATAGAACCACATGAGCAACAGAGCGGCAACGAGAATGATCGTTCCCAACGCCGAGGCGAGGCCATAGTCGGGCAACCCGACTTCCGAATGAGTCGCCCAATAGATCGCCGTGCTCAGCACGCGGATGCGCGCCGTGAACCCGAGCAGCCCGGGGATATCAAAGGATTCGATCACGACGATGATGAAATAGATCAGCGCAGCGAGCAGCGCGGGGCGCATGATCGGCAACGTCACGCGCAGCGTGGTTTGCGCGATGTTCTGTCCCGCCATCGCGCTCTGTTCCTCCAAGGATGGGTCCATGGCGCGAAACGACGCCGCGATCATAAGATAAGCCGACGGCACCAGCCGTAAGCCTTGAACGAAGCACATGCCGGAGAGGGAATAAATATCGAGGGGCCCGGTGTCGGCAGGCAATCCGAGAACGCCGCGCAAGACAATGTTGACCAGACCGATGCGCGGATCGAGCAGTTGAATCCAGGCGATCGCCGACAGTAGCGACGGAATCGTCATCGGCACGAGAATCAAATGGGCGATCCAGACCCGCCCGGGAATAGCGGTCCGCTCCAGCAACCAGGCCAGAAGAATCGCCAGAGGCAACCCCACCGCCAGCGAGCCGGCGGTAAAGAGCAACGTGTTGAAGAAAATCGGCAAGGTCGACGGACTGGTGAAAACCGCCGCATAATTGCCGAGCGTCGTGACGGTCGACTCGAATGGGAGCTTGTCTTCCGTGCTCTTGACGCTGGCATAGAGCAACATGAACAGCGGCACCAGAACGAGGTAAGAGACGACGGCGATAGTTAAGCCGAGAGTCACGGTACGAATGGAAAAACTTCGGGCTAACGACCAACGTCTGATCTGAACGTTGGTGGCAAGGGTGGTCGGCGTTACATTCATCGTCGTAGTCGGGTTCACTGACCCCCGACCGGGGTTTTCGGAATCGGCGCAAAACTCGGTTCAAAGTTCCACGTTCAAGGTTCAAAAAATAGAAGCGGACTCGGAACCTTGAACCCGTTCGCCAAGCTCAGGGCTGGCATTGAACCTTGAACTTGATAGGTCGCTACCGCAGCGCGCCCAGCATTTTTCCCAACTCGCGCTGAATTTCCAAAATCGTCGCGAAGGTCTTATCGGTTTCCAAAATGACCGCCGGTTGAGCGGCCTTGATTCTCTCGGCGACCGCGCCGATGGCGGTTCTGCCCACCTCATTGGCCTGGCCGGTGGTCGCGTACCTAATATTCTGCCCCTCGGCGGTGCCCATCCAGCCGGCAAAAAATCGTGCGGCATTGGGATGACGCGCGGTTTTGAGAACTCCAACCGCCGATGTCAGCACCGGTAGGGGCGAAACGGGAACCCAGTCCACCGCCGCTCCCTGTCTCTTCAAACGCTCTATAGTGTAGGCGTAGGTGCCGACGGCGATCGAGACCTGGCCGCCGGCAAGCGCGTTGGCGACGGTGGTGCCGCCCTGAACGATGATGGGCTGCTGGGAGAGTATTCTTTTCGTTAATTCCGCCGTCTTGGGTTTGCCCCACTCGGTGCCGAGCATCGCAAAGGGCACCAGGCGCGCTTCGATGATGATTTTTCTTCCCTTCCATTTAGCATCGGCGAGATCCTCCCAGCTCTTGGGCGCTTCCTGCGCGCTGACCATTTTGGTGTTGTAGGCAATCGGCAAGGTTAGATTGTAAGCGCCGACAAAACGCTGGCCGGCATAGACCGCGTCAAGGCCAAAATCTTTTTCCCATCCTGAATACGGGGCCAGCATGTCGCGATCGATCAAGGGCCGCAGCGCGCGCAGCGAGCCGGACTGGATGATATCGACGGCGGCCGGCTTCCCCGCCTGGCTCTCCGCGATGATTCGCTGCACCAGCGGCTCGGGAATACTCTCGAAGTGCTCGATCTTGATGCCCGGGTACTGTTTATCCAGAGCCGCCTGCATCCGTTGATAAATAAGCGCGTCCGTGGGGCCCCAGATAACCACGGTGCCTTCTTTCTTGGCGGCGGCATAAAGTTGCGTGATCGTATCGCTACCAGCGCTCTTGCTTTTGTCCTGCGCGAAGCCGGCGCTGGCCCAAACAAGTAAGCCAAGAATGATTGGGGCAATTGCTACGGTCCGGGCCGATTTCATATAACTACGAGCTTCTAACATTTTTGATCTCCTCTTTGGTCCGGTTCAAAGTTCAATATTCAAAGATTTTACCGGCTGATTGCCGCGAATCGGATGGCGCGCCAGAAAATCTTGCAGCGCGTGCAGCGCGCCGTCGCCGTCCCAGAAGGTCATATGCTTGACTTCGGGAATCAGCGCCAGCTCGCAGCCGGGTACCAGTTCCGCCAGCCGGCGAGCCGTTCCGACCGGCGTGCTGCCACCGCGATTGACGTCGTCGGCAGCGCCGCAGAGAATTAAAGCCGGCACCTTGACCCGCGCGCCGTTCCCCAAGGTGTCCCAGGTCTGCCGCGCTTCGTAGTGATGGCGGTGTTGTTCGGGACTCGTCTGCCTTTGCCAAAGCGCGTCTGAAAGCGCTCTAACAGCTTCGGGGCGTTCCCGGAAGAATATTGGGTTGAATGCCATATCGTCGTTTTCGATATGGCCGCGGATGAAACGTTCGAAGCCATGCTTGCGGATCTCGTCCTCATCCGCATTTCTGGCTTGCCGCGGCCCGCCGTCCAGCGCTTTCACGCCCGCGCCCGCCGCGGCTATCGTCGCCGTCGCCACGAGATCGGGCCGTGCGATAGCCAGCGCCTGCACGATCTGTCCGCCCAATGCGAAGCCGACCGCGTGGCAGCGAGAGATTTTCAAATGTTCTACGAGTCCTGCGCAATCCTCAGCAAACTGGCTGATCGTGTAGCCGTGGTCCGGCTTGCTGCTGTAGCCCGTGCCGCGACAATCAAAAATAATCGTCCGGTAACGCTGTGACAGAAACGGCACGACGCCCACGTTCCACGTGTCGCAAGGCCACCACGAAGGCGGCGCGAGCAGAACCGCTTCGCCGCTTCCCCGCTCCTCATAATAGATTTGAATATCGCCCAAATTCAACAACGGCATCTTCACCCTCCCCCGGGATAACACTACTTACGAGATATCACAGAATCACGCGCACCCCCAACTCCGTGGCTCATAATTAGATCGCCTTAAATACGAATAGGCGCCATCGCGTCCAATTATTTTTTCACTCCGGGTGAATAGCAATTTCGTGCCAATCTTGGCGCTCTACGGCGAGCTGTGGCATCTGTCTCCTTTTGCCGACTCCGGCAAGGGCTCGTACCAATAACAGCGAAACCGGCAAGTCGTTTTAGTTATCTTGACATGACCGGCGCGATGCCTCAAAATTTTCACATTATCGATGGGAGCGTTCCCTAGGCTCAGCAAAGGGCTCGAAAGGAGAGAAACATGTTCGCGAGACAGCGAAACTTCATTCTCGCTTCATTAGCGATGGCCTCAATGTATTTCACAGGTTGCGGCTCACCTGCCAACCCGCCGCCGCCGAAATGGACGGTGGAAAATCAGCACGCGCCGCTCAGCGCGCCGCAAAAGACGGCGCAGGCGCCCGCGCGCGACACGACCAGCGCGTCCAGCCTCGATTCTTTACAGAGTGGCCGGAGCACGGCGACGCCCGCATCGGGCCCGCTCAAGGACGCTCTTTTCGGCTATGATCGCTACGAGATCTCCGACGGCGCGCGCGCGGCGCTCAAAGCAAACGCGGAATGGTTAAAAGCGAATCCCTCGGCGCGGGTCCAAATCGAAGGGCATTGCGATGAACGCGGCGCCGAAGATTACAATATGGCGCTGGGAGCCAAACGGGCCCAAGCCGCGATGGATTTTATGGCGACATTGGGGATACCCAAGGATCGCTTGTCTACGGTGAGTTACGGCGAAGAAGTCCCCTCCTGCAAAGAGCACGTGGAATCATGCTGGGAGAAAAATCGCCGCGCCCGCTTCGTTGTTGTGGCCAGCCGGCCAGCATCGTGATCGAGTCCTAGTCAGATCGTGTTCGAGGGCCAGCGGCTATGTCTCGGTCGGTCGCTGGCCCTTCTCTCATATGGAATCCTGAGGGCGAGCCGACCGGCGTCAGGTCGTCCTTGCCGCGCCAGGCGATGACGCGAGCCCGGCTTTGGTATCGCCAAGCACCTCACCGTGACCGATGCCGAGCGTTTTGATCCAGCGCTGCTGGCCGAGCGTGAGAGCGATGAAGAAGCCCAGCTCCACCAGCTCGGGAATCGTAAAATGCTCGTGCAGCCGCTGCCATAGCCCGTCGTCGGCGATGTCGGAATTCCAGGCGATGGCGCTGGTGTAGGTGAGCGCGACCTTTTCGCGTTCCGTAAACTTGGCCGACGTCGCAAAGTTGAGCAGATCGTCGAACTGCGCTTCCGAAAGTCCCTGCCGTCCAGCCTGGACGGATCTCTGCACGCCTCAATATTCGCAGTCGATGGACTTGGAAACATAGACCCGGCAGAGCTCCTTGAGTTTGTGATCGACGACGCCGTTGCGGAATGTCAGATCCCAAGCCTGCGAGAAAGCACGGATCACATCCGGCACATGCGCTCGCACCGCCTGACTTTCCGGCCGCGGGGTGCCCTCGAGCCGGGCCCGCTCAAGATAGCCTCGAATCTCCGGGTCCGAAATGGTTTCAGGGTTAACATAAGGAATTCGCGCCATCGTCATTTCTCCTTTCGCGTCCTCTGCACCTTTGCGTGAGACCGTTGAAGTATTCGCCACAATCCCTAGCTGTTCAGGGATCCAGGTTCAACGTTGAACTCGGAACCTTAAACCTTGAACAGCTCGCCCAGCGAGCGTTGAACTTTTAAACAGCAAGTGTTTCTTATCGCGCCAGCCGCTTGCGCATGTCGGGCAAAAAACCACTCTCCTCAAGATCGCGCACCACGCTCCCGGTGATGATTTGCTCAAGGTCGGCCTCCTGCACCTTTGGATTCACCCGCGCGAGGAGCCGTTTGAAACTTCTCCAAGCTTCGAGGTTGGGGGTGACATCGAGGTTGGGCATTTGCAGACGCGACACCCTATAGGCCGCCTCCACATCCTCGTCCTTTGACAGCCGGAGATTTTTTCGTAGCGCCTCCGCAACGTCCCGCTTGTTCGCGGGATCGAGTATGAAAGCGAGCGCATCGACCAAACCTTTGGTCAAAGCGACCATCGTCTCTCTGCTCCCAGCCGCGTTGTCTCTGGGCATGCACATGCCGGTTGCATGGAAGACGAAATTTAAGCTGCCGACGTCGGCCAGCGCGCGCGCGCCAGCCCGTTTCGCCATGTCGGCATAACTATACGGCACCACCATCGCGTCGACGTTGCCGGTGATCAACGCTTGGGTCACCGTGCCAGTGTCACCGAGCACCCGCATAACGAGCTTGTGCTTTTCCGGATCGATTCCAAGCGCCTCGAGCGCCACCACGGTCGCGAGCCAAAAACCGCCGCCGATACTCTGCACGCCGAAACTCTTGCCGCGAAGATCCTCTAGCGAGGCGATGCCTTTTCTAACGATCAGTTCCCGCGGCATTCGGTTATTGCCGACGGCGAAGCAGGTGAGCTTCAGCCCGCTGACCGCCGTGCTGATCGCGCTTCCGGGCGCCGCCCACACAACCGGCACGCCGCCGGAAGCGAGCGTCGCCATCATGATCGGCCCGCTGCGGGTTTGCAGTACTCGCGGATCGACGCCGTACTTGCGGAAAATGCCTTTCTCGATCCCCACCCAGAGCGGAACCATGGTTTCATTATGGCCGCCGTAAGCGATCAGCAGCGGGCCGGCGGCCTGCGCCTCGGCGACCAGGAAAAGAATAGCGACCCAAAGCCATCCGGCGAAAGACTTATCTCTTCCGATTCCTTCAGTCATCGCGCGCCTCCCTTTTGACCCCACTGGCCCGGTACTACCATAGCGCTCTCATTTTGCCCAGCGCGAAAATGGACGCTGTTTCGTTGACTGTTGGAAAAACTTCGTGACGCTGATAATACCAGTACCCGAAGATATTTAATTTCGGAGGATTCCCCCATGCGTACAGGAGTTCGCGCGGCCATCGCACTGTCAGTGTTGGTTTTGACACCCTTGGCCGCAACGTCACAAGATACCTTACCCTATGTACCGTCGCCCATGCACGTGGTGCAGCGGATGCTGGAGGTCGCCGAGATTAAAAAGGGCGACATCCTCTACGATATGGGCAGCGGCGACGGCCGGATCGTTATCGAGGCGGCAAAGAAATACGACATCTGCGGCGTTGGCATCGACTTGAATGCCGACCTGGTGGCAAAGGCCCGCGAGAACGCGGCGAATGAAGGCGTGAGTCACTTGGCCGAGTTCCGCGCCCAAGACGGCCTCACTGTGGATATTTCCGAGGCCACCGTGGTGACGCTGTATATGTTCAAGTGGTTCAACAATGCGCTGCGGCCTAAACTGCAGAAATTGAAAGCGGGATCTCGTGTCGTCGCCCATGATTTCGACATCGACGATTGGAAGCCGACCCGCGTCGAGTACGTGACTCCTCCCAAGGAAGACCCGTCGGATTACGCTGAATCGCGCACGCTCTATATTTGGAAAGTCGGCGAAACCTCCCCCGCCTCATGAAGCTCCACAGGCCTACGCCCGTGGTATTTTCAACTTTTTCGGCGTAATCCGCCGAAGCACTCACCCTCCTTCGCTCTTCGGGCTACGGCCCGTCGCCCGAAGGCTTTGGGCCGCAGGGCGGAGGGTCCGTCCGACGCATTCATCCCCGGACTCACGCCCGGGGTCTTTTGCGTAGGCGGATAAACTCGGTGGAGATCCACGACCAGCGGCCCTCTGACTGATTTCTTTTCTTTTTGTGGCGACGGAGCCGCAACCAGAGCAGCAATCGTTATTCCACCATAGAGGTACGGAGTTCGCAGACTTCGGAGTATTTTTTAATCAAAAACGCTTGACTCAGCCGCGCCCTCAGCGCCCGCGCCCATCAATTCGATCCCGGGGAGTTCTCAGCGAATGCGCCAAGCGCCTGGCAGCGTTAAGTGGATCGCGAGCATGGTGAGCGCGCCGGCGCCGCCCATGAGTGCCACGGCCCATTGGGTGCCGCACACCGCCGCCAGTGAGCCAATGATCATGCTCCCGACGGTCATGACGACCTGGCTCATGTGAAATAAGGCGATGGTGCGGCCGCGGTATTCGGGTGGCGAGTAAGTTTGCAGAACGGTCTGCACCAGCGCGTGCGATGAGACGTTGGCGACGCCGACGATGACCATAAATGCCATCGAAAGCGGGAACCAGGGCGACGCTGAGAAGGCCACCACGCTGAGCCCGTATAGCACCACGCCGCCAAGCATAAAAATCCCCCGCGGCATCCGGTCGCCGAAAGTCGTGATGATAACCGCGCTGCCGAGGGCGCCCACGCCCATGGCCGTTAGCAGCAGACCTTGTCCCGTGGCGCCGACGCCGAGAATGTCGCGCGCAAATACGGGAAGCAGCGTGGTAAACGGGACGATAAACAGCGAGGCAAACATTGTGATGAGCAGGCCGGTGCGCACGGTGACGTTTTGCCAGCCGAACTTCCAGCCTTCGATGATGCTCCGGCCGAAGGAAGCAGCGTGGGCCGACTTTTCGCGCGAGCCACTCGGCGTTCCGAGGCGGCGAGGCAGGAGTAAGGTCCAGTAGGTTGCCAAAAGATAGAACGCCGCTTGCGTGCCGTAGGCACCGGCGGTGCTGAAGGTGGCGATCAGGACCCCCGCCAGCGCCGGTCCGGTGCTGCGCGCCACGTTGAAGATGATCGAGTTGAGACCGATGGCGTTGGTCAAGTTATGGAGCGGCACGACATCGGCGATGATCGCTGCGCGGGCGGGTTGTTGAAAAGTCTGGACCATGGCCATGCCGACGGCGGTTACGTAAACATGCCAGGGCTCGATCCGGCCGCTGGCAATGAGCAGAGCGAGGACCGCGAACATCGTGCCGTCGGCGATTTGCGCGATGAGGATCTGCATCTTGCGCGAATAACGGTCGGCGGCGCTGCCGGCCACGGGTGATAACAAAAGAATCGGGATCGCCTGCACGCCACGCACCAAACCCAACTGGACGGTGGAATCGGTCAGTTCATAGATGAGCCAGCCGCGGGTCACCTGATCCATCCAGAACGCCATCGAAGTAAAAACATGGCCGAACCAGAGCAAGCGAAAGTCGCGGTGACGAAAGGATTCGAGCGCGCGCAGCCGGAAAAGCGCGTTGAGCGGCCCCCAAGCGGGCGTTGTGTCTGCGCGCGGATCGGATTCACTTTTCGGCGCTTCGGCAGATTCTTCGCTGGTAGGCGGTGAATTCTGTGTCATCTCAGAGTGAGCCAAAGGCCAGAATGGCTATCGCCGTCTTTGCGCCGGCGGGCCGAATTATCTCTGCCTATATCACGCGCGCGGAGACGGCGTCCAGTAATAGGTGCGCCAAGCTGCGACGAATACTAGCCTCGATTATTCATGGTCCGAGGAAAAACGCCAACACAATGTAGGCCGAGGAGTGAAGCCTGGAGGGAGAAGGCACCTGGACGTTCAGTTGCGTTGACTTGCCTGCGCTGGGTCACGCTGTAACTTGTTTCCACTGCCGTTTACTCAAGACGAGCGGTTCGCAATCCACTTCAAGGCACAGGCCCATTGCCTTCTCCCGGAAGGGTTTACTCCTCGGCCTCTCTCGACTATGAATAATGCGGGCTAGTTTCTTATCGTCTTGACAGCGAGTCCAAGCGGCGATATTCGAGGCAGGTAACCACAGTCATGACAAAGGAGCGCTATCCGAAAGGAGAACACTATGACAACCGAATACAATCCGTCGAACCGACATGAGATCAAAGTCTGGGACGTTGAATTTCGCCCTAATCCCGCGCGCACCTTGATGGCGCGCATTTACCAGCCGCAAGGCGACGGGCCATTTCCCGCGCTATTGGATCTCCACGGCGGCGCGTGGAACAACCAGGACCGCACCGCCAATGGTCCGATGGATGAAAGCCTGGCGGCGAGCGGCCTCTTAGTCGTCGCCATCGACATGCGCCGCGCGCCGGAGGCGCCCTACCCCGCTTCGGTGCAGGATGCGAACTACGGCGTTCGCTGGCTCAAGGCGAAGG
>Ga0326597_10005725_pt1 | contig 17175 bp, 15 predicted proteins | sample RVTome_12_FD_203789 | JGI IMG/M metagenome (GOLD analysis project Ga0326597, IMG submission 203789) | Soil microbial communities from uranium-contaminated site in the Upper Colorado River Basin, Wyoming, United States - RVT100D185 | ecosystem: Environmental > Terrestrial > Soil > Contaminated >...
CTCCATCCTCTATCCTCCATCCTCTATCCTCCATCCTCGATCTTCGACCTTCTTCAGTCCAACATGATTGACCCGCGTAAACCGCGGTGTTAGCATCCGCGAAGTTTTAGTTAAGGAGCAAAAAGTCTGTGAAGCTTTATAACTTCGATCTCCTCGCCTATCCCCATGTTCCCAAGGAAGCGCCGCGCACGCCGGTGCCGAGCAGCTTTTTCGATCCCGTCAAAGGCGCGGCGAATTACGCCGAACACCTGGAGGAGATGGCTTATTGCGAGGAATTGGGCTTCGACGGCGTGGTATTCAACGAGCACCACTACAGCGCCTACGGCACCATGCCGTCGCCGAACTTGATCGCCGCGGCTTTGAGCCAAAGAACCAAACGCATCAAGATCGGCGTCCTCGGAAACATCCTGCCGCTGCGCAATCATCCCGTTCGCGTCGCCGAAGAGTACGCCATGATCGATTGTCTCTCTAACGGCCGGCTCATCGCCGGCTTCGTCCGCGGCATCCCGCCAGAATATATCTGGTACGGCGTGAACCCGGAAGAATCCCGCGGGCGCTTCGAGGAAGCGTACGACCTGATTATGACCGCGTGGACCGAACCGGTGTGGAGCCACGAGGGAAAATTTTTCCAGCTGAGGGACTGCGCGATCTGGCCGCGCCCCTTGCAGCAGCCGCATCCGCCGGTATGGATCGCGGCGCGTAGCGCCGAGTCCATCGAATGGTGCGTCAAGCGGCGTCTCCCCTGCGCGCAGGTTTACCAAACCACCGGGCAGATCGAAGACACCTTCGGTTATTATCGGACCAAAGCGAAAGAAGATGACTTGGAGGCCAAGCCGGATAAATTCATTCTCTGCCGCCACATCTACATCGACGACACCGATAAAAAAGCGCGCGAGTTCGCCGAGCCGGCCATGCGCTATTTTTTCACCGTCTTCAATCGAGGCTTCAACGAAGCGCTGAATAAGAGCGCGGTAGACCAGCGGCTAACCGCGGCCCTGACCACGGAACGATCCTTCAGTTACTTCCGCGAAGGCAACCGGGAGCGGTGCGACTTTTCCAAGCTCGACTATGACGGCCTGCTCGGCACCGGATATCTGATCGCCGGCAACCCCGACAGCGTCGCAAAGCAGATCCAAGCGCAAATGAAACAGGTCGGTGCCGACCACTTCATGGGCATGTTCCACATCGGCGACTTGCACCACGACAAAGTGATCAACTCGCTCAATCACTTCAAGAACGAAATCATGCCGCGGCTGCAGTGATGCGGAGCCAGCACATTCTGGTCTGACAAGTTCCAAGGCGCTCTAGCAGAGTTGTTGTCGCCGCGGTTAACCAACGTTCCCAACCATTGTCTGTTTCCTGCTCGCAGCCGGAGTGCTATCCTTGGCAGAGACGTTATGGATGAGGGGTCGGTAGATACAAATCTATCAGTTTGCCGCGTGAGCCGACGCCAGGCCCTGCGTCTTATGGCCATTGCAGCGACAACTACGTTATTGCCGTACGGTCGCGAGCAGCCGGCGTTCGCTGCCGCCCTCCCGTCTTGCATCGTGCGGCCGGAACAAACCGAGGGGCCCTACTTTGTAGACGCCAAACTCAACCGCTCTGACATCCGCTCGGAGCCTTCGGACGGGTCGGTGAAACCAGGCGTGCCGCTACGGTTGACGTTCAAGGTATCTCACATCAATGCCAACTCCTGCACGCCTCTCACCGGCGCCATTGTCGACATATGGCAATGCGATGCCCTCGGCGTCTACTCCGGCGTACGCGATGCGAATATCGGTTTCGATACCCGACAGAAACATTTCCTGCGCGGATATCAGACGACGGATGCGAACGGCAGCGCCGAGTTTCTGACGATCTATCCCGGCTGGTACGAAGGCCGCGCCGTGCACATCCACTTCAAGATTCGCACCGACCTCTCATCGCGGCGCGCGTACGAGTTCACCTCGCAGCTCTATTTCGACGAATCGATCACCGAGCAGGTTCTCAAGCAAGCGCCGTACAATACCAGAGGGCAGCGCAGGACCACCAACGACGCCGACTTTGCCTTTCGCCGCGGCGGCAAGCAGTTGATCCCTGCGTTCACCAAGGAAGCACAGGGCTACTCTGCAACGTTCGACATCGGCCTCCGGATCGCCTGAATTGGGCTTGTTTGCGCCTGTCGACACCGGCAAATTTCTATTGCCAGCGGAGCATTGTCTCGATTATATTTACCTGCGGGTTCGTAGGAACGACCCTTCAACGCTATCCATTTGCTGTTCGTTGACACTTCTCTTGGAGACGCCGAAGTGAGCGCGCGCTGGGAACACTATCTTGATCGATGGACAAGCGGTGGCCTGATCGACCCGAGCACTGCTGAGCGCATCCGCGCTTATGAATCCGACCAGGAAAAGAGCCAGGGACTGCGCTGGCCGGTGCTCTTGGCTATTGGTCTCGGTGGATTATTGTTGGGCGCCGGCGTACTGCTTTTTGTCGCGGCACATTGGGATACGCTTGCGCCAGCCTACCGCTTTGCGCTCGTCCTGCTCCTGGTGGCGGTCTTTCACGTCGCCGGCGCGCTGGTGTCGGAGCGCTTTTCCGTTCTTTCGACTACGTTTCACGCGGTAGGCACGGTCTGTTTGGGCGCGGGCATTTTCCTCGCCGGGCAAATCTTCAATCTTCAAGAACACTGGCCGGGCGGTTTGATGCTGTGGTCGCTCGGCGCGTGGTTCGCATGGGCGCTTTTACGTGACTGGCCACAAGCGGCGCTCGTCGCGACGCTGACGCCCGCATGGCTCGGGAGTGAATGGCTGGAAGCGACGCGCGGTTTGTCCGGGGCCGAAAAAATCCTGACCGAAGGACTCCTGCTCTTATCCATCACATACCTCACCGCTTGTCTCCCCGGCAGGGAAACATCCGCACGCAAAGCGCTGACGTGGATTGGCGGCCTGACGTTAATCCCATTCACCCTCGCGGTCGTTGAATCCCATCTTTTCGGCTATGGACGTCAAAGCACCTTGCCTGAAAGTTATCGTAGCTTCGGATGGATCGTCGCGTTGCTGCTCCCGCTAGCATTGGCTTGGTGGCTCAGAAGAAGCGCAACATGGATGAATCTCATCGCCACGCTCTGGGTCGTCGCGCTTGGAACAACGAGCGGTCAGTTTGAAGCCGGCGAGAGCCTCTTACGCCACGCGTGGCGTGAATCGGGCTCCTACCTCATGTGCGCGCTCGGCTCCGTCGGCCTGATCATCTGGGGTCTGAGGGAAACGCGCAAAGAACGGATCAACCTTGGCGTTGCGGGTTTTGCGCTGACAGTTCTCTTTTTCTACTTTTCCTCGGTGATGGATAAACTCGGCCGTTCCGCGAGCCTCATAGGACTCGGCTTGCTGTTCTTGCTGGGTGGATGGCTACTGGAAAAAACTCGCCGCCGTCTTATGGCGCGCCTGGAAAGTCGGAGGTCATGAAACCGTTAATCAAAGGGTTAATCATCGCCGCGGTGCACGTCGGTTTGGTGACTTCGCTCGGCGCTAAGCTGCTCTATGATCGGGCGACGCGTCCCCGAGTCTGGGCTCTCACCGCGCCCTACGATCCCAATCTTCCCATTCGAGGCCGTTATGTCAGCCTGCAACTTGTGGTAGAGCCGCGTGGAATTGCAGAAACAAAACCAGGCACAACCTTGCGGCCTCCACAGGCAGTCATTCTGAGGATTGAAGGAGAAAGGCTGGTCGCCGAAGCGATACCGCAGCAACCCGGGTACGATCCCTCTGAATTGCATGTGCAACTCGTCGAGCGGCGCGGTGAGAAGCTCGCGCTACTCGACCAACCCGTGACCTTCTTTATCCCGGAGCATATCGCCGATCCATCGCGCCGCTCATTGGGCGAGTCATTGTGGGTTGAAGTCACGATTCCGAAAAAAGGTCCGCCTCGTCCGATTCGGTTAGGCGTAAAAAAAGAGGATGGAGCAATTATGCCGTTGGACCTAAGATAAAATTCTTCAAGTTACGCTATCATTTCTCCCCCAACTTCATCTGTTCAGATCCGCCGGCTCGTCAACGCCCTTTACGCCGCATGGTCGCTTCATCAGCCGGAGAGGAACGGCGCGATTTTTCCAAGCTCGACTGGGATGAATTACTGAGCACCGGCTATCTCATCGCCGACAACCCCGACAGCGTTGCCAAGCAGATCCAAGAGCAGATGAAGCAGGTCGGCGCCGAGCACTTCATGGGCATGTTCCACATCGGCAATCTGCACCACGACAAAGTGATCAACTCGCTCAATCCCTTTAAGAAAGAGATCATGGCGAGATTGCAGTAAGGAGATCCCTTCTCACCTTGTCCGGCACAAAAGCAATCCGAGATCCGGAATCTGGCGCTAAAGATTGATTCAAAATGCCGGTGCGTGTTTCACGGGGACTCAAATCTGATGCAGCGCGTCAACGGCGCGTCTTTCCGACCCACGACTCTCCATATAAATAGCCATACGTTGTTATGGTCAGAATAACCGATTCGTGATAGGCTACAATCGTGTCAAAGCCAGGGTTCGATTGGGAGTCAAAAAAGGATCGGGAAAATCAAAAGAAACACGGGGTTCCATTTGCGGTAGCGCAACTTGCCTTCGCCGATCCGCGTCGTGTGATTGCAGAGGACCTATCCCACGGCATGAGCGAGAAGCGATTCTATTGCTTCGGATGGGTGGAAAGTGGAGTTCTTACAGTCCGATTCACTTACCGTGATGAAGTCATTCGGATTTTCGGAGCCGGCTATTGGCGGAGAGGAAAACAAATTTATGAGCGAGAAAATCAAATACACAAATGAACCCATCGGAAAACTCAAAGTCGTTCGTGACTTTTTACCTCGCCCCGAGGAGTTGGTGTTCAGGGACGAAGGGGTGAAGGTCACTCTCGCTTTGAGTAAAAGAAGCGTCGAGTTTTTTAAAGACGAGGCGCGCAAACACAGGACCCAGTACCAGCGTATGATCCGTAGGCTTCTCGACGCCTATGCGGAACATCATTCGCGAGCACCCGCTAGACGCTCAAGAAAAGCGCGCGCCAAAACCGCCCGCGCCGGTTAACAGGGATCAGCGGCGAGGGTTCGCTAAATAACCGCGATCGAATCGCTCGATCTCTTCAAAAGAGAGATCATGCCGCGGCTGCGATAAAAGGCTGTAACACCGTCTCAGCCTTGACATCCGGCACTCCCTTACATATTCCTGCCTGAAGACCATTTCTCCGGAATGAATCTCATGGCAGGAAAGAAGAATTTCATCATCGGCATCGATACCAGAGGAGCGTTTACCGACGTCGTCGTGCCCGGCGACGTCGGCGAAGCGGGGGCGGCTATTTTTCGCGTGGTCTGGTAGATCAGAGGAAAGGAAAATAGATCATGCCACGTGTCGGAGATCTCCGTCTCAATCCGGTTAAATATGAAATGCTCCTTCATCGTCTCTGGGCGATCGGCGAGGAAGGACGGGCCTCCATCCAAAGGGTGACCGCCTCACCTATCGTCTCCCAGGGCGGCGAATGCATGGCGTCGTTCTATACTGCAGAAGGCACGATGATCCTCGCGTGCTCCGGTCACCTGAGATTTGCCGCGGCCACCTCGGATGCTATCAAGAAGCTCATTGAGTGGTATTCGAGAAGTCCGGGTTTCTTCGATGGTGACCAGTTCTTCTTCAACGATCCCTATGTCGCCGGCGCTCATACCTTCGACATGATGATCATCAAACCTGTCTTCTATCGAAACAATCCGGTGGCGTGGGTCTCATCGAGCGTTCACACTGCGGACACCGGCGGCGTTTTGCGCGGTCTCGCCAGCGAAATTTATCACGAAGGCATCCGTATTCAGGGGATGAAACTGGTTGAGAAAGGCGAGTTTCGCGAAGACGTATTTCGCTGCCTTACCCAGCAATGTCGCGATCCGGAATACGTGGGCCTCGATCTTAAATCACAGATCGCTTCCAACAACGTCTGCGCCAAGCGTTACGTCGAACTCGTCGAAAAACTCGGGCTCGATTTCGTCCGGCAGGCCGGAGCGAAAATGATCGCGGATTCCGAGCGACTGGCGCGGGCGCGCCTGCGTAAACTTCCGGACGGGAAATGGTTTTCGCGGGTTTTCGGGACCGCGTGGGACAGACGCGAGGGAAAGGTCAAAGAGTATTTAATCGCCTGCGCCATGAGCAAAGAAGGCGACGACCTGCTGCTGGACTTTACCGGAACCAGCGCCGAAATGACCGACAGCACCAATTCAACCTTGGCCGGAACCATCGCCCAGATAGCTGTCGTTATGACCGATTTTCTTTTCTGGGATGTACCCTGGAGCGATGGCCGGCTCCGGCCGGTTAAAATTCATGTGCCCAAAGGAAGCATCTTGAATTGCACTTTTCCGGCCGCGTGTGGAGGGGCTCCGGCGGTGGGTGTCCAGGCGAAAATCGCCGTGAGCGATTGTATTGCGCGGATGCTTTACAGCGCGGGCTACCGAGATATCAACGCGCCGTGGCAAGGTGTTTGGTACACGGGAGGCCCCGGGTATTTCTACGGCGGGCATCATCGCGACGGTATCCCTGTCGCCCAAGGTCTTTACGACGGACATGGGGCCGGCCTCGGCGCCACGCCGACACGCGACGGGGTGCATTGCGGCGGTAATATGAACATCCCCTCGGGTGGAATCAGCGATGTGGAGCGCATCGAGATGCAGTACCCGTTCTTGTACTTCACCCGCAATTTTCACCTGGATGGCGGGGGCTCCGGCAAGTTCAACGGCGGGACCGGAAGCTTTCGCATTTACATGATCTACGGCTCACAAGACTGCAGCGTCAGCTACAGTCCTTACAGTCGCCAGCCAGAGGGCGTCGGTCTTTTCGGTGGCAATCCTGCGGGAATCGGCGGAGTTCGCGCGGTTTATCGTACGGCCGGCCCCGCACTTTTGCAGCGCTTGAAGAATGGGCAATATCCCATGCGGCCGGATCAAATCGAGAGTGACGACTGGGGAACCCTCGCCCATCCGGCTGAAATTAAAGGCAGAGTGAACCTTCCGGAGTTTACGATTGTGGCAGACTTCGTTGCCGGCGGCGGCGGCTATGGAGATCCGATCGAGCGCGAACCCGACAGGGTCGCCAAAGACGTCAGGCGAGGCATTGTTTCCCCCCGCATCGCGGAGAAAATTCATGGCGTCGTCCTAATCCAAAGTTCCCTGGCTCCAGATAACATTGCCACGCTGAAGCGACGACAGGAGATTCGGGAAGAGCGGATACGGGAAGGCAAACCTTTTTCCGGGACAACCTCTAGTTTGTCCGATGCCGTTAGGAAATCGACGCATTGGGAACAAACTGTCAAGTTCCACGAGTATCTCGCAATCGCGAGGAACGGCAAAATCGAGGCGATCCGCTGTCTCCGTTGCGGTCACCTCTTTTGCCCAAAGCACGACAATTACAAGCTCTACGCCTTGCGCCGGGAACGGGACCTTTACGATCTGGCGCAACGTCTTGTGCCCTCAGGAGAGTCGTATCTAGGCGGGTACTTGGAATACTACTGTCCCGGGTGCGCAACGCTTCTACAGGTCGATGGCTATTGCGAGGCATTTCCAAACTCCAAAGAGCCGCTGCATGACTTCTACCAACAGCCGTAGTTAGGACTATTCGTCACCGCATAAGACACAAAAGGGGGAAAGACAGCATGGCATCGAAAGCGCAATACATCATCGGCATCGATACCGGCGGAACCTTTACCGACGTGGTCGTGCTGGGCGGCGCGGGCGAGGTGTGGACGGCAAAGGCATCGACCACGCCCGACGATTTTTCTCGTGGCGTGATGGACGCCGTCAAAGAAGCCGCCGGCGCTGTTGGCGTCGAAATGTCCGAGTTGCTCGGACGAAGCACGCTCTTCAAACACGGTAGCACCGTAGCGACCAACGCGCTGATTACACGCAACGGTTGCAAAGTCGGTCTGATCACCACCAGGGGTTTCGAAGACACCACCGAGATCATGCGCGCCATCGGCCGGGTCGACGGTCTTTCCGGCGATGAGATCAAACACGTCACGTGGATCACTAAACCCGATCCGTTCGTGCCGCGCGAGCGCGTCGTCGGTGTGCGCGAGCGCATGGACTATCAAGGCAATGAAATCGTGCCGCTCAACCGCGCCGACGTGATGGAAGCGATCCGCAGACTCATCGAAGACGATAAAGTCGAAGCGATCGCCGTGAGCCTGATACATGCCTGGGCCAATCCGAGGCACGAAGAAGAGATTCGCGATCTCACGGTGGAAGCGGACCCGCGGCGAAAAGTCTATTGGTCCTTTGGCAGCTCGCTATCGCAGGTCGCCGGCGAATACGCCCGCGCCAACACGGCGATCCTCAACAGCTATCTCGGCCCCACCGTCGAGCGTTATTTAAAGGGACTGGAAACGAAGCTCAAAAGCGGCGGTCTCAAGGGACCACTTTTGATCATGCAGGGGAACGGCGGTGTCGCCCACCGCGAGCACGTGAGCGCTATCGCCAATCTGCAATCCGGCCCGGCGGGCGGCATGATCGCATCCGCTTATGTCGCCGGCGTGCTCAAGCACAAGAACGTCATCACCACCGACATGGGCGGCACGAGTTTCGACGTGGGGCTGATCACCGACGGTTACTGGCGCTACGCCCAAGAGCCCATCGTCGAGCGCTTCCGCATGCTCCAGCCGATCATCGACATCGAGTCCATCGGCGCGGGTGGAGGCACTGTTGCGCAGGTCGAAGCGGAAACCGGCCGGCTGCTGGTGGGGTCGCGCAGCGCGGGGGCGAGCCCCGGCCCGGTTTGCTACGACGCCGGCGGCGAACAGGTCACGGTCACCGACGCCGACGTTGCCCTCGGCATCATTGATCCCGATTATTTTCTCGGCGGCAGAAAATCGCTAAATAAGGAGAAGGCTCTGCGCGTCATCGAGGAAAAGATCGCGCGGCCATTGAAGCTCAAAGTCCACGAAGCCGCGGCAGGCATCTATGACATCGTCAACGCCAAGATGTCCGACCTCATCCGCCGCCAGGTCGTGCGCACCGGCTACCTGCCGGAAGAGTTTGTCATCTACGCTTTCGGTGGCGCCGGCCCGGTTCATGCCTCGGGATTCGCAGCGGAGTTGGGGATCAAGAAAATTTATATCTTCGCCACCTCCCCGGTTTTCTCAGCCTTCGGCGCGGCCGCGGCCGACGTCATGCGCACGCGCGTGCTGAGCTGCCAGTATGTTTTGCCTACCGACCCGGCGACGATCAATCAGCGTCTCGACACCGTGGAGAAGGAGCTGAGCGCAGCGATGAGCGGCGAAGGCTTCAAGCCCAATCAAGTCGAGTTCCGCCGCTACTACACCATGCGCTATCGCCGCCAGAGCGCCGGGGTTGAATTGCCTGCAAGCTGGCAGCGCTTCAACCCTAAGCGCGTGGCTGAAATCCAGACCGCTTTCGAAAAGAAGTACGTAGAACTCTACGGCGCCGGGGCCGGTTACACCAAGGCGGGCATTGAGATCAGCGAGATTCGCGTCGACGCCGTGGGCAAGGTCGCCAAGCCCCGGCTGAGCGCCAAACGGAAAACCGGCGGCAACCCGCGCGCCGCGCTCAAAGGCAAGCGTCGGGTGTTCTTCGCGCGTCCACAGCGCAAGTTCATCGACACACCGGTCTATGATTACGAAAGGCTAGAGGTCGGCGCGGCGGTGAAAGGACCGGCGATCATCGAGTTGCCGTTCACCACGACGCTGGTGCCGCCGGATTATAAGATTACCGTCGATCCTTTCATGAATTTGGTGATGGAGGTGCCTTGATGAGTTTCGAGTCTCGGGTCTTCAGTCTTGGGTCAAAAGCCAAGATCTCCGAAACTGCGTGCGGGCGCCTCTTAATTTGTCTGATCATCGTCCTGGCCACGACTTTCGTCGGCGCGCTTCCTACCCTCGCCCAGCCCGTCCGCATCGCCGTTGGCGCGGCGAGCGTCGCGTCGCTACCGACCTGGGTGGCCCATGACGGCGGTTACTTCGCCCGCGAAGGCGTGCCCACTGAGTTGATCTACATCCGCGGCGGGCCCCAAACCATGTCCGCATTGATAGCCGGCGAGGTTCCCTACGCGCAAATTTACGGCGGCGCGCTCGTTCCCGCGCGGCTGTCCGGCGCGGATGTCGTGATCGTTTCCGGGCTGATCAACTCGCCGTTCTTTTCCATCATCACCGCCAAAGGCATCGACAAGCCGGAAGATCTACGCGGCAAAAAGATCGGCGTCACTACCTTCGGCTCGGCCACGGATTTTGCATTGCGCTTGGCGCTCAAAAAGTGGGGGATCAAGGCCGATAGCGAAGTGAGCATCTTGCAGATGCGCGGCGTACCGGAAATCTTGCCGGCAATGGCAGCCGGCGCGCTGCACGGCGGCGTGATGTCGCCGCCGACCAACATGATGGCGATCCGAGCCGGCTTTAAAGAACTCGCCTTTTTGCCCGACATCGGAATTTCTTTCCAGCACACAAGCCTGGCGACGACGCGAAAATACATCGAGCGCAACCGGCCAGCTGTGATCAAGGTCATGAAAGCGTACAACGCGGCGATCGAGCGCATCAAAAGCGACAAGAACTTTACGCTCAAGGTCTTATCCAAATATATGAACACTACCGACAATGTGGTTCTTGAATACAGCTATAAAGTCGGGCTGCCGCTGTTTCGCGTGCCCCCGCAGCCGACTCTTGAGGGCCTTCAGGCGATACTGGATTTTTTGGCGGACAAAGATCCCAAAGCCAAACTGGCGCAGCCGAAAGACTTCGTCGATACGTCATTACTGGACGAGATCGCCAAGAGCGTGCGATAAGATCGATTCCACCCAGTTGAAAAAAAAACAGGATAAGCGATGAAGAAAAATAAGACCGTTATCGACCCGATCCGCTATGAGATGTTTCTGCACCGTCTCTGGGCCATCGGCGAAGAGGGACGCATGACGCTGCAGCGCGTCACCGCGTCCCCCATCGTCTCCCAGGGCGGCGAGTGCATGAGCTCGTTCTATGACGAGAAGGGCGTGATGGTGCTCGCCTGCTCCGGCCATCTGCGCTTCGCCGCCGCGACCTCCGATGCCATCGCGAGTCTGATGCAACGATTCGGAAAATCTCCCGGCCTTTTCGACGGCGACCAGTTTTTCTTCAACGACCCCTACGTCGCCGGCTCGCACACCTACGACATGATGATCGTCAAACCGATCTTCCACAAAGGTGATTTGATCGCCTGGACCGCAACCAGCACGCATACGGCGGATACCGGCGGCTTGCTGCGCGGCGGCGCCTACGAGATTTTCCACGAGGGCATCTGCGTTCCGGGATTGAAGATCGTCGAGAAAGGCGAGTTCCGCGAAGATGTCTTTCAGACGATCACCGGCATGTGCCGCGACCCACAGTACGTCGGCCTCGACGTTAAGGCGATGATCGCCGGCAACAACATCTGCGCCAAGCGCTACCTCGGATTGGTGGCAAAGTTCGGCCTCGAATTCGTCCAACGCGCGGGTGAAAAAATGATCGAGGACTCCGAGGCCAAGACGCGCGCCAAATTGAAATCCATGCCCGACGGCACCTGGGTAACGCGCCAGTACGTCACGACACTGGACCGCAAGACCCGCAAGTCCGTCGCCCAGCAGCTCTACTGCACGATGACGAAAAAGAACGACGAGCTTCATTTCGATTTCACCGGCACGAGCCCGCAAACCGACACCGACCATAACTCCACCCTGCCCAGCACGGTGGCGCACCTCGCGCTGGCGTTGACCAACGCGCTCTTCTGGGACGTGCCCTGGAGCGATGGCAAGATGCGCCCGGTGAAGATCAACGTGCCTGAGGGAACAATCCTCAACTGCAAATATCCCGCCGCCTGCGGAGCCGGCCCACGCATCGGCAACGTTTTGGTATCGACGGTCTGCGAAGCGGTGGCGAAGATGATCTACGCTTCCGGGCGCTACGACGACGTCAACTGCTCGACAACAGGCAACCTGGAATTCGTCGGCGGCCCCGGCTACTTCTACGGCGGCCACACGCGCGAAGGCATTCCCGTGGCCCAGGGCCTTTACGATATTCACGGCGCCGGCATGGGCGCGGCGCCGCACCGCGACGGCGTCAACACCGGCGGCCACATGAACATTCCCTCCGCCGGCATCACCGACATCGAGCGCATCGAGATGCAGTACCCGTTTCTTTATTTCACCCGCTCGCACAATCCCGACGGCAGCGGCTTCGGTCAATATCGCGGCGGTCTCGGCAGCCACCGCGTCTATCTCATTTGCGGTTCGAAGGATTGCAGCGTCGACTACAAACCCTACGGCGGCGTCGCCCAGGGCGGTTTCGGACTCTGCGGCGGATATCCCACAGGAATCGGCGCCACCCGAGTGATGATCGAAGCGGGATTAGAAATGCTCGATCGAGTCCGAGCCGGGGAGCATCCCACTGCCGGCGCCATGCGCGCAGGCGAATGGGGCAAATCGTTTCTCCCGGCGGGGGTGCCGGAGCGCGTCCCTCTGCCGGAAGGGAGCTTGCTGGTCGACTACGTCGCCGGCGGCGGCGGTTTCGGCGATCCCATCGATCGCGATCCGCAACTCGTTTTAAAAGATTTCGGACGCGGCTGGGTCAGCCGGGAAATCGCGGAGCGTATCTACGGCGTCGTCGTCTCGCGCGACGGCCGTGCGGTGGATGTCGCGGCGACGGAAGCACGCCGAAGCGAAATCCGCCACGTTCGCAAGCGAGAATCGGCGCCGGTATCGGGAAAGACCAGCGGCGTTCCGTCGCCGGCCAGCGACGGCTGGAAAACCCTGCTGCGTTTCCATGCGGCGATGGAAATCAGCGCCGGCGGCAATCAGCGCGTGATTCGCTGCACGCGCTGCGGCCATTTGCTGTGCGACGCCAAAGAAAACTACAAGCATTACGCGCTGCACCGCGCCAGGCATTTGAGCGATATCATGCCGCCGCTGCCGACCGGCGAGCCTTATATCGGCGAGTACCACGAATATTTTTGTCCCGGTTGCGCGACCCAACTCCAAGTTGATATGTTTAGCCCCAGTTTAGGCGGCGATCCGATTCTTTGGGACACGCGCATCGACGCGGACAAGTTGAAGACACGCGGAGCATGAGTAAAACTCTACGGACGGGAGGAAAGGTATGTTTTTAACTCGAAGCACGACACTGCGGCGATGTTTTTTGTTATCGGTCTTCTGGATCTTATTCGTCCAATCTGCGTACGCCCAGGAACAGATCACTCTCGGCGTCACCTCCCGCAACGGCACCACCGCACTTCCCTTCGTCATCGCCGAGGAAAAGGGCTTCTTCAAGAGCGAAGGGCTCGACGTCATCATCGTCGTCATGCAGAATCAAGTGGTGGTCAACGGCGTCGTCGCGCGCAACGTCGACTACGGCGGCACGTTTTCGAACTTCGTCGGCGCCGCGCTCTCCGGGTTGCCGGTGCGCATCGTCATGTCCGCCATGGACGGCTCGGACCACTACCTCGTCACCGTGCCGAGCGTGAAACGAGTCGAAGACCTCAAGGGCAAGATCTTCGGCATCAGCAGCTTCGGCGGCACGCCCCACAGTGAAGCGGTCACGATCCTGCGCAAATACGGCATGAATCCCGAAAAGGACGTGACCTTTCTTCAGATCGGCGGCAGCGCAAGCCGCTACACCGCGCTGGAAGGCGGGTCGATCCAAGCCGCGATGCTGGTTCCGCCGTTCAACAATTTCGCGACCAAGCGCGGCTTCAATCAGCTCATGTCGTTCAATGACATCATGAATATCCCGCTCGGCGGACTCACCACCCACACCCAAAAGGTGAAAGAAAAACCGGACGAGATCGTTAAAATGATCAAAGCGGTGCTGAAGGCCAGCGATTACATCCGTAACCGCAAGGCGGACATATTGTCTTTTTTAGAAGCCAAGTGGGGCATTAAAGAGGCGGATGTTCGCGAAAGCATCTACCGCGACATGGTCGGCCTTTACAGCCGCGACGGCGTCGCGCCTGAGGAAACCATGAAGAACGTCATACAGTTGGTGCGTGACACGCGCAAATCGAAGGACGATAAAACGCTCGCCGACATCGTCGATTGGAGTTTCGCGAAGCGGGCCCAGGCGGAGTTGAAGATTCGCTGATGCCATCGTGCTCGTGTCTCGTGATCGTGCTCGGAAGCTAGTCGTCGTTTACGAACACGAGTCACGAACACGAGCACGGATCACGGCCCCAGCTTTTTAAAAAACCCTTCCTTCTCCAACTCATCCAACAGCGAGTGGTCCACGAACTCTTCCGGCATGCGGTTCTTAAAATCCGCGTTTTGCTCGGCGTAGAATTTGAGGATTTCGCGCACGCCGTCCAAATTCACCCGCGGCGGGAAGGAGAAGCGCGGCGCGAAGTAATCATAGGTCGATTTCAGGGTCTCCAAATCTTCGACGCGCATCCGTTGAGCGAAAACTTTCATGGTCGACTCGCGATCGGTCTTAATCCTTTGAATCGCCTCGGCGTAGGCGCGCACGAAACGTTTGACGCGGTCGCGATGATCCCGCAGAGAGCTACCTTTCACGTTCAAGGTCGATTGCGGGAAATTCGCGCTCATCTCGCCCATGTCCGCCAGGATGTGATAGCCCGCCTTTACCGCGATGGTCAAATGCGGCGGGGATAGGACCGTGGCATCTATCCGGCCTGCCATGAGCGCCCCCAGCCGCGTCGGCGAGTCACCGCCGATAATTGTCTGGATGTCCGTGGGTTTCATTCCCCACTCCTTCAGCGCCAGTTGCAGCGCGAGATCGTTAGAGCCGCCGAAGTTAAGGATATTGATCTTCTTGCCCCGCAAATCGATGGGCGTACGAATGCCCGGCTTGACGACAAAAGCGTAAGGAAACTTATTATACGACGCCGCAACGATCTTGATGTCCGTGCCCCGCGCGGCGGCGGCCAATGGACCGGTTGCCGAGCCGGTGGCGAACTGTGTGCTGCCACCGAACAAAGCCGCGACCGATCGCGCGCTACCGGTGATCATGATGACCTCGACGTCGAGCCCGTGCTTTTCGAATATCCTTAAATCCTTCGCCACCCACATGGCGCTTTGAAATCCCGCGTGACCGCCATAGTCCGCGACGAGCTTTTCCGCGGCGTAAAGCGGCACGCTCAGAAGAAGCAGGACGGCCATCAGTAAAAACGGCACTTTGCCTTTTGGTTTCATGTTAACTCCTTCCGAAGTGGGATCTTATGAATTTGCCAGGCTTGGGTCAATACGGCTCCGTCGCTTGACAGTGCCTTGGCGCTGAAATATCTCTCGAAAGACAGAGAGAGGAACTCAAACCATGAGCATACGAGGAAAAACCGCTATCGTCGGCATCGGCGAGACGCCGACGGATCGGCTCGGCGGCAAGCCCGGCGAGCCGCGCAAATCGACGGCGGAATATCTCGCCTGGGCGGCGCGTCTGGCGATGGAAGACGCCGGGCTGACGAAGAAGGATTTTGAGGGCCAAGGGCTGGCGGCGATCTACACGACAAATCATTCGCAACCCTTCTGGCCTGAAGAAGTCGCAGCAATTCTCGGCATCACGCCCGGCGTGTCGCTTGCCGGCGGCAATGGCGGCGCCAGCTCAGTGTCGCTGTTGGGACACGCCGCAGCGGCGATCGTAGCCGGGCTATGCGATCTTGTTTTGGTGATCGCCGCGGCGGCGCCTTTCAGCGAGCGCGGCAGCCATCGCGGCACACCCGCGGATACGCGCGACTATGAGATGCCCTTCGGCGTCATGGGACCGAATTGCAAAATTTCTTTCGTCATGAGCCGCTACATGCACGAGTCGGGCATGACCGAGGAGCACTTCGGCAAGATCGCCGTCACTGGCCGCTACCACGCGTCGCTGAATCCGAATGCCTATCTGAGAAAGCCGATCACCATCGAGGATTACAGAAAGTCGCGGCTGATCTCCGACCCGATCCGGCTGTTCGACTGCGTCATGCCGGCCAACGGCGGCAAAGCCTACATCATGACTTCGGCGGAACGCGCCAAAGGCATGCGCAAACCGCCCGTCTACCTGCTTGGTTGGGGTGAGTGCAATAACGCGAGCTACGGGCCGCGTTATCGCGCCAATCCGCTTATCACCGGCATCACGCAAGCGGGTAAACGAGCCTTCGATATGGCCGGCGTCACGCACAAGGATATCCGTTGTCTCAATCTATACGACGACTATATTCCCATCGTGATGATCCAGATCGAAGACCTCGGCTTCTGCGGCAGGAATGACAAAGCTTTCTTTGAAAAGACCGACTTTACGTTCAAAGGCGACCTGCCGATCCAGACCAGTGGCGGCATGATCAACTGCGGCCAGCCGTCCACCACCGGCGGCATGCTGCACGTGCTGGAGACCGTGCGCCAGGTGCGCGGCGAAGGCGGCGAGCGCCAGGTGCCCAATATCAAATTCGGCATCTCCACCGGCGTCGGCGCGGTCAACTACGGAAAAAACTTCGGCTGCACCGCCGCGGCCATTTTAGGCAGCGAAGCGTAGCCGAGAGAAGGAAAATCTTCACCGCTGAGGCGCAGAGAACGCAGAGATAGGAGTTTTCCTAACAAAAACTTTTTTCTCAGCGTCCTCCGCGTCTCCGCGGTGAGTAATTCTTAGGAGTTCCCCATGACAGAAGAAAAAGTCATTAAGAAGCCGCTACCGGAGATCACTCCGGTCAACCAGCCGTTCTGGGACGGCGCTAAAGCCGGCAAGCTCATGATGCAGAAATGCCACGACTGTGGCACATGGGTTTTCTGCCCGCGGCCGGTTTGCGGTGATTGCGCGAGCGACAAGCTCGACTGGGTGCAGGTCAGCGGCCGCGGCAAGATTTTTTCCTTCACGGTGATTCGCGAAGTCGTCGGACAAGCGCTGCGCGGCTTCGCGCCGGATATTCCCTACGTCACCGCATGGATCGATCTCGATGAAGGGCCGCGGTTCTGCAGCAACATTGTCGGCTGCGCCGTCGACAAAGTTCACATCGACATGCCGGTGCAAGTTGTCTTCGAGGACAGCGGGGAGGGAATTACGCTGCCGAAATTTCGCCCCGCTACGAATTGAGGGGCTTCCGGGATTACTTTGAGAGACTATTCACCACAGAGTGTGCCATGATCTTACGCTCGCCCGCTGAGGATGAAAATGGGAGAGGATTGAGGTAAGCAGGAAGCGGTGGCCCAGCGAAGAGATCGGAAAGTGACTGGCGCGAGAGAGCCCGC
>Ga0326597_10005726_pt1 | contig 17175 bp, 11 predicted proteins | sample RVTome_12_FD_203789 | JGI IMG/M metagenome (GOLD analysis project Ga0326597, IMG submission 203789) | Soil microbial communities from uranium-contaminated site in the Upper Colorado River Basin, Wyoming, United States - RVT100D185 | ecosystem: Environmental > Terrestrial > Soil > Contaminated >...
CGAGCCTCGACTATCGGACACCGAAGGAATTCAAGGAGCAACTCCAGATCGAGAGCGGCTGTTTAGGCGAGAACCCCGAGGGCGCTGTTCTCCAGGAATGATTGGTCCGTAGAAACCAGGCAGATCAGTGTGTGATGACGGAGCTACGTCGACGCATGGACGACATGATGATCGTCCGCGGGCGGGCGAACCGAACGCGCGAGACCTATTTACCTCGACGCGCTGCAGCAGGCCTTCGCGCAGCAGGGGTTGACCTTCGCGGCCGGCACCGCCGAGCTCGCGCACGCCGACGCGTTTGCGCGCTTCGTCGCCGAGCTCCGTGCGGATTCGTGGGTCGTCTATGCCAAGCGGCCGTTTGGGGGACCGGCGCCGGTACTCCGGTATCTCGGCCGCTACACGCACCGCGTCGCGATCTCGAACGCACGCCTCGTCGACCTGCAGGACGGCACGGCACGCTTCCGTTGGAAGGACTATGCCGATCACGACCGCGTCAAAGGGCTCGCGCTCTCCGCCGAGGAATTTCTCCGCCGGTTTCTCCTCCACGTCATGCCACGCGGCTTCGTGCGCATCCGCTACTTCGGCCTGCTCGCCAATCGTCGTCGTCGCGCCACCCTCGACCGCTGCCGCGCGGTGCTCGCCGCGCCCACGCCACCGGCGGCGCCGACCGAACCACCACCGATCGCGACCCCGGCGCCATGCGCCGACGTCCGCCGCTGTCCTCACTGTGGCGGTGTCATGCGCGTGACCGCCGTCCACGCGGCCGTGCGACCGCTGACGCCGGGAGACACCTCGTGAGCCTGACCGACGGGCTCGCGGTCCGCCTGCGATCAGACGCGTGTCGGGTCACGCACCGCGTGATCTGTCTGGGGCCGCGCCGCCTCGCTCCCCCGTCCTCAGCCGCACCCGGGCGCCGCCGCCGCATGCGGTCGTGATCGCCGGGGCCTTGGTCAGGGCGGCTTGGCGCCCAGGGAGTCGATACGCAGCCTAACCGCAGTGACAGCGCCTGGGCAATCTCGCGAAGGGAGGCGCCGGCGAGATGAAGCCGCCGAATGGCCGTCTGGTAATCTGCGCGCGTCAGCAGTGCCGCGCGCTCGGCTTCTGCAAAGCGAGTTCCCGCGGACGACCCTAGACCAGTTCAACCTTTCGGCCGCTGAACAGAAGGAGCTCATCGAGATCGTCGGCATCGGCTGAATGCAAGAGCCAGTTCAGACGCAGGGCAAGGCAAGCCCGCACGGGCCGGCATCGAAGCTAAACTGTGGGCGACGTGCCGCCAGCGACTTCTCCGTCCGGAGCCGGCCTGCGAGCCTCGCCAGCCAGGATCCGGTTCGACCGCAACGAGTTTGCGGGCGCCTTCGGCGATATGGGGACAGACGTGCCGCTCCTCATCGGCATGGCGCTCGCCGCCGGGCTCGACGGCACGAGCGTCCTCGTCCTGTTCGGCGTCATGCAGATTCTGACGGGCCTCACTTACAAGCTGCCGATGCCGGTCCAGCCCCTCAAGGCGATGGCGGCCATCGTGATCGCGCAACAGGCGTCGGCGGCCCTGCTCTACGGCGGCGGCCTTGCCATCGGCATCGCCATGTTGGTCCTGGCGGGCACCGGATTGCTCGACTGGCTGGCGCGAGTGGTGCCCAAGTGTGTCGTGCGCGGCATTCAATTCGGGCTCGGGCTTCAACTGGCATCCGTCGCCCTCGGGCAGTTCGTCCAGGCGGATGGGATTCCGGGGTACGCCCTCGCGGCGGCCGCGTTCGTCATCACCGTGCTGCTGATGGGCAACCGGCGGTTCCCTGCGGCGCTTCCCGTCGTCGGCCTCGGTCTCGCGTACGCGCTGGTCTTCAACTGGGACGACGGCCTCGCTCCGAGCTTCGCCTTCCGCCTGCCCGAGCTGCACGTGCCTCAGTCGGCCGATGTGCTCACAGGCTTCCTGGTGCTGGCGCTGCCGCAGATCCCGCTTTCTCTCGGCAACTCCGTTCTCGCCACGCGGCAGCTGACTGAGGATCTCTTTCCGGAACGCCGGCTGACGATTCGCCGAATCGGGCTTACCTACGCGGTCATGAACCTGGTCAACCCATGGTTCGGCGGCGTGCCGACGTGCCACGGCTCTGGCGGAATGGCCGGCCACTTCGCCTTCGGCGGGCGAACCGGCGGATCGGTGATCATCTACGGCCTGATCTTCCTGATCCTCGGCTTGTTCGTCGGAGGGGGCTTCGACCATCTGGCCAGGTCGTTCCCGCTGCCGATGCTGGGCATCCTCCTCCTCTTCGAAGCCCTGGCCCTCATCTGGCTGGTACGCGACACGGCGACTTCGCGGACAGACTTTCCGATCGTTGTCCTCGTCGGTCTGCTGGCCGTGGGATTGCCCTACGGGTACGTGATCGGCCTCGTCGTCGGGACGACCCTCGCGTACGTGAGCCGCCGGGCGCGTTTGATCAGTCCCGACGCCGCGTGACGGCAACCAGGCGGGCGGGCTGAAGCCCGCCCCTCTGTCGATGCCCCGCGTCAGGTTGCCGAAGCGGCGCCATCGTCGGCGCGTTCGATGAGCGCGGCCGCGACGTCGATCTGCGCCTGAGTGCCGATCACCGCGACGTGGTCGCCGGCATGCAGCCGCGTGGTCGGTTCCGGGTGGTTGATGACCTGGTCCCCGCGTCCGATTGCGACGACCGACACGCCGGTCTTGGCGCGCAGGCCGGTTTCCACGAGCGTCTGCCCGGCGATGCCGCTGGCCTCGTCGACGAGAAGCCAGCCGACCTCGAGGTCCCTGGCCGCGGCAATCAGATGGCCCAGGACGCGGGCCCGCGCGGGGCTCGGCTGCTCGGTGGCGTCGAGCCCCTCGCGCCGGACCAGCTCGGTGTACTTCTGCACCTCGCGCACCGGCATCTCGAGGTCGAGCAGCGTGCGTCTGACGATCTCGATGCCGCCTTCGAGCTCGGGCCGGACCACCTCCGACACCCCCGCGGCCTTCAGCCGCCGCGCGCCCTCCCACGTCGAGGCGCGGGCGACGACGCGGATCCCGGGCGCGACGTGCCGCGCGATACCCACGACCGCCAGCGCCGCGCCGTCGTCGGGCAGGGTGATGACGAGCGCGCGCGCACGCGGGAGCGCGGCGTGCGCGATGATCTCCGAGCTGGCGGCATCGCCATAGAGGGTCGGCACGCCCAGCTCACGCAGCTTGTCGAGCCGGATCGGGTTCGCCTCGATCACCAGCCGCGGGATCCCGAGCTGCTTGAGGGCTTCCGCGATGTGCCGGCCCACGCGGCCGCAGCCGACGATGACGACATGATCGCCGAGCGTCTCCTCGTCAACCGGATCCGGCAGCGTGACACCGCCGCGGTCGAGCAGCTCCCAGAGACGCGGCCGCCGGCGCAGCCACCGTTCGGTCGGGCCGACGAGGCGCATCGCGAACGGGTTGATCGTGACCGACGCGATGGCGCCGGCGAGGATCAGCGAGTACTGCTGCGGGTCGAGCAGGCTGAGCCCGAGCCCGGCCTGGCCGACGATGAACGAGAACTCGCCGATCTGGCCGCGGCCGGCGGCCAGCACCAGCGCGGTCCGCGCCTGGCACGGGAGCACGAACCCGATGCCCGCGGTGATGATCGCTTTGCCGACCACGATGAGGGCCGTGAGGATCACCACCTGCATCCAGTGCTCGAGCAGGTAGCCCGGGTTGACGAGCATGCCGACGGACACGAAAAAGATGACGGCGAAGGCCTCGCGGAAAGGCAGCAGGTCCGCGCCGATCTGGTGGCTGAACTCGGACTCGCTGACCACGACGCCCGCGACGAACGCGCCGAGCGCGAGCGACACGTTGAAGAACGCCGCAGAGGCCAGGGCCGTGCCGGCCGCCACGGTGAGGGCGACGAGGACGAACAGCTCGCGCGAGCCGGTGTTGACGACGAGGCCGAGGAGCATCGGCACGATCCGGTTGCCGACGATCACCATCAGCGCCACGAACAGCAGCGCCTTGCCGATCGCAAGCGCGGCGGTCATCGCCGACCCGGATTCGGACGGCGCCGCCACGACCGGCAGCAGGACGAGAATCGCGACCGTGAGCACGTCCTCGAAGACCAGCCAGCCGATGCCGATGCGCCCGTGCGGCGTGTTCAGCCAGCCGTAGTCCATCAGGCTGCGCATGAGCACGACGGTGCTGGCGACCGAGATCGCGATGCCGAAGACCCACGCGCCGCCGGTGGAGAAGCCGAACGCCCGCGCCAGGCCGAACCCGATCGGGCTGACGATGGCCATCTGCAGCAGAGCGCCAGGAACCGCGATGCGCCGGACCTGCCACAGGTCCTTGAACGAGAAATGCAGGCCGACGCCGAACATCAGGAGGATGACGCCGAACTCCGCCATCTGCCGGATCGCCTCCCGGTCGGCCGGATCGCTCCCGGCGAGCGGACCGAGCGCGACGCCCGCCAGCAGGTAACCGACGATGGTGGGGAGGCCGAGCCGCCGGGCGATCAGGCCGCCGGCCAGGGCGTAGCCCAGCGCGACGGTGATGGCGACGAGAAGCGGTAGATCGTCCATGGAATCGGGAAATCGGATAATCGGGAAATCGGGGAATCGGCTAGCCGGAGAGTCTTCCCATCTCAGATTGTAAGTGCCCCGCGGTCCGAGATTCCAGATTCCCCGATTCCCCGATTCCCCGATTCTGATACGTTGGTCCTGCCTGCCCCGGGGGTCATCCGTGGTCCTGCGTCTGGTGGTCGTCTGGCTTGGAGTCCTGGCCGGTGTCTCGGTGGCCGCTGCGCCGCCCGAGCCGCCGCCTCAGAGCGATCTCGATGCGTTCATGGCGGCGGTGATCGAGCGCCGCGACGAGAACTGGAAGAAGCTCCAGCAGTACATCCTCGACGAGCGCGAGGTCGTGCAGCTTCGCGGACCCGGGCGGATCCCGCTCTGGGGCGACACCCGCGACTACAGCTGGTACATCCGTGACGGGTTCTTCGTGAGAAGCCCCGTCAGGGCCAACGGCGTCAACGTGCCCGAGCCCGACCGGCTGAAGTACGAGGAGGAATACCTCGAGCGCGCGAGGACGCGCGACGAACGGGAGCGCGAGCAAGAAGCCGCGGCGGCCGCCGACGCCGTGCCGGCTCAGAACCCGCCGGTGCCGGCCGACGCCGGCGGACTGCTGGCCCAGGTGGGGCGTCCGCAGTTCGTTGACTCGGCATACTTCCTGAAGTTCAAGTTCGAGACGGGCCGATACGCGTTCGTGGGCCTCGAGGCCTTCGAGGGCAGGGAGGTCCTGCGGATCGAGTACTACCCCGAGAAACTGTTCGCGAACGACCGCGATGACCGCTCTGCCGAGCCGCGGCGGCAACGGCGACGCGACGACCCGGAAGAGACCTTCGATCGGATGATGAACAAGGTCTCGCTCGTCACCCTCTGGGTGGAGCCGGCGTCGCGCCAGATCGTCAAGTACACCTTCGACAACGTCAACCTGGACTTTCTGCCCGCCGCCTGGCTCGCGCGCGTCACCGACCTCACGGCCGTGATGACGATGAGCCAGCCGTTCCCGGACGTGTGGCTGCCGCGCGACATCGAGTTCTACTTCGGCTTCCTCCTGGCGATCGGCTCCTTCGATATCCACTATCGCCTCGACTACCACGACTATCGCGAAGCGAAGGGCAGCGGGCGCATCAAACGGACCGCGGGGTGGCCATGAGGGTCCCGCTGCGACCGGCCCTGGTGCTTGCCGTCGCGTGCCTGTGGGCGCCCGTCGGCTCGGCGGCTCAGGCGCCCGGGCCCGCCGGGCAGGCGCCCGAGACGATTGCGGAGATTCGCGTCCATGGCAACCACGCCTCGGACGACGCGGCCGTGCTCGTGCTGGCCGGCATCGCCGTCGGCGATCGCTTCGAGCCGGGGACCATCGCGGCCGTCACCGAGCGGCTGAAGGCCTCGGGACGCTTCGACGACGTGGAAGTGCTCAAGCGCTACGCGTCGATCGCCGACCTCTCCCGGATCACGGTCGTCATCGTCGTCAACGAGGGTCCCGTCCGAATCGTGATGCCCGGTGAAGAGGAGCCGGGCGTCGAGCCGAAAGTGGTCCGGCGCCGGTTTGGGAACTTCATGTGGCTGCCGATCCTGCAGGTCGAGGACGGGTACGGCGCCACATACGGCGCCCGTGTCGCCTACGTCGGCCTGGCCAGCGAGCGAAACCGGCTGTCGTTTCCGCTGACCTGGGGCGGCCGGCGGCAGGCGGGCGTGGACTTCAGCCGGACGTTCGCCGAGGGGCTCATCAGCCACGTGGCGCTCGGCGCGGCGATCGAACAGGCGGAGAACCCCGCCTTCGAGAAGGACGACACGCGCCGGAAGGCATGGGGGCGTGTCGAGCACGTCACCGGGCCCGTCCGGACGGGCGGAGGCGTGGGCTGGCAGCGGGTGGACTTCGACGGCGCCCGGGACCGCATCGCGTCGGTCGGCGCCGACGTGGCCTTCGATACGCGGCGGAATCCGGTTCTGCCCCGGAATGCGGTACTGGGGCGGGTGGCCTGGGAGCGGCTCGATATCTCGGCGCGGGGCGTCGTCCACCGGGTCCGCCTGGACGGCGAGGCCTGGGTTGGCACGATCCGCGGGAGCGTCCTGGCGCTGCGGGCGTTCCGGGAGGACGTGGATCGCCCGGTGCCGCCGTACCTGCGGTCGCTCCTCGGGGGCTGGTCGAGCCTGCGCGGCTTCCGGGCCGGCGCCTTCACGGGCGATACGGTGGTGGCCGGGAGCGCCGAGTGGCTGGTGCCGCTGACCTCGCCGCTGCGCGTGGGCCAGCTCGGCCTCAGCGCCTTCGTGGACGCCGGCGCCGCGTACGACGAGGGCGCGCGGCTGCGTGACCAGTCCTGGCGGACCGGGTTCGGCGGCAGCGTGTGGGTGACGCTCACCGCGTTCCGGATGAGCGTGGCGGTCGCCCACGGCCGGGGGTCCGGCACCCGCGGGCACGTCGGCGGCGGCTTCTCTTTCTAGTACGTTGACACAAAAACTCTGTATGATGTCTCGCTGTGAGTGTGACGAGTCGCGCCTCGCGCGCGTGGCGCCACGGCGATCCCTGGACGGTCAGTGATGCTTCCGAGCTTTACGAGATCGAACGCTGGGGCAAGGGCTACTTCTCGGTCGGCGCCAACGGCCACGTGCACGTGCACGCGACGAAGAGACCCGATCAGTCCATCGATCTCAAGGAGCTGATCGATCACCTCCAGCTGCGCGGCCTCGGGCTGCCCATCCTGATCCGCTTCAAGGACATCCTGCGGCAGCGGCTTGCCGACATCCACGGCGCGTTCCAGGCGGCCATCGCGCAGCACCAGTACGACGGCCGGTACTTCTGCGTCTATCCGATCAAGGTCAACCAGCAGCGCCAGGTAGTCGAGGAGGTGCTCGACTTCGGGCGGCCGTACTCGTTCGGCCTCGAGGCGGGGTCCAAGCCCGAGCTGCTCGCCGTAATCGCGATGGCCGGCAACGACACGCCGATCATCTGCAACGGGTTCAAGGACGCCGAGTTCATCGAGACCGCCATGCTGGCGCACAAGATGGGCCGGCAGATCATCCCGGTCGTGGAGAAGTACACCGAGCTCGGGCTGATTCTCGAGTACGCCGCGAAGATCGGCGTGCGGCCGCAGATCGGGATGCGCGTGAAGCTGGCCTCGCGCGGCGGGGGCCGGTGGCAGTCGTCGGGCGGCTACCGCTCGAAGTTCGGCCTGACCGTGGCGGAGGTCCGGCAGGGGCTCGCCGAGCTGCGCGAGGCCGGCATGCAGGACTGCTTCAAGCTGCTGCACTTCCACCTCGGCAGCCAGATCCCGAATATCCGGATCGTGAAGGCCGCGCTCAACGAGTCCGCGCGCATCTACGCCGAGCTCGTCAAGGAAGGCGCCGGCCTGGAATACCTCGACGTCGGGGGCGGGCTCGGCGTGGACTACGACGGATCGCAGACGAACTTCGAGTCGTCGGTCAACTACACGCTCGAGGAGTACGCGAACGACGTCGTCTACCACATCCAGTCGGTGTGCGACGAGGCGGGTGTCAAGCACCCGACGATCGTCTCCGAGAGCGGCCGCGCCATCGTCGCGTACCACAGCGTGCTGGTGTTCAACGTGCTGGGCGTGGCCCGGCTGAGCGAGACGCCGCTGCCGGCCAACGGCTACGGCGAGGACCTCGAGCAGCCGCTCGTCGATCTGCAGGAGACCTACCAGCACCTGACGTCGCGCAACGCGCTCGAGAGCTTTCACGACGCCCAGCAGGCGCTCGACATGGCGCTCAACCTGTTCAACGCCGGGTACCTGCCCCTGGGGCAGAGGTGCCTGGCCGAGACGCTGTACTGGGCCATCTGCGCGAAGCTCCGCAAGCTGGTCGCCGGCCTGGACGACGTGCCGGAGGACCTGCAGGGTCTCGACGACACGCTGGCCGACACCTATTTCTGCAACTTTTCGCTGTTCCAGTCGATTCCGGACTCCTGGGCGATCAAGCAGCTGTTTCCTGTGATGCCGGTGCACCGCCTGAACGAGCCGCCGACGGCGCACGCCGTCCTCGGCGACATCACGTGCGACTCGGACGGCAAGATCGACCAGTTCATCGACCGCCGGGACGTGAAGCGGACGCTGCCGCTGCACCCGTTCAATGGCGACCCCTACTACCTCGGCGTCTTCCTGGTCGGCGCGTACCAGGAGATCCTCGGCGATCTGCACAACCTGTTCGGTGACACGCACGCGGTGCACGTGAGCCTCGATCCGTCGGGCCAGGTTGTCCTGGACTCGGTCATCAAAGGCGACACCGTGCGCGAGGTGCTCAACTACGTCGAATTCGACGCCGAGATGCTCATCGGCCGGCTTCGCAAGTCCGTCGAGGCCGCCGTCCGGGACGGGCTGATGGACCTCGAGCAGTCGGGCCGCCTCCTGCGGTTCTACGAAGACGGGCTGCAGGGCTACACCTACCTGGAAGACCCCGGCCAGCGGTAGCCTCCGCGCCGCGGCCTGGCGGAAACCGAGCCATGGCCACACCGTCCGATCGCTCGCAGTCGGCCCCGCGCACGCTGGTCACGCATCCCGAGCTCCGGTCGCAGCGGTCGTTTCCGTTTTTCCAGACGGTCGGCGAGCGACCTAAGAGCCGGCTGGAGCGGCTGCTGTCGCTCTTCGCGGACGTCCGGGCCGGCGAGGGTCCGAGCGCGTTGCTGCTGACGCTCAACGTGTTCCTGCTGCTCGCGGGGTACTACCTGCTCAAGCCGGCTCGCGACGCGCTCATCGTGTCGGAGTTCGGCGTGGCGGCGAAGGCGGCGGCCAGCGCGGGTCAGGCCCTGCTGCTCGTCGGCATCGTGCCGCTGTACGGCTGGCTCGCCGGGCGCATGCGGCGCATCCGGCTGCTCGGCACGGTTGCGGTGTTCTTCGCCGCCAACCTCGGCCTCTTCTATCTCAGCGGTCAGGCCGGGTTGCGCGTCGGTCTCGCGTTCTTCGTCTGGCTCGGCATTTACAACGTCTTCGTGATCTCCCAGTTCTGGGCGTTCGCGAACGACGTGTACACCGAGGGCCAGGGGCGGAGGCTGTTTCCCCTCGTCGGCGTCGGGGCGTCGCTCGGCGCGTGGATCGGCGCGGCGATGGTCGAGCCGCTGGTCGAAAGCGTGGGGTACACGTCCTACACGCTCATGCTGGCCGGCGCCGTGGTGCTGCTCGTGGCGTTCGGCGTCACGCTCGTCGTCAACCGGCGGGAAGCCGGGCGCGTGTCCGACAAGGAGGCGACGAACCTGGCCGAGAAGCCGCTCGGCAAGGAGGGCGGCTTCCAGCTCGTGTTCCGCGACCGCTACCTCGGCTCGATCGCGCTGCTCATCATCCTGCTGAACGTGGTCAACACGCTGGGCGGCTACCTCATCGACATGCTCGTCGTCGCGGAAGCCGACGCCCGGATTGGCACCGATCCGGCCCGCGCGGCCGAGTACGGCGCGTTTCTGGGCGCGTTCTACGGCACGTTCTACGCGCGCGTGAACCTCATCGGGTTCCTGCTGCAGCTCTTCGTGGCGTCGCGCGCCATCCGCCACCTCGGTGTCCGCGGATCGCTCTTCATCCTGCCGGTCCTGGCGTTCGTCAACTACGCGGTGATTGCCGTGGCGCCGATCCTGGCCGTCGTGACGCTGGGAAAGATCCTGGAGAACAGCACCGACTACTCGATCAACAACACCGTCCGCCAGGCGCTCTTCCTGCCGACGTCGCGTGAGGCCAAGTACAAGGCGAAGGCGGCGGTCGACACGATGGGGCAACGGCTGGGGGACGTGCTGTCGGCCGGTGCGTATCTCGGCGGGCTCGCCCTCGGCGTGGGGCTGGCGGGGTTTGCGGCGTTCAACGTCGCGCTCGTCGCCGTGTGGCTTGCCGCCGCCGGCCGCATTGCCCGCCAGCACCGGCGGCTGACCGTCTGATTACCCCGCACTCCCGCGGTCGACCAGCGGCGTGCCCTGCGATCGCCGGAGCGCCTCGAGCGCCGCGTCCGGCGAGCGGCCGCTGCCCTCGGCGGCCGGAGCGTCCATGAGGCGCCACAGCTTTTCACGAATCCCCGCCGGCAGGACGCTGTCGAGGTACTCGCGCGCCAGCCCGCGCAGCCCGCGGTCGTCGGAGCTGATCCCGCCGAGCGCGACGTGGAGCGGATCCCGCGGCAGCACGGCCGCCAGCAGCGAGAAGATGTGCTCGACGTTCTTCTGCGCCCGCCGCACCGCGGCCGGCGCCCGATCGTCGTCGGCTTCGTCGCGGTCGATGAGGTGGTGGCCGCGCCAGATCTGAACGGGCACCGACAGCTCCCGTTCGACGATGGCTATGAGGCGCGCGGGATCGACGCGGAGCGCGCCGTTTTTCACGAGCAACCGGTCCATCGCGCGGCCGGCCTGGTAGCGCACCTCGAAGCGGGCGTCCTCGAGCGCGTCGACGAGCCCGTCGAGCGCCCGCTGCGAGGCAAGCGTGCCGATGATTCTAGGCAGGCGCCGGCGAATGGCAAAGTCGGTGTCGGGATCGAGCATCGCGTCGATGAGCAGGCCGACATGGCGGTCGGCGCGCGCCTCGAGCACCCGCCTGGCTTCGGCCACGATGTCGTCCCAGGCCAGCAACTGGATGACGGTGGCGATCTGTCCGACGTCGGGATTCTCGAGCCCCGCGAGAGTCCGCTCGACTCGCCGGCGATCCCCGGACTGAAGATCGGCGAGCACCATCAGTTTCGGATCCAGCGCAGGCTCCCGGGCGCGCCGGCTCGCGGTGGCCGGCGATTGGCGGGCGATCTCCGGCGAGACGACCGCGGGCAGCTCGATCACCGTCCATCCGCTTTCGGATCCGATCACGGGGGGCGCCAGCGCCACCTGACCCACGAGGCGGCGCTCGACGACGCCCACGTACATCGCGTCGAGGCGGCTGGCGAGCCAGAGGGCGCAAAGGCTCGTCGCGATGGCGACGGCCAGTAGCTCGGCCGTCAGGAACGCCGGGCCGACGAGCAGCAGCGCCTGGATGACGAGCGCGCCGACCGCTTCGCCTCCGCGGTCGCACGTGACGTCGAGAAACGTCTTCGTCCGGCGCTTCTCGGCCGGGTCCATCGGCACGAAGAGCAGCTCGTAGCCGCTGCGGAAGAGCGAGCCGCGCAGCAGGGACTCGATGCCGCGGGCCATGGTGAACGTCGCGAAGGTCGGAAAGAGCAGCGCGGCGATGCTCGCGGCGCCGAAGCCCATGGGCAGGCTCGACACGGTGCGTCCGATGCCCAACTGCTGGACGGCCGGTTTGACGGCCATCTGCGCCACGAACGTCGCGATCGCCACTGCCGTGTAGAAAATCGCGAAGAACCGTTGCAGGCCAGCCCGGTCGGCGAACACCTCCACCGCGCCGGCTTTGAGCAGGTAATCGACGACGACGGCGCCCGCGGTCGTGACGGCGATCAACATGGCGAGCGTCTTGAGATGAGGGGCGCGCCGGAGGGCGTCCCACACGAACATCCGCGCCGGCGGTCCGGCGGCCGGTGCCGGCAGCACCGCAGTCCGCCCGCTGGCGAGCCGCCACATGAGGGCGGCGCAGGTGGCATGGGCGCCGGCGAGAAAGAGCAGCGTGGCGTCGCCGGGGACCAGTGCAGCCATCCGCTCGGCGGCCAGACCGCCGCCGAGGCCGCCGAGCGTGCCCGCGGCGGCGATCCGGCCGAAATTGGCCTTCGCCGCCTTCGGGTCGAAAAGCTCGCTCACGTGCGACCAGAAGCCCGACAGCAGCAGCGCGCCGAACCCGGCGACGTGCAGGTAGATGACGACCGACACCCAGGGGTGCCGGCTCGAAAGCTGCCACTCGGCGAGATGGCCCACGGCGCTCAGCAGAAACCCCGCCGGGACGACCGTGGCCGGGCCGAACCGCGACAGCAGGTTGGCGAAGACCGGCACCGCGGCGACGACGAGGATGGCCGCGGCGAACACGACGGCCGGCAGCCGGGCGGCTCCCCAGGTGTCGAGGAACACGGCATCCCGCAGCGCCTTGCCGGCCACGTGATGCGCGAGCATGCAGCCCGCGACCATCATGGCCAGCCTGGTCACCCTGACGTCATTCACCGGCGCCTCGGCTCAGACCTTTCGCACGACGGGTGGGGTGGCCGTGGCGACCTGCGCGAACGATCGCAGCGACGACGTGGCCGGCAGATGCCGCTCCCACCAGCCGTTGGCGTCGTCTTCCGACCAGGCCGGGATGTCGCAGGCCCGCAGTCGACGCGCGACTTCGTGGGCGCTCGGTGGCCGGTCATCGGGCTTCTTGGCAAGGCACTGCATGACCAGCTCCTCGAGCTTCGGCGGAATCGGCAGCTCTGAGCGGCTCGACGGTGGGTCGGGCGGCTGCTGCACGTGCTTGAGCGCCATGGACACGGGGTTGACGTCCTGAAACACGAGCGTGCCCGTCAGCAGGAAGTAGGCGAGGCAGCCCAGCGCGTAGAGGTCCGCCCGCGCGTCCACGCGATCCTCTCCGACCGCGATCTCGGGGGCGATGTACCCGGGTGTGCCCGACGCGACGCCGTCCATCGTCAACTGCGTCACGTCGCCGCGTCCCACGTGCTTGGCCAGGCCGAAGTCGAGCACCTTGACGAAGTCGTGCTGCAGCGCGACCTTGCAGAGCATGACGTTGGACGGTTTCAGGTCGCGGTGGACGAGGCTCTGCCGGTGCGCTTCTTCGAGCGAGTGGCAGATCTGCCGCATGATCGACCCGACCCGCGCGGCGGGCTGCGGGCCGAACTGCCCGACGAGCGTCTGCAGGCTGATGCCGTCGAGCAGCTCCATCACGTAATAGAACCGTCCGTCCTGCGAAACGCCGAAGTCATAGAGATACACCGTGTGCGGCGACTGCAGGCCGGCGATGATGTTGGCCTCGCGCTTGAAGCGCTTCACGGTGAGGTCCGCCTGCCGGGCCGAGACGGCGCCGACCATCTCGGGACGGACGAGCTTGATGGCGGCCGAACGGGCCAGCATCTGGTGCGTGGCCTTCCACACTTCACCCATGCCGCCCTCGCCGATGGGCGTCGCCAGCCGGTAGCTTCCGAGCTCGACGGCGGCCTGCGCCTCGATGGCCGTGCCGTAGGTCCACCGGCCGATCAGATAAGCGAGAAAGGCGAGCAGGTAGTTGATCGTCGGCCAGGCCAGCAACTGACCGAGCGGCACGGGCGCGAAGTCGAACCGCGTGGCGTTGATGGCGAACGCCACGGGCCACGTCGTCGCGGCCGCGAGCGCGGTAACGAGCGTCCAGAGCGGCCGGTTCGGGATGAGCACGCCCACCGCGAACACCCAGGGGCCGAGCGAGGACATGCCGAGCACGGGCCGCCCCGGCTCCATCGGCAGCGTCGTCTCGACCATCGAGATGGTGAGGCCGACCACGACCTCGAAGATCATGCCGAACGCGATGAGCTGCGACGGCGTCAGCACGCTATGACGGCCGGCGAAGAACAGGCCCATTGCCATCAGGACCGCCGTGAGCGTGATGAGGCGGTTGACCGGATCGCCCAGCACCGGCGCCAGCTGGGGCTGCGTGAGTTGCTGGAAGATCTGGACGAACACGACCACGACGGCGACGATGACCGATAGCAGGCAGATCCGGCGAGCCGCCGAGTCCAGGAGCTTGGGTGGCAGCCGGAACGTGCCGGGTGACGCGCTGCCTCGCGGGCTCGATTCAGGGGTGAGGCCGGCCGGGGTCGTGGCCATCAAGCGATTGAACCTGGAACTACTTCTTCAAGAACCGCTGATACAGCAGTACGCCCACCACGACGACCACGACCCAGGCGATGCGGCCGTCCTGGACGGTCTGCATGAAGAAGTACCAGAGCTCGCGGAGGCCCTCGATGGCTTCCTGGATGAAGCTGAGCCGCTGCTGTGCCAAGAGCACGTTCAGGGTCATGCGCGTGCCACCGCGACCATCGCCGGCCGCAGGATCTCGTCTGCCATCACGTAGCCCGGCCGGATGACCCCGCAGACATGGCCATCCGGGGCGGCCTCGCTCGCCGACACAGTGGAAGCCGCCTCGTGCCGCGCCGGATCGAACGGCTGACCCAGCGGGTCGATCCGCTCGATGCCGAAGCCGGCCAGCGTCGTCAGAAACTGCTGACGCACGAGCGACACGCCCTGCACGAAGGCGTCGTCCTGCCGGTCGCCGGCGGCATCGAGCGCCCGATCGAGATTGTCGAGCACCTCGAGAAAGGACACCAGCATGGAGCGCCGCCCCCGCTCGACGTCCTTGGCAACCTCTTTCCGGAGCCGCGCGCGCGCCTGCTCGAACTCGTCAACGGCGCCGCGGTAGCGGGTCAGAAGCTCCTGGAGCTCCCGATCCCTGGTCGCAATCGCGGTCTCGAGCTCTTCGATGTACGTGGGCTTGAGCTTCGGCTCCTCGGGCGGCGCCTCGCCCTCGCTTCGAACCCACCAGCGACGATCGGTGACTTTGAGATCTGACATGTAATTGATCAATGCATTCATTCGGCCTTGGCCTGGAACTCGAACGACAGCCCCTCGGGCCCGGCGCCGATGAGCACCGTGCCGCCATGCTCGAGCCGGCCGAACAGCAGCTCGTGCGTGAGCGGGTCGCGAACGTGGGTCTGCACGGCCCGGGCCAGCGGGCGCGCGCCGTAGACGGGGTCGTACCCCGCGTTGGCGAGCCAGGTGCGCGCCTCTGGCGTCAGCGTGATGGCGACCCGGCGCTCGGCGAGCTGCGCTTCGAGCTGCAGGATGAACTTCTCGACGATGGTCTCGATCGCCGCCGGGGTCAGGCTGTTGAACGTCACGATCGCGTCGAGGCGATTCCGGAACTCCGGGCTGAACACGCGCTCGATGGCCGCCTTCGACTTGCCGGCGGAGGCGCGCCGCCGCGCGTCCTCCTGCCGGGACCCGCCATCGTCGGCGAACCCGATGCCCTGGGCGCTCATCTCGCGCGACCCGGCGTTGGACGTGAGAATCAGGACGACGTTCCGGAAGTCGGCCTTGCGACCGCTGTTGTCGGTGAGCGTCGCGTGGTCCATCACCTGCAGCAGGATGTTGTAGATGTCCGGATGCGCCTTCTCGATCTCGTCGAGGAGCACGACGCTGTACGGGTGCGTGCGCACGGCGTCAACAAGCTGACCGCCCTGCTCGAAGCCCACGTAGCCGGGCGGCGCGCCGATCAGCCGCGCGACCGCGTGCTTTTCCATGTACTCGCTCATGTCGAAGCGCTGGAACTCGTTGCCGAGCAGCGCCGCGAGCTGCTTGGCGAGCTCCGTCTTGCCGACGCCGGTGGGCCCGGTGAACAGGAAGCAGCCGGCTGGCCGCTCCGGCAGGGCGAGGCCCGCCCGCGAGCGTTTGATCGACTGTGCGACGAGGTGAACCGCTTCCTTCTGCCCGAACACCACGCGCTCGAGCGAGTCCTCCAGCGTACGAAGGCGCTCACGGTCAGACGAGGAGGCCTGGCGCGACGGAATCCGGGCCATCCGGGCGACAACGACCTCGATGTCCGTCGCGTCGATGCGCTCGGCCTTGCGGAGCCGGCCGACGGCGCCAGCTTCGTCCAGGATGTCAATCGCGCTGTCGGGCAGCCGGTAGTCCCGCAAGTGCCGTGATGCGAGCTTGGCGGCCGCCTCGAGCGCCGCCTCGGTGTAGGCGACCTGGTGATGGCTTTCGTAGCGGGCCTGCAGCCCGCTGAGGATCCTGACGGTTTCTTCGACCGACGGCTCTTCGATGGCGATCTTCTGCAGTCGTCGCGCCAGCGCGCGGTCCTTCTCGATGTGTTTGAACTCCTCGAAGGTCGTCGAGCCGATGACGCGAAGGTCGCCGGCCGTGAGGATCGGCTTGATCATCGTCGCAAGATCCATCGTGCCACCCGTCGTGGCGCCCGCGCCGACGGTGGCGTGCATCTCGTCGATGAAAAGAATCGGCCGAGGCCGGCCGCTGAGACTCTTGATGACCGCCTTGAAGCGCTCCTCGAAGTCGCCCCGGAAGCGGGTGCCGGCCAGGAGCGCGCCCGTGTCGAGGGAGAAGATCTCCGCGTTCTCGAGCAGGTCTGGCACGTCGTCGTCGAGCAGGCGCGCCGCGAGGCCCTCGGCCATGGCCGTCTTGCCGACGCCAGCCTCGCCGACGAACACCGGGTTGTTCTTGCGCCGCCGGCAGAGCACCTCGATCGTGCGCTGTAGCTCGTCGGCGCGGCCGATGAGCGGGTCGAGCAGGCCCCGGCGCGCGCGTTCCGTGAGGTTCAGGCAGTAGGCCTCGAGCGGGTCGCGGCTCGCCGCGGGTCCTTCGCGCCCGGCGCCGGCCAGGGCCTCGTCGTCGGGCGGCGTCTCCGGGTCGTCGAGCGGCACCTTGGCGATGCCATGCGAGATGAACTCGAGGACGTCCAGCCGTGTGACCTTCTGGCCTTCGAGCAGGCGCGCCGCGTGCGATCTGGGCTGCTGGAGGATGGCCGCGAGGATGTCGCCGGCGGAGACCTCCTGGCGCTGGGCGCTCTGGACGTGGAGCACGGCGGTTTGCAGGACGCGGCGGAATGCGGTCGTCTGCTCCGGCTCGCGCTCCTGCCCGCGCTTGAGGGGCTCGATGGAGGTGTCGAGATAGTCGTTGAGATCGCGCCGGAGGCGGACCAGGTCGGCGCCGCAGGCCTGGAGGATGCGCTCGCCGTCGGGGTCGTGGGCCAGGGCGTACAGGAGGTGTTCGAGCGTCAGATAGGCGTGACGTCGGGACACGGCCTCGCGGTAGGCGATGGTCAGGACGATTTCAATCGC
>Ga0326597_10005727_pt1 | contig 17174 bp, 12 predicted proteins | sample RVTome_12_FD_203789 | JGI IMG/M metagenome (GOLD analysis project Ga0326597, IMG submission 203789) | Soil microbial communities from uranium-contaminated site in the Upper Colorado River Basin, Wyoming, United States - RVT100D185 | ecosystem: Environmental > Terrestrial > Soil > Contaminated >...
CTCGCTCCCAGCGCGGCCAGGGTGGGAGAGCCGGGCGCCAGCGAGACGTAGATCCGATCCGAAGCGTCGAGCTGGGCCAGGATGCCGACGTCGTTCACCATGACCGCATCGATCTCGTCGCCGGGCACCAGACCGAGGGCGGCGGAGGTCGCGTACACGACCGGAGGGGAGGCGATCGGCAAGGCCGGTCCGTTGTAGAGCAGGGTGGCGGGATCCACGGCCGCCAGGCCGGGCATCCCGAGCACGAGGGGTACGGTGGCGGCGGACAGCGAGAAATAGGCCCCCTTCCATGCGGGCCCCAGGAACTCCGGCGCTCCCCGCTGATCGGACAGCGCATCGATGTTCGACTCGGGCGCAATCGACAGACGCGCCGCCGTGGCGTCACTCGACTTCGTGAGCGCGCCGGAACCTCCCACCGTGTTGGCGGTGGTCCGGAAGCGATCGCCCGCCACGCCGTTCGTCTCCGCCGCGACCGCCGACCCCGGCGCACCGACGGAGGTCGGGGAGACCGAGAAGAAGAGGACCATGAAGTGGTTCGTGCCGAGAAGGTCCGGGGTGTCCACGCCGTAGCTGACCGCGTCGACATCCGCGCCCACCGGCAGGCCCATCCCGAGCGGGTTGGGAAGCGTGCCGGGGAGGGCGAGCGGCACGGGAGGAATGCCGATGGTGAACGCGATGTCGCACTCGAGGAGCGTGCCGGGGACCTCGATGGCGGCGGCGTCAACGCTGAAATCCTGGGCCTGAAGCGGCGCGGCCAGCGCCGCAAGGATGGGCAAACAGAGTCGGCGGCCGCTGAGAAGTCTCGGGGTCAGTCGTCTTGTCGTTGGGGCGAGCATCATGGTTCAGACTCTCCTTTCTACTCACTTGACAACGTGTCGAACCAAGCTGTCCTATGATGCGTGGTTGGGCGGGGTGGAGGGTCCACGGTTTCTGGAGAAAACCGTCAGATCACGAGCGAAGACGGGAGGAGGTCACCTCCGGGTTGTCGTCCTGGAATGAGGTCTGGCGAGGCGCGGACGAACGGCTCGAGCTCGACGCGGCCGACCTCGCTCACGCGCCCGCCGTGGATTCAGAAGCCTGCGCGGCGCCGCCGGGTTCTGGAGGGTCGCCGGAAGTCTCACGGAGCGTCTGACACGCCGCCCGGACCAGCTCCGGGAAGCGCGGATCGAACCGGCCGCCGACGACCGGTTCGGCGAAAATCATCTCGATGGGAGCGGTCTCGCCGGGCGACAGCCCACACCGAAGTTGCGATATCCCGGCTCGTCCCGGCCACGGTTCGCCGAGCGCGCGTAAAAGGCGATATTGTCACAACTCCCGCCACGGAACACTCGATTCGTGGCGCCCTCGCCGACCCGCATTCCATCACCGGTCCGGGCGGGCAGGTCATACCGGTGGTAGCCGTCACGGCACCATTCATAGACGTTGCCATGCATGTCGAACAGCCCATACCGGTTGGAGCGGAAGCTGCCGGCGGCTGCGGTTGCCCCGATGCCGTCGTCGAACGAGTCGCACGAGAGGGGATCCGTCCCGCGGAACATCCTTGCGAATGTCGCATCTCGGACGTTGGCATGATCCACGAGAGCGGCCGGGTCATTCCCGCATGACCACACGGTATCCGTACCGCCGCGACACGCGGCCTCCCACTGCGCTTCCGTCGGCAGCACGAGCCCGAAACGACCCAGCGTCTCCACGCATGTCTCCCAGTCGACGTTCTCCACCGGGTAGTCCAGGCCGGACACCTCCGGATACCTCGCCGTCCACCACGAGGGATTCACGCCCGTGAGGCGGAGCCACTGACCCTGGGTCATCTCGTAGCGCGACAGGAGATACGGCCCGAGGACCACCTCGTGGATCGGCGACTCGTCAGGGTCTGCCCGCGGGTCGTAGCGCGGCGCATCGGGGTCTTTCTTGCTCGCCCCCATTCGATAGGTCCCGCCCGGGATCAGCACGAACACCAGGCCGGTGCCGTCGCCGATCTCCAGTCCGCCGTCCGCGTCGTGCGCGGGGATCGGCAGGGCCGACGGGTCGAGGTTGCCGCCGGGATCCCAGGCCGAGCGCAGGTGATAGAACTCCCACAGACCGGTCGCGGGGTTCATCCCGATCGGTACCAGGCCCGTCTGCGGCACCAGGTCGATCGGGTGTTCCCCGTACAGCTCGCTGGCAAGCACGCCGTCCGCCGCCGCGATCGACTCACGGGCGTCCTCCCAGGTCGCCGGAGCCTTCGGGTGGTCGCGGGTCAGTTCGTCGATGCGGCGTGCCCAGGCCAGGCGCTCCTCGACCCGGGCCAGCGGTCCCGCCTCGAACGTCGCGATCCGCTTCGCGAGATCGGACAGCGTGTCGTACAGGAACTGTTCCGACGGCTCGGGCAGCTGCACGGGATCCTCCGCGGAGGACCGGGGGAGGGCGCGCCGCTCGAGGTCTCCGATCGTCCGTCGAAGAGTCGGCTTCAAGGCGAGCAGGGCCGCCGCGTCCGTGGCGAGCCAGGCTTCCATCGCCGTCACCCGTTCGGGCCAGGGCGGGTAGAGGGACCCCTCCTGTTCCAGTGCCAACTGCAGCACCACGACTCCCTTGAGCTGGTCGAACTCCGCCTTGCGCGCGTCGGCACGGTCACGCTCGGCCATGGCCGCTTTCTCGTTCGACTCGGCTCGATCGCGCTCGGACTGAATACCCGTGAACGACCACCACAGGACGGCCGCGAGGATGACCGCGGCGCCGGCCGCCGTGGCGGCGACCCCCTTGTTGCGTTCGACCCATTTCTTCAACTCGGCCAGCGGTCCGGTCTCGTACGCCGCCACCACCCTGTGCTCGAGATACGCTCGCAGATCCTGAGCCAGCTCCGCCATGGTCGCGTATCGTCGCGTCGGGTCCCGGGCCATCGCCCGCTCGCAGATCGCGCTCAGTTCTGCCGGGACATCGGGATGGAGCGAGTGCAGGGGCGGGGGCGGTCCATCGAGCACCCGGCTCAGAATCTCGTGCGGTGACTCCTTCGAACCGGGTCGCACGTACGGCACCTGACCGGTGAGCAACTGATAGAGGATCGCGCCCATCCCGTAGACATCGCTCCGTGGACCGACCTCCTCCAGCCGGCCTTGCGCCTGCTCCGGAGCCATGTAGACCGGAGTTCCGATGACGTGGCCGTCCATCGTCACCAGCGGGGAGTCGGGCGTCGTGCCCGCGCGCGCCTTTCGATCGGTCGTGATGGCATCCCTGCCGTCGAGCAACGCCCGTAGTCGCAGGTCTCGCGTGTCATCCTTGTCCAGGACTCGCGCCAATCCCCAGTCCATCACGAGCGTCTCACCGTACTGTCCGACCATGATGTTGGCCGGCTTCAGGTCCCGATGCACCACCCCCCTCGCATGGGCAAAAGCCAGTGCCTCGCAGGCTCGCAACAACACGTTCAACGCCCGGACGAGATTCCAGCCGTCCTCTCCTGCTTTCACCTTCTCGAAGATAACGCTCAGGTTCTCACCCTTCACGAGCTTCATGGTGAAGAAGACCTTGCCGGCTGGGTCGACTCCCAGCTCGTGGACCGGAACGATCCCCGGGTGGTCGAGCTGGGCGGTGACCTGGGCTTCCTCGAGGAACCGAGCGAGCGTCACGGCCATGCTGGCGGTGATCTTCTCCTCCTCGAGGATCACCTTCATGGCCAGCACACGACGCAGGTTCTCGTCGAAGACCCGATAGATCGCACCCATGCCGCCACGGGCCACCTCCTCGCGGGAACGGTATCGGTCCTCGAAGTCCTTGCGAGAGCCGATGCTTTCGAGCAGCTCGTTCCATGCGGCCACTGCGTGCTCGTCGCCTTGCGCCGGGCCGGCCTGCAGCCGGCTGTCCAGCAACTTCCGCAACTCGACACCGGCGGGCGCGGTCAGGAGGGCCCCGGCCCGGTCATACGCATCGAGGCAAGCTTCGACGCGACGGCGCAGCTCGGCGTCATCGCCGCATTCCGCCGCCAGGAACGCGTCTCGGGCCGCCGGCGGACGCTCGAGCGCGTCGAGCAGCAGCTGGTCAATCGTCGGATGCGGGCCGGAGTCCATGTACCTGGCTTCCCTCCTGTGATGCCCTCGATGGTTGCCGAAATTGATCGCCAGGCAAATCCAAGGTGGTATAGTATGGTTTATTGCCATAGGGAACAACGCGTGAAGGAACGCTCTGATGACCTGACTCGCATTCTTGGGCGCATCGAGCGGGGAGACTCGGAGGCGCTCGAGCAGCTCGTGCCGCTGGTCTTTCGCAAGCTGCATCGGCTGGCCGAGGAGAAACTGCGCCACGAGCCCGGCGGGCACACACTCCAGACCACGGCATTGGTCAACGAGGCGTACCTCAGGCTCTTTGGGGGAGCGGACCCAAGTTTCGAGAACCGGGCGCATTTCTTCGCTGCCGCCGCGGAGGCGATGCGGCGCGTCCTGGTGGAGCACGCTCGCCGAAAAGGGACGCAAAAGCGGGGCGGGGCGCTGATACGCGTCGCCCTGAGCGGAGAGATCGCGCTGACGGAGCAGCGCTGCGCGCAGCTGCTCGAGGTGGATGACGCCCTGAAACAGCTCGAGGCGAAGGATGTTCGCCGGGCGCAGGTCGTCAAGCTGCGTTTCTTCGCTGGACTGGATTTCCCCGAAGTCGCGCTGGCGCTGGGTCTCTCGAGGTCCACCGTGAAGCGTGAGTGGAACCTGGCCCGGGTGTGGCTGGGTCGTCGCCTGAACTGACCCTCGAATCCGGTCTTCGCCCACACTCCCATCCGGCCGCTGGCTCCGGGCATCCTCGCCGAGGTGTTTTGGAGCTCCTATCCTTCAAGCGCGTCGAAGGTGAGCTCCGGGGTCTGACGAACGTCGTCGCCCCTCAGGCGTCCTCCCAGGGATTGACGAGTTGGCACACGCCCTCGAAGTGCTTCACGTTTCGGGTGGCGAGCACGGCTCCGCGTGCCCGCGTGATGCCGGCGATCAAGGCGTCCCGGAAATCGGGCGTGCGACCATCAGTGGCCAGCGCCGCGGCGATCGCGCCGGCGGCCAGGGCTGCCTGCACGTCCAGGGAGAGGATGCGCCCGCCGAGGTCCTCGGCAATGGTGGTGCGAAAGGCCTTCTCCAGAGCGCTCCGGCGCCGTCCTTCCGGGATGCGTTGCAACCCGTACTCGACTTCGAACACGGTCACGGCCGTAATCCAGACCGAGCGAGCAGGCTGCCGGTCGAGCCAGGCGATCACAACCTCTGGCGGCTTCGCCTGCATGACGGCTGAGAGGACGTTGGTGTCCAGGAGGATCACGGCTTCAGGTCAGCGGGCTTGGCCGGCTGTCCCCTCAGCTCTTCGATCTCGGCGTCGAGCCCGCGTCCACGGTAGCGTTCCGCCAGCCGGGTGCCCAGACCGACCCCAGCATCGAGTGGCGTGCGCAGCGCAGCCTCACGGAGGATCTCCCGGATCTCTTCCTCCATGCTCCAGCCGTGAGCGTCCGCCATCGCGCGGATCTTGTCGCGGATGTCGTCTTCGAGGTTTCTTACGATGAGCTGTGCCATGCTATCAATGCTAGCATCCGCTTCGGCAGGATGCGAGCCCTGCTTGAGCCCCGCGGACGACCGGTTTCTCCACTGCGGCCACCAGATCCCATGACGTCGTTCATGGAATGCGACGCACACGGGCAGGCGGTCAGCGCGCAAGCGCGTCGAAGGCGAGCGGCGGGGCGGCGGCGCGATCCTTCTGGAACGAGACCTGGGCCAGCACCTCGAGCGACTCCGCGTCGAGCACCCGGGCGTGCCAGCGGGCCGGTTCCAACATCTCGAAACCGCTCGCGCCGAGCGTCACGCTTCGGCCCTCGCCGGGGTGGCCGGCACAGAAGCGGAAGTCGGCCCGGGGCGAGACTTCCAGGACGAACGGCCGCGGGTGTGTTGCGAAGTCGATCGGGAACGGGCCCTGCTGCAGTCCGAGGTCAGAGATGTCAGGGGCGGCGGGGACGGCCGAGGTCCGCGCGGCCAGCACCCGATCGGAGAGGCGCAAGAGCCCGCGCTGCAGCCGGCCGCAGTGCTTGCGGAAGTAGTAGTCCCGCGAGAACGCCTGCTTCGATGCGACCTCGGCCCGCGCCGAGCGGGCGCTGCGGTCATAGAAGTGGATGATCTCGGCGCGCGGTTCATACACCAGCCGGCGGCCCGCCGCGCGCGCGCGCCGGCAGAGGTCGGCATCCTCGAAGTAGAACGGAAAGCCGGGGTCGAACGGGCCCAGCCTTCGGGCCAGGTCGAACGGCAGGAACAGGAACGACCCGGCCAGCATCCGCACGTCCTCTTGCGCCGCCGCGCGCCAGATCCGGTGCTGCTCGCGGATGCGCCGGCGGTCATGGCGCCGCGCGGCGCCGGCCGAGAAGGCGCCGAGCGCTTCCTGGATCCGATCCGCGGCGCTCGGCAAGGGGAGCGCGGGCTGCTGGAAGAACCGCCCGGCGTCCAGGTAGCTGCGCGGCCCGCACAGGCCGATCGAGGCGTCGCCGCGGCAGAGCGAAGTCAGCGCGGCGAGGGCGCCCGGCAGCACCAGCAGGTCGGGATTGCAGAGCAGGGCGAACTCGGCGCTCTCGACGCGAGCCAGTCCCAGGTTCATGCCCGCGCCGTAGCCTCTATTCTCGCCGTGGTAGATCAACTCCACGCCGAGGTCGCGCAACGGATCGAGGACCGCGTGCTGGTCTTGCGGCGAGGCGTTGTCGACCACCACGATCCGCAGCCGCCCGGCTGCGCCCGAGGGCCCGAGGAAATCCTGCGCCAGCAACGACCGCACCGCCGAGACGCAGAGCGAACCGGAGTTGTAGTTGACGATCACGGCGGCGATCTCGGTCACCCGCGCACGATACCCGCCTGCGTGGCAAACCGGGTACGAACTGTCAACGAAGGGTGAACGCCAGCCGGCGGCGCTGGCCGAGGCGCTTGAGGCGATGCTCGACCTGCTGGGCGGCGCCGCGATCCGGGAACGGTCCGTGGAGCGCGTGCAGCTTCCAGGGGCGGCCGGCGCGGGTGCGGCGCGCGCCGCCCGGCTCCTCGCCGTTGTGCTGGCGCACGCGGCGCTCCGGGTCGGTCGTGACGCCCACGTAGGTGGCGCCGTTCGTTTCCGACCACAGGATGTAGACCTGCCAGAGCACGCACCGATTCTACGGTGGATCCGGTTGATTCAAAGCAACCCGCACGGTCGGATGGCGGGATGTCCCGCCGAAGACTGCCCGTCGGTCCCAAGACCCTTTGCGGCTCGTTGATCGTCGCGCTGATTGCGATGCTCTTCCTGGGCTACAGCGTGTTCCATGAACCGGGGCAACTGGTCTTCCGGGAACATGCGCTCTCGCCGCCGGGCTGGCCCCGTTCGCTGGACGGGCTGCGGATCGCGCTGCTGGCCGACCTGCACGTCGGCTCGCCGCGAAACGGCGTCCATCGCATGCGAAGGCTGGTGGAAGAGACCAACCGGCAGAACGCGGATCTGATCCTGCTGGCGGGCGACTTCGTGATCCACGGCGTGGTCGGCGGCGACCGCGTGGAGCCCGACCGGATCGCCGCCATCTTCGGCGGCCTCCGCGCGCCGCTCGGCGTGTATGCCGTGCTCGGCAATCACGACTGGTGGGACGACTCCCGGCGGATCCAGGCGGTCCTGGAAGAGAACGGCATTCCGGTTCTGGACGATCGGGGTCTGAAGCTGACCTGGCGCGGGGCATCCTTCTGGATGCTCGGCATCTCCGACTATCAGGAAGGGCCTCACGACTACCGGCGGGCCCTGGCGCTCGTCCGGGACGACGCCCCGGTCCTGGCCGTGACCCACAATCCGGACGTCTTCCCCGAGCTGCCGCCCCGGATCGCCCTGACGATGGCCGGCCACACCCACGGCGGACAGGTCCTCCTGCCCGGGCTGGGACGCCCGATCGTGCCCTCGCGCTACGGCCAGCGTTACGCGATCTATCACGTGATCGAGGAGGAGCGGCACCTGTTCGTGACTCCGGGCGTCGGGACGAGTATCCTGCCGATCCGCTTCCGGGTTCCGCCGGAGGTTTCGCTGCTGCGGCTCTGCTCTCCGGCGCCTCCCGGCAAGTAAGGGCCGCCAGCCCGCAACGATCCGCGCAACTCTTTACCGGGAACCGGTCTAGATGCCCAAACGCACCGACTTCCGAAAGGTCCTGATCATCGGCTCCGGCCCGATCGTGATCGGCCAGGCCTGCGAGTTCGACTACTCCGGCTCTCAGGCCTGCAAGGCGCTCCGCGAGGAGGGGTACGAAGTCGTGCTGGTGAACTCCAATCCGGCCACGATCATGACCGATCCGGAGACCGCCCATCACACCTACATCGAACCGATCACGCCCGAGGCGATCACCGCGATCATCGCCCAGGAGCGGCCGGACGTGCTGCTGCCGACCTTGGGCGGGCAGACCGGCCTGAACACCGCGATCCAGCTCCACGAGCTGGGCGTGCTCGAGAAGTACGGGGTCGAGATGATCGGCGCCACCTACGAGGTGATCAAGAAGGCCGAGGACCGCGAGCTGTTCCGGGACGCGATCAACCGGATCGGCCTGGGGCTGCCGAAGAGCGCGATCGCCTACTCCATGGACGAGGCGCTGCGGGCCCGCGAGGTGATCGGCCTGCCGTGCGTCATCAGGCCGAGTTTCACGATGGGCGGCAGCGGCGGAGGGATCGCCTACAACGTCGACGAGTTCGAGCGGATCGTGTCGAACGGCCTCGACCTGTCCATGAACTCGGAGGTGCTGATCGAGGAATCGATCGCCGGCTGGAAGGAGTTCGAGCTGGAGGTGATGCGCGATTACCGCGACAACGTGGTCATCATCTGCTCGATCGAGAACCTCGATCCGATGGGCGTGCACACCGGCGACTCGGTGACCGTGGCGCCGGCCCAGACGCTGTCTGATCGCGAGTACCAGTCGATGCGCGACGCGGCGCTCGCGATCATCCGCGAGATCGGCGTGGAGACCGGCGGTTCGAACATCCAGTTCGCGGTCCATCCCGAGGACGGCCGGATGGTGGTGATCGAGATGAACCCGCGGGTCTCGCGCTCCAGCGCGCTGGCCTCCAAGGCGACCGGCTTTCCGATCGCCAAGATCGCCGCCAAGCTGGCCGTCGGCTACTCGCTGGATGAGATCCGAAACGACATCACCCGGCAGACGCCGGCCTGCTTCGAGCCGACGATCGACTACTGCGTGGTCAAGATCCCGCGCTTCGCCTTCGAGAAGTTTCAAGACACCGATCCGACGCTGACCACCTCGATGAAGTCGGTGGGCGAGACGATGGCCATCGGCCGGACCTTCAAGGAGGCGCTGCAGAAGGCGCTGCGCGGGCTCGAGACGAAGCGCTTCGGGCTGGGCGCTGATCCGGAGGACCGGCGCCTCGGCGCGCCGGACCTGGCGCTGGTCAAGAGGCAGCTGCTGACACCCAATTGCGAGCGGCTGTTCTACGTGCGCCACGCGCTGCGGGCCGGGCTGGACGTCGATCGGATCCACGAACTGACCCGGATCGACCGCTGGTTCCTGGCCAACATCCAGGAGATCGTCGATTACGAGAACGTGCTCGGACGCTACGCCGGTCCTTCGTCCGTGCCGTACGACGTGATGCGGCAGGCCAAGCGGCTCGGCTTCTCCGACGCGCAGATCGCCACCCTGACCGGAGGTGAGGAGCAGGCGGTCCGCGAGCACCGCCTCGCGCTCGGCATCGTCGCGAGCTTCAAGAAGGTCGACACCTGCGCGGCCGAGTTCGATTCGTCGACGCCGTACTTCTACTCGACCTACGAGCAGGAGACCGAGGTCACGGACAGCGGGCAGCGCAAGATCATGATCCTGGGCGGCGGCCCGAACCGCATCGGACAGGGCATCGAGTTCGACTACTGCTGCGTGCAGGCGTCGATCGGCCTGAAGCAGATCGGGATCGAGACGATCATGGTCAACTCGAATCCGGAGACGGTCTCGACCGACTTCGACACGAGCGACCAGTTGTTCTTCGAGCCGGTGACGGCCGAGGACATCCTCAGCATCTACGCCTCGCAGGAAATCCACGGATGCATCGTGCAGTTCGGCGGGCAGACGCCGCTCAACCTCGCCCGGACGCTGGAGGCGGCCGGGGTGCCGATCATCGGCACGCAGCCCGCGGCGATCGACCTGGCCGAGGATCGCGAGCTGTTCAAGGGCCTGATCCAGCGGCTGGGCCTGCGCCAGCCGGACAACGCCACGGCCACGACGGTGCCCGAGGCGGTGAAGATCGCCGCGAGGATCGGTTATCCGGTGGTGGTGCGGCCCTCGTACGTGCTCGGCGGGCGGGCGATGGAGATCGTCTACGACGAGCCGGCGCTCGAGAAGTTCGCGGCGGTGGCCGCCGAGGTGGCCCCGGGTTGTCCGATCCTGATCGACAAGTTCCTGGAGAACGCCATCGAGGTCGACGTGGACGCGGTGGCGGATGATGAGCGCTGCGTGATCGGCGGCATCATGGAGCACATCGAGGAAGCGGGCATCCACTCCGGCGACTCCACCTGCGTGCTGCCGCCGTACACGCTTTCGGCGAAGCTGATCGGGCAGCTCCGCGAACAGACCCATCTGCTGGCGCGGGAGATCGGCGTGGTGGGGTTGATGAACATCCAGTTCGCGATCCAGAACCAGTTGATCTACGTGCTCGAGGTCAACCCGCGGGCCTCGCGCACGGTGCCGTTCGTCTCCAAGGCGATCGGGGTGCCGCTGGCGCGCATCGCCGCAAAGGTGATGGCGGGCAAGAAGCTCTCGGAACTCGGCTTCACCAGCGAGGTCTGGCCCGCGCACGTTTCGGTCAAGGCGCCGGCCTTCCCGTTCAACCGGTTCCCCGGGCAGGACATCCTGCTGGGACCGGAGATGAAGTCGACCGGCGAGGTGATGGGCATCGACCCCGATCTGGGCAGCGCGGTGGCCAAGGCCTTCCAGGGCGCGGGCCTGCTGCTGCCCGAGAGCGGCAAGATCTTCATCTCGGTGCGCGACAGCGACAAGGGGGCGGCGGTCCAGGTGGCCCACAAGCTGCACGCGATGGGCTACGGGCTCTGTTCGACCGACGGCACCTACCAGGCGCTGCTTTCCGCCGGCGTTCCCGCCGAACTGGTGCATAAGATCGGCGTGGGCCGCCCGCACGTGCTCGACATCATTCGCAACCGCGAGGTCGGCTTGATCATCAACACGCCGTCGGCCGACCCGGACGTGCGCGCCGACGAGGTGCAGATCCGAACGCTGTCGGTCTTACACGGCATCCCCTCGATCACCACGATGGCCGGCGCCAACGCCGCGCTGATGGCGCTGGTGGCCTTCCGCGAGCGGCGCATGAGCGTCAAGTCACTGCAGGAGTTCCACCGGGAACTCGCCTGATCACCCTCGCTGCGGCAACCTCCACGCCGCGAGCGGCCCGGACCCCGGCCGACCGGCATGTGTGGCGCGACATTTGCAACCGAGCTGCCGATAAACGCCGACACCCTCGGTTCCGTTCCCGGTTCATCAGCGCTACGCGGCCCGTGCAGAGTCTTGCGCGGGAGCTGACTGCCCCCGACCAAGGAACCAAGGAGCCGAACAATGATGCTCTGGGCGCTCGTCACCACACTTGCCTTCGGGGATCTCACCACGGCTTCTCCGAGCCCGCGCCTCCTGCCTTCCTGGCCAATGGTGGCGCACGACATGAGTCACTCCTCGCGTTCGAGGTGCGGAGGTCCGGACGAGCTGTTCGAGCTCTGGCGCTTCCCCCTGCGAGGTGAGCAGGTCATCAACTGCGGTGCGACCGTTGATGCGGCCGGGGATATCTACTTCGGCACCTGGGGGCGGTTCATGTCCACCGAGTTTCGTTCGATCGCGGCGTTCGACCCGGACGGCGCCTGGCTCGTCGGGGATATCATCCTGAGCGGTGAGAACGACTTCTCCGGGGAAGCGGTGAGCTTCCATCGTGGCTTCGCGACGTGGGAGCGCGTGGCCTGCCCTTCGCCGAAACGTCTCAACTCGGTGGCAATGCTCAGCGATCACGAAGGCTGGGCCGTGGGGGACCAAGGGACCATCATGCAGTGGGACGGGATCGCGTGGCGGCCATACGATCTGACCCCCACGACCGCGGACCTCGAGAGCGTCTGCATGACCGGCACAGGCGAAGCCTGGGCGGCCGGCGACGGTGGCGTGATTCTGCACCTGGAGAATGAGGTCTGGCAGCACGATTCTTCAGGAGTCAGCTTCAATCTTCGGAGCATCGCCTTCCTGCCCGGCGGCGAAAAGGGATGGGCTTGCGGCGGGTTGTGGGACCAGAATCTCCTCCAGTACGAAGGCGGCTCCTGGAGCCGGGTTCAAAGCCGCGACCTCGGCATCTGGGGCTCGTATTCCTCGCTTGCCGTACTCGAGACAGGGGACGCCTGGGCCGTCGGGGGCTATCACCGCGGCTCCAGCTACGTCACGGTCTTCCTGTATTACGACGGTCAGCAATGGGCCGTCTTCGACGAGTTCGAGGATGGCCCCGATCTGCGCTCGCTCGCCTTCAGCGGCAGTCTCGAGGGCTTCGCGGTGGGCGAGAGCTCCGGCGGCTCGGGCGCTATCTGGCGCTACCAGCACGGCATCGGATGGTCGCCGTTCTCGCCCGGCTTCGATCTCGCGCCACTGAGAGCCGTAGCGTTTCTGGACGACACGCACGGCTGGGCCGTCGGCGACAAGTGCACCATCATCCACTTCGATGGTCAGGACTGGAAGCAGGAGGATGAATCCCTCTATACCAACAACTCCACCGACGGTAGGTTCTACGCGCTCTACCCGGACGGCAGTCTCAAGTGGTGCTACGACCCGGGCTACGTGATGGAGGAGCAGGATCAGGGAAGAGCCGGCACCATCGAAGCCACATCCGCGATCGACTCGAACAGAGGCCGGGTCTATTTCGGCCGCGGTGACGGCTACATCTATGCGCTCGATTCATCCACCGGGAACAGGCTGTGGTCATTCGACGCCAATCAAGCCGAGAGCGGGCACAACCGCTATTCGCAGATCTTTGCCGGACTGACGCTCGATAGCGACGGCAACGTCTACTTCGTCACCTCGCTTCCGCACGTCTCCTTCAACAAGCTCGACCCCGACGGCAATCTCGTGGGCAGGTACGACCATGTCGATTCCCGGGATCTGATCCTCGGTGCTCCCGCCGTCCACGACGACGGCTCGGAGAGGATGGTCTACTTCGTGGCCGGACGCGTCCTCTTCGCATTCCACGACGAGCCCTCACCCAACACACTCGCCTGGACCTACAAGGCCGGATTGGCGGAGCAACTCGTGTTCCCGACCGTCAGCCGCGACGGCCGGACGATCTACGTGAACTCGCGCAGAAGCCAAGGCGGCCGAATCCACGCCGTCTGGCGAGACGGCGAGAAGAAGTGGAACACCCCGTTTGTCATCCCGGAAGCGGGCGCGGGAATCGTCGCGCTCGGGGAAGAGCGGCGGCACCCCTGCCTGTACGTCGGCTCCAGCGCCGGCAGCGGCGCGACGGCACACCTCTACATCATCACGGACGAGGGCGACGAGGGCGTCCTGCAGTCGGCCATCGAGTTCGACGAATCCGCCGGCGTCGCCTCTCCACTCATCGATCGCGACGGGGATCTCTACGTCGTGGCCGGTGGCCGCTCGAACAGCGAGTTCGAGGGCCCGGCAAGGCTCTACGCCCTTCGGGGAGACGGCACCTTCAAGCAGCAGCCGGATGGAACACCCTGGCGGTTCGAGCTTGACCATCCCATCATGAGTCTGGCGACGCTGGCCATCGGCAGGAGCGGTGAGCTCTACATCGGCGATTCCGCCTGTCCCCGGCACGATTGCAGCGATGTGGACAACCTCCCGCACCTGTATGCCATCGGCGGTTCGCTGCGGCGGTGACGCGCCGAATGCCGCTCCACGATTGCCGCCGCCCCGTCCGCCACTCGCCTGATCAACACTCGATCAGGCCCTGGTCGGGATCGTTGTAGCGGACGGAGTAGATCTCGCGGGCGCGATCGGTCCAGGGGCGCACGGTGCCCGACTGGCGGTTGCGGCGCAGCAGTTCCAGGTCGAGGTCGTGCACCACCACGGTTTCGATGTTCGGCGTGCTCTCGCTCGCGACCGCGTCGCGCGCGAAGGGGAAGTCGGACGGCGTGAAGATGCCGCACTGCGAGTAGTGGAGGTCGGCGTTGTCGATGAACGGCAGGAGGCCAGCGCAGCCGGCGATGGCCGTGTACAACTGGTTCTCGATCGCCCGGGCCTGGGCGCAGTGGCGCACGCGCAGATACGAGTAGCGCTCGTCGGTGTTGAACGGCACGAACAGGATCTTGGCGCCCCGGCTGGCGGCCACCCGGGCCAGCTCGGGAAACTCGACGTCATAGCAGATCAGGATGGCGATCTTGCCGCGGTCGGTGTCGAACACCTCGAGCCTGCGCCCCGGGTTGACGCCCCACCACTTGCTCTCGTTGGGAGTGATGTGGATCTTGTACTGCTTGCCGATCGTGCCGTCCCGGCGGAACAGGTAGGAGACGTTGTAGAGGCGGTCCTCTTCGATGATGAACTGGGAGCCGCCGATGATGTTGGCGTTGTACGAGACCGCCAGCTCGGTGAACAGATCGAGGTACTGCTCGGTGTATTCGGCCAGCACCCGGGCGGCCGCGGCCGGGGACGGCGCCTTGACCAGCGAGAGCAACTGGGTCGTGAACAGCTCGGGAAAGACCACGAAGTCGCTCTTGTAGTCGCTCGCCAGATCGACGAAGGTGCGCACCTGCTGCGCGAACTCGTCGAACGAGGCGACCAGCCGCATGCGGTACTGGACCAGGCAGAGCCGCACCCAATGGACGGCCTGGACGCGCCTCTTATCCGCCTGCACGAAATCCAGGTTGGACCATTCCAGGAAGGTCGCGTAGCCCCGCGAATCGGTGTCCGTGGGGAAGTAGTCCGGAATGAGGCGCACGAGCCGGAACCCGTTCGCGATCTGGGTGGTCAGGACCGGGTCGAAGATGTTCTTCTGCATCACCTCCTCGACGTATTCGCTGGCGCTGAGCTCGGCGGCGTGCTTGCCGTAGTTGGGCAGCCGCCCGCCGATGATGATGCGCCGGAGGTTGTGCTCCCGGGCGATGCGCTTGCGCTCTTCGTAGAGCCGCCGGGCGAGCTTCAGGCCCCGGTATTCGGGATGCACCATGATCTCGATGCCGTACAGCGTGTCGCCGTCGGGATCGTGGTTGCGGATGTACCCCGAGTCGGCAATCACCTTCCAGTCCTGCCAGTCCTCGTACTCGTCGAAGTCGACGATCAGGGAGGACGCCGAGGCCACCAGCTCCTCCTCGTACTCGATCGCGAGCTGCCCCTCGGGAAAGAGGTTCACCTGGCTCTCGATCTGGTCCCGCGACCAGGTCGCCATGCCGGGAAAGCACAGGGCCTGCATCTCGATCAGTTCCTCGTAGTCGTCCATGGTCAGCTGCCGGACGTGGATCCGCCGCTCGAACTCCCCCAGATCGAGGGGCGGTCGTTTGGGTGGGCGAGCCATCTGAAAACTCCTCAGCGGGGTGTCGGACTCGAATTCAAGCCGATCTCCATCCTACGCGAGCGGACGAGCCCTTTTTTTGGAGCACCCATTTGTTTTGGCGGCGGGAGGGCTAACATTCCAACCTCAAAACGGTGCTCTGACCTCCTCCTGGAGCGTGACCGAGTTCCCATGAAGACGAGGCTCGACCTCGACATTCGCGCACAGCCGAACGACTTCACGTGCGGCCCGACCTGCCTGTACTCGGTCTACCGCTTCTTCGGCGACGACATCTCCCTGGACCGGGTGATCGCCGAGGTCCAGAAGACCGATCGCGGCGGCACCATCGCGGTGTTCCTGGCCCAGCACGCCCTGAAGCGGGGGTACGAGGTCACGATCTACACCTACAACCTGACGACCTTCGACCCGACCTGGTTTCAGGATCCCGGCATCGACATCGCGGAGCGCCTCCGGCTTCAGGCCGAGGCCAAGCCGGACCGCATGCTGCGGTTGGCGACTGAAGGGTACATTGACTTCCTGGCGCTGGGCGGCCAGCTTCGCTTCGAGGATCTGACCGCCGGGCTGCTGCGCCACCACCTGAAGGCCGGGCACCCGATCCTGACCGGCCTGAGCTCCACCTACCTCTACCGCTGCGCCCGGGAACACGGGCCCAAGGACGATTCCGACGACGTCCGCGGCGTGCCCGCCGGCCACTTCGTGGTGCTGGCCGGTTACGACAGCACCTCGCGCACGATCCAGGTGGCCGATCCGTATCTCGACAATCCCTTGAAAGCCGGACATCACTACACGGTCCCCATCGAGCGCGTCGTCGGTTCGATCCTGCTCGGCGTGTTGACCTATGACGCCAACCTGCTCGTCGTCCGGCCGAAGAAGCCGCGCCGGGCCACCCCTACAAGCGGAAGAGCACCCCGTCCATGAACACCGTCATCGTGGTGAACAACCACACCCGGTGGAATCTCGACCTCTCCAGCGTGGAGACCATCTCGGCCCGGGACTACCTGACCAAGCCCGGTTTCGCCGATGAGCCGCGCCTGCGGGTGATCAATCTCTGCACCTCGTACCGCTATCAACGCAGCGGCTACTACGTGTCGCTCCTGGCCGAGGCGCGGGGACATCGCCCGCTGCCCGGCATCGAGACCATCCAGGACCTGAAGTCGCCCAGCGTCGTGCGCCATGCCACCGAGGAACTCGCGGTCCAGATCGAGAAGAGCCTGGAGCCGATCCAGCACGACGAATTCACGCTGAGCGTCTACTTCGGGCACAACCTCGCGGCACGGCACGAGCAGCTGGCCGCCGCCGTGTTCCGGCTGTTCCCGGCGCCGTGCCTGCAGGCGCAGTTCGCGCGCAACCAGCGCACCGGACGCTGGCACTTGAAGAACGTGCTGCCATTGTCGATCAGCGAGATTCCCGAGGATCACAAGAGCTTCGCCGTGAAATCGCTGCGGGAGTACCTGACGGGCCGCCAGGCGGCGCCCCGCAAACGCCGCCAGCGCGCGCGCTACGACCTTGCGATCCTGCGCGACCCGAGCGATCCGGAGCCGGCCTCCGACGCGCGCGCCATCCGGCGCTTCATCAAGGCCGGCGAGTCGGTCGGCTTCGCGGTCGAGGTGGTCGGCAAGGACGATCTCTCGTCCATCCCCCAGTTCGACGCGCTGTTCATCCGCGACACGACCAGCGTCAACCACTACACCTACCGCTTCGCCCGCAAGGCCAAGG
>Ga0326597_10005728_pt1 | contig 17170 bp, 22 predicted proteins | sample RVTome_12_FD_203789 | JGI IMG/M metagenome (GOLD analysis project Ga0326597, IMG submission 203789) | Soil microbial communities from uranium-contaminated site in the Upper Colorado River Basin, Wyoming, United States - RVT100D185 | ecosystem: Environmental > Terrestrial > Soil > Contaminated >...
TGGAGGAACGCTATGCCGCATCCTCGGCAGCGGGTAGTCGTGTGGAGGCCGACGTTGTTGCCATCAGGAATCAGTTGCAAACCATGAGTACCGCCATTCAGGGCGGTGTATTCAAAGTCGAGGATTTGGAACGCCGGGTAAAGGGCCTTGAGTTACACAAGGACAGGCCGACGCGGTGAGCCAGTTATGATTAAAGTGATCTGGGCGACAGTTGCAGCAGCGTTCTCCGTAGCCGGAGCAGGTTGGGGCGCGCATGCCTACCTCGAATCCAGCTACGCTCAGGCCGGGGACGTAAAACTCGCCGGGGCAAAAGCGGATTTCGTGATCGACCGGCAGATGGCCGCCCTGATCGCGGAGATCGCCTATCTGGAGCGCAAGGTGAAAAGTCGCAGTGAAGTCGAGCAGTTACGATACCTCAGACAGCAGTTGGACGAAATGCGCCGGGTCAGGAGCGGGAAGTGATCGAGCAACCCATCGTCCCCATCCAGCCTGCATTGGTGCCAGTCATCATTCGGGACCAGTCCGGCATGACGCGAGAACTGGTGCTCGTCGTCACCGAACGTGGCTCAGCGTGGCCGCTGTCGTGGATCGAGCTACCGTGTGAGGGGACGGGGTGAAGCGCGTCTTGCGCTGGTGGCCGCTGATGTGGAAATCCACTCACGAGCGGCAGGTCGCCGAGTTGAACCGGATGATCAACCTGCTGACGCAACAAATCCTGATCGAGCGTGCAAAATCAGAGCGTTACATGGGGGTGTGCTGTGGGTAGGGTCAAGGCGGGTAGTTGTGAAACCTCCTGAGTTTTGCTGCGGATGCGGAAAGTCGTATTGGCCCGCGCAGCGCTGGATGCACAATGGTTGCGTCCAAACTGCCGGAAATTCCTTGCCAAGATCGCCGGGGCGCGATTCCGGTGAGGCAGTTGATGCCAGGGTATTGGTGGCTAACGGCGCTGTGGTGGCTAACGCAAAGCCCGTCAAGGTGGTGGCTAACAGAGGAGGCGACCGGCATAAACGCACGCCGGAACGCGCCGAGTACATGCGAGAGTTGATGCGGGCACGGAGGGCGAATGCCTGACAGCAGACAAAAAGTAGGCAAACGCGGAGGGAAGCGATCGACTTCGTTCAAGCCTGGGCAGTCCGGCAATCCAGGCGGCAAGCGCAAAAAAACGGACGAGCAGCGCCGGATTGAGGACATGGCAAAACAGTACAGTCCAGAGGCGCTGCAAGCTTTGGTTGACGAGGCCAAGCGTGGCAAGGGCGCGCCTCGCGTGACGGCGGCCGTGGCGTTGTTGGATCGAGCATGGGGGCGACCTGTGGAGCGCACCGAGACAGGCGAACCGGGATCATTTGACAGGTTAAGCGATGCAGACCTCCAGCGAGCCATTGAAGAAACCGAGCGAGCCATTGCGCGCGCTCTGGCAACTCCAAGCGGCGCAGTTGTCGGCCAGGCTGCGGTATCTACAGCAAAATCTGATTGAGCGGTTCTATCCTTCTGCTGAGAACAGGGCTCTCTACCGCAAGCACCTGTTGTTCTTTCGCCTGGGCGCGACATGCTCGACCCGGTGCTTTCTGGCCGGCAACCGCACGGGAAAGACTACAGGGGGCGGTGGATACGAGCTTACCCTGCATCTGACCGGCAAGTACCCGGGATGGTGGGAGGGCCGCAGGTTCGACCATCCGATCCGTAGCTGGGTGGCTGGCGACACCAGGCAGACGACCCGAGACATCATCCAGCAGAAGCTCATGGGTGATTGGGCGCATTTCGGGACTGGGCTGATTCCGAAGGCTGAGATCGTGAAGTGGACGACGATGCAGGGCGTTCCCGAGGCCGTGGAGACGGTCTGGATCAAGCACTACGACAAGGATGGTCGGTACGATGGCGAGAGCAGGCTGGGATTTAAGTCCTACGACCAGCGCCGGGAAGCGTTTCAGGGTACTGAGCAGGATGTGATTTGGCTCGACGAGGAGTCCGATGAGGGTATTCGCGGCGAGTGCATGCTGCGGTTGATGACGACCAACGGGCTCTTGATCGAGACGCTGACGCCGCTGAAGGGGCTGACCCCGGTGGTGATGCAGTACCTACCAGATGGCTACAAGGACGACATGGCTGAAGCTGTTACCGAGGACAAGGCCCTGATTATGGCGGGCTGGGATGATGTGCCCCACCTGACTGCGGACCAGAAGGCCCGGATGCTTGCCGAGACGCCGCCCTACTTGCGGGACGCGCGCTCGAAGGGCATCCCGAGCCTGGGATCTGGTGCGATCTACCCGATACAGGAATCCGAGTTCCTGGTTGACGACATGCCGATCCCGCTGCACTGGCCGCGTTGCTACGCTCTGGATGTGGGATGGAACAGGACTGCTGCTCTGTGGGGCGCGCAGGACCGGGATACCGGCACGGTGTACCTGTATGCCGAGTACTACCGGGGTGAAGCGGAGCCACCGATTCACGCCGCTGCAATTCAGGGCAAGGGAAAATGGATTCCCGGCGTGATCGATCCTGCTGCTCGGGGACGCGGACAGAAGGACGGCGAGCAACTCCTGCAAATCTACCGCGATCTCGGGCTGGACATCAGCGAGGCCAACAACGAGGTCGAGGCCGGTATCTACGAAGTGTGGACCGGGCTTTCGACCGGCAAGCTCAAGGTGTTCAAGAGCCTTCAACACTGGCGCACCGAATATCGCATGTACCGGCGTGACGAAAAGGGCAAAATCGTGAAAGCAAACGATCATTTGATGGACGACACCCGGTACCTGATCCGCTCCGGTCTGGCGGTCGCGAAGGCGCTCAAGCCTAAAGTGCCGTCCTTTGTCACGGCCCACCGTACCGGCCGCTCCGCCCAGTCAGCATAAATGGCATACGAACAAACTCAGGCCGCCACGAGCGAGCCGGGGGAAGCCGCGGATGGCTATAAGATCGCCGCCGACAACTGGGAGCGCTATCAGTACGGTCTGACACGAGGCCACAAGCAGTACACGGAAACTGCGGAAATGCTGGAAGGTTTCTACATGGGTGGCGGTTACGACGCCAACGGCAACCTGAAAGCTGGAGGTCACTGGAATCAGGCCGATCTGGATGTGCTGGCCGAGCAGGGGAGACCTGCTTACGAGGTCAGCCAGATCAAGCCCGGGCTGGATTCAGCGTTCGGCTACCAGATCGCGAACCGCATGGACATCAGCTTCCGGCCCAGGTCGGGGGAGGCGACGAAAGACGTAGCCGAAGCCCGCAGCAAGGTCGCCATGCAGATCGCCGACAACAACCAGGCGCACTGGCGGGAGACCGAGGTATTCGCCGACGGCATGATCGAGCAGCGCGGGTATTTCGATGTCCGCATGTGCTGGGACGACAGCGAACTGGGCGAGCTTGAGGTAACGGTGCTCGACCCCAGGGACGTGATGCCAGATCCTGACGCCAAGAGCTACGATCCCAAGCACTGGTCGGATGTCATTACGTTGCGCTACATGACGCTGGACGAGGTTGAGGGGCTGTACGGACTGAAGGCTCGAAGGAAAGCGGAGGAGACCGCTCCAGCGTACCGGGCCGAGGACTTCGGCCCCGCGAATGCCGACGGGTCTCAGAGAAACAGGTTCGGCAACGTCAACAACTACGACGGCTGGTTCATGCTGGGGAAGGTCCTGCATGTCCAGGTCATCGACCGGCAGAAGTGGATACGCACCAGGATGGACGTGTCGATTTCTCCCGAGGGCGATGTCAGGCCGCTTAACGGCGACGAGACGCCTGAGGTAATGGATGGCCTGCTGAAGCAGGGCGCGCAGATCACGAAGAGGATGGTCAGGCGTGTCAGGTGGCAGGTATCGACCTGCACCACGCTGTTGCATGACGACTGGAGCCCGTACGACAGGTTTACGGTGGTCCCGTTCTTCCCGTTTTTCCGCAGGGGCAAGACTCGGGGAATGGTTGACGGTGCCGTCGGTGCTCAAAAGATTTTCGACAAGGGGTTGAGTCAAGCCATCCACATCGTCAACACGACGGCAAACTCGGGTTGGCAGGGAGAGGAAAACACGCTGACCAACATGACGACGGAGGAGCTTGAAGACAAAGGCGCGTCAACCGGGTTGATTCTGGAAAGACGCGCCGGTTCTGCGCCGTGGGAAAAGATCAGGGCTAACGAAATGCCGAGAGGCATAGATGAGTTGATCCGGATTGCGAGCCAGGCAGTGAAAGACCTGACCGTTCCCGACGCCATGCGTGGCATTGCTGTTCCCGGAGAAGCCGGGATCACGAATCAGAGTCGTCAACACGCCAGCCAGCAGATACTCGCTGTGCCTCTCGATAATCTGGCGCGGACCCGGCACTTGCTCGCCAAATGGATCGACTACGGGATCACCAAGTATTACGACACCGAGCGGGTGTTCAGGATCACTAAGACGGACCCGATGACGGGGCGCGAGGAGGAACTGAGGCTGCCGATCAACCAGATGCAACCCGATGGCTCGTATCTCAACGACATGACCGCCGGCGAATACGACGTAGTAATCGCAGAGCAGCCGATGCAGGTCACGTTCGACAACAGCCAGTACAGCCAGTTGATCGAGATGCGCAAGGAAGGCATCAGGATACCGGATACCGCGGTCGTGAAGCACAGCAACGTCACCGACAAAGCCGAGATCATTCAGGCGATGGAAGGGGCCGCTGCTCCACCTGATCCTCTGGCCGAGGCCAAGGCCGAATTGCTGAAAGCGCAGACCGTCAAGACCCAGGCTGAGGCTGTCAACAAGTCCGTCGAGGGCATGTTCTCAGCAACCCAGGCCGCTCAACAGATCGCTGCCATGCCTGAGATTGCTCCGATGGCGGATCAGATGCTGAAGTCCGCCGGGGCGGTGGATGCGGATCAGCCGCCGCTTGTTGCGGGGACACCTGACGGACTGCCGGTTGCGGTGCCTCCGATCGCGGAGAACACGAACCCGTTGACGCCTACCAATCCTGCCGTTGGTATGGATGCCGGGATCGAGGGCGGCGCGTGATTTCGGCGGGTTTTTTATGGAGAAACGCAATGACAAACACTGGTCAGGTTGTGGGAAAAGTTGTCGGAGCCTTGCTGGCGAACAACGCTCGCAGAGCCACCAAGTTTCTGAGTGAGAAAGAGACGATCAAGGCGCAGCGGATTATCTTCGGTGGGCGCATTAGCAAACGCGATACGAGAACTACGGTCGTGGTTACGTTTGGCCGGCCGAACTACCTGGAGCGAGAATTCATCCGGCAATGCAAAAAGGCCGGTGAGTCTTTCCCGGTGAAGAAAATCCAACTGAAGTTTCCGAAAGGATAATGACCATGGCAAAACACGGATCGTCCACGCCAAGTCTGCCCGACAACTACCAGGCCGAGAGCGACGTCCGCACGATGATGGACTACCACAAGATCAAAGGTGATGCGAAACGTCACAAGGCCGCAGTCGCGCACATGAAGACGCAGATTGCGGCGATGAAGGTTGAAACCGGAGAGATGAAGAAGGATTAGTCAAAGGAGAACGCGAATGGCTGTGAACCCAGAAGACCTCGATAAACCTGCAAACCAGGAATTGCTGGATGCCGGCGCCGACGAAAAGATCGATCCTGAAACCCTGGCCGCGGTGGTTAAGGCCGAGGAAGGGGGAGACATCACGCAGGTCGGCGAAGACACGGCAGCCGCAGGTGATGACACCGTTTCCGGTGCGGACGACAAGACTCAGAAGCCGGACGCGGCCAAGCGCGACCAGACCATTCCGCGGGGTCGTTTCGATGAGGTCAACACGAAGCTGCACGCCGAACGCGAGGCCCGCGAGCGCGCCGAGGCGGAACTGGCCGCGCTGAAAGCAGCACCCCCTGCTGACATCAAGGCGTTGCGGAAGGACTACCACGAGGCCCTGATGGCCGGCGAGAACGACAAGGCGGACGAGATCGCCGACAAGATCGATGCCGAGAATCGGCGTCAGGCGAAGGAAGAAGCCATTGCGGAGACCGATCAGCGTGCAGCGAAGCGCGAGCAGGAACGCGCCTTCGGGTTGGCGGTGGCCCAGACGCTCAAAGACTATCCGTTTCTCGACAGCACCACCGGCAATCAGGAGGCGATCGAGGAAGTCGTGGAGTGGCGCGACTTCTACATCGCCAGGGGGATTCCGGCGCATGAAGCTCTGACCAAGGCTGCCGCAAAAGTGGGGCCAGCCTACGCGGAGAAGCCGGAAGCCGATCCCGATAAAGTCGTGCAGATCGATCCTCGCAAGGCCGCTGCTGCCGCCCGGAATGCAGCAGCAGCAAAGGCTCAACCCGCCGCGTTGGTAGCCGGTGTCGGCGTGCGCGCCGTTCCTACGGCACAGGTTCCGAAGACGCAGGCCGAGTACGAAAAGCTGTCTGACGCGGACAGGGAATCATTGCTCGCGTGATTTGGGAGTAATCCCGTGCCTGTAGGGGCATAAGCCTACCGCCGCTTCGGAGCGCATCCGATGTCTCAGCCAGTTGGGGCGGTATCCAACCAAGTCTCGGCTTGACCTAAACCGTGTAGTCAGCTCGACACAAGCGGAAATGTGTCCGGCACTGGCACGCAGCCAGATCATTCAACTACACGGAGAATTTCATCATGGCAACGTTTACCGCTCTCGGGGCACAACTCCCCGAACAGAAGCAAGCCTGGGTCATGGAGAGCATAAAGGCTTTCCGCGAAGCGTTTTTCTTTCAAAAGTTCATGGGTTCCGGTCCCAACAACATCGTTCAGGTCTGCAACGCACTGAAAAAGACCCCGAACGGCGACAGGGCCGGTATCGGACTCGTGCAGGAGTTGAAAGGCTCCGGCATCGTGGGTGACAACGACTTCGACGGCCGCTACGAAGCGCTCGAATCGAGTTGGGTCGAGATCCACTGCGACCAACTGCGAAAAGGGTTGAGCAGCAAGGGCCGGGTCGACGACCGCAGAAGCATTTTCAACTTCCGCACCGAAGCCAAGGACAAGGCGGCTTACTGGCGGGCGCGGATCATGGAGGAATTCATGATCCTGTGCGGGTCCGGCATTGCTCTTACCTTCAACACCGACGGGTCCACCCGCTTGGTTGGAGCGGAAGACGATCCGGCGACGCTGGCGTATGCGGCAGATATCTCGGCGCCGTCGACCAACCGGCATTTCGCGTTCAACGGCACCAATCTGGTGGCCGGCGATACGACCACCATGACCACGGGCTACGTTCCGAAGTACGGGATGATCGTGGACGCGATGGCGGAAGCGAGGACCAGGGGGGTAAACCCGTTGATGATCGGCGGCAAGGAGCACATGGTCTATCTCTGCCATCCGAAGACCTTCGCAAGACTCAAGAAGGATGCCGACTTTCGGGAGGCCGTCGTTCAGGGTGAAGCAAGAGGGCCGAACCACCCGATCTTTACCGGCGCGACGGTGACGATGGACGGTCTGGTGATTCACACCAACAACCGTGTCTACACCACGTCGGGCAAGACATCGGGTGTCGATAAGTGGGGCTCCGGTAATACGGTGGATGGCACCCGGTCCCTGCTTCTCGGGCGTCAGGCTTTGGCGTTCGGCGACATCTGGGGAAATGCCGAGTGGTATGAGGGCAAGTGCGACCACGATGCGAAGAGCGTGATCAGCCTGGCCATGTACACCGGGATACTCAAGCCCAAGTTCATCAGCCGGTTCGACGCCGACGCCGTGGAAGATTTCGGCGTCATCGCGCTTGATCTCGCGCTGTAACCTCTCTCACAGACAGGAGAAACAATCATGGCAATCACTACAAATCCGGACCGCCAGGACATCAAAAATGCCTGGGTCGATATCAACCTCGCCGACGTTGCGACGGGAGTAGCTCAGGTCGCAATCAAGATGCCTGCCGGGAACTACGTCATCACCGCCGGGCAGGTCTACACGTCGGAGGCGTGGAACTCCACGTCTACCGACACGATCGGCGTCGGCGACGACGATTCCGATACCACCTATCTCAGCGGCGCCAGCATCGCTGCGACGGGGATTGACGCTCTGGTGCCTACCGGGGTCGTCGGCGACGGCGACATCAAGGTACTGTGGACGAGCGGTGGCGGCACTCCCACCACCGGAAAGAGCAGGTTGGCGATCCAGTATTACATGCTGGGCCGCGCCGACTCGACCTACGGCTCGTAATCCAGTCAGTGTGTAACCGCGCCGGGGGCTCAGGCTCCCGGCGTTTTCATAGGAGTAACGATGCGACTCAAATCGCCTACCGACAAGCCGGTTCACGTCGCTTTGACGGACGGCACTGCAATCACTATCGGTCCTGGAGGCCGGGACGTGCCCGTTGGTTTAAGGAAGGCCGCCTTCGCCAAGGGATGTATCCCGGCGAATGCGAAGGCCGAGGATATGGCTCAGGAAGTAGCGGAGCCCACCGAAAAGGACAGGCCGGAGATTCTACGCGACGCTTTGAAGAAGCTGCGCGATGACGGCACGCCTTTAACTGGCGCCGGCCTGCCGAATCGCAACGTGGTATCTGCAAGAGCCGGCTGGAACGTGTCCGCGGTTGAACTCACCGACGCCTGGAATTCGATGTGATGGACATCGCCCTGAAGGCGTGCAAATCCATCCAGGTCGAGTCTTTCGGGTTCGATCCGGCAAGCAAGACGTTGGCCGTGAAGTTCAAGAACGGCGGTCTTTATCACTACACCGGGGTCGATGAAGATACCCACAAAGCCATGTGTTGCTGCGAATCGGTCGGCAAGTTTCTCGGCAGTCGAGTCAAGGGCAAGTTCGGCTTCAAGAAGATTGGGGACAAGAAGTGAATCTCGGCGAGATCATCCAGGTGTTTCGCCAGCAGGCGGACGACAACGCGAGCCCCTCGCTGTGGAGCGACGACGAAATCACCCGCTTTGCCAATGAAGCTGAACGAGACGCGGTGGAGCGCGGCTTTCTCATCGAGGACGACGGCAATGCATCAGCGGTTGTTGTCACGACGACCCAGGGCGTTACCGGAACCACGGCGGAAGTCCAGACCATCACCGTAGACGCTACGGCGGGGACGTTTACCGTCACCTACGACAGCCAGACTACCGGGGCTTTGGCGTTCAACGTCTCGGCTGCTGCCATGCAAACCGCTCTGGAGGGCCTGAGCAACCTTGTACCCGGGAACGTCGTGGTTACGCTTGCCGTTGGAGTCTACACGCTGACGTTTGACGATGCCTTGGGCAATGTGTCAACGGTCACAGTGGACGATTCTCTGCTGACCAATCCCATCGTCGATATCGTCGTTCTCGCCGGCAAGGCCGTATACACGCTCGATTCCCGCATTCTGAAAATAACGAGCGCTCATCTGGACATCCTGAACGAGAATCTGACGGCTACGGATAGAGGCACGCTCGATAGAACGTGGCGCGGCGATATCGACGAAAGCGGGTCTGGCTGGAATAACGCGGTATCCAATCCGTACATGTTCATCGAGAGCAAGGGAAAGATCAGGCTGGTCGGGATTCCAACCGCCAACGACACCCTGCGGCTCACCGTGTTCCGGTTGCCTTTGGCGGACATGGACAGTCCCGACGATGAGCCCGAAATCAGAGTCGAGCGACATTACGAATTGCTCGACGGCATGCTGGCAAGGGCCTACATGAAGAATGACTCGGAGACCTACAACCCGGACAAGTCAGCAGAACACGAGGCGAGCTTTACCCGGCATTTCGGGGCCAAGATCGACGCCAACGTGTTGAGGAAGCAACGAGCAACCCGAAGTCACGTCACACGGATCAACTGGTAAGGAGAAATCATGGCGATCACGGACTATGAAGTAGTGGAAGCAACAGATTCCGCGCAGATGGCGACTCTGAGCGCGGCGAAGATTGCCGCTGGTTTTCAGCCTTTCGGGGCGCCGTTCGAGAGAAAGAGCAATGAGTATCCGGGGAGTTCATTCATCAGCCAGGCGTTCGTCAAGGGCCTGACCGATGGCAACCTTACCTGGGTGGATGTTGCAGCTACCGCTGCGCTTCTCGATGGCACCGGCACGGTTCCCGTCGTTGTCGCTTCTGCCGGGGATCAATACAAGGTCAGGGATATCCGCTTGGTCGGGGGAGGGACAAACTTCGGTGCCGGAGGCGACAGGCTGCTCGATCTGACGGATGGTACTACGGTATGGACGCAAATTGCCAACGCCGATCTCGAAACTGCCCCTACAGTGACTTTGCCATGGGGCAACGCCAAGGTGCCCTTCCTCACCGGGACATCGGATACCGAGTCTGTTGCCGGCGAGGACATACGCTTTGTTTACTCCGGCGGGGCTTCGGATCACACCACGGGATCAATTTCATTCTCAGTTTTGCTTGAGAAGGTGGCTTAAATGGCTGCTCCATTTTACTCAGGGCCTTCCGTAAGAAGTTTCACGCCACAGCCGCTCTCCATCAAGGAGCAAGGCGTAGCCATCACCACTGGCGGCAGTTCTGCCTATGCCGCCATTCCCAATACCTCGACTGGCGAAGCTCCCAACCGGGTAAGGCTCGCCGCTACAGCGGCCTGTTACGTGCGCATGGGCGTGCCTACCGAAGCGGTTGTGGTCGAATCCGCTGCCGGTTCTGGTTACGCGCCCCTGGACACGATTACCCTTACCGGGGGGACGTTTTCCGACCCGATGGTCTTGAGGGTTGACACTACAAAACTGGCTTCGCTCGCGTTGAATGCGATCGGTTCAGGGTATGCGGTGAATGATGTATTGACGCTGGCGGGTGGGACCGCCGTTACCCCTGCCGAACTGACGGTGGCGAGTCTCCAGCTTGCCTCCGCTGCGCTGAATGCTGCGGGAACGGGGTATGCGCCCGGCAACGTGGCTACTTTGGCCGGTGGGACCTTCACCACGACCGGCAAGATCACCGTGGACACGACCAAGCTTATCAGCGTGGCGCTTGATGCGCCCGGCACCGGGTATCCGATAGGCGAGGTCGTGACGCTGGTGGGCGGTACGCAGTCCACGCCAGCGACCGTTACCGTGGACACTGCCCAGCTCATCAGTACCACGCTCGATGCGGCAGGCACGGGTTATGCCGCGGGCGATGCGATCACCTTGGCGGGTGGAACTGCTGCCACAAAGGCGGTTGTCACACTCGACGATACGCGGCTCGTCTCAGCAGCAATCAATGCTGCTGGTACTGGGTACGAGACCGGAAATGTCATCACGACAGCGGGCGGCACAGCGTCTCCCCATGCGACGATCACGGTGGATACCACGAAGCTGATCACGCTTGCCTTGAATGCCGAGGGAACTGGCTATGCGGTCGGCAATGTTCTGAATCTTGTGGGGGGCACGTTCAGCGTTACGCCTACAGTCACGATCGACACCACGCAACTTGTCTCCACTGCATTGAATGCCGCGGGAACCGGATACGAGCCGGCAATGGCGATCACGACCGCAGGAGGGACTTCATCGACTCCCGCTGAAATAACGGTTTCGACAACGAAAGTGGTTTCGGCAACGATCACCGCAGCGGGAGACGACGGCATAGATGGTCCTGCCGTTGTAACCGGAACGACGGGAACGGGAACGAAGTTCACGGCCAACGTCACGATTACCGCAAATGCAATCGCGTCCGTGGACTCGATTGAGACCGGCGGGAGTTATACGGTAAATCCCACTGACATCGCGAATGAGCCTGTCACCGGAGGCAACCTGACAGGAGCGGTACTCAACGTCGTGATGGGTGTGGACACATTCTCGATTACCGATCCCGGAGATTACACGGTCGAGAGTGCTGCGCTGACCCAAGCCGGAGCAACGGTCCCGGCCGGCGGAACCGGAGCCACGTTCCAGACATCCGCTTTTGGCGTGCTGACGTTCACGATCAGCGAGCCTGGCTCGTTCACGGTATCGAGCCCGACCTTCACCTCGACCGGCGCGGGAACCGGCGCCACATTCGATACGGGGGTCTTCGGTGTCCTCGACTTCACCATCACAACGGGAGGTGCTTACACGGTCAACAGTGCAGCGCTCACGCAAAACGGCGCGACAGTGCCTGCCGGCGGTACTGGGGCTACGTTCCAGACCGGTGTCTTCGGGGTGGGCACTTATACCGTTACTACTGCCGGCGACTATTCGGTGGAGAGCGCCACCTTCACCCAGGACTCCGTAGCGCCTCCCGGCGGCACCGGGGCGACGTTCGAGGCTGCCTCATACGGCGTGCTCACGGCGACGTTGAGTGGGGCCGGTGCATTCACCGATAACGCGGTTACGTTCACGTCGACGGCTGGTTCTGGGGCGGGCGCGACCTTCGACACGCCGGTCTATGGCGTCGATACCTTCTCGGTCAGCACGCGCGGCAACTACTCCGTGGGCTCTGCTGCGCTGACGCAGGACGGCGCCACGGTCCCGGCCGGCGGAACCGGCATGACGCTGCAAACCGCATCGTTTGGCGTTCGTACCTTCACCATCACCGATGACGGCGAGTACTCGGTCAACACGGCGAGTTTCACGCAGGACGGCGCCGCCGTTCCACCGGGCGGCACTGGAGCGACGTTTAACACCGCGCTATTCGGAGTCGAGACCGCGACCGTCACAGATCCCGGATCATATACCGTCGATCCATCGAACCCCGTCGCGCAGGGAAGCACAAGCGGGTCTGGTACGGGAGCCACGTTCACGACGACGATGATCACTGCTGCCGCTGCCGGAGACATACTGGTTACTCCAAATGAATCCGTGATCGTGGACGCATTGGGGTTTGATCATGTCGCCGCTATCCAGGTGACCGCAGCCGGAATTCTTCAAGTATCTCCGATCGAAAATTGAGATGACGCAGATCGTTTCCTTGCAGCCATCGGAGTCTAGGCTGTTTACGATGAACTTTGCCGCCGATCTTGCGGTGGGCGAAACCATCGCGTCGATTACGAGCGTTACCGGATCACCCTCTGGCTTGACGATCAGCGAACAGACCATCGATGTCGGCGGCAAGAAGATTCAGTGCCGCTTCGCTGGTACGCCGGGTAGTTACAAGGTCACCGGCAAGGTGGCGACCTCCGATGACAACGTGATCGAAGGCGATGGGATTTTGCTGGTGAAGGACACCTGATCAGTTTCAACCGAACCAGGCCCGCCGCGTGCGGGCTTTTTTATTTCTGAAAGGAGTAACACATCATGTCAGCTAGTGACGCATTCGAAACCTCGCTCTTGGGACTCGTGATCACGAACGCGAACGCGGCCAACGTAGGCGATGCCGCGGGATTGCTTGCTTCAGCCGCTGCCGGCGTGTTCTGGATCAGTCTCACCGTATCTCCGGGACACACGGAAGCCGGCGACCAGACCACGAACGAGACCGCGTACACCAACTACGCGCGCATGGACGAAGCCCGCAACACGACGCAGTGGACGGTCACCAATGACACGGCGGACAACGACAACGCCATTGGCTTCCCGACTGGGGGAGCTTCGGGCGCGACGATCTTCGGATTCGGCCTGGGCTCGGCTGAGACCGCTGCCGGCAACCTGTTCCTGATCGGCGATCTCACGGCAACGCTGGCGGTTTCAAGCGGAATTACGCCCAGTTTCGCCGCAGGAGCTTTAGACATAGTCCTCGCATGAATGATGGTATGATTCCATTTTCCACAAAGGAGAATGGAATGACCATCCCGCAGAAGTTGATCGACAAGGCGATCAAGGATTACGAGGCGACTAAGTCGGTTCACAAGACGGCCAAGCGCGTTGGCCTTGGATCAACAACGGTGCATCGCATATTGAAGGCGCACGGAGTCGAGTGCGATGGCCTCGCGTTGTTCCGTCAACGCATCCGAAAGCTGCCTGAGAAATCCGTTCTGCTTGCTGATTACGCGAGCGGATTGGCAGAAAGTGCCATAGCGGAAAAATATGGATGCGAGCGATCCAGCGTGCACGAGGCGCTGCGTAAGTACGGCGCGAAGATGCGACCGCGCGGTAATTGGGAACGAGTGATTACTGCGGAGGAGGCCAAGGAGATCGCTCAGCAGTACGCAGAATTGCACAGTCAGACAGCAGTCGCTGCGTTGCGCGGGATTCATCAATCGCGTGTATCCAGTGCATTGCGATTGGCTGGAGTTCCTGCTGGAAGAAATTCTGGTAAGGATCACCCATCATGGAAAGGTGGCCGTTGCAACGCTCCGGGAGGCTACATGCAAGTATGGGTGCTGCGCGATGATCCCTTATATGTGATGGCGCAGCGTACTGGATATGCAATGGAGCACCGCCTCGTAATGGCTCGCTCACTCGGTCGCCCGCTGCTGTCGAACGAGTCCGTCCATCACATCAACGGGAACCGTAAGGACAACCGGTTAAGCAACTTGCAACTGCGTTTTGGAAAGCACGGCACCGGCGTCGCGATGGTGTGCGCGAAATGCGGAAGCCACGAGATCACTTACACCAAACTTCACTGAAAGGAGATTCACATGCCATACGTAGAACTGCTCGTTGATGTTGCAGAAGGTGGCCGCGATCTATCGAAAGCCCAGGCCTCTGCTGATGCTTTCGGGCTCGGCAAGACCGATCCGAAGTATCCGCGTCTCAAGGTTACGAATTCCAGACGCGGTCGAATCGAGTTCAAGAAGGGACTCGTCATCACCATGACCGAACCTGACGCCGCGAAGTGGGCCGAGCGCGGCATCGGGAAGGTGGTGCCGAAGCCGGCCGAGAAAGCCGCGGCCTGATGTTCGCTCCTCTGCTCGTCGAAGTGAAAAGCCTCGGCGAAGATGTCGTCGTCGCGGTCGGCACTCATAAGTTCAGGCTGCACTTCGAGACCGCCGTGCTTCTGGCGGCTTGGATGGATGAGTGCGCGCGGGATGCAAAGCTTTGGTCGGGACAGACCAAGCGGCTCCTGCGCGGGGTCGGAACCATGCACGACGCCTCCGATCACCACTGGCTGAATCGTGGCCAGCCGTTCACGCCCAACGGTGTGCCTCGCGTCAACCGCGACCTGCTTAAAAAGCACGACATCGCGGTGCGGCAGGAGGGCGGGCTGGTAGTGCTCACCGCAGGCACTTCAATGATGCAGATTCCTCACGCCGCGGCGCTGCAAATCTCGCAGTGGATCAGGTTGAAGGCGAAGGAATCGCAGACGCGGGCCGGCGACACCAAGCGTCACTGGAGCGAGATCACGAAGGAGCACGCGGCGCAGCACGGGCCTGGCGTGACGAGGGGCTAAATGGCAAACATAAAGATCAGCGCACTGCCCGCCGCGTCCTCGGTCGCCCTGACGGACGAGTTCGAGGTCAACCAGGGGGGCACTTCTCGTAAGGCGACTGCTTCGCAGATCGTCGCATCCGCGTTCGTCAATACCGTTCCTGCCGGGGGGCTAGGCTTCTACTCCCCCTCCGCCGACACGATCCGCACGCCGAACTCGCTGATCGTGGATGATGACCTCACGGTCACAGGCGGCGATCTGACATTTGGTAGCGGGCAGAACGCGATCTTGCTGATCTCGACATCTAATGGGGCAGATAATCGCGCGATGTTTTTGTGTTCCGGTGGTGCGATAGACTCAGATCGCGGAGCGATGATAAACATGTTCGGAAACGAACATGCTGGCACCGGCAAGATGCAGATATACGCAGGTAATGTCGCAGGAGGCGTCATTGAGTCTTACACTGGAGGCGCATTGAGGTCTACGCTTGACGCAAGCGGTAATTTTGGGATTGGAACGCTGCCGACTACCGGAAAACTTGTAGTCGATCAGACTAGCACCACTGCTGCAATTCCCACGTTGGTTCTTGAGCAACGCGATGTAAGCGAACAAATGATGATGTTGGATACCACCATCGGAACCGGAAACGCGATTGAGGCAGTAGCAGCAAAGGTGCTTACTACCACGCATTTTGTGAAGGTGAATGTGGTCGGCGTCGGAGATAGATATTTCCCTGTCGGGACGATTGCGTAACATGACCCTCACCATCCTCCAGCTATTCCTCGCCGCCGCGCACCTGGCCGATGCGTTCTCAACGCGCTGGGCGATCAAGCGCGGCTCCGTGGAAGCGAATCCCGCGCTGGCGTGGCTGGACAAGACCATCACGCCGTTGCCGAATACAGGTAAGTGGCTGTGGCTGGTAGTGCCGAAGGCGGTGCTGATCGCGCTGCAATGGTGGGCGCTGTGGGAATACTACCCGGCGGATTGGGTGATTATCCTGACGTGCATGACCATCGTGCTGCACGCGGGGATTGCATCGCATAACTTGATGACAGTGAGGAAAAAGTGAAAGAACTCGAAATGCAGGGAGCGATAAACGAACTCGCCGGGCAAGGCGTTATGCTGCGCGACAGGGCGGTCAATCACGCGGCTGACCTTGCCGTTGCTCGGGCGAAAATTGCCGAGCTTGAGGCGAAGCTCAAAGAACTTGAGTCGAAGCCGAAGCCGAAGCCGAATACTGCCCCGAAGAAATAATCCTGCATGGCAATCGCAGTCCGTGGGACGAATCAGTCCGGAAGCAATAACAACGGCAATGATGTAACGCTCACGTTCAGCACGGGCGCAGGCGCGCCGCAGCAGCCTTTGATATTCGCGCAGGAATGAAGAATGGCTAGTCTCGGCACGCTCCTTCTAGGGACATTCACGAATGTCTCGAATACGGCGATCACGGGAACCGATCCCGTGCTGGAGGCCATAGCGTCAACTGACGACGCCGATTTCGTCAGGGATACCGCGAACAGCGATCACACCGGAGACTGCTGGTTCGACGTTGCCACTACGTTGCCGGCAGACCTCGGCAACGTAGATACCGTATCCATCAACCTGCGCTACGGGCTGGACACGACCAAGGACGCCAACGACTGGCTGTTTCTCCGGGCGCAGATTTTCAAGTCCGACGGCACGACCGCGCTCACCGACCTGCTGACCGTCGTAGACGGCGGCACCGGTATCAGCGACACGACGCCGCAGAACTCCGGCGCCGTCGCGTTCACTGGCGTAGATACCGCCGCGACCAAGGCGGAATGGCAGGCCGCGCAGGTTCATCTGTATTTCGTCATCAACCGGGATGCTGGCGGGGATGCCGTAGTAGAACGTGTGTATGCCGCGGAGATAACCGGCACATACACCGCCGCCGCTAGCGGGGATATTGAAGGCACTTCGACAGTGGCGCTCACCTTGACCGGCGCTCTTGGGGGGGCGGGCGCGCTCGAGGGCAGCACGGCGGCGACTTTCACGCTTTCCGGCACCATGACCGGCGATGGCGCGCTTGCTGGAGTGGCCTCGTTTGGATTCACCGTTACTGGCGAGTT
>Ga0326597_10005729_pt1 | contig 17170 bp, 13 predicted proteins | sample RVTome_12_FD_203789 | JGI IMG/M metagenome (GOLD analysis project Ga0326597, IMG submission 203789) | Soil microbial communities from uranium-contaminated site in the Upper Colorado River Basin, Wyoming, United States - RVT100D185 | ecosystem: Environmental > Terrestrial > Soil > Contaminated >...
TCGGCGAGCGCCCGGGGTTGAGCTCGCCCGATAGCCTGGGTGCGTACCTGACCTACGCTCCGCGGGTCGGCCGGACCGATGCGGAAAGGAATTGCGTGTCGAACATCCGGCTGGAGGGGCTGGGGTATGAAGCGGCGGCGCGAAGGATCGACTGGATCGCGGCGGCGGGGTTGGCGCGGGGGGTGACGGGGGTGGGGTTGAAGGATGAATCGGGGTCAGAGCACGATTTCCTCGGATAGGGGAACAACGCACTGACCTTCAGGCGGCCTGCAATATCGAAGGCATCTCGTTGAACGTGCGGCCATGAAGCTCGCGGCCCGTGAGATCCTTGCGCACTCCGCCCCACTGCTTGAAGAAGAAGGGCACGCGCGCGTCGCGGCACTGGCGATAGATCGAGTCCACCCACTCCTTGCGCATCGGGCGTGCGCGCGGGCCGGATTCGCCGCCCACGATCACCCAATGGATGCCTGACAGCGGCAGCCCGTGCAAAGGCCCGATGAGCGGTTCCAGCGAGAGGAAGCGAACCGCGGCGGGCGTGCTGGATAGATCGCGGATGCGAGAGATAACGCGCGCATCCTCGACGCTTACGCCCATCCAAACGTTCTTCGGCCAAGGCAGATGGGACGCGAGCTCGGCAAGCCGGTCGCTGCGCTTCGTGAGTACCTGGAAGGTGTGTTGCGGGCAGTCGCGCATCGTCGCGAAGACGCGCTGGATGTAGTCCAGCGGGATGTCTTCATGAAACAGGTCGCTCATCGAATTCACGAACACGACCCGGGGCTGCCTCCAGGTTCTGGGCACGTCGAGCAGGTCTGGATGCAACGTGACCTTGAAGCCGTTTCGGTACCGGCCACTGCCCATGGCTGTGAGGCGCTTTGCCATGCGCTCGGCATAGCAGTGCTTGCACCCCTGGCTGACCTTGGTGCACCCGGTGACGGGATTCCAGGTCATCTCGGTCCATTCGATACTCGAGCGCGTGGGCATGGCCGGCGGGAAGTATCGGCTAGAGCGGAACCTCGCGGTACACGCCTGGCTCGAGCGAACCGAGCTCCGCCGCGATTCGAGCCGCGATGGCTTGCAGCCGGGGCCAGCTCGTCGTCGGCAGCACCAGGACCGCGATGCGCCGCCCGGCGAGGTTCTGCTGCTGCTGCAAGTTGCGGTCGGTCGTCACGAAGACGTCGAACTTCGGCTCGGCCACGGCGAGCAACTCGCCGTTATTGAGCGTCGACCAGCCGAGCTCGAACGCGGTCCGCACTTCGTGGCCGCGCAGGTGATCGCGCAGCGGGGCGGGAACGCCTTGATCGAAAAGAACGCGCACCAGGGCGCGCGCTTCAGGCCGCCTGCGCGCTGCGCGCGGCGTGCTCCAGGACGGCGTCGACCTGCGCCCGGGCAACGCCGGGAAACCAGCCGAGGAACTGCTCGACCGTCGCCCCGCCCTCGAGGTTCTCGAAAAGCGCGCTGACGGGCACGCGGGTGCCGCGAAACACCCAGGCGCCGCTCAGCTTCGCGGCATCGCGCTCTACCGCCGGGCAGGTCGTCCAGTCGAGCATCGGGCGATTCTAACCCCCGCCGGGCCGCGGTTCGCGCGCGGCGGTGCGGGTGCTGAACGGGTCCTGGGGGCTGCCTCACCGGCTGAGCCTGCGGCCTTCCACACTCGGGGCGACCACCCCGAGGGAGGGCCGCCGTGCATCCTTTTCTCAGTCCCCATGCGCAGGCGCGCATGCAGCAGAGGGCGATCAGCGCCGAGGCGCTCGAGCGCCTGCTCGATTTCGGCACCGTGCGGCACCTGGCTCGCGACAAAGACATCGTGTTCTTCGACAAGAAGGCGAAGAAGCGGCTGGCGAATGCGGATAGGGAGCTGGCGCGGGAGGCCGATAGGCTCGTGCGGACCTACGCGGTGCTAGGTCGGAACGGAATCGTGATTACGGTGGGGCATCGGTATCGGCGCATCCGGCGAGTGTGAGGGCCTGGCTGGGAGCCCGTGCGTGTTGTTTCAGGATGAGTTTCCGGACGGTGCGTAAGGGCGCGAAAGGGCTTTCTTGCTACCCTCCGGCTGTGCTTCCCGATCTTTACTCGCGAGCCTGGTATCACGCGGGGAATGTTGAATTCCTCGCCGCACCCGCCGATGCCATCCTTGGCCAATTGGTACGCAACAGCGATTTCTCGGTAGATGAGACACAGCGGGACGCCTGGGTCGCCGAGATCGATGTCCTTAAGCGATGCCTGGATGGCATCGACGGAACGGCGCTCCTCGAGTTCAGCATTCCTCGAATGGGCAAGAGAGCAGATGCAGTGCTCCTCATCGGCCCTATCGTCTTCGTCATCGAATTCAAGGTTGGCGGGACGAGCTTCGATCGATCGTCGGTAGAGCAGGTTTGGGACTACGGCTTGGATCTGAAGAACTTCCATGCCGCGAGCCATCAAGTTCCGATCGTCCCGGTTCTGGTCGCCACGGAGGCCAAGTCACAACTTCGGCTGGATCTGGAGAAGGACGACGACAATCTGTATCGGCCTGCACGGGTCAATGCGGAAACGCTCGCCGTCTTCATAGCTAAGGCGCGCCAATCCATTCTGGGCTCGGTCATCGAAGATGCAGCGTGGGCGCGGGCGCCCTATCGGCCTACGCCCACGATCGTTGAAGCCGCACGAGCCTTGTACGCCAGCCATTCGGTGGAGGCGATCGCTCGCTTCGACGCAGGCCGAGACAATTTGAGAGTGACGTCCCGGAGGGTCGAGGAGCTCGTGGACGAGGCACGGCGGACCAACAAGAAGTCCATCTGCTTTGTCACCGGCGTTCCTGGGGCAGGGAAGACGTTGGTTGGACTGAACATAGCCACCCACAAGAGCCGGCCAGAGGACCCGACTCACGCCGTCTTCTTGTCGGGCAACGGCCCACTCGTGGCTGTTCTCCGGGAAGCGCTGACGCGGGACGAGGTGGCCCGTCGCAAGGCGCAACAAGAAAAGGTGCGCAAAGGCAAAGTTGCGAACAGCGTCAGGCAGTTCATTCAGAACGTACATCACTTCCGTGATGACGCCTTGTCGGACGAGGGTCCGCCCGACGAGCACGTCGTCATCTTCGATGAAGCCCAGCGTGCCTGGAACCTGCGCCAAACGGCGAACTTCATGCACAGGAAGAAAAAGAGGCCTGGATTCACTCAATCCGAGCCGGAGTTTCTGATTTCGTGCATGGATCGACATAAGGATTGGGCGGTCATTGTGTGCCTCGTTGGCGGTGGGCAGGAGATCAATACCGGCGAGGCCGGGATCGGTGCGTGGCTGGACGCCGTGAACAAGTCCTTTCCTCATTGGCAGATCTACATCTCCTCGCGGCTGACGGACAGCGAGTACGCGGCTGGCGGGGCCGTGGAGATGGTCCGAGGCCGTGAGGCAACCCAATTCGAAGATGAGCTGCACTTGGCGGTCTCGATGAGGTCCTTCCGGGCGGAGAACGTCTCCGAGTTCGTGAAGGCACTTCTGGATCGCGAACCAGCGAAGGCCAGGGCAGCGTTGAAACAGTTCATAGCTCGATATCCGATCGCTGTGACGAGGAACCTGGAGACGGCTAAGGACTGGGTACGCGCAAAGGCCCGAGGGTCCGAGCGGTTTGGCCTGGTCGCGTCGTCAAAGGCGGTGCGCTTGAAGCCCCATGCGGTGGACATCCGCGTGAAAACAGACCCCGTGATCTGGTTTCTGAACGAGAAGGAAGACATTCGTTCGAGCTACTACCTGGAAGATGCGGCGACTGAGTTCCAGGTCCAGGGGTTGGAGTTGGATTGGACTTGTGTGACCTGGGACGGCGATCTTCGCGTCCGCAGCGGTGATTGGGGCTATCACGATTTTCGAGGCTCGAAGTGGGTCAATGTGGCGAACGCCGACAATCGGAACTACCTGCGGAATGCGTATCGGGTGCTGCTTACGCGAGCTAGACAAGGGATGGTTATCTTCGTCCCGCCGGGAGACTGCAGAGATCCGACGCGCGCTCCGGAGTTCTACGACCCCACTTTCGAGTATCTGAGGGATGTGGGTGTGCCGGTGCTGAGCTGATGTCTGCTATGAAGAGGGAAACCTATCTGCGCCGGCCGGACCTCGGCCGGCGCCTCGCGTCGGACTCTGATATCTCGCGATCAGATCAGTCGCCTCAGGACTCGGCGAGCGGTCCCTGCTGCGTATGCTTGCAGGGGCGCGTGGCCTTGGGCGACGATGCGGGGGTGCACTTAGCTCCGCGGGTCGGACGGACCGATGCGGAAAGGAATGGCGTGTCGAACATCCGGCCGAAGGGGCCGGGGTACGAAGCGGCGGCGCGGCGGATCGATTGGATCGCGGCGGTGGGGGTGGCGAGGGGGGGTGACGGGGGTGGGGTTGGGGGATGAGAGCGGGGGCGGTTCGTGACTTGGCCTGTGGTGTTGAGCGCCATTCTACGGAGCGAGGTCTAGATGGTTACAAGGAAGAGCTCACCCAAGCTTACCGGCCGAAAGTATCGACACGAACAGCGAAGGCAGGACCGCAAGCTTCGCATTCGAATGACAAGGCTCATCCAGTCCGCGCTTCGAGGCAGCGAGAGAGCGACGGAGGAGTTGGAATCGCTCGCCGTGAAGAGCACGAAGGGAAGATCCCAGTTCATAGCGCTCATTAAGGGTGCACCGAAGCATGTTGTGGAGGCGCTGCGCAAGCAACGCGTAAGACTTGAACCACCTCCAGCTGGGATCAATGAAGTGTACAACCCGAAGCCAACAAAGAGACTAAGGAGTGTGCTTTCAAAGGCGCCGTCGGGCCTATCAACGATTCGAGTACCCCGAACCAACATTGGCTCTAGGGTGATATCTAGATGTCGATTTTGTCCGAGACCCGCGATTCCGGGGGATGATGTCTGCTACGACCACAAGCCAGAATAGATCGGCTTCATGTCCGGGCCTCGCCGTCAACGTGTCAAATGTATTCGCACCTCCACATGGATGGCGCAGTCAAGGGAATCCTCGGAATCTACTGGCGCCAATAGCGGCGCTTACTACTGAGCGCGCTTAGGGAGGCGCGATAGCGATGTCAGCTGAGGCCGAAAGAGCTATCCCATTCTTGAAGTGGCCCGGAGGGAAACGTTGGTTCGTATTCAAGTACGCAAAGCACTTACCGGACAAGTTCAACCGCTACATTGAACCCTTTCTCGGCGCTGGATCGGTTTTCTTTTATCTCAGGCCGGCGAATGCGTTGCTTGGGGATATCAACGCAGAGTTGGTAAATGCCTATCGAACCATCAAGAGAAGCCGGCGGCGCCTGGAAGAGCTATTGCGGGAGCATCAGGAAAAGCATGGTACCCGTTACTACTACCGCATCAGGGACGCAGAGTTAACGGACTCCTTGAGTCGTGCTGCACGCTTCATATATCTAAACCGAACGTGCTTCAACGGGATCTACCGCGTCAATTTGGAAGGCCGGTTCAACGTCCCGAAGGGAACCAAAGGGACGGTTCTGTATGAAAGCGACAACTTCTTGGAGCTTGCGCGCTATTTGCGGAACGCCGAGCTTCGTGTCGACGATTTCGAGTCGCTAGTCGATGCCGGTAGGAAAGGTGACCTTCTTTTTGCGGATCCGCCATACACAGTCCGCCACAACATAAATGGATTTCTCAAGTACAACGAGACGCTGTTTTCCTGGGCGGATCAGGAGCGATTGGCAGAGGCGCTCGCGCGAGCGCGCAAGCGCGGCGTCACGATTGTTGGAACAAATGCCAATCATAAGTCTGTCCGCGAACTCTACAGATGCTATGGATTCAAGTTGTCGTCCGTTTCTAGATTCAGCTCCATCTCGGCCAGCGCCGACAGCCGGCGGCAGTTCGAAGAACTTTTGATTCGAAGCTAGTAATTCGGGGAGGCGGAATGACGGATAACGGTGCAAGCCTAGCAAAGCTCGTTAACACTGCGGCCGGTCAAGGCAATCCCATCGATGTATTGCGTCGCTTCCTTGATACCGAAGAAAGCATGGAGAAGGCGCGACTGACCAACAAAATGCGTTTTGTTGGTTATGTTCTTGAACTCGGGTACGTCACAGCAAAGATTATTACATCTGATCCGTACAAGCTCGCCGTCGGCGGTATCCCAAGGGGATCGTTCCTCATTATGACCCCCAACAATCAGGGTGCGCTTCCTCCGCACTTCACTCTTCTGCGAGTGACAGGTGTTTCGCCAACGCCGCTGAGTAATCAAGTTCAGCAAACCTACTTCGAACTCCACAAGAAGGCCATGCCGGAGCTCGATGTCTGGACGCAGAGTGAACTCCAATGGGGCGCCCTAGATTGTGACGTACTCGGCATGTTCTACGCTGAGCCAACAGATACCCGCCGCCTTACGTTTTCGGGAGACGTCAGCAATGTTGTCAGCGCGCACCGGTACAAGGTCTTCGCTCCTGATGATGCTTTGCTGAGGCTGATTGTCAATGGAACAGTGAAGGCGGAGGAGCAGTTCGACATTGGGGCATTGCGCACTATGGAGTGCGGTTTGTCGCCAAATACTGCCGCAACACGGATACCGGTACTTATTTCGATGATGGACTTCAAGGGGTGCCGAACGGCAATGTTTGGGAAGACTCGGTTGGGAAAGTCGAACGTGGTCAAGCTGCTCGTTCAAGGGATGCTTGACGCCACTGCCAAAGACAACAGTGTTGGACAACTGATTTTCGACATTAACGGCGAATACGCCAACGACAACCCTCAGGATGGAAACAAGTCTATTCGCTCTGCTAACGCTAAGCGATGCGACGTCTACGCGCTCACGAAGCGAAGTGAGACGCCATCAAAGCCCCTTCGTTTCAATTTCTACGAACAACCTGCTGAGGCGATCAAGGTAATTGGTTCCTTCCTCGGCGCTCAGAAGAATCTGGCTCAGTACGTTAAGAGCTTCTTGCAGGTATCGCTGCCAGATCGAGAGGAGTTGGATGACCTGCCAAACAACGAACAGATTCGGGCCGTTCGGCGGATTCAGATGTTCTGGGCGATCTTGGCTAAGGCGGGGTTCCGGGCGGACGAGAAAGCGTTGCGCGATGCTCAGTGGTCGGCGGGAAGAACGCGCGACTTCAATCCTGCATTCGCTGACAACTTGCGAACCGCCATCTATGACGGTCCACCACCAGCTGCTCCTCGCACACTCGCCGAATTGGTAAATGAGTTAGAGAAGGTGCAGGCTTTTCGTCGTGCGAATCCACAGAATGCTCTGCTGACCAGTAGCAGCGGCAACCCCCTCTTAGAGCCAGATGCAACTGCATTGGTGGACTTCCTCAATCCTGGCACTACGGGCGGTGGCGTACGAGTCATCAGGCCATACATTCCGTACCACGACCCGAACGCGGCGGATTTTGTGACGGAAGTCTTGGATCTGTTGGACAAAGGACGCACCGTCATCTTGGACCTCGGCAATGCGACCGATGAGATACGCAGATACTTTTCAGACTATTTGTCCCGGGCGGTCTTTGCACATCAGGAGGACAAGTTCGTAAATGGGCGCTTGGGCAACACGTACGTACAGTTGTATTTCGAGGAAGCACACAATCTTTTCCCTCCGGATCAGAAGGATCTCACGGGGGTTTACGCTCGGTTCGCGAAGGAAGGGGCAAAGTTTCATATCGGAACGGTGTACTCAACGCAATCACCGTCAACGATCAACCGCGAACTCCTGGCACAAACCGAGAACTTCTTCGTGGGTCACCTCTCGAGCCAGGACGAAACAAAGGCCTTATCGCGAGTCCAGGTTTGCTTCTCCGGAATTGAGGAAGACATCCTCCGGGCGAAGACGCCGGGCTACATGCGAATGCTGACGATGTCCCATAGGTTCATCATTCCTATGCAGGCTCTGAAGTTTGAAGCCGTAACAAGAGCGTAGGTCGCCAATGCCCTACTCGCAAGGTACGCGATTGCCGGGGGAGGCCGCCTCCAAGCTGGGACATCTGGCTGTGGTTCAGAGTGAATGGGTCAATTCCCTCGTACGAGCCTTTGAGCAGCGACCGATCGGTACCGACGATCCAAGCAAGACATTGTGGGAAGCGTTCGATCCTTCCGGAACCACGCCGCTGCGGAGTGTGTGGGCCGTGGACGGCTCTTTTGTCTCGGTTGAGTCCGAGCACAAACCCCCTAGGGAGGTTTCATTCGTAAAGACTGCGTTGCTGACTGTCGACAAGGACCGTCTTGACCTCATCGACAAGGATAACCCGCATCCCTTGCTCCTCCAGGACGTGCTCACGGGTAGTGCGATTTTTCACGCCACTGTCTTTCCGTTGAAAAACGTCCGCATGTCACTCGGGTCGAACTACGATGCGGTGCGCCATATCGTTAGGGACTCAATGAAAATCGACGAGGGTGGCGCTTTCTACGAAACCCTCAAGTGGTTGGCGTATCAAAAATGGACCGCTAGCATCAGTCACTCCCCGTCTTTCGCTTGTCCCCACTGCGACGCTGATGTGCAACCAGGGCTGCCGTACGACGCCGATGAAGGAACGTGCGCATCATGTGGAGGGAGGGTCTTCCTGACTGACATGATCGGCTTTCACCTAGACATGGACGAGGAAAGTGCGCCGGATTCAGTGTCGTCCGCCTACATGTTGGTGATGGAGCATCTCATGCTCTTCACGGCGATTCGACTCTTGTGGCACCACACAGACGAACGCCTACTAAGCGATACGCTCTTCATCAAGGATGGGCCGCTGACGCTTCGCAGTCAGTATTCCAAGCTCGTGCCGCGGATCCGATCGTTCCTGCAGTTCGCCAAGAATTGTGGGAGGCCGATCCATGTCATCGGCCAGGAGAAGAGCGGTGCCTTCTTCGATCATCTCGCCGCAATTGTCCGCTTCGCACCGCCTCATAACCGCGGTGAGAAGGCCTGCTATGCCGTTCTCTCACACGATTACGTTCGGCGGGAGGTCTACCGTTCCCCGGACCTATCGAATCCGTACGGGATGCGCACAAACTGGGGGGAGAAACTCTTCCTCAAGTTCGATCCTGGTACATTCATGGTGCTCAACGTGCCAACCGGTGAGTACGTTGCCCGAGGTGACTTCCCGTCGGAGTTTGATCTGATCGGCTTGCGGAGGATCCTCGCCACGTTACCAAGCTTGGTAAGCCACAAGTTTGAGGGTGCTCTGTTCCCCGTGGAGTTGGCGAATGGGATCGCTTCCATGTCGAGCTATCCCTCCGCGCGCATCCTGCAGCGCTTCATGAACGCTGGCGCCTGATGCACGCCGCGGACCCGACTCAGGCGAAAGTCGAGTTTAGGCCCAGTGCTTCCCCCCAACACCGAGCAGCAACGAGCAATCGACACCACTTAGGGGACGGTGGTCGAATGCTGAGATCGGAGAATTGGTCAGTGCTTCTCCGAGCTGTAGACGACGGCGATTGTGGACCGATAAAGCTCGATTGCACTGTGCTTGGCGACCTGGACAGCGTCGCGCACGGCCTCGATCTTCATGTCGATGACCTTCATTCGGCCGTCGACCTCAGTCAATGCCTCGATGCGATGGAACGCCTCGCCGTAGGCTCCGGCGAACCTCGCCAAAGCCTTCAGCTTCATTAGCGCGTCGTCGAGGTGGTGTCCGTGAGGGTCCAGAATGGAGGCGACGATCTTACCGCCGACCTCGTGAAAGAACACGAAGTCGGGGTGCATGGATCGCCAGTTGCCAGTATCGTCGTCACGGTAGGCGATGCCGAGTGAATCAACCGCGGCCCGCGAGGGGTTGCGATACCAGCCGCGTACGTTCGCTCGCGCGAGCTCGGCGAAAACGATCTCGCGCTCCCACTTGTTCAGCGATGTCAGCGGAAACCGACCGCTCTCGTCAGACATCAGGTGAAGTGGAGCCAGCGGCGCGGGCGCGATCAGGCCGTCATCTTGGGCGAGAGAGAACCCTTCGATCCTCGTTCGCGGCTGGCGAAGCACACCCCTCTGAGGGCTGGTCGCCATGGCGCGAATGTCCTCGTAGTCCTGCTGGCGGACGTCGGGCAACTCTTTGATCGCGACGCGATGCTCGGCAAAGAGGCGATCGGTCAACTGGAGCGCCTCGAGGTCGACCTTGTCGCGCACTTCCCTGACGGCGGCTAGCGCCGCCGCTCGCACGTAGGCCTCGCGTAGCCCGTCTTCGTCGGAGGCTTCGTCGTCCGGGCCCGCTAGGTGGTTGACGTAGGACTGCGCGATGTCGGCACCGAAGGCCTTCTTGGCCGCCTCGAAGACGCTACGTATAGCGCGGTCGTCAGCCCGCTCCACAAACCCGGTATAGGTCAACCCCCTCTCGCCGTAGTGCCCTTCGATCTCTTGGACGCGGACGTCCCGCACTTCTTGGACTGCCGAGGCCAGTTTGTCGGAGAAGCGTGTGCCGTAGGCATCCAGGATTCGGTGCAGATCCTCCTCGACTTTGCCGAGCGCCCCGGCCCAAATCGTGTCGGCCGACAGCGCTTGTGCCAGCGCCGCGAGCCGCTTCACCGGCCGGGCACCACGTTGTGGCAGCGTCTGCGTCGGTAGCGCCGCCCACAGGTCCCACACCTCGGGCGGCACGTTCGGATTCGGCCGAAGCTCCTTGCCGTCGATCACCGCCTTCTTCTCGCCGCCCGGCATGGACTCGAGATCCCCGGTGAGGAAGCGGACGACCCTCACGGCGGTGGTGCGATCAAAGAATGGCAGGATACAGTCCACGGCATTAAGTCGCTCGTCACCGGGGATGCGGCGGGCGAGCGGATTGCGCACCATGCGGCCGAGCAGTTGAGTGATGTGGGTGTGGTCCCTCGCGGGCCTGAAAGACACGAGGACCTCCGCGCGCGGGCAGTCCCACCCAGTCGAGATAGCGTCCTTCGCGACGAGGACGCGCACATGCGGCTCGTCTTGCACGCGCTGCGGTTCGATCCACTCGATCTCCCACGCGCCGAACTTCTGTGTGGAGTGATCGCCAAGCACATGCCGCACCGACGAAGCGGAGAGGTCGGGATATTCGGCAAAGATCGTGTCGAGCGCCACCCCAACGTCGTCCGGGTTCGGCGTGTTAGGTGTCTGCAACACCAGCAGAGGCTGCACGGTCTCGAGTAGCCCTTGCGAGCGGGCGTACTCAGCCCAACGATCCGTAGAGTCCTTTAGCTTCTGAGCCGCGCGGCGCACGAGGACGGAGTCGAAGTTGCCTGCCTCTTCAGGGATGTCGAGAACGAGGGTGTCCTTGACCAGTCCGGACTCCTGGACCCGCACCGGATCGACGATGACAGGTGGCAGGGCGCGCCGGTTTCTGGTCGCCTCGGCCTCCTGCATCGCCGACTCAAAATGAGCGATAGTCGCCGATATGCCCCACACGATCGGGACGTGTGGGCGCGCCTTCGTTCCATTGACGAGCCGACGCACGATCGTCTGCTTATCGGACGTGGCCCTCGTGTTGAAGCCCCGGTGTGCTTCATCCAGCACTAAGTAGAGCGTGAGCTCTTCGGCCGCGATCGTGTTGGCGAGGGTCTCCCATATCGTCCAGCCCTGCATGTCAGGCGCGGACGCTGCAAGGCCGGGGATTTGCTGTTGCCCGTCGGGCGTGATTTCGACGTGCCCTCGTGTCAGCAGGGAACTCTTGGTGAGCTTCTGGGTGTTTAAGAAGTACACCTTACCTGGATCGAGACGCGGCTTGGCGAACGGCGGTTCAATAAGTACGAGATTGGAATAGGTGAACTTCTCGGACGCCTGTCGCAGCCTATTAAAAGTTTGCTTGTTCAGGCTCGGGTCGTCTGAAAACCAAAGCACGATGGCACCCGGGTCCGGCTCGAAATTGAATGCGTCGTTGCCCCAAAATAGTGCCTCAATAGCAGCGGCTGCCATCACGGTTTTCCCCGCTCCGGTAGTGGCAGTCAGCGAGAAGGATGAGATCTCACGCTTGTCCGGGTTCTTGAAGTTCTCTCGGGCGCGCCGGAGGTTGGCGAGAACGTCGTCGACGGCGTCGGCCTGGTAGTCCTTTAGGGTGAACTTCACAGTGCGCCTCGACCGGACTCGATCTCAAAATTTCGTAGGTAAGCCTCGTAGAGACGCACGGGTTCGACGTGGTCGGGCAGCGCCTGCGCGACCGACTCGAACAGCCGCTCCTCATCGGTCACGATGTATGCGATAGCGACAGCGTCGTTTCCGGCGACGGCCTTGAGAAAGTCCTGCGCGTAGTCGAGGTCCGCGAGGACGCCATACACGTCGGCAACGGCCCACCCTGCGGAGATGTCGTCGATGCGCCGGCCGCGCGACCCGGCGCGCAGCCACAGCAGCGGTGCGATCTTGGTGAACTCGCGGTTGGACGCGACGCGCAGCGGGGTTTCGTACGTTAGCGTGAAGAACTCGACGTTTTCCTCGAAGCCGTCGGCCATGGGGAACTCGTCCGTGAACTTGTAATCGCCCTTAATCGGCTCGCCGCCAGGCGTCTTCCCGGTGATGGCCGCCTGGATGCGGGGCTTGGTGATGTACTCGCAGATCCCCCAGCTTTCCCAATCGGGATCGCCGGGGCGCAAGCGTTTCGCCCGCAATTCCTTTTGTTCGTCAGGAGCGACCTCATTGTTTGTAACGACGATGCACTGACGACGGCCTCCATCCTGCTTGTTCAGGCGCATGACGGCGTGGGTGGTTGTACCGGACCCAGCAAAGAAATCCAGCACAACGGCTTCAGGTTTGCTGGCAACAAAAAACCGAAGTGAATCCTCAACAGCGAATAGGGACTTCGGATATGGGAATTTTCGATCAGGCAATAACTTCAACAGCAAGCGCGTCCCATACTGGGTAGCATCATGCGACCCAATTCTCCACTGTGTGCCAGGAACGGTTAGACGCTGCGAATTCCCAAGAGTAGATGTGACGACTGAACCGTCCTCGCGGTGTCCAAGAATTTCATATGCGCCCGACTCAACTTTGGCGCGCTCGCCTTCTGCAAGATAGTAGATGGGTGTCGTTTCTCCCTTCAGCTCCCCGATTCTTACGCCACCCGCCGCCAGCACCTCCCGGACCGTCTCTGGTTTAAGTCTCCAGCGCCCTTCGGTTCCATTTTGACGGATGGGCCAAACTGCAATCGTCCCCTCAGGAGGGACTACGTCATGTCTGCTAGCGCCTACCCCGATCGGCTCCCCGACGCTATGAATTTTCAATCCGTCGCTCGTTACAAAAAACGGATAAAAGGTCTCTGGATGGCCAGCGCGAGTCGGGCTTGATCCAGACTTACGTAGGAGATCCCATCGAATCTCCCCCTTGTGTGTGCGGCCCTCTGTAGTTACCCATTCTTCGCTTAGCGGGATGGGTTTGGCTCCGGCGTTACCAAGCATGACGAAGAAGTAATATTCGTCAGACCGACCAAAGTAGCCCGTGCGCGCTACCGCTGCAGGATTAATCATCACGCTGACCATCTGAATACGCGCTTCCTGGTAGATTTGCTCGAGAAGCAGTCCCAGGCGCTCATACTCCTTCTCATCGATGGTGACGATGAGCACCGAATCGTCGGCGTTCAGCAACTCCTTCGCTAGTAGGAGGCGTCGCTCCATCATCGCCAGCCACTTGGAATGGCGGTAGAGGTCGTCGCTTTCGACGTAGTCGTTGTTGTACTTCCAGTCCTTCGCGCCGGTGTTGTACGGCGGATCGATGTAGATGCAGTCGACCCTGCCACGATGGGTGAAGAGCAGCGTCTCGAGGGCGTGGAAGTTCTCGGCGTTGATTACGGTATGGAACGGTTTACTTCCCCCACGTTCGACCTTGCCTGTGGAGACCAGGCCCGGATAGATCGGGTCGCGGAACTCGGCGACTACGACGAGATCGGCGAGCGCTGCAGTCTTAGTTTCATGCTGGGCTTTGAGCGCCTCCACGATCGGCTTCCCTGAATCCGGAGCCGGCGCGGCAACGGGCTCCAATTTCGCGGTGCACGCGGCGCGGTCGATGCCTAGGACTCGCCAAAGTCTCTCGTCCGACTTCGTAGGCACCTCACCACGCGGCGTAAGGATGCGCACCTTGTCGCCCTTGCGAATCTTGCGTCCCGGGAGCTCGACCGCTTCCGGCACGTGCCGCTCGAAGTTCAGCCCGAACGCGCGTCGGTCGGCGAGAGCGGCCACCTCGCGCTCGAGATCGCGGGCGAGCGCGGGTTCGCGAGTTCGTAACTCCCGGAGTAGGTCGTTCAGTCGAGACATTCTGGTCGCGTATTACACCATATGGCTTTTGAGTGACAATGCCCAGCCATGATGACGTACACGCCAGCGCAGGCCGAGGCGATTGCGAGCGTCGACCGACCGCTGCAGATCATTGCGTGCGCGGGATCCGGCAAAACACAGGTCATCTCCCAGCGGATTGCGGCGATCCTGGCGCAGCCGGGTGTTGAACCGCGTAATGTCGTCGCGTTTACCTTCACCGAGAAGGCGGCAGCCGAGCTGAAGGAGCGCGTTCTTTCGCTCGTGGAGCGCGAACTCGGTGCAGTCACCGGCTTGGCCGAAATGTATATCGGGACGATGCATGGGTACTGCCTTGACCTACTGCAACGGCTCGTGCCCGAGAAGTTCAAGTTCTTTGTTCTGACCGACATCACGGCGCAGTTGTTCGTGGATCGGTACAGCAAGAAATCCGGGCTGACAATTTGCCCGACGACGGCGAGGCAAGGCGTACTGCGGCGCTACGTCGACTCAAAGCTCTACCTGCAGGTGCTCAGCGTGCTGCGCGAGGACAAGATTGCCTTCGGTCGTGTGCCGGCCGGCGTGATCGAGTCGTTCGAGAAGTACATGGCGCTTCTCCGCGAGAACTCGCTGTTCGACTACACGGAGATAATCCGCAGCGCCGTTGACTACCTCGAAGGAGACCGGTACGAGGACGACGACTTTGCGCGTGTCCAGGATCACGTCCGGGACGACATCCGCTACGTGGTGGTGGATGAGTATCAGGACGTCAACCCGCTTCAGGAGCGACTCGTACGCAGCATGGTCCGGTTCGGGGCAAATCTGTGCGTGGTGGGGGACGACGACCAGACGATTTACCAATGGCGTGGCAGTCAAGTATCGAACATCGTCACATTCGCGACGCGGAATCCCGACGTCTTGCAGGTCACCCTTGACGACAACTTCCGATCGAGCAAGGGCGTCGTCGAACTTGGGCGCTCGATCGCCGAGCGCATTTCCCCCGATGAGCGGCTACCGAAGGCGATGATTGCGGCCGGCCATCAGACGTGGGAGCGTGGCGACCTGCTCGCTCTAGCGTTCGACGACCCAGAAGCGGAGGCGGTGTGGATCGTCGACCGCATCGGGCACCTTCGCGGCGTACCGTTCCGGGACGATGCCGCGTCTGAGCCGCGCGGTTTGTCGTGGTCGGATTGCGCCGTACTGTTCCGGTCGGTTGCGAAGGACTCCCAGCCCGTCGTCGCCGAGCTGCGGCGCCGCGGTATCCCGTTCATCGTCAAGGGCCTGAACCGGCTCTTTGAGAGCCCAGAGATCCGAGCAGTTGTCGGCATCTTTCGATTCGTGGTCAGGGAGGTCGAGGCGGGGCAGCTGAAGGCGCTCTGGGACGAAGCCGCACTGATCCCGCCGGGCGCCGCATGGGCCGCGGCGCTTAGGGTATTGGAGACGGGCCGCGACTTCGCCGCGCAGAAACGACACTCGGTCTACAACATCCAGCGGCTCTACCTGGATTTCCTCGAGGCACTCAACATGCGCGAGGACAACCTGCCCGGCGACACCACGCGCGGCGAACTCGTCTTCTACCAGCTCGGCAAGTTCAGCCAGGTAATCTCGGACTACGAGCAGGTCCACTTCACCACTGAACCAAAGGCCAAGTACGAGGGGTTCGCCAAGTGGCTTGAGCACCAAGCGCCCGGCTACTACGCCGACGCAGACGCAGACGTCGGCTACGCGACACCGGACGCCGTGACCATCGCAACCGTGCATCAGGCCAAGGGCTTGCAGTGGCCGGCGGTTTTCCTGCCAGCGCTGCGTAAGAACCGCTTCCCCTCACGAGTCATGGGCGGCGTCACGTTGCGGCACGTCATCCCGGACGAGGCGATCGACGACCCGGCCCGATACCGGGGAACGGTAGAGGACGAAACTCGACTGCTGTACGTCGCCGTGACCCGAGCGCAGAAGTACCTGTACGCGACGTTCGCGCCAGTCGCAGACAACCAGCAGCAGCGCACTCGCTCGCCCTTCTTCGACCACATTGCCGCGCAGCAATGGGTGTCGACGACATCCGCGCCGATAAAGGGCGACCGGCTGAAATCGCAGCCCATACACGAAACGCCTCAGGTGACGTTGTCATTCTCCGAGCTGAAGTACCTGTTTGAGTGCGCCTACCAGTTCAAGCTGCGCTTTCTATACGGATTCAACGCCCCGATCCACGAGGCGCTCGGCTACGGCAAGGGGCTGCACGACGCTCTCTCGGAGATTCACAAGCGGTCACTCGAGGGCGACATCGTCACGAAAGCCTCGGCCGCGGCGTTAATCGACCGGCACCTGAACGCGCCGTTCGCTTACCCGACGCTGCGAGAGCAGCTGCGGAACGCCGGTATCAAGGCAATCGAGCGCTACTTCGATACCCACGGCAAGGAGATCGCCAACACGGAGTTCTCCGAAAAGCAGATACAGGTCCACGTCGCGCCGGGCATCACCGTCGACGGCCGCATCGACCTTATTCGCCGCCTCGACACTGGCGAGGTTGCGATCGTCGACTTCAAGTCCACCGACCGTGCCCAGGCCGAGGATGTCACTCGCGACCAACTTCACGTTTACGCCCTCGGATACCAGGAGCTCACCGGGAAATCCGCCGACTTGATCGAGGTCCTGAACCTCGACGAGAAGGGCAAGACCACTCGTGAGCCGGTCGACGACCCACTGCTGACCTCCGTACGGCACAAAATCCGGGACGCCGGCGAGGCGTTGCGTGCGAACAAGCTCCTGCGTCTTCCAACATGGGACGAGCACGCGTGCGGATCGTGCGACCTCGTCGGGCTGTGCCGAAAGCGGCCAAGGGGCTAGAGCTTCACTTGTTCCTAAGCGAATAGCTCACTGAAAGAGCCGAGACTGCCCGTCAGGACCCGCCACCTCTCCCCCAAGATGCCTCATCCCCGGCGCACCCAACCCCACCGCCGCCTCCCCCACAAACGTCCGATGGCACCTGTTGAAATCCGCCTCGAAGCACACCAGGCAAATCGCCTTCTCCTTCGCCAAACGCGCAACCGACGCCACCGCCGCGCCATG
>Ga0326597_10005730_pt1 | contig 17170 bp, 9 predicted proteins | sample RVTome_12_FD_203789 | JGI IMG/M metagenome (GOLD analysis project Ga0326597, IMG submission 203789) | Soil microbial communities from uranium-contaminated site in the Upper Colorado River Basin, Wyoming, United States - RVT100D185 | ecosystem: Environmental > Terrestrial > Soil > Contaminated >...
TTCGCAATTGCGAAAACACGAAACAATGACGCTAAGCTTTCATAAACGCAAATATCGCAAGTCACACCGGGACTTCGCCTCGGCAAGGAATTCCGCGTTATTCATCGTTTCCTAAAACGCCCGGTGCAAGAGCTGGACCCGATCCTTCGGTGGGTTCGGCGGGAATGAGTAGAATATGTGATCGCACTTACGTCGTGCATCACTATCTGGATCAACTTCCGTCCCAGCCCCCCCAAGCTAGGCCGCCTAAGGCGGAGTGGGACTTTCCTCATCAAATGAGAGTCACCCTATGGATCACGACAGCGATTCATCATTTGATTCACCCTCCCGCGGGGGTATATGATGATTCCCATTGAGGTGTGAACGGCTATGGACTATCGAAATTCAGAAATGAAACTCGATCAAATCATTAACTATTTTAACGAAGAAAAAATAAATCTGATCCCGCCATTTCAACGAGGCCATGTGTGGAGACTGCCCACACGGAGGAAATTGCTAAAAAACATGGTGCAGGGACGGCCTATCCCTGCCATCTTCTTGTATAAGGAAGCTTCTGGATCGAAATACTCATATAACATACTCGATGGGAAGCAGCGATTAGAAAGTTTGCTCCTTTTTGTCGGAAATCGAAGGGAGGATATGAAAATTGATAACGTATCCAGATACTTCTTCGAAGAAAAACAAAGAAAATCAGCAAATTTTAAGATTGAGCTAGGTGGCAAGTCCCTGGGTTTCCATGATTTGAACGAGGCGATTGTGCGAGACTTTAGAGAGTATGCAATCCCTACCATCGAGATCAGCCTGGGCGAAGATAGCTCGCTTGACGAGATAATCAATCTATTTGTGGATATCAACCAACAAGGTGTTCCGGTCAGTCGCTTTGATGTCGTTAAGGCTCTCGGAAGAGACCCTTTGTTAGGGAATGTGTTCAAACTTATTGCCGAACGACAGAAACGCGGAGAGGCTCTTTTCTACAGAGCGAAGCGCAATGAGTTTACCGGAGTGCTAAAGAGGCTTCAGATTGTTGCGAATTTGCCGGACGGAAACTCAAAGGTAGATCGTATGTGGGAGCGATTAATTGAGATCGTGTTGTTTTCGAGATCGAAAAAGCACCGGACTCCCGTAGAAATACTAAAAAGCTTCATTAAGAGCGGTGATAAGAATCCTCGCCTCCAAGCATCCGAGCAGAGGCATCTAAGAAAAGTGTTTCGGTTTCTTAGCAGTGCGTATAAAACGTCCGCCTTGGCCGAAACTAGACTTGCAACAGACCAGCCTCAGTTTTACACGATGATAACGTCTCTGCTTGGAGACGGAATACTTACCAACTTTCCCAATGGTACATTGATAGAGAAAATGACCAAGTTTGGTAAAATAATTGATGGCAAGTTACCAATTCCAAAGGAAAAGAAACTGCCGACGATCATCAAAAAATATCAAGATTTATCAGCGAGACAAACCACAAACGTGGGGCGCAGAGAGGAAAGACAAGAGAAGTTTATTGAAGCGATCACGGCGCTTTAGGCCGCTGATTTTTTCTTAGCCTCATCCGCTAGGTCCGACACTTCCCAAAGCTTTTTGGTCACGCCCGCGACCATTGCTGGAGTGGATCGCAACGAGGAATGAATCCGAAGGAAATTGTAGGCGAAATAATTCAAGTCAACAGCCGCTGAATGATTCTTTAGTTTTTTGCTGAAAGGGTTCGTCAGCCTCGTATACTGGCGCATCATCTTCTGGCAAGCGGACGGCTAGACCGACCTGGCCCTCATCACCCTCACGGAAGTGGCGGCTTTTTAGATGTGAAACGTGCGCTCTAAAAGAGTGATCGTAGGTTGCGGAGTGAGCGGAGCGTACACACGGCCGGAACACAGAGAAGCTGACGCGGACGAGTTTGGCGGCGAAAGTGATGCGCTAAGGCCGGAGAAAAGTGTCGCTTGGGCGAAAAATTCTAAACGTTCTCACACATAGCGTGGTCCGACCTGAGTGTCCTAGCGGACAGATTGTAAAGAGTGTTATGCCAGCCCCCTATTCTTGTGCTAGATTTATCACCCAATGAGGCATTTATGTCAGAAGGCTTTCTATTAGGACTCCTCTTCAAAATAGCCCCCTCCTTGCTCACAACTATCGCGAAAGCTGGCGTTCAGAGTCTTCTTCAACAAACCCCCATCACAAAAGCGATCGACGCAACCTGTGAATCGTTTCCCGACCTGGAGCCGCTTCGTCACACGCTGGAGAACTGGTGCAAAAGCAAAGCCTTTGCCCAGATACTCGAGCAGGTAAAGGCTGGTAGCCGCAGCATTTCACAGGACGATGTGATCACCTCCTTCATTGAGGTTGGAAGTTTTTACGCAGGAGACAACACAAGGGCTTCAGCTGAGCAAGTCCTGAATACCTTTGCAGCAACGCTTGAGGAGCAACTTTACAGTACTAACGTAGGTGTTTACTACCATGCTCAGCGCGAGGAAGTTCTGCATTCCCAAACACGCGATCGGCTTGAAAGGATCGATGAGCACGTCATTGCCGTGGAGCAAACCCAGCGGGAGATCCTGAGCCGTGTTCCCCCTAGCGAAGATCAAAATCAAACTCGGTCCGCAAATGAACTTCCCCAACACGCAAAATTGGACGCGGCTAGAGACCTTCTGAACCAGGGCCGGCCCAGAGCAGCTCGTGTCATTCTCGATGAATTGCGAAAAGAAGTGGCTAGCAAATCGGCATCGGCTCAACTGCTTTTCCGGCTTGCCACAAACCTCGGCGCCTGCGCGCTACAATTCAATGAATATGAGACCGCAAACAAGGAATTTGCCGTCGCACTAAGCTATCAACCCGCAAGCGTCAAAGGCCTCGCAAACTGCGCTCTTGCTAAGCTGTTATTAGGCCGACCTGAGGATGCCCTTTTGCTCAGCAAACAGGCATGCCAAATCGACCGCCGAGACCCGCACGCAACCTCGAATTACATTCGTGCGCTTCACGAGTTGAACCGAGCAGGTGACGTTGAGACTTTACTTAGAGATGAACCATGGATATTGGAAGAGCCTACCTGCGCATTAACGCTTGCGCATATACATTACGAGCAAGGACGATACTCAAACGCGGAGTCGTTGGCGCGTGGTTGTTTACACCGCAGTCCTGACGAAGCTCAATCACTTGTGTTGGTCGCGCAGGCCATTATTACGCCAATTCAGAAGGAGCTAAATGATGACCCGCCTCTTCGTTGGCGCATTCCTGAGCATACTCAAAATCGACTTCTCGAAGCTGAAGCGCTCCTAACAAATGCGGCCGACTTACTGCGACATCATGACACCCCGGCAAGATTCCACGCAGCTCTTGCAAGACGCGCCGTCGTACGAATCATGCTGGGTCGCTATGAGGACGCACTCACTGACTGCGACCGGGTTCTTGCTGATGACCCCACGCATGAGCAAGCACTCGGTAACAAAGCGATCCTCCTATTGAAGCTCGACAGAACCAACGATTCCATTAAAATTCTGGAGCGCCTCAAGTCTGAGCCTGAAAGTCATATTCCTCTTGCTTTAGCGTATGTGGACAATAAGGAACCCGAGAAAGCGATAGCGCTACTGCGCCCGATCTTTGAGCCTGATAAGCGCGACGACCGGCAGTTTGAGATAGCCGATACTTTACTCTCCGCGTACAACTTATCGCTGAACGACACCGCAGCCGAGGAGATCATTCGCTCCATATCGGAAAAGTGGCCAAATGACGCCCGCGGACTTGCAACCGTCGCACGTTACAGACGCAGACAAGGAAGAAATGAAGATGCAATCCCTCTTCTTCGCGAAGCTCTTGCCTATGCGAATGATAATCTTCGCGACCTGATCGCCCTGCAACTTGCCGATATTTACTATTCGCTTGACCGATACAGCGAGGCTGCCGAGCTTTACGGAGAGATCGTTGACAGAACGTCAGATAATCCAATCACGCGCAAGTATCTGGTGTCCCTTTTCAATGCAGGCTCCTTTCGTGAAACCTTAATCCTCGCCCAATCCTTGAGAGGAAATAATGACGCGATACCAGTCATTACGGAACTCGAGGGGCTTGTCATGCAATATATCGGTGATCTAGACTGGGCGATCGAACTGTTCGAGAAACTTAGTCAAGTCGAACCCCGAAACGTCATCCATCGCATCCGGATTGTCTTGCTCCATCTACGCCGAGGAAATCGTGCGGCTGCACAGAACCTTCTGTCAAACATTCAACCGGGAGACGTTAGCGACGGCCAAACTCTCATTCAGGTAGCGCAGGCCCGCGCCCTTCTCCGTATGACCGGGATCCTGCCGTTCGCCTATCGAGCAAGACGTCTTGACCCTCGTAATCCGGAGGTCCATTTGGGCTATGTTGGTCTACTTCTTCGAAGAGAGGTCCTCGACAAAGCGCTACTTGAGGCTGACCAGATTGTCCCAGGTTGCACAGTCCATCTTCGAAATGGTGATAAAGTTCAGACCTTCACGATTGTAGACGACTCGGAATCCAACCTTTTGAGCGGAGAACTCTCTCAGTCGGACCCACTGGCACGTAGATTGATGGGTCTAAGGAAGGGTACTCGAATAGTCTTGCGAGAGGGTCTGGAAGATTTGTCTTATGAGATCATCGACGTTCAGAGCAAGTACGTTTTCGCTTTTCAGGAGACCCTTTCGAATTTTAGCACATGGTTCCCGGACCATACGGGCTTGTTTAAGGTCGAATTCAAAGAGGGTGACTTTAGCAAGGTCAAGCTGGCACTCGATGCGCGGCAACGTCGTGGAGCGCAGGTACTTTCTCTTTATCGAGACAAACAGCTGACACTTGGCGCGTTCGCTCGCTTAGTTGGAACTCCGTTGATAGATGTTTGGGCTGGACTCGTCAACCGAACCGACGGTGTAATTCTAGCGTCGACAGGAGTCGGTCAGGAACAGCAACAGGAAACTGCACTCGTACTCAGTGCTGACGAGATTGTACTCGAATTAACATCAATCCTTACGCTGGCTTATTTAAACCTGCTGGAAGAAGTTCCCCGTCGGTTTAAGGCGTTATTCGTTCCTCAGGCGTTACTGGACGAAATCGACCAGACGATGGCGCGGAGGTTCTTGGACCCTCGCCCAGTTTTGAGCGTCTGGAAAGAAAATGAAACCTATTTTCGAAAGGAGATCACGCCTGAGGACTACGAACGAGGTCGTAAATTCCTTGAAGGTATCCGCAAATTTGTACAAACACACTGCACGTTGACTCCCACAAGAACTGCGCTCGACGTTGGCAAGGCTAAACTTGAGCAAATGCAGGATCTTCTCGGCAAGGACGCGATAGCGGCGATACTCGTTGCCAAGGAAACAACTCTACCTCTCTATTCAGATGATCTCGGTCTTCGGTTGGTTGCAAGAAACGACTGGCAGGTCTCAGGATTTTGGACACAAACGCTGCTTCTCGACCTTCGTGATAAGGGCCTAATAGCCGAGGAGCGGTACCGCGAGGCTGTCCAGAAGTTACTTCTCGCTAACTATCGATTTGTTTCAATTGATGGAGCAGGTCTCCTCTGGATTTTAAAGGCAAATAGCTTTTCAGCCACACCCGCGGTCACTCGGGTATTTGAATCCTTGCATGGACCAGAATGTAACGACGATTCGGCGGTTCTCGTTTTGGCGGATCTTGTCAAACGGATCTGGCTGGAACCGGTGCTCTACGAACAAAAACTTCTCTTACTCGAAGTTGTTCTGAATACCCTGACGACTAGCCGGGACCTGGAGCGAATCCTAACTCGATTTAAGATTACCCTAAAGGCGCAGTTTGCTCTAATTCCCCAGGTACTCCGTCCCATCTCTCAAAGCATTGACCTATGGGCTCAACAAAGAAGCCTGCGCGGTGGGATTATTCGACCTAGCTGAGGGTGTTTGTGGGGTCTGACCCCGGCGACAAACCGCGCGTATTTCCGTACCCATTCATGGCAACGCCGCGTTGAAGATCGGTCTACTTAAACACCTCCTCAAACTGTCCGGGATTTCCGGAGACGACCTATGACGGCCCCTCCAGAACAAGCCGTTCATGGTAGGCGACGGACCGAGAAATGACTCCCTGTACATTTTCTCCCCCGAGTTGAAGGAGAATACAATCGAATCCTAAAGCCACGAGCCTTATCGGCAACCGGGCGCGTCCGCCACTCAGGCTAATGCCGCCTATTATTACTGCCTGTACGGATTCACCATCGTCTGCATCAGGCCCCCCCCCAGCCGTGTTGAGGTCTCAGTCGACGCCGACAAACGCTAGATCTTGTGGAAGGTCCGCATCGCAGACGAAGGGCTCGCCGCCTCTCTCAGGATCATAATAGCCTTCAATGCCCAGCCACCCACATCCCAATACGAGGCTCATGTCCCATAGCCGGAGATAGAGCCACGTCCCATAACGATCCAGCAACTGCCGAAGCCCGTCTTCAATGCGCCTGTCCACTACACTGTCCGCCCCACCCATAAGTCGCCACTTGCCGCCACATTCAACGACCGCTCTCAAGACGGGATGCTGGCAGCGCTCCTCCTCGAACAGGTACATCGCCTGACCGAGGCCCGCCTCAATGTCCATCTGGGAGCCCCAGAATACCGCACGAAAGCAGACTTGCGACAGAGGTTGCTGTGGAAACAGCTCCACAGGAACTTCATGATCTAATGATTCGATTTCACGGCGCCAGACCTCGACCGGCTCACTGTTGCTCAGCGCTCTACTCACCGCATGACACGCGATCGTGTTCGGAAAGAGAGAATACCGCACCGTGTGTCCGTAACTGCGATACTGCACCGCAGACTGCAAAACTTCTTCGGTGTGCCATCCCGAAGGGAATCTCCTGCATTCCCGCCGACCGAACCAGCACTGAATGACATCCCGCTTGAAGAATTTCCAGTTGCTGGCTTCTGGTATCGACAGCCGAGCACCGATCAAGGCTGCCCACTCCAGAGCGAGTCGTTGCGCAAGCTCGCCCGATCCGCAGGCGCGCGCATATTGAATCCTCTCGTAAACTCGTCGCGCGGCGTCCGCCATGCCGGAACTCCGAATTCGCCATGAAGATCCAGAGGTAACACTGCGGCGCGCGATCTCTGATTGAGCGATGGCCAAAGCGACCGACGGCACTGCCTCAGCACGGCACGACACCCAGTCGACTCCAATCTCCGCAAGCCAGGCCGCCGACTTTGGGTCACTGGCCTGCTCGCCACATGCGAGGACGTTCACTTCGGGCCGGGCCAACTTGGCCTTAACTATGGCACTTGTAATCAGAGATCCAACGCCTACCTGGTCCAGCACGGCAAATGGGTTAGAATCCACGATCCCGCGGGCGAGCCAGTGGGCCAGTACCTGCCCTCCAGCTTCCCGGCTGAGGGCCCAAGTGGCTTCCGTCAAGTCGTTCGTTCCGAAGCAGAGCACATCCGCACTACGTGCGATATCATCAATGATCGCGCACGCACGCGGAGTTTCGACCATGCAGCCGAAAAGCAACTCTGAGGTTGTTGCTCCCCCCCTCGCCGCACCCGGCTTGTCCACGTCTTCTCGAAAGTACTGCCGAACGGTCAATAGTTCCGTCAAGGCACTGACCATCGGCACAATGACAGCCATCTGCACACGCAGACCGCCTCGCACGATTGCCCTTGCAGCTTCAGCTACAAGCCTCAGTTGCTGTCTGTAGAATCCTGTCCTGATGCCCCAACGACAGCCACGCCATCCATGCACACCTCCTGTCTCTCGCAGGTCATGCAGTTTGTCGTCAAGCTCGTCCGAAGGAAGGCAGAGCTCCCGCGCCAGCTTTTGCGCCTCTTCCGTCCCCGGCAGGGGCAGGAGATCCTCAAGATGCGCATCAAACAAGCGATAGTGAACGCGCCGACCATCAGCCGCAAGTAACAGTGCCTCCAGGCCTCGTCTCAAGGCTTCCAAAACTTCCGTGGGAAGGGGGCGTGAATGAGGCTCGACATGCTCGATGAGCCAGCGGCGAAGGGCATTCAATGCATCAGAGGCGAGCAGGTGGTTCTCGCTCCTGCAGAGTCCAACTCCAACTGCGCCCAGCCTAAATCCGCGGTGCGCATCAGCGCCAGTATCGGCATTCACGAAGACACGGGCCGGGCCTGTGGCGGATATCAGCTTGAGGATCTCGGACTTCCAGCGAGGCGCCTCCACGTCGGAATCGAATTTTCCGTAATACAGCGTCCCAGTACTTTCATCAATGGTCACCCATTCCCCTTCTTGGATTGTTCTCGCACCAATCCTCATCGTCCTCGATCCCGCATCTATCTCCAGGGCTTGGACTCCGGGGAGTACTGCGATACCGCGCCCTCGCGCCATGACAACAAGATGTGAAGCCGGCCCTCCGATGCGTGTTACGACGCCTACCGTCCTCTCAAATAGAGTGACATCGGAGGGTGTCAGAGATTCCCTTACCAGGATAACAGGGCGCCCTTCATCGGCAACCTGCTTCAGGGTGGCACTGGATAGCACCACGCGGCCGGACGCCACGGAAGTCCCAGTTGACTCCATGGATGTGATCGCAGAGAGTCGATGGCGCTCCCGCTCTTGGAGCTGCCCGCGCATATGAAGATCTTCCGGATTCAAGAGGAGGAGGTTTTCCTCTCCCGCGAGGGGGTCGCCTTCAACCCCCTCCAACGCAGCTCGGAGGCGTGCACTTGCAGTGAGATCCGCCACGCACAGGTCCAGCAAGTAGAGAGCGCCACGTGCAACTCCGAACGAGATACACAACGCATCTCTTGAGGCCCCCCTAATGCAATCCAGCCAGCTCGTAAGTTCTGCGGCTTTCTCGCACTCCTGAGCGGCCCACTCGGTGAATGAAAGGTAACTTGGGGATTCAGCTCGCGTCCGGACTCGGACATAGCCCGTGGACTGTCTCTTGCCGGTGTACGGGCTGCGTGTCCAGACGGTGCCGCTGACCTCACCCTCGGTCGTCATGGCCGGGGACATCGGCTGTATGAAGATATCAAACGGACTGGAGTCACCACGGTGAGCTGTGGTAGACTGCTCCGTGCTTATCGACGAGCAGATTGAGTGGACGATCTCCTCGACCACCTTAGCACGGCGCTCTTCCAATGTTCCTGCTATCACCCCCGCACCGATACTCAACCGTGCTGGAAACCAGTGGCCGGATTCATGACCGTTGCCGCGCAACGCAAGTGCCAAGGGGTTGCTCGTGTCCCCAACTTTCCCTTCGCACTTTGTTTCTAGTGCCTGAATTGCAGATTCAACCAGGAGTCTAAGCAGCACATCACTGCCATCGTCTCTTGAGACACCGCCGACAACGATTGGCGGGAGCCTCAGAAAGACGGTTGGAGGGATTCGCAGTCCGCGAGCATCTAACAGCCCGAAGAGTTTCGCCCGTCCGCCCAGATTTCCCGCTTCAAATGCTGCCACTAAGACCTCGAGATGCCCCGGATGCTGGGCTCGCGCGCACACCACATCGATGTGCAATTCACCGCTAACCATCATCTCTTGCCTTCTACGCCAGGCCGAGATGACGGGTCCAACAGCTCTCGTGCAATCGCGAGGATTTCTCGCTCGCTATCGAAGCGAAGCGCGCCGCGGGCCTGCTCTGCAGGCATCCATTCCACCTTGGGAAACTCCGCGTCATGCTTAAGCGTCGACCCTCCAACCGGATGCATCAAATAGAAATGCACTCGTTCATCCCACCATTCGCCCCCGTATTGATATGTCCAGCCCGTGCGGCCTACGTATTGAAGTATTGTCGCCTCCAGGCCCGTCTCCTCCGCTACCTCGCGTAGAGCTGTCCGCTCGATCCCCTCCCCCGGCTCCTGCATTCCCTTCGGTAGCCGCCATCCTTGGTCTGTACCGTCGCCGACCAGTAAAACCTCCCATCCACCCTCTGCCTGCCGAACAACCACCCCGCCAGCAGAGAGCACACTTGGATTCTTAGGTATGCGATCAATGTGAAGGAATCGGGACAGCAGACCCTCTTTCTCCCATTTCAGCACCTGTTCGTAGTCTGAAGCGGTGTCGAACTCCAACCAGCCACTGTGGATGGGAACAGCGCGGACATCAACGCCTCGATCGACCAGTTCTTGCAGAAGATCTGTCATGTAGGCGTTCTCGAAGCGTGGAGCATTCCGCCACGCCCTGCCGCGATAGGTCTTGAGCAGGTCATGATAGGTCTCGCGAAGCACCTTGCTTCCTGTCGCACTGAACTTCATCAGGCCTATGTATTGGCCGCAGGGAAACTCCCCGCTCTGCAGCGGTTGCCCTATGTCGACGATGCGGTCGCCTTCCAGAACCAGGCTCTCCGCGATGGCGAGGGGTTCCGGCGTGCGGGCCGCATAATAGGCCTCCCATTCGAAGTCGACGACGACCGAGACTTCTGCATCGGCGGCAACCAGGTGACTCAGAACGTCCGGTTCATAGAGGATGTCGGCATAGCTGACGACGGCCTCCCCGGAGAGGTGGGCCTCCGCCTTGAAAAGGCTGTGCACCATGTTGAACCTGTCGTGGTCATCGACGTACACAACCGACGGACTGCGTAACTTGCCGCCTTTGCGCCCCCGAACGACCACCACCTCGGTGGCACCTCTGTCGTGTGCGCAAGCGACCAAAGACTCAAGAAGCGCCATGCCTCCCACGGGGAGCAACCACTTCGGCCGATCCGTGGTATACGGATGCAGCCTAGTTCCACTGCCGGCGGCGAGGAAAATTGTCTTCATGTTTCGCCTCCGGTTGGTCTTGTTCCTCCGCCGTCGGGCTGCTTGCATGGAGTATCTGCACAGGCCACAGCGAACGCCCGGAATAGTGCGATTGCGTTGTGGTCACCGCGCAAGACCAAGCATTCCGGATGCCACTGCACGCCAAGGCAAAAGCCGCCATCTGTGGCCTCGATCGCTTCCACTGCACCGTCAGGTGAGGTAGCTGACACCCGCAGGCCATTTCCCACCACTCTCACACAATACCTGTGGCTGCCATTGACTCGGACTACCCTCGCTTCACTCCACACACTAGCCAGTAGCGAGCCTTCAACAATTGACAGGTCATGAACGTAGACTTCGCCCTCCTGCCATTTGGTGACGTGACGAAGCGGTGATGAAACCGCGTCGCTAAGATGAGATATCGTCCCTCCGCAGGCAATGTTGAGGAGATGGAGGCCTCTGCAAATGGCAAGTATCGGTACTCCCCGCAAGCGTGCGTGGTTAAGAAGGAGCAGCTCGAATTCGTCGCGCCCTTCATCCGTGCTCCAATCGCTTCGTTGAGGACCGGCAGATTCGCATCCGGTTCCTACGTCCTCCCCCCCAGTGAGCAGCAGCCCGTCGCACCGATGAAGCACAGCGAGGGCCAGGGGAGGAGCCTGGAAAGGTACGAGGACAGCTGCCATTCCCACCGCCGCCAGAGCGTCGACGTAGTCCGAGAGCGCTCCAACGACCGTTCCAGTTTGTCCCGGCAAGGAGGTCCACCGCCGAGATGCAACGGCCACAATCGTCATCTGGGCCGCCGTCCCCTCATAAGGTCCCCACCGCTTCGACGACATCGATTCGGCCGTCAGCGCAGTCCAGGAGAACTCGCTTGGATCTCACAACACGTTGAAAGATCTCCTCGCCGCATCCGATGGCCGCCGGGATGCCGAACTCTGCACAGCGAATGGCCATATGCGAAGCGGCCCCACCATACCGTGTAATAAGCCCAGCTATGCCAAACGCGAAGATCCAGTCGAAACCAGGATCGGCAGCTTCCACGGCAACAATCCTGCCCTTAAGTGCCGCAGCCGGATCCGGTGATGGGCTGCTCAGAGCCACGACTTCCGCCTCAATCGCAGCCTTAGTGACGAAATTTGGCCGCGTGGAGCGTTGCCGCACGATCAAGAGGTCTTCAGGGGCCGCAATGAAATCTGATAACACCAGGCGAAGCCCCGCCGTCCAAGCCTCCCGTCGGTTCTTTATTTCGGTCTGCCAGCATGAACGCAAGTGCTCATGGCGGACGCCCTCAACGGTCGGATTAGTGAGGTCTTGGACCGTCAGAAAGGACATGTCCTCGCGCGAAAACCCGAGAACATCGCCGAGGGCCGCGATCACCTCAAGAATGTCGGACACCACTGATGAGAAGGAAAATTTGATGTCTTCCCGTGCCCTCATGGCGCTCCTTGCGAAGTCCAAGAACTCGTCCGAGCCCAGGCTTAGTCCGGCCTCTGCCAGTCCCGCAGCCATTCGATCCTGCTCCCGACTGTTTAAAGTAGTGGGCGATTTTCTGAGCAGGCGGCTCGCGGTATGGATGGGTAGCCAGCGGATTTGGTCGTATCGGGGGCTGCAGATGTCATACGTGCGAGCTCTCAGATGTCCAAAAGTTGCATCGAATTGAGGCCGACTCAAGCGACCGCAACTAACGTCGACGAACGCGCTTGCTACTTTGGTTGCCACGGTATCGAGACTGCGCCACCAATTTTCGTACCACTGCTCGTCCACGCAGCGCGAGACGGTGAAGCGGCCGAGCAAGTCACGCGCAATGAATGCCAATCTCGCCTGCCGCGCAAACGGGACTACACCATCGTCGCGACACTTCGCAAGGCCCTCACACACAAAGCGGCGCAGTCTCTCGAGGTCGGCTTCATCGCGTTCGGGCCGGTTAGCGGGGGACCAATCGACTAGCCGGCTGACGAGCTCGGCATCCTTTTGATGAAAGGAGGCGTGCGCTGCGATTGCCGAGCTTGTAAGCGCGCGTAGCTCGCTATCTATCTCCTCGACCTCAGAACGTGAGAAGCCCCGCTCCAGCAAGCACGCAGTCCTGCCTGGGCTGGTGACATCGGCCACCGTGAATAGCAGTTGGAGTTCGACTTTGTCGTGCAACTCCGGGCGCTCTGTTAAGGCTTGGAGTCGATCTTCGACCAGACGTTCCGCGAGTTCGCGAGGCAAATGGGCTGGGGTCAGAGAAAGGAATGAGCGACGCACGTTCACATACGGCTTTCCCGCCAGCGTCTCGACAAGTACTGACGGCGTTACACGCCGATAACCGAGGGAGGATCTTCCGCGAATCCAGGCATCGTTCGTAACCAAGTACTGATAGAGACTGACCGCGAGAGGACGTGGCCTGTCGCCGAGCATCTCGCCAGGGTTCCAATCGGACATGTCGGACCAGACCTCGGAGCGAGCTGCTATCTCAGACCGGGCTGCTTTCAGCAAGTTCAGCGCGACTCGCCGAACCGTACTTTTGGTCGGCGGTCTGGTTTCTTGGTGATTCGCCCGGGCCTGGAACACATGTACTTGGCCCGTAGCGGAGACGCCGAACTCGACGAGCAGGGGCAGCGTCAGCAACGCTTCCACTGCGAGGACGGTCTGGCGAAGAGTGCTCCATGGCTCTGCGAGCGATGGAGCCTCCCGCAGCACATCGGCTCGCTTGCAGGCGTATCCCGCGGTGACGCTGTCTGTGCGGTCCGATTCATCATTGTAATACACCGAGAAGTAAAGGTCGTGAGCCGGTCCAGTGCTGAGCACGCCGCTCATCCTCGCGCCGACCAGCTGTCCTTGAACGATTATCTCGTTCGCGTCTCCAGCGGATCGCGCCCGTTCGTGACGATTGAACGATTCGATGACACGCTCGATGGCAGTCGTCAGATGAACCCCGTCAGACGAATCGACGCCCAACTCGCTGTAGAACAACCCGGGGGGAAGGTCCGGATCTGCGTCCTCGATGGTTGCGGAACTCCTCACTGCAACCAGTTCACCGCGGGAACGCTCTTGAACTAGCTTGCTAATCCTCGTCGGCGACGTACGCCATTCGGCCACGGAAAACGCGATGAACGGGTCGACGACAAAGGCCGAAGACTGGGACTCCGCTAGCAAGAGCAGCGTCTGGGCCTTAGAGAGCGGCATTTCTTACCCCATCGAATGGGTGTCCTCTCAACACATTAGACGCGGCCAATCTTCCGGGAGCAGGATGATGGGCGCTCGACAAAACGGTTTTCCGCTACCGTTCAATGAGTGTAGCCCTGGCGGGTTCGTATTCGATTACGTTGACCGCACTCAGCTTGAGATTCACCTGTCCTTGGAGCCGCAGCACATACTCGAAAAGGGCCTGCGTGAACTTCCCGTGTGTGACGATCGCAATGCGGTGACAGTTCGTGGTCTGGGCATCCGCGATCACCGTCGTAAAGGCCCGCTCCACACGCCTCACAAATGCGTCGAAGTCTTCGGCACCCACGAGAGGCTCGCGAGAATACCCGGGCGGCTCCTTGATCTCAGACAGGATGTGCCCGAAGATCTCCTTTGCGCGCTGTTTGTTCACGCCGCTAAGAACGCCATAAGAGTTCCGCTCCTGTAGATCCTTGATGACCTTGAGAGGAACCTTGGAGAGAAGCTGCTCGGCGATGATCTGGGCGCACTCGTGCGCTCGGGCGAGCGGGCTGGAATAGATCGCCTGGATTCCCTCATTGGCGAGCTGATTCGCTACCTCGCGAGCTTGGTCCCGCCCCTTGGCGGTAAGCGAGAAGTCCGCGATCCCCCCGTAGCACTCCTCGATGTCGTCAACGGACTCACCGTGTCGGACCATGTATAGGCGCATGCGCCTTGTCCTCCTCTCAATCGAGCACTATCATGAACCACCTTTCCAAGGTGGAAGTTCCGGTAGTAGCAAGTCGTCGATCACCTGGTGGACGGCCCGGCGCTCACCTTTGTTGACGGCGGCTGCCAGGCGATCCAAGAGGTCACGGGACCGAGGACCGAATGCAATCGTTCGGTCTTTGGCTACCGATAACCACCATCGAAGATTCGCGCGCTCGACAGCAGAAAGGTGGGCGTCGTGTCCCATGAGGTTGCGCCGTGCGTCGAGAGCGTAGACTAAACCCGGCTTCGCTCTCTCCGGATAACCCAGCTGCACCCAAGCTCGGGCAAGGAAAACCAGCCCCATGAACCACTCGATATGCCACCATGATTCAGCGTTTTTGAATGTGGGCATGTAGTCTCGGTGGTAGTTCTCGCACTCGGCAATAAGCCCCTCAAGTTCCTGTCGTTTATTCTCACGATGCCACTGGCTGAGGGGATTGGTTGTCCTCATGTCCAGAAGGCAATGGATGAAATGACGCGTAGTGCGGAGCATCTCATGCGCTAGATCTGGACGACTTGTAGCATCTGTCGCGGCTAGTCCTGTCAGGCAGAGACCTTTGGCCCGATGCAGGTGGGAGAGCGCTTTGTCATACTGTCCCTGGACCTCAAATATCCGGCCAATACCCCGGACCGGCCGCGGGTCGTGTGGCAACGCTGCCGCTGCACGATGGTAATCATCGAGCGCCAGCTTCTGAAGCTCAGCCACTCTCTCGCTGCTCCGTTCCACATCCGCCAGGAGTCGGAGTCCCTCGGCCGCGAAGTACGCCCCCTCTGCGATGAGGTAGGCGTGGTCTGGAGCGAGTCGCTCTAACTCGCGACCAATCTCGACTTGACGCTGAAAGTCACCGCTTGCCACGGCAGAGATGGCAGACTTCGAAATAGTCCAGAGACGCTGAGCCATTTCTCGGCCGACGATCGGCTCGTAGTATGCTATTACGCCTTGCCGTGCTGGACCTGGCGTCCACAGATCGAGGGGCGGTGCAGCACCCAAACCCTTGGGAGTGATTATCAGGGCAGCTTTCCCCCTGGCTAGGGCAGCCTCAGAGACCAAGGGGCTGGCTGGCGCACCGGACCGGTCAAGATCCGTGCCAGGCGACGAGCCGCGCTGGCCCCTGCGCGCTTGCGTGGACCCAGCATTCTCCAAGGTAGGCAGCGAGGGATCGGCCAGAGGGATAGCTGTGTCTGGTGGGAACCACTTCGCTACAATCCTCACATGGAGTTCTGGCTTGGCCAATTCCTGGTGATTTTCGTCATGCATGGTGATGTGAAGCTCCTTCCAGAACCGATCAACAGATGCGGTTTGGAAGGCTTCGGTTCGGACGTTCTCAGTCTCGAACACGTTGCGGAAGGCCCCCACGAGTTCTTGCTTCGTGAAGGAGGTAACCCTCTCTTCGATCTCGTAGAACAGCGATTCTAGGTAGAAGAGTTTCGCGACCGTCTCGATTGCAAGGCGTGAACCCATGCGAACAGTCTTGGCCATGGGCACCGGCACCGCTTCGGCGAGGAACTCTCGGTGCGCGTCGCGAATTCGCTTGGCCAGATCAGCCAAGGTGTCGGGACGGCAGTCTGCAGTGAGATAGACGACAGGCGGGAGGCCGTCCGGCATGCAGGGCTCGCGTGCGATGGCGAGGACCGGAAGTCGACGCCAGAGGAACTTGTGAAGGAATCCTTCGAGGTCTTTCGTTCCAACTCCCCGGTTGGGGAATTCGTGCAGGACGGCATGCATCGTGAGAACGATGCTCCCGACGGCCCCTGATTCCCTCCAATTGTCCAACGCACGCAGGGCAGGTTCAATTTTCTGAAGGGCGTCACCGGTGAACACTTCCATCTGCTTACCCTGATCGTCCCGCAATCTACGAGCCTTCTCCCTGGCCCGATCACTGAGCTGGTCATCATACTCTAGCAGCAGCCCAAAGCGCGCGTCGGTGTTCAAAAGGATATGTTCGAGCTCTGTTCCGTCAGCCCCACCGACGCTGACAAAGACCGCATTGGTCAGGTTGAATCTCTCACGCCGAATGATCTCCAGGACTTGTTGAGCCTTGCTGACGGCACTCGGGTCGCCGTGAAAGTCCTGCACTCCGCCCCCTCTGCGATGACCTTCAAGTACTGCGCGGATTCGATCGTCCAGCGAAGTGGTCACGTCATTCCCCCATCTTTTCCCTGAGGCCATTTACGAAAAGTGTGATGCGCCCGCAAACGCAGCCCAGTATTCTTAAACCGTGGATCTGCGGCAATCCCGTTGATCAATTCACCCGACGTAGGATCCGCGCAGGTTTGATTCCGAGCGAAACGGTAGCAAGGAACATCCCAACGGTCGTGCGCTCCAGCGTCATCTTCGTGACGACACCTCAGCTCAGCTGCAATATCCATCGCTAAATCCTGTTTTGTCAAGCCCAACTTAGCTCGAATACAATGCAAGTCTTACGGCATATCCCGCTATCAGCTCGCGGTATATCCAGGCTAACTGACACCGTTACAACATCAGCAGGATGGACTGAACTCCGAAACGACCGCGGTACGCGACAGGGTCAGACTTTTATATCTGATTCTGCTGAAAAACCCTATGAATGCTTCGACGAGGCTCAGCATGAACGGAAAATCTCCAATGATTTCACACG
>Ga0326597_10005731_pt1 | contig 17169 bp, 16 predicted proteins | sample RVTome_12_FD_203789 | JGI IMG/M metagenome (GOLD analysis project Ga0326597, IMG submission 203789) | Soil microbial communities from uranium-contaminated site in the Upper Colorado River Basin, Wyoming, United States - RVT100D185 | ecosystem: Environmental > Terrestrial > Soil > Contaminated >...
AGCTGCGAACGGGAAAAGTTTCTGCTATAAGAAGGCGATGAAACTTCTGCGCGCGACTTTTTGGATTTACACCACCGCGCTGCGGCGCTCCTGGGAGTGCGTGGCGAAGAACTGGATCGTTAGCTTTGCGCCCGTGGGTTACGGATTGATTTTTTCCCTCGCCGTGACTCTTGTTGCGCCTTTGGGGCTCATTGGCGGGCTTCTTATCGGCCTGGTCAGCCAGGCATGCTTAAGCTCCGGCTTGTATCTGGTCAAGAACATAGTCGATAGCGGCAAGGCGACTTTTAACGATTTTCTCAACGGCTTCACCGTTTACCTCTGGGAATTGCTCGGCATAGCGTTTATTCTCTGGATCCCCATGCGGCTCGCAGCCTCAGTCTTGGCTTCCGTCCCCAACGGCGATGTGATTTATTTTTTGCTTCAAATCGGTTTATACATCCTCCTCAACCCGGTGCCTGAATTTATTTATCAGACCAGGGTTTCAAACATCGAGTTGATCGGAGCGAGCTACAATTTCATCGTCGATAATTGGATCGAATGGCTGGCGCCGAATTTCATCTTGACCGTAGCGGGATATGCGCTGTTGAACCTGCTCGACGTCATGGTCATCGGCTTGCCTGGTTTTGTTCAATCGCTCATCGTCTCTTTCGCATTCGGCCTTTGTCTTACGTATTTCATGGCTTTTCGCGGTTTTCTCTTTGCCGAACTCCACGGGACGACACGCCGGAGCCGGATTTATCGTTTCGACGCGCGCGCTTGACTGCCCAACCGGTTCAACGAGCCTTGCTTGACCTCCTTTGGTTCTTATGGTGTCTTGAATGGACTGTGCGCTGAACCAATATGAAAGTCACGGCGATCAAAGGTTTTTCGGATATATTTCCCGGCGAGGTCGAGACCTGGCAATGGGTCGAAGATCGGGCGCGCCGGGTCTTTGCGGCGTACCATTTCGCCGAGATCCGGATTCCGATCCTGGAGAAAACCGAACTCTTCAGCCGCTCCATCGGCGAGACCACCGATATCGTCGAGAAGGAGATGTACACCTTCGAGGATCGCGACAGCCGAAGCGCGGAGACGACCGAAACGACCAGGCTGACGCTCCGGCCCGAGGGCACGGCCGGCGTGGTGCGCGCCTACGTCGAGTCGGAAATGTACAAAGTGGAACCGGTGCGCAAACTCTACTACATGGGACCGATGTTCCGCCGCGAGCGGCCACAGAAGGGCAGGATGCGCCAGTTTCATCAGATCGGCGCCGAAGCGTTGGGGCGCGGCGACCCGTTCATCGACGCGGAAGTTCTTCTGATGCTCGATGATTTTTTTCGCGCGGTCGGCCTGGAGACGGTGGCATTGGAACTCAATTCGCTGGGTTGCGCCGATTGCCGTCCGGGATACCGCCAGCGGTTGCTCGAGTTTCTCAAAACGCGCGAAGCGGCGCTTTGCGATAACTGCCGGCGCCGCATGGAGCGCAATCCGCTGCGAGTCTTGGATTGCAAGGAATCGGGCTGCCGGCATGAAACCAAAACGGCGCCGTCGATTCTCGATTCTCTCTGCGCGCCCTGCCAGGAACATTTCACCGTTGTCAAAAAGCTGTTGAGCGAGGCAGAAGTCGCCTACCAGCTCAACCCACGCATGGTGCGCGGCCTCGATTACTACTGCCGCACGACGTTCGAATGGACCAGTGAGCACTTGGGTTCGCAAAGCGCCGTGGCCGCCGGCGGCCGATACGACGGTCTGGTGGAAGCGTTGGGCGGGCCGCCCATCCCCGGGGTCGGCTTCGCCATGGGAGTGGAGCGATTGACGATGTTGCTTCGGATGAGAGATAGCGCCGCGGCCCGCGGGCCGTCTGTCTATGTCGTTTGGATCGGGGAGAAGGCGCGGGATTGGGCATTCCCCGTAGTTCACCGGCTGCGCCGGGACGGCGTCGTGGTGGAGATGGAGGGGGATACGCGCAGCATGAAGAGCCAGATGCGGCGCGCCGACAAACTCGGCGCCCAGGCGGTGCTGATCGTCGGCGACGACGAACTGCAAAAAGGCCGGGCGCTCCTGCGCGACATGGCGAGCAAGCAACAGGAGGAAATCGTTTTGGCAGAGATCGTGTCGACATTGATTTCAAGGAAGGCGAGCTGATGGCGACGGAGCGAGTATTCAACGATCCGCTGGGCGAATGGAAGCGTAGTTGCTACTGCGGCGAGCCACGGGCGAACGCCGTGGGGAATGAAATGACCCTGTTCGGCTGGGTGCATTCGCGGCGCGATCACGGCGGGGTAATCTTCGTCGATCTGCGAGACCGAACCGGCCTATGCCAGATTGTTTTTAATCCTGAAATCGACGCGGATTCCCACGAGAAAGCCAAGCAAATTCGTTCCGAAGACGTGATCGGCGTGCGCGGCCGTCTGGCGAAGCGGACTGCGGAGACGGTCAACCCGAATCTGCCGACCGGAGAAGTCGAGGTCATCGCCAGGGAGATCAAACTACTCAACGCCTCCCAGGTGCCGCCGTTTATCATCGACGACGAGACCGATGCCAATGAAAATACCCGGCTCAAATACCGCTACCTCGATCTGCGCCGGCCGCAGAGCCTCGGCCACTTGCTGCTGCGCTACCGTATGACCAAAATGATTCGCGATTATCTCGACGGCCTGGGCTTCATCGACGTCGAAACTCCCGTGCTGACCAAGAGCACGCCGGAGGGCGCGCGGGAGTACCTCGTGCCGAGCCGCATCTACCCAGGCAAATTTTACGCCCTGCCCCAGTCGCCGCAGTTGTTCAAGCAGATTCTAATGATCGGCGGGCTCGACCGTTATTTTCAGATCGTCAAATGTTTCCGCGACGAAGATCTGCGCGCCGACCGCCAGCCGGAATTCACCCAGCTCGATCTCGAAATGTCCTTCGTACAACCCGCGGACGTGATGCAAGTTATCGAGGGAATGATCGCGCTCTTGTTCAAGGAGCTGAAAGGCATCGATGTCAAACGGCCCTTTCCGCGATTGACCTACGAAGAGGCGATGAACCGTTTCGGCTCGGACAAGCCGGACCTGCGCTTCGGCTTGGAGCTCAAAGATTTCTCCGCAGCGCTCGGTACCTGCCAAGCCAAGGTGTTCGCGGCGGCGCTGCAAAAGGGCGGCGTCGTCAAAGGCATCTGCGTGCCCAAGGGCGGAGAAATGTCGCGCAAGGACCTGGACGATCTCACGCCCTTCGTGGCGACCTTCGGCGCCAAGGGGTTGGCGTGGACCAAGATAACCGCCGACGGCTGGCAGTCGCCCATCGCGAAATTTCTCTCCGACGCGGAGCAAAAGGAGGTCGAAAAGATCGCCGGCGCTCAGGTCGGCGACGCGATCTTGTTTTCCGCCGACACGGCGAAGATTGTTCACGACGCATTGGGAAATCTGCGCCTGCACCTGGGGGAAAAGCTAGGGTTGATTCCCGAAACCGAGTTCGCGCTCGTTTGGATCGTCGACTTTCCCTTGATGGAGTTCGATCCGGCGGAAAAACGCTACGTCGCGTTGCATCACCCGTTTACCGCCCCGCTGGAGGAGGATCTTCATTTGCTCGAAAGCGACCCGGCGAAAGTTCGGTCGAAGGCCTACGATCTCGCCCTGAACGGCATGGAAGCGGGCGGCGGCAGCATCCGCATCCACCAGGTCGACCTGCAAAAGAAAATTTTAGGGATGATGGGTATCGGCGCGGAGGAGGCCGAAGCCCGTTTCGGTTTTCTTCTCGAAGCTTTGACTTTCGGCGCTCCGCCTCATGGCGGCATCGCCTTCGGCATCGACCGGCTGGCGATGCTGCTGAGCGGCGCCAAGTCGCTGCGCGACGTGATCGCTTTTCCCAAGAGCCAGCGCGCCGTCTGCATGCTCACCGACGCGCCCTTTCCAGTCGATGCGCAGCAATTGCGCGATCTCGGCATTCGCACGACGGCCAAGGAATGAATCCGTCGACGCCGTGGTTAATGGCAAGTTCCCTTGAGCCGCCGCGGCTCTTTTGTTATCTTCCGGTTCATCCATGAAATCAGCGCGCCTACTACTTTTCCTTTTTTTCATTCCGGGTTGCGGCCTCGGTCCGGGAAATTTGAATAGCAAGCACTCCAGCGACCTGGAGGCGCGCAAAATCAAGCGCATCGCCGTTTTGAGTCCCGCCGCGATGGCTAAGAGCCAGAGCAAGATTCCCTTCACGGCCGCCTCACCCGCGGACGCACGGGCAGCGGAGAGAGACCCGGCGGAGCTTCTTTCGAAACTCGTCCACTCGGCGATGGCCTCCTTGGGCAATTGGCAAATCGTGTCCGAAAGCGAAGTGCGTGAGATCGGAGAGACGGTGCCGGATTCGAACGAGACGGCACGACTAAAAACAATCGGGGAGTTGGTCTACGCCGACGCGGTTATCATCGGCAGAATGCAGCGCTTCCGCGAAAGAGTCGGCGCCGAGTGGGGGATCAAAAGCCCGGCGTCGGTAGCCTTTGTGCTCGATCTGGTAGACGTGAAACGAGGCGACATCGTTTGGTCCGCCCGGTTCGACGAAACCCAAAAATCTCCGGCGGAAAATATATTCGTGCTCGGGGATATCGGCCAACGAGGGGTGAAATGGTTGAGCGCCGAACAGCTCACCGAGAGCGGCGTGAGGAAAGCCGTCGGCCAGTTGAACCAGATCATCGCGCGGTAGCAGTCTGCACGGGGAAACGCTTTCTCCTTGGCGTCCTTTGCGCGAGACATTGAGGTTTCCCTCTCGTCCGTGCCTGTTCACGGTTCCGGGTTCCGGGTTCCAGGCCTGCCCCGAGCAGAGTCGAGGGGTTCAACGTTCAACGTTGAACTCGGAACCTTAAACCTTGAACAGCTCGTGCAGCGAGCGTTGAACGTTGAACATGCAAACGTGGAGCGCTTTTTATCACGCCAAGACCGCAAAGCATCATTTGAGACCTTGTCAGCTTACGGCTCCGTGCTGATCTTCAGTCTAGCAACATTTCGGGCTAACGGGCGGCGGGGGTTTCAACCTCCAGTGGTCTGCCGATCCGTTCGCCGATGCCCCGGCCCAAGGTCTCCAGTCGTTTGAAGCCGCCACGGTCCAGGAGCACGGACGCCCCTCGTTTGATCACCAGGCGCAGGGACGGCACGGGGAAACTTTGCGCCGCCGAGGAACCGGCTACGGCAAAGCCGCTGTACACCTGATCGGCCCCCAGCTTTAGTTTTTCGATATCGACAAAGTCGAGCGTCAGCAGGATACGCCTATGCATGCTTCGCCTGGCGAGCGTTACTTTTCGGGCAACGCCGTCGATGACGATGCTTCGTTTCTGCGACAGTAAGTAAAAAGCAATGCCGAGGAGGATCAGATTCATCACCGGGAAATACCAGAGCGAGCCGGCCGGACCGATGAATCCTCGGAGCCTGATGGCTTCGACGATGGGAAGGGTCACGAAGAGCAGCAGGAGTGAGATACCAAGACAAAGATACGCTGGAAATCTAGGCCCGCGCCAGGACAGTTCGAGCCGTTGCTCTTGTTCTTTGGCGATGACAAAACCGAGCCGATTGCCGATCGCTTCGAATTCAGCCGGGTTGCCTTCCATGAGATCAGTATGCAGTAGGCAGTAAGCAAAAAACCCAGGCAGGTTTGCTACCTACTGCCGACTGCCTTCTGCATCTAGATTTACCGGCCTTTTTGCGTCCGGTAGAAATCCCGGAAACGATGGTCGCGCAGGCGGATAAGCCCTTGGTAGGAGCCGAATCTTTCGACGGGATCGTCCACTGCGTCGAGAGGATGCGCTGAACGATCTTCCGTGTCAAAGAGCCGGATTTTCTCATAGGTGGTCGAGCGCTCGGCAGGCGTGCGCCCCATTCCCCGGATCAGGGCGCGAAACTGTGCCGGTCTCATCAGCTGGCCGTAGCCGGAGCCGGCGGCGGTGGAGATGCTCTCGTTGATCAACGTGCCGCCGAAATCGTTGGCGCCGGCGAGCAACGCGATCTGCGAGAACTTCGGCCCCTCCTTGACCCAGGAGACTTGCAGGTTAGGAATCCAGTTATTGAGCATCAGGCGCGCCACGGCGTACATCTTCATCACCTCGGCGCCGCTCGCCCCCTGGCGCAGCCCCGCGATGCGCTTTCGATGGAACATGGGAGCTTCGTCATAGACGAAGCTCAGCGGCACGAATTCGGTGATTTTGCCGGTACGCCGTTGAATGTCGCGCAGGATGCTCAGATGGACAGCTTGATCATGAGCCGATTCGATATGGCCGTACATGATCGTCGACGTGGTCGGGATGCCGACCTCATGGGCGGTCTGAACGAGATTGATCCATTGAGCGGTACTGATTCGGCCCGGCGAAATCTGCGCGCGGATTTCGTCGACCAAGATCTCGGCGGAGGTTCCGGGCAGACTGCCGACGCCGGCCTCTTTTAACGCAGTGAGATAATCGCGCACACTGACGCCGGTCAGCGTCGAGCCGTAGAGAACTTCCTCCGGTGAAAAGCCATGAATATGGAGCGCCGGCAGCGCTTCTTTCAGTGCCCGGCAGAGTTTGACGTAATGCCAACCGTCCATGCCGGGCGCCAAGCCGGCTTGAACGCAAACTTCGGTGGCACCGAGGTCATAAGCTTCTTGGGCGCGCCGAACGATTTCGTCGGGAGGTAAGAAATAACCTTCCTCCGCCAAATGTCCCCGGCTAAAGGCGCAAAAGCCGCAGGCCTTGACGCAAACGTTGGTAAAATTGATGTTGCGATTGACGACGTAGGTGACCACGTCGCCCGCGGTGCGCGCGCGAAGATGATCGGCGGCGGCGATCAGAGCGAGAAGGTCCGATCCATCTGAATCGAAAAGCTCGGTTGCCTCCTCGATGGTAAGATCGGCACCGGACAGAGCGCGGTCGAGGATGCGCCCGGTGGACGGAGTGACGCTCAAAAGCAACTGCTCGAGCGAAGCTCGAAGATGGGAAAAATTCATGGCGCGACTTTAGCTTTTCACGAAGGGAAACACAACAACGGCGAGAATTTCGTGACTCGTGCTCGTGGTTCGTCTCTGTCCGAGCACGAGCACGAGAGACGAGCACGATACCGGCTACGCGTTCAACCAGTAGCGGGCAAACTCCTGAAGAAAAGTCAGGGTGGACAAATCGCGCATGCGATCGAGATAAACCTCGCCGTTCAAATGGTCCCACTCATGCTGAATCACGCGGGCGTGAAAATCCGCGGCGACGAAGTCCAGATCCTTGCCGTCTCTGTCCCATGCCTGAATGCGAATGGATTTGTAGCGCGGCACCCTGCCTCTGAGATCCGGCACGCTCAAACAACCTTCCCAATCTTCCTCCATTTCCTCGCCTAGCGGCGTCACTCGGGGGTTGACGAGCACGGTCAAAGGAATCTTGGGCTTGTCCGGATAGCGCGGATTGTCGGCGACCTCCAGGACCGCGATCTGTTGAGATTCATACACCTGGTCGGCCGCCAGACCGACGCCGTCATATTCTTTCATGGTCTCGATCATGTCGTCGATCAGTCTTTGCGTTTGCGCGGAGCGCAGTTGCTCCAGAGACAGCGGCTGCGTAACCCGTCGCAACACGGGATGACCGAGGCGAGAGACCTTGAGAATCGACATGGGGCAATTCTAGCAGAATGGGCGTTGCGCCGAAAATGCGGCGCCGCAAGTTTGATCGATGGAACTGTGGTGTTACTTCGCCGCCGGTTGGGCAGCCAGTTTCGCTTCGAGCTCGGCCACACGCAGCGACAGCAAAGAGCCGGGTTGCTCGCGCAGAAAATCTTTGTAGGCCGCGAGCGCGGCTTTCACGTCCCCCAGTTGCTCGGCGCAGCGCGCTCGGCCCATGATTGCCGACGCTCGCAAAGGACCGGAAATCTTTTCGGCTTCTGCGTAATGGCCGCCGGCCTCTTTGCACTGGCGCTTCTGCTCCTCCGCATGGGCCAAAGTGACCAACCCGATTTGCCGGTACAAGGAATTGGGCTTGGTCGCAGAGACGAAGCGATGCCCCGCGTTGATCGCCTTGTCGAAATCCGCGACGGCGAAAAAACTATTCGCTTGGTAGAGATACGCCAGCACGGCGTGAGGCGACCAGCGGTAGGTTGCCACTTTCTCGAATGCCGCCACCGCCTCGCGGTATTTGCCCCCCTGAAAAAGGGCGATAGCTTGAACGAATTCGGCCCTGGCCATACTGTCCTGTCGTTCTTTGAACAGTTGCCAGCCCAACAGGGCCAGGAGCAGCACGACGAGCCCCACACCCACCGCCAGCACCCTGGTCCGATACGCGGCGTAAAATTCAAGCGCCTTTTCCGTGGTGATTTGAAACCAGTCGGGTTGGCGCAGGTCTTTACGAGTTAACCGTCGGCGCGCAGTCGCCATTTAAATTGAGATGTCCGTGATAAAAACCGTTGGGTCGGACGCCGGCGAACAAATGAAACCGCGCCGGCGCGTCATCGCTACTGTTTGTACTTGAAGTCTTCGGGGGCCATGTTCTCCAGTATCTCGGACCATTTTTCTTTGGATACGTTGGAAACGTTTTCCACCGCACCCTCTTTCCCCTCCTCGCCTTGCTGCAGCACGCTGGACGCTTCTAGAACCGCCTTGGCGACATAGATCGGGCTTTTGGTTCTAAGCGCGATGGCGATGGCGTCGCTCGGCCGGGAATCGATCATCACTCGGCGCCCGCCGAGACTCAAGTGAACCGACGCGTAGTATGTGTTTTCCTTAAGTTCAGTGATTTCCACCGACTCGACGGAACAGCCCACCTCGCCAAGAATGTTTTTCAGCAGATCATGGGTCATGGGACGCGCCATCTTGATGCCCTCGATTTCGGTGGCCATCGCGGTGGCTTCCAACAAGCCGATCCAGATCGGCAGGTTCAGCTTGTTTTCGGTGTCCTTGAGAATGACGATGGGAGTCTTCGTCACCGGATCCAGGGTCAAGCCTCCGACGGACATTTGGATGGTGTCTTCCCTTTTGCTCATGCGATTTCCCCTTCCTGATGTAAATCAGAAGCGGTGACTCCCTGCGCCAGCTCGCCGATCAGCGATGTGGCGGTGGCGCCGGTGATATGGGCCGCCACCAGGGATCCCGTCAGGCTCTCCGGTCCAAATGCGTTGACGATGCGATTTGAGCGGGTGCGCCCCATGATCTGACCGTTTTTCAATTTCGACCGGCCCTCTACCAATATCTCTTCGATACCGCCAATTCTGTCTCTGTTCTTGCGCAGCGATATTTCCCGCTGCAGACTCTGCACTCGACTCAAACGTTCCCTCTTGGTCTCATCGGGAATGTCGTCGTCGAACAACTTCGCCGAGACCGTTTGCGGCCGCGGCGAGTAAGTGAACGAATAAATTTCATCATATCCCACTTGTTCGAGCAATTCCAGCGTGGCGCCAAATTCATTGTCGGTTTCGCCGGGAAAACCGACAATGATGTCGGTGCTGAGAGCGACTTCGCGCCGGCGCGCGCGCAAGCGTTCGATGCGATTCAAATATTCTGCGCGGGTGTAGCCGCGCCGCATTCTCGACAGGACGCCATCCGAACCGGTTTGCACCGGCAGATGCAGATGTTCGCAAAGCTTGTCCAGTTCCGCGAAGGCTTCAATCAAATCCGGCGAAAGATCCTGGGGATGGGAAGTGGTAAAACGAATGCGCTCGATGCCATCGATGGCATTCACCCGGCCGAGCAGCTCGGCGAAGCTAATCTCGCCGGGAGTCAGCTTGCCGTAGGAATTGACGTTCTGTCCCAGCAGCATGACTTCCACGACGCCCCGATCGGCCAACGATTCGACTTCGCGTAAAATCTTCTCGCTCGGCCGGCTGACTTCTCGGCCGCGCACATGGGGCACGATGCAAAAGCTGCAAACGTTATTGCATCCCTGCATGATCGTGACGAATGCCTTGCTCCCCTGAACTTCGGTCGTTTCTTCGGGATCTTCCATATAGGATGGATCGCGGTAAAAGGCCGTCTCCACGGGGCGGTTCTCCAGCGTCTGAACCTGCTCGACGATTTCGGGAAGTTTGTGAATGTTGTGGGTGCCGAAGACCAGGTCAAGATAGGGCACGCGTTTGAGCAGCGACTCCCCTTCCTGCTGCGCCACGCAGCCACCCACGCCGATAATGACGTCCGCGCGCCGCTGTTTGATTTCCCTGAAACGTCCGAGGGCGCTGTAGACCTTTTGCTCCGCCTTGTCGCGCACGCTGCATGTATTGAGCAGAATCAGGTCGGCGTTCTCGACGCAGTCGGTGAGCGCGTAATCCATCCGGCCCATCACGCGCGCGATGCGCTCGGAGTCGTACTGGTTCATCTGGCAGCCGAAAGTTTGAATGAAGAGCTGTTTCATGGCGCGATCAGGTCGACGACTTTATAGAGTTGGTTGATGCTGCGGCACTCCTCCGCCACGTCACAATAAGGTCGGTAGCGCGGCATTTCGCTGTCGCCGACGCCCCAGGCCATGCGGCTCTCCGGGTTCAGCCAAATAAGCTGTTTGGCCTTTTGTTGAATTTCCCGCAGCACCCAGTCACTGGGGCGATGGTAGTTGTTTCGGCCGTCCCCGATGATCAAGACCGTCGTCTTGCCATTCACCGCTGAAAAATAGTTGCGGTAAAAGATTTCAAAGGCGCGGCCGAAGTTGGAGTGTGAATAGACGTCGATCACGTCGCCCTTGAGTGCCCTTTCAACTGCGTGATTGATATCATGGTCCTCGAAGAGTTTGGTCACTTCGCCGAGATCGCTGACGAATACGAAGCTGCGCACCTTGGCGTAGAGGTCTTGCACCGAGTACACGAATTGCAGCATGAAACGGGACGCGTTGAGCACGGAATCGGAAATGTCGCAGAGGATCATCACCTGGGGTTTGGTTTTCTTGCGCCGGTCAAGCTGTATATGGAACGGCACCCCGCCGTACTGGAGATTTTTGCGCAAGGTTTCTTTGACGTTGAACCGTCCGCGCGCCGCCTTCTTGCGCCGGACCGAGAGCCGGTTTTTAAGCCGCTGCGCCAAGTGCGCCACCGCGTCGTTCATCCGCCGGATATCTTCTTCGGTGTAAAAGGCAAAGCTCTTGTCCGTCAGCGAACCGCGTTGGCCGGAATCTCGGGGCTCGACGCCGCGCTTGCGCTGCTCCTGCTGGATGACTTCGCGCAGGAGGCGGTTTAGGTCACGCATGCGCTCATCCAAAAAGCGCCGCACGTTGTGCAACTCTTCCCCAGCGCCACCGAGCATCTGGAGCATCGCCTTGAAGCGTTCGATGTCGGATTGAACCCGGTCGAGCCCAAGTCGCGCGCCAATCCTCGCATAAGGCGTGAAGCGAAAGCCGTCGTTAAGACCGGACTCCGCTTCCCCTTGCGCGGCCTCCCTGAGCAAGCGCTCGATCTCGCCGCGGTTGGCGGTCAGGAGCGCCCGGGTGAGATCAGAGAGGTCCCCTTCCATTTCTTTGAGCAGGCGCTCAATCCGTTGGAGCATCTCCTGGAACTCTTCCGGGCTCAACCCCAGCTCCGCCATGAAACGCCGATCCATGGCATCGATCGCTTGCCCGATTCCCAGGAAGAAAAAATCGAAGAGCTCTTCGAAGGGCTGGATATCGCTGCCGCGCTTTATGAGCGTCGCGCGTAGCGCGTGGCGAAACAGCAGCGGATCGGAGATGCCAAGAGACTTTAAAGCGCGAAATGCATCCATGTTCTCGGCGAGCGAGACGCGGACGCCGTTGCGCCTCAAGGTGTTGGCGAATTCGATGATCCGTTCTTCCATGGCCTAATCCGTAACGTAGTCGAAGCGCAAGACCGCTTCATTCAGTTCAAAGTTCCAGGTTCAAAAGCTTCGCCCGTTCCGAGTTCAACGGGAGTTCGTGGTTCAAGGTTGAACCCGGAACTTGAAACCTTGAACCGCGCGGAGCGTGTGGAACCTTGAACTCGATTGATCACGGACCAAGCCTCGGCTGACACGAACAGTCGTCACTTCTCCTCGTTGCATGGATAATCCGGGCTAATGCAGGTGATCTTTTTCGCTACCGGCCGTTCCTGTTTGAGCCTGGCGCTCGGCCAGGTAGGTTTTGAGCTCTTGGCTCGCCTTGCGCACATCAGCTTCGTATTTCACCAGCGTCGCCAGGGTCTGCTCCACCAACTCGTGGTCGAGCTGCTTGATGTTCAAGAGCATCAGCGCCCTCGCCCAGTCTAGAGTTTCGCTGATGCTGGGAGTTTTTTTCAAGTCGAGCTTACGCATCCGGTGGAGCAGCCGCACGACTTCCTCAGCGAGCTGGCTACCCACCCCTGGAACCTTGAGCTTGACGATCTCCATTTCGCGTTGCGGTTCGGGAAAATCGATGAACAGGTGCAGGCAGCGCCGCTTGAGGGCGTCCGACATCTCCCGGCTGTTGTTGCTGGTGAGCACGACCAGAGGAATGTGCCTGGCCTTGAGCGTGCCGATCTCCGGCACGGTGATCTGAAAGTCGCTCAATATTTCCAGCAAGAACGCTTCGAACTCCGCGTCGGATTTATCGACTTCGTCGATCAGCAGAACCGACGGCTTCTCCGACAACAGGGCGCGCAGGAGCGGCCGGGGCAACAGGAAGCGGTCGGAAAAAAACACGCCGTCTTGGCGGGCGATGCAATCCACCGCCTGTTGCAATGTCTGCGACCCCTGGAGGATTTCGCCGATCTTATCCTTGAGAATCTGCGTATAAAGCAACTGTTTGGCGTATTCCCATTCGTAAAGCGCCTTGGCTTCGTCCAGCCCTTCGTAACATTGGAGCCGGATAAGCTCCATGCCTAGAGCGCCGGCCAAGACCTTTCCCAACTCGGTCTTACCCACTCCCGCCGGCCCTTCCACCAGAATCGGCTTTTGCAATGTCGTACCGAGATAAACCACCGTGGCGACGTTCTTGTTGCAAATATATTTTTGCGTTCCCAGACCGACGATCACCTCATCCACAGAGTGAAACATAGTCGTCCTTTCCAAGGTTCGAAGCTAACATAATCGATAATCAACGACAACGCGCCGCGCCGATGGGTAGTGGTTCAGTTTGATTTCAACGCCGCATCGATGGTGGGGCAGGCCTAAGTAGTTCGGTTCATAAGTTCGGCAACGTATTCATCTAAGCTGCCAAGCAAAGCGAAGTGGAATGCGCATGGAACTTTCTCATCATTGCCTTGAGGTCATCACGGGTGAATTTCCACTCGAATGGCGTAGCGATGTTCTCATAGTATTGTTGGAAGCCGAGGAGTCGATTCTCGACTTCCTGAAGTGAGCTGAAGTCGTTGGGTGTGAGCGCCTTGCGTTCAACGATGGAGAAGTAAATTTCGATTTGATTGAGCCAACTGGCGTGGATCGGTCCGTGCACGGGGAGGAGATTGGGAAAGGCTGCTTTGAGGCGCCGAACACATGGCTGGCCGCGATGCGAGGAGCCGTTGTCCATAATCCAGAACACTCGCCGGGCATCGCGATACGGTGGCTGCGTCATGACCTGGGTAACCAGGCGATTGAACGGCTCGATGCCGGTGGACTGCTCGCAACGGCCAAAGAACTTCGCGCGATGAACATCCATCGCAGCCAGGTACGCCCAGGCGCCGCCCCGCGCATACTCGTGCTCGACACGAGCGGGCTGGCCCGGACGGGGCGGCAAGGAGGCATGCTTGCGAATGCGCGCCTGGATGCTGGTCTTTTCGTCAGTCGAGAGCACGAACTCGTCGTCTCGCAGAGGGTGGCCTTCCCAGTGCCTCGCGTACAGGTCTAGGATGCGCCCGGCTTTCGAGATAAATTGCGGATCGCGCGGGAAAATCCAGGTGCGATGTTGCCAAGGGCGAATCGCATCCTCATGGAGCCACCGCCAAACGGTCTTGTCGCTTTAAGGTCGCCACGATGCCTGAGCGCTGCGCCTCACGCACGATATCTGCGCAACTCAAACGGGAAAGCGGGACGCCACGCGTGGCTGGCAGCTCACACGCGATGGCCTTTACCTGCACGACCACCTCTGGGGGGAAAAACCGGGGGGCGGCCCGGCCGGGGTCGCTCTTCCAGTCCTGGCAATCGCTCATGGAAGAACCGCTTACGCCACAGACTGACCACATCACGTCCGATGTCCAGAGATACTCCGATTTCATCATTGGATCGTCCCTGTGCAGCGAGCAGGATCATCTTGGCACGCAAGACCTCGAAATACGGCAACGTATATTTTCGCGCGCGGCGTTCCAAGATTTTTCTTTCCTCTTTCGAAAGCACGATTTGAAACTGACTGCTTCTGGGCATCCTGACCGTCCTCCGTGGGGATGACAGTAGCAGATACGTCAGAAACAAACAATGACTTATACGTTGCCATATTTATGCGGATGACTACTAAGCCTGCCCTGAGTTTATCGAATGGGTGCCTGCCCTCCGAACGGGCAACCACATAGAGTTGCCCACATTTGGCAAAACTGCACCACTACCCGCCGCTGTTTGCGCAAGGATCGAGCTTTCTGTAAAGCATAGGTGTGTGCACGTTGGCACTGTATTTCAAATCCTTTGATGAGTTCCCGTTCGTGGTCGCGGCCAACCGCGACGAGCATTACGATCGCCCTTCAGCGCCGCCGGCATTGGTGAATGCCGACCCAGCGATCCTCGCGGGACGCGATCTGCGCGCCGGCGGCACATGGCTGGGAGTCAATGAGCATGGTTTACTGGCAGGCATCCTTAATCGGAGGGCCGACGGCGAGCCAGAGCCGCGGCCCGGCACGCGCTCGCGCGGACTGCTGTGTCTGGACGTTGTAACTCTCAAAACGGCGGCTCAGGCGCGCGGCTTCGTCGAGAACCGCACAGACGACTACCAACCTTTCACGCTTCTCTGCACCGACGCCGACGAAGCTTGGTCCGCCTATAACCAAGACGGTCAAATCAAGACGAAATTGCTCGGCCCGGGATTACACGTCTTCAGCAGCGCAACTGAGTCCGATGCTTCTTCGGATAAGCGCGATCGGGCCTACGTCCGTTTCGCCGGTCTCGCGAAGGATCTTAAAACCGATCGCGCCGTCGCCGCCGATGGGTTTCTCCGATTGCGCGAAGTCCTGGGAGATCACACCTTGGGCGACGGCTCCAAAGATCCGAGAGATGCGATTTGCGTGCACGGAGAAATCGCAGGAACCGTTTCCTCCAGCATTGTCGTCTACTCGCCGCGCGAACGCCGCTTGCGGACTTTTTTCTGCTCCGGCGCACCCTGCCGCAATGTTTTTGGACAGGCCGTGGATCTCGATTTGCGATGAGCGTGGCCGCCATTCCCGATCGAGCCTCGTCGGTGATCCTGCTGAGAGAGACGCAACCGCGCGGCTTCGAAGTTTTTCTCGCCGACCGACCGGACCAACCGCCGATTCTCGGCGGGAAATATTGTTTCCCTGGCGCCTCGGTTCGAAAGAGCGATCATACGCAAGGCATCTTGAGCCGTTGCCGCGGCCTGAGCGGCGAGAAAGCGCGCGTGATCCTCGGCGCTCACTTCGCGCCGCCGGAAGCTTTGGGATTTTGGATCGCGGCCATCAGAACGGTTTTCGAACAGGTGGGAGTTCTTTTTGCCATCAAAGGAAACGGCGAGCCGGTAACGTCGGCCGCGGAACTCAGCGTCTGGCTCCTGGAAATACGCGCAGCGCAGCGTGACGGCGCCCTGGACTTTCCGACCCTCATGGAGCGTGAAAACCTGGTCTGTGATGCCGCAAGCCTCACCTACTTTTCCCATTGGCAAACGCTCGCCGAATTTTCGCGCAGCTTCGACACGCGCTTTTTCCTCGCGGCCATGCCGGACAACCAAACCTCGCATGGGTTGCCGTACGAGATCGCCCACAGTTTGTGGCTCGCGCCAGATCGCGCCTTGCAACTTTTTAACCGCGGCGAGCTGCCAATGACCTTTCCCACCTTCGTCTCGCTGCGCACTTTGGCCGATTTCGGCAGCGTCAAGAGCTTGTTCAATGAATTTCGGAAAGAAATGCCGGGAAAACAGTAAGCCCAAAGTTTCGGGAAAACAGCGGTTAGACCAATTCCGAAGTGGAAACTCCGCCGGAAGTAATCCATCCTCAGAAAATGATCTGAAAAAAACTCAACGAAGTGAAAAACGAAAATTTACCGCTTTCGCGAGCCATCAAGCGTCAATCCACGCCTTCGTTTTGATTCCGGCTTGCCGAAGGATTCTCGACAAGAGCGGTGCGCTAATATCTCGGCTGTGAGGGTTCGGGATGGTGAGGACGAGATCTCCCTTGACCATATACGGATGTTTTCCGCCTACGTAAGGCCCCTGGAAACCCAATGCGCGGAATTTTCTGACCAGCTCACGCCATGAAACCGGCGAGAGCTTAGCCATGGGATCTCATTAGCACAGCGGGTTTTACTTTGACTCGGCCCAAGCGGGGCATAGAGAGACCCTTCCTGAGCCGAACGATAAGCCAACCTTCCACGACTTGGGCTAGATTCCGTCGGCATTCCTCGAGAGTCTTGCCGGTCGCCCATACTCCCTTAAGTTTGGGGACCTCCGCATAAAACGGTTCGGAGTCTTCGATCATTTCGTATTTGGCCTTTTCTAGCGCTGCTTCAACGTACTCGATCAGCATAAGAGTTTACCCGTTATACCTCTCTTACCGGGGCATCATAAGTCTTTGCGATCCTGCTTACAACCAACGGTCGAAGGTTTATCCCCTTGCCAACAGGGTATAGTTTGTTCTTATATATGCCAGTTTCGGGTTCCGAGTTCATGCCCATTGCGCCGTTTTTCATGGAAGCTTGATTTAGGTGAGGATCGTCCTATGAAAAGAAAGTTGCATCGCATCTTATTCGTCCACGTGGGTTTTTGGCTATGTCTCGGCTTAAACGCTACCGGCAACGCCGCCGAAAAAGCGCCGCAGCCGTTGAACATTAAATCCCTCACGATGGGTTTGGTCTTTCAAAATCCCAGCGAGCCGGTCCCTGAACCGTTGCGAGAATTTGTCACCTACGTCGCCCGCAAGCTCTCCTCCACGCCCGCCATCGCCGGCACAGTCGTCGTCGCGCCCACCGCGTCACATATGGTCAAGTTGCTTGAAGAGAAGCGGGTGGATTTCTACATGGAGAGCCCCCATGCGACCTACCTCATCAACCGGCTAGGCTCGGCCACCTTGCTGCTTCGGCGCTGGAAGGGGGGCATGGGGGAATATCGAAGCGTCATTTTCACGAACAAAGAGAGCGGCATCTCCCGTGTTGAGGAGCTGCGCGGCAAGATGATCGCCTTCGAAGACGCCG
>Ga0326597_10005732_pt1 | contig 17165 bp, 16 predicted proteins | sample RVTome_12_FD_203789 | JGI IMG/M metagenome (GOLD analysis project Ga0326597, IMG submission 203789) | Soil microbial communities from uranium-contaminated site in the Upper Colorado River Basin, Wyoming, United States - RVT100D185 | ecosystem: Environmental > Terrestrial > Soil > Contaminated >...
GGCAGGGATTCCAGCCCGCGCCGCAGGAAGCTCCGGCGGTCGCGGTCCTCGAGGGCGCGATGGGGATTGCTGCCCGCGGAGGCGGGGGCGAGGTCGAAGGCCACGAGGTCCTCCACCACGACCTCCTTCTCGCGCTTGCCGGCCCGGTAGTGGTCGATGCAGTAGTTCCGGGCCACGCTGGACAACCAGGTGGAGAAATCCGCATCGCGGTGGAACTTGTCCAGGCTCCGGAACACCTTGAGGAAGACGTCCTGGGTGAGGTCCTCGGCGGCATCGTGCCGTCCCGTGAACTTGTAGGCGATGTGGAAGACCTTGCGCTTGAAGCGCGCGACGACCTGCTCCCACGCCGCGTCGTCGCCGTCGAGGCAGCGGTCGATGAGCCGACCGTCGAAGGGCTGCGTTCGTCCGGGCTCCACGGAAGATGCTACTTCAACTCCGGACGTCCCGCCGCCGTCCAGGACGTAAACCAGTAGCTGCCCACGTCGGTGGCGGCCTGATCGAGCCGGGCCCGGAGCAACTGACCCGCGCGCCGCTCCAGCGACTCGTAGTACAGCTCACCGTACCCCGACTGGCCCCGCCGCGCGAGGTCCTCCTCGTACAGCAGGTTGTCGAGCCAGACGTAGGAGGCGGTGGCGATGGAGAACACGTGCCCCTTCGGATCATCCAGGAAGCGCGCCGCTTCCGCCCCCAGCTTCAGCCGCTTGTCCATCGCTTCGGGCAGCTTGCTGCTGAAACGTACCCAAAGGCCGTGCTGGCCGGTCTTCTGGCCGTCGGCGTTGTCGGAGAGGGCGAGCGGGTTCGACATGTCCGCGACGTAGCCGCCGAGGGTGTCGGACTCGGCGAGGATGCGCGCCTTGTCGCCGGAGCGGAACGCCTCCACCAGCCGCGCGTACGACTCCTGGATCAGCCAGGGAAGGCGGCCGATCGTCGCCGCGCGGTCCGGGAAGCGCTCTTGCAGCGCGGCCTCGGTGCGGGGGAGGTCCGCGAAGGGAAAGGGAACGATCCGGTCGGCCATGAAGCGGCGCTCCGGGGCGTCCTCGGAGGTCGTGGCCTCGGGGGAGAGCGAGGGGATCTCCAGCTTGTGCGCCTTGTAGTACGCCTTCATCCCCTTGGGCAGGGTCTCGATGGCTTCGGAGGTGATGCGCGCATGGACGCCGGGGCCCCAGGCCAGGGCCGGAGTGCCCAGGGAGCAGACCAATGCGGCCACGGCGAGCGTGCGGAGCGCGGTGGGGAAAGGGGACGGGGTGCGGCGGGGACGCGGCACGGGCAGACCTCCTCGATGGGTGTTCGCGATCAGTCGACCCGGGCCACGGTCACGACCCGGACCTCGACGGCTCCGGCGGCGCGCAACGCGCGCGCGCAGGCCCGGGCCGTGGCGCCGGTGGTGTACACGTCGTCGATGAGCACGATCACGCGTCCGGCCACCCGCGACCGGTGCCGCACCGCAAAGGCGCCGGCGACGTTGGCCCGTCTCCGGGCCGCGGTCAGGCCGGCCTGGCTGGAGGTGTCGGTGCGCCGCACGAGCGTGCCGGAGGACACCGGGACCGCGGCGCGCCGCCCCAGCTCGGCGGCCAGGAGCTCGGCCTGGTTGAAGCCGCGCTCGCGCCGGCGGCGCGGGTGCAGCGGCACCGGGACCAGCACGTCGGCGCCGTGGAGGACGTCCCGCACCCGGGGCTCACGGTCGAGGTGATGGGCGAGCTGAGCGGCGGCCCGACGGCGGCCGCGGTACTTCAGTTCGTGGATGACCACCCGGAGCGAGCCGTCGTACGGACCAAGGCTGGCCCCGCGCGCGAACGGGGAGAGGCCGCGGCGGCAGCGGCCGCACACCGCCGTGTGCGGCGACAGGAGCGGCACCCCGCACCCGCAGACGCCGCTGCCGTGGCGCGGCAGCGACCCCCAGCATCCGTCGCACAGGGGCCCGCTGCGCGGGTGGTCCATCGGCTCCCGGCAGGCCGCGCAGCTCGTCGGGAAGACCAGGGCGAGCACCGGATCGACGAAAAGACGGGCGGCCGACGCCAGGGTCAGGCCCATGGCGAGAAGCGTCGAGGGGCGCCGGATTCACTTCGGCGCACCGAGCGGGGGGTCTGGGGGGTGCGGCGGCCGGGCGAGCAATGGCCCGGCACAAGCAGCACCCCCCGGCTCAATGAGGACCTCACAAGAGCCCCGACTCCTGCTTCTCCTGGCAGGCGATGCACCGCTTGGCCCACGGCACCGCCTCCAGGCGCTTCTTGTCCAGCTCCTCCTCGCACACCACGCACGACCCGTACCTGCGGTCGTCGATGCGCACGATCGCCTCGTCCACCAGGGCGAGCATGTCGCGCTCGGTGTTGGAGAGGCTGAACAGGAACTCCTTGGTGTAGGAGTTGCTCGCCTTGTCGGCGATGTCCTGGGACCCTTCCTCGTCGGCCTCCTTGCCGTAGGTCTTGTTCTTGTTGTACGCGACGAGGATTTCCTGCTTCTTGACCACGAGCCTTTCGCGGAATGCCTTCAGCTTCTTCTGGTCCATTCTCGTCACCGGTTGGTCCTGGTCCTTTCTCCCGTAAGTCAGGGAATTCCGTAACGCCGCCGCTTCTCCCACAGGGCCTTGCGGCTGATGCCCAGGATGGCGGCGGCCCGCGTCTGTGAGCCCGAGACCTGCTCGAGCACGTAACGGATGTACTCCTGCTCGACGTCGCGCAGGGACGGCCGGCGGTCCCGCGCGATCCACATGGTGGACGGCTGCTCCCGCACGTGGGGCGGCAGCGCGGCCGGCGGAATGGCCGCCTCCGCGCTCACCAGCGCCGCGCGCTCGACGACGCCGCGCAGCTCGCGCACGTTGCCGGGCCACGAGTAGCCCCGGAGGGCATCGGCGGTGGCGGGGGCGAACGAGCGCACGACCGCCCCGTGTTTGCGCTGCCGCTCGCGGGTCAGGAACAGCTCGGCAAGGGGCAGGATGTCCTCCCGCCGCGTGCGCAGCGGCGGCAGGGTGAGGGGAACGACGCTCAGCCGGTGGAAGAGATCGCCGCGGAACGCCCCCGAGGCCACCGCGCGCCGCAGGTCGAGGCCGGCGGCGCAGACGAAGCGCACGTCCACCTCCAGGGTGCGCGTGCCGCCCACCCGCTCGAACTTCCGCTCCTCCACGACGCGCAGGAGCTTCGCCTGCAGCCCGAGGCTCAGGTCCTCGATCTGGTCGAAGAACACCGTGCCCCCGGCCGCCATCTCGATCTTGCCCGCCTTGGCCTGGCGGGCGTCGGTGAAGGCGCCGCGCTCGTGGCCGAACAGCTCGGACTCCAACAGGTCCTCCGGGATCGAGGGGCAGTGGACCTTCACCAGCGGGCCGTCGCGCCGCGAGCTGTTGTAGTGCAGCCAATGCACGAGGAGGTCCTTGCCGGTACCGCTTTCGCCCTGGACCAGCACGGGGGTCGTCACCTCGGCCAGGCGGCCCGCGACCTCCAGCAGCTCGCGCATGGCCGCGGAGACGGCCACCACCGTCGTCACCCTCTCCGGCGCAGCGGTGCTCAGGCGGTGACCTCCGTGCGGACGGCCCCGCCCCACAGCCGCTCGAGATCGTAGAACAGCCGCATGCGCTGGGTGAAGATATGCACGACGAAGCCGGAGTAGTCGAGCAGGATCCACTCCTGCCGCGGGTAGCCCTCGACGTGTTTGGGCCGGAGGCCCTGGTCGCGCATCGTCTCCTGCACCGCATCGGCGACGGCCAGGAGCTGCTTCTGGTTGGCGGCGGAGGCGAGCACGAAGAAATCCGTGAACGCGGCCTGCTTGCGCAGGTCCAGGACCACCACTTCCGCCGCCTTCTTGTCGAGCGCGGTGCGCGCGGCCCTGGTGACCGCGGCCGGGACCTTCATCGGTACAGCCCCCGCTTCTCGATGTAGTCCGCCACCGCGTCGGGCACCAGGTAGCGCACGCTCCTGCCCGCGCGCACGCGCTCTCGAAGTGCGCTGGACGCGATGGGCAGGTGGGAGCCTTCCACATGGACGACCCGGGCGGGGTCCAGTCCCTGCGCCCCGCCCGCCACCGCCGGTCGTCCCACGACGGCGACCATGCACATCGAGAGCAGGCGCGCGGTGTCCTTCCACTGGGCGAGCGGCCCCAGGTTGTCCGCGCCCACGATGAGGGTCAGCGCGGCCCCCGGGTTTTCGCCCAGCAGCGCTTCCGCGGTGTCGACGGTGTAGCTCGGGCCGTCGCGCCGGATCTCGCCGTCCCAGGGGACGAAGCGAGGGTCGCTGGCGGTGGCGAGGGCCACCATCGCGTAGCGGTCGATGGCGGAGGCGGCGGGCGCGGGCCGGTGCGGCGGCACCGCCGCCGGCACGAAGGTCACCTGATCGAGGCCCAGGGCCTCGCGGGCGTTCTCGGCGGCCCGGAGGTGCCCGAAGTGAATGGGATCGAACATCCCGCCCATGAGACCGATCTTCACGCGTGCTCCGCCTGGGCGACCGCGGCCCCGCGTGTCGCGTGCACCAGGGCCAGGATCACGCGCTTCAGGTCGAGCATGCCGGCACCGGTCACCGCGGAGATGGGAACGACGGGCAGCCCGAGCGCCGCCGCTTCTGCGCGCAGGGCCGGGAGCGGATCGGACTCGGCCACGGCGTCGCGCTTGCTGGCCACGATCAGCTGCGGCCGCTCGAGCAGCGCGGGCGCGAAGCGGCGCACCTCCTCGCGGACCGCCCGCAGGTCCGCCACCGGATCGCGGCCGGAGAGTCCCGAAGCGTCCACCACGTGCACGAGCACCCGGGTGCGCTCCACGTGCCGCAGGAACTGCAGCCCGAGCCCCGCTCCGGCGTGGGCGCCCTCGATGATTCCGGGGATGTCGGCGGCGACGAACGTCTGCTCGTCCACCTCGACCACGCCGAGCACGGGGCTCAAGGTCGTGAAGGGGTAGTCTCCGACTTTCGGTCGGGCGGCGGAGATGGTGGCGAGCAGCGTGGACTTCCCGGCGTTGGGGAAGCCGAGGAACCCAACCTCCGCCATCAGCTTCAGGTCGAGGTGGAGCCAGCGCTCTTCGCCCGACTCGCCGGGCTCGGATTCCCGCGGGGCGCGGTTGCTGTTGGAGAGGAAAGCCTTGTTGCCGCGCCCGCCGCGCCCGCCCTTCGCGACCCGCAGCGTGTCGCCCTCGTGCAGGACCTCGCCGATGGTCTCGCCCGTCTGCTCCTCGGTGGCGATGGTGCCCGGCGGCACCTGGATCAGCAGGTCCTCGCCCTCGGCGCCCGTGCGGTTGCCGGGGCCGCCGTGCTCGCCGCGATCGGCGCGGAACTCGGTGTGGTAGCGCAGGGGGAGGAGGGTGTTCTGGTGGGAGACGGCCACGAGCGAGACGTCACCGCCCCGGCCGCCGACTCCGCCATCCGGTCCGCCTTTCGGGACGTACGGCTCGCGGCGGAAGCTGACGCACCCCCGGCCGCCGTCGCCCGCCTTCACGAAGATCTTGACCCGATCGACGAACATCGCCGACGGCCTACAGAAGGGGTGTGCCCAGTCAGCCCGCGACCGGGAGCACGCTCACCTTGAGCCCCCGCCCGCCGTGGTCCTCGAATCGGACCAGGCCGTCGAGGAGGGCGAAGAGGGTGTGGTCCTTGCCGAGGCCGACGTTCTTGCCCGGCTTCCACTTGGTGCCGTGCTGGCGGATGATGATCGTGCCGCCGGTCACCCGCTCGCCGCCGAAGCGCTTCACGCCGAGCCGCTGGGAATTGCTGTCCCGCCCGTTCCGGCTCGAGCCCTGGCCTTTCTTGTGCGCCATCTACGAAACCTCATAAAAACAGGAGCGGCCCCGGACGCCCGGGTCGCCGCTCGGAAACTGCGTTCGTGCGTTCAGGGTGTGTTAGAGCTGGATGCGGTCGATCCTCAGCGCGGTGAAGGACTGGCGGTGCCCCCGCGTGCGGCGGTAGTGCTTGCGCTTCTTGTACTTGAAGACCCGGATCTTCTGCCCGCGGCCGGACTCGACCACGGTGGCCGCGACTTTGGCGCCGGCGAGGAAGGGCGAGCCCAGGCGGGCCGCTTCGTCGTCGCTCCCGACGAAGAGGACCTCACCGAGGGTGACCGACTCTCCCACCGGGGCCTGAAGGCTCTCCACATAGATCGTCTCGCCTTCCGCCACCCGGTACTGCTTGCCGCCGGTCCTCACGATCGCGTACACCGCTTCCCCTCCTTCGAACCCGTCGAAACGTCAAAGCTTATCAGAATAGGGGACCAAATAAAAGCCACGGAGGCACGGAGCCACGGAGGAACGGCAGAAAAGGAAAAGCAGCCACAAGCTACAGCAGCGAGCGGAGCGAATTCACTTCGCGGAGCGAGCGGGGGAGTCTGGGGGGTGGGCAGCGCGGCTCATGACCGCACCATCTTCGCACCCCCCAGCATTACTAAAAGTCGTACCCGATCCAGAAGTCGAACTTCCAGCCCGGGGTTGCCACCTTGAGGTCGGTCAGCTTCGACCAGTCGAAGTGCATCGGGTACCCGAGGAAGAAGAACTGCAGGCCCATCCCGTACGAGGCTCTCCCGTCGATGAGACGGAAGCCGGAGACCGGCTCGCCGAACACGGGGTCGCGGACGTACGACGTTCCCGCCTCGCGGGTGCTGAACTGGAAATCCGTGCCGCGGATCTTCGCCGCCCCCACCCCGCCGAAGAACGTCCCCCGCACGGGGCCGAGCAGCCCGATGGGCGTGGCCATGACGTTGATGATCGGGAAGCGCAGCTCGAGGTTGGCGAAGAAGCCCTCGTTGCCCACGAAGGACAGGTAGGGATATCCGCGCAACTCCATGTTGCCGCCGAAGTACGTGATCTCGGGGCTTTCCCCCCCGGACTTGAACGCCTTGATCCGGCTGGCCAACACCCCGCTGCCCCCGATGCGGATGTACTTGCGGGCGTCGGCCTCGATCGTTCGCCGCCCCAGCAGCCCCCCCGAGCCGGGGGAGAAGCTGGCCCCGAGAAGGTAGGTGTGCCCGGCGAGGGGCCCGAACTCGCGGAAGCGCGTGGTCTCGGCCACCAGGGTGAGCGCCACCGGCATGATGGTCCCGGAGTTCAGGAAGAAGGTCGCGCCCTGCGCCGCCGCGGCCTCCCGCGCCTGTTGCTCGGCGAACGAGTTGGCAAACCGCTCGTCGATCTGGACGACACCGGCCTGGAGATCGATGCGATGGAACTTGTCGAGGGGATACTGCGCGATGGCCAGGGCCCCGCGGGTGCGCTGGGTGGCAAATGCGCCCTCGCGGAAGAAGCTCGTCTGCAGGTCGTAGGGCGACGCGTAGAAGAAGCGCGTGTTGTCGAAGGCGGAGGCGCCCCAGTGGAGCCGGCGCCCGAGGTCGATGTAGGTGCCTTCGTAGCTGCGGAACTCCCGCAGCGAGACCGCGGTCAGCAGGAAGTTCTTGTCGCCCAGCACGTCGGAGAGGGCGACCTGGCTGCCGCCGAAGAAGTCGCCGCCTGACGTCACCCCCACGTTCAGCGGCGGGCGGCCCTCGAGGAACAGCTTCTCGAACACCTTCTTGCGCCGCTTGTTCTCCGCGACGACCTGGTGCGTGATGTTGGGCTGGAAGTCGATGGGCTCGTCGGCCGCGACCTGGACCTCCTGCTCGATCTCCTTCACCGGGTCTGCGATCTCGATGGAGTGCAGCTTGAACTCGCCCTTGAAATAGCTGATGAAGCCGACCCGCGTCGCGCCCTTGCTGAAGAGCGGCTCGGGACTGGTGTTGCCGCCCAGGACATCGGTGTACTGGCGGATGATCCCCGTCTTCAGGTCGATGCTGCGGAGGTTGTAGATGTCGTCGTCCTCGGTCGAGGAGTAGTAGATCGCCCCCCCGTCGGTGGAGAACACGGGCGCGTTGTCGTCGTAGCTGCCGAAGGTGATCTGCGTCTTCTGGGCGGGGTTGGCCAGCGGAAAGACGTACACCTTGTCGTGGCCGCTGATCCGGCGCGTGTAGGTGACGATCGTCCCGTCGGGGGAGATCTGGGGGTCGGTGTCGTAGAACGCATCCTGGGTGAGGTTCTTCACCGCCCCGGAGCCGAGATCGATGCGGTAGATGTCCGCCACCCCTTCCTTGAGGGCGGCGAATAGCGCGCCCTGGCCGTCGGGAAGGAGGCACGGCGCCTGGGCCTGGTCCAGATCGAGGGGGATGCGGCGGACGATGTCGCCCGTGAGCACCGAGACGAGGTACAGGCCGCGCTTCTTCCCCTTGCGGGCGAAGAAGGCGACGGTGTCGCCGGAGGGCGCGAAGTCGATGGAGCGGCCGGCCACGAAGGACTCGTTGATGGTCAGGCCCTCGAACTGCCCCGTGAACCCCTTGGTCAGGTTCTTGATGACGCTGCCGTCCCTGGCCGAGAGCAGGATGATGTCGGCCTCGCCCTCCGACCGGTTGCCGGTGACGGCGGCGACGATTTCCCCCGAAGGGCTGGCCGCGAAGGCGAAGACCTGGGTGAACGGCGTCTTCTCCTGGTTCGGCGAGAGGTCGCGGCCGTAGTCGCTCGGCCGCTGCTTGTCCCGGAAGGGCTTGAAGCGCTCCTTGAGCCACTTCTCGAACGCTTCGTCGAACTCCTCCGGCTTCAGGCGGAAGGCCTGCTGGTAGATGTCGTCCATCCCGCCGCCGACGAGGTTCTTGCGGAAGGTGTAGAGGAATTGGCGGATGCCTTCCTTGCCGTAGCGGGCCTCGATGAACTCGAAGGCGGCGTGGCCGAGGTTGTAGACCAGGCGCGGGTTCGCAACCCCGCCGTAGTCCTCGAAGCGCGAGAGGCGCGGGATCTGCTCGGTCACGGCGGCGTCCCGGATCGACATCAGGTCGATGGGGTCCCAGGAGCCGCGCATGTAGTCCGCCAGCCCCTCGTCCACCCACAGCGGCACCGAGCGCTGGACCATGCTGCGGGGGATGAGGTCGAACTCGAAGACGTGGGTCAGCTCGTGGGTGATGAGGCCCTGCAGCTCGTCCGGGGAGAGGTCGATGGGCAGCACCATGCGCCCGCGGACGTGCTCCGCGAACGCCTGCACGCCCTCCGGCACGAAGTCGGGATAAAGGTTGGTCTGCTCGAACTCGGAGTGCGTCTTGTAGAGGATGAGGGGGATCGGGGAGGTGATCTCGTGCTTCAGGTCCGAGGCGACCTTCTGGTACGCGCTCTCCGCGTACGACACCACGCGGGCCAGGTGCTGCTCGAACTCCGGGTAGTAGTAGACCTCGAAGTGCGGGCTCTTGTAGACGCGCCAGGCGAAGGTGTCGTAGGCCACCTTGTTCTTGCCGTAGTAGGGGATGAACTGCGCGGCGGCAGGGGCGGCCGAGACGAGGACGAGGAGGAGGCAGGCGAGACGCGCTGGCATTTGGCCCCTTTTCCTATCGCAGGAGGACGCGTGTCCCCCGCACCTTCTGCGGCGAGATGACGCCGAGGAAGTTCGGGAGCAGGCGGTCCATGAGCTCGAAGTAGGAGGACAGCGGCGAGATCTTCTGCTCGTCGCCGTACATGACCTCCTCGGTGAACTTCTCCTTGTGCAGGGTCTCTCCGGTGCGCCCGTCCACGAAGTGGAAGTCCGCGGAAAGGCTGAACCCCTTGCGCTCGAGGTAGCGGTTGGCGCGGACCAGCCGCGGTCGGTTGGTGCCGGGGTCGCGCACGACCCGCTCCTCGGACTGGAACCCCGAGCGGTTCTGGGGCGCGAACCCCACGCGGCCGGTGACGATCAGCGGGGCCTGGTACTCCTCCCCCACCTTCCGCCAGAACTCCGCGTCCTGCAGGATGCGGTCGGTCTCGAGCTTGAACTGGTCCTTCTCCGCGCGGCTGTAGCGGCCGCCCTGGCCGAGGTTCTCGAGCACGCCCTCGATCGCTTCGTGGAGGGGCGGCCGGTCGGGCTCGAGGATCTGCAGCCGCGTGTTCGACCGGAGCTGGTTCTGGATGAGGCGGGTGGTTTCGGAGCCGAGCTCGACGTCGGCCGCTTCGAGGTCGGAGACGAACCCGGCCACCAGCACGCGGCGGAAGTTGCTCACGTCGATCTTGCTCTGCAGCGGCGTCTCCACCGGGACCTCGACCACCGTCGCGCAGCCGGAGCCGAGCAGGGCGGCGGCGGCCAGGCCCAGGCTAAGTGCCCTGATCCGGGAATACGGTTGCATTCGAGCGCCGATGCATCCCGGCTCGCCTCGTTGCTCATCCCTTGCGTACGCCAAGGTACGCGTCGGTCGTCGCGCCTCGCGATCCGGGCGCCTCGTCGCTCTCAATGCGACACCGTATTCCCGGACCCGGGCACTAAGGCGTCTTCTTCCTGCGATTTCGCTTGTCATCGGCTTCTCGGAAGAGGTCGTAGTTCTGCTGGATGTACAGGCTGCCGGGGGCGAGCTTCAAGGCCTTCTCGAAGGCCTCGCGGGACTTGGCGAACTCCCCCTGCTGCTCGAGCGCGACGCCGAGGTCGTTCAGGGCCTCGGCGCTGCCGGGGTCGAGGGCGACCGCGCGCTCGAAGCGGAAGCGCGCTTCGTTCCACAGCCCCTTGCGCGCGACCTCGATGCCGAACGCGATCTCGTCGTCGCTCGACGCCGCCGGCACGCGGCCGGAAGCCAGGAGCATGGTGAGGAGCGGGACGACCATCAGCATGGCGCCCTCCGGAAGTGGCCTTTGATTTGGATGCTACTCTCTTGTGAGCCGGGTTGGTGCATAGCAACCGCGATGCCACGGCCCCGGTGCCTGGCGGACCACAACAGGATACGTTGAACGCCGCCGGCCCCGGAGGGCCTTCACGTTTCTTCACGTGAGTTGTCGCCGGTCCCGGACACCGGTTGTGGCCGCGGGGGGACGCCCGGACCTTGACAGGGGGGACGCCCTCCGTACAATGAGGCCCCCTTTTCGGGGACCCTCTTCGAAGGGAGGAGACAGGCGCAGGATTCGACACGTCATCTGCTCACGCTCACCTTGATCCCCGGCCTCACGGCGCGGGTCATCGCGCAGCTCGCGCAGCGCGCCCCGCTGGCCGAGGTCGTCGCCCATCCCGACGAGCATGCGGACCTCGTACCCGAAGGCGGCGTGGCCGGGCTCCGCAGCGGGCGCGCCGCCCTTCGCGCCGACCTGGAGAGCGCCGCCGCCGCCCGGCTGGGCATTGCCCTGGTCGCGCTCCCCGATCCGCGTTATCCCGCCCTGCTGCGCCGGATCTACGACCCGCCCCCGATCCTATATGTCCGCGGAGTCCTGGCGGAGGACGACGAAGCGACGACGGTCGCCGTGGTCGGATCGCGCGCCGCCACCGCGGCGGGCCGCACGCTGGCCAGGTCCATGGCCCGCGACCTCGCGGCATGGGGAGCCACCGTGGTCTCGGGCCTGGCCCGCGGCATCGATACCGCCGCCCACGAGGGTGCGCTCGATGCTTCTGGCCGCACCGTGGCCGTGCTCGGCTGCGGGCTCGACCGGACGTACCCAGGGGAGAACGAGCGGCTCGCGGGGCGGATCACGTCCGCGGGCGCGGTGGTCTCCGAGTTCGGGCTCGGCACCCCGCCGCTGCCCGAGCACTTCCCGCGGCGTAATCGCGTCATCGCCGGCTGGAGCCGTGCGGTGGTCATCGTCGAGGCGGCCGCGCGCAGCGGCGCGCTCAATACCGCCCGCTGCGCGGCCGACGAGGGCCGCGACGTACTGGCGGTTCCGGGACATCCCACCCAGCCTGCGTCCGCCGGTACCAATCAGCTCATCCGGGATGGCGCCGGCCTGGTGCGGTCGGCGATCGACGTGGCGCAGGAGCTCGGCATCGAGCCGCCGTCCGCCGCCGCCAAAGCACTGACCGACCCCCTCCTGAGCGCCCTCGCCGGGGACGCTCCGGCGACCCTGGAGGAGCTGCGCAACCGGAGCGGCCTTGAAACGGGAGCGCTGCTGGCGCGTCTGACGGATCTGGAGCTGCGGGACGTGGTCCGCCGGCTGCCCGGCCCCCTGTTCGTTCGACATCATCAAGTCAGGTAGGCACACACTGGCCAAGAACCTCGTCATCGTCGAGTCGCCGGCCAAGGCCAAGACGATCAACAAGTACCTCGGCAACGACTTCCAGGTGAAGGCCTCCATGGGGCACGTCCGCGACCTGCCCCGCAAGACCCTCGGCGTGGACGTGAAGAAGGGTTTCGCCGCCGAATACGAGGTGCTGGCCACCCGCAAGAAGATCCTTGACGAGCTGAAGGCGGCGGCAAAAGAGGCGGAGACCGTCTACCTCGCCGCCGACCCCGACCGGGAGGGCGAGGCCATCTGCTGGCACCTCGCGGAGGAGCTGAAGACCCGGGGCAGGAAGCAGAAGATCCGTCGGGTGGTCTTCAACGAGATCACCAGGCGCGCCATCGACGACGCCTTCAAGAACCCGGGCGAGGTGGACGCGAAGAAGGTCGACGCGCAGCAGGCCCGGCGCATCCTCGACCGGCTCGTGGGCTACAAGGTGAGCCCGATCCTCTGGGACAAGGTCCGCCGGGGCCTCTCCGCCGGCCGCGTGCAGTCGGTGGCGCTCCGGCTCATCTGCGACCGCGAGCGCGAGATCAAGGCCTTCATCCCCGAGGAGTACTGGTCCGTCCTCGCGCACCTGCAGGCGAGCAACCCTCCTGTATTCCCGGCCACGCTCGCCAAGCGCGACGGCAAGAACGTCGAGATCGTCAACGCCGAGCAGGCGGCCGCGGTCCGCGCCGACCTGGAGAAGGCCGCCTACGTCGTCCAGAAGGTCCAGCCGAAGGAGCGCCGCCGCAACCCCGTCCCGCCCTTCATCACCTCCAAGCTGCAGCAGGAGGCCTTCAAGAAGCTGCGCTTCGGGGTCAAGAAGACGATGCAGGTGGCGCAGCGCCTGTACGAAGGCATCGAGCTCGGGCCCGACGGGAGCGTCGGCCTGATCACCTACATGCGCACCGACTCCACGCGCATCTCGGACGACGCGCTGGCCGCGGTGCGCGACCGCATCGCGTCCACCTACGGTGCGGAGTACCTGCCCGAGAGGCCGAACTTCTACCGAAGCAAGAAGGACGCCCAGGACGCCCACGAGGCCATCCGCCCCACGTATTTCGACCACGATCCCGAGTCGATCAAGCAGCACCTCTCGAAGGACGAGCTGGCGCTGTACAAGCTCATCTGGAACCGCTTCGTGGCGTCGCAGATGAAGCCGGCGGTTTACGACGAGATCGCGGTGGAAATAGCCGCCGGGCCGTACCTCCTGCGCGCGAAGGGCTCCGTGCTCAGGTTCAAGGGGTTCCTCGCCGTCTACGAGGAGAGCCCGGACGAGAAGGTGGAGAAGAAGCCCGCCCCCGACGAGGCCGCGGTCGACGACGCCGCAATCGCGGCCGCCGCCGCGCAGGTCCTGCCCCCGCTGGCCGAAGGCGACCGCCTCACCTTGAAGAAGCTGGACACCGACCAGCATTTCACCCAGCCCCCCCCGCGCTTCAGCGAGGCCAGCCTGGTGAAGGAGCTGGAGGAAAACGGAATCGGGCGCCCGTCGACGTACGCCTCCATCATCGCGACCATCGAGGCCCGCGAGTACATGGAGAAGCGGGACGCGAAGCTCTACCCCACCGAGCTCGGGTTCCTGGTCACCGACCTGCTGGTGAAGCACTTCCAGGACATCATGAACGTCGAATACACGGCGGCCATGGAGGTGGAGCTCGACCAGATCGAGGAAGGCACCGACAACCTCCTGAACACGCTCAACCAGTTCTGGAAGAAGTTCAAGAAGGACCTGGATGCGGCGGGCAAGCCCGAGGTGGACGGCGGGATGGAGAACATCAAGGGCAAGGAAGTGCCCACCGACGAGAAGTGCGACAAGTGCGGCTCGCCGATGGTCAAGAAGTTCGGCCGCTACGGCACCTTCCTCGCCTGCTCCGGTTATCCCGACTGCAAGAACACCCGCCAGATGGCAGGCGGCGAGGGCGACGGCCCCGAGGTCCACGAGGACGTGGCCAAGGAGGTCTGTCCCAACGACGGCCAGCCCATGGTGCTCAAGAAGGGGCGGTTCGGTCCCTTCCTCGCCTGCACCAACTATCCGGAGTGCAAGGTCACCAAGCGCCTGATCCGCGGGGAAGGCGGCAAGCTCCAGGTCGAGGTCCTGGCCCCCATCGACGAGAAATGCCCGCAGTGCGGCAAGGAGCTGATGTGGCGCCGCGGACGGTTCGGTGCCTTCATCGCCTGCAGCGACTATCCGACCTGCAAGTACATCAAGAAGAAGGAAGCCAAGGAGATCGGCCTCCCCTGCCCCGACTGCGGTGTCGGCCAGGTCGTGGAGCGCAAGGGCCGCTGGGGCCGGTCGTTCTACGGCTGCCGCCGCTACCCCGAGTGCAAGTTCACCGCGTACCACCGGCCCCTGGCCGAGGCCTGTCCCGAGTGCGGCCGCGCCTACCTCCTGGAGAAGGAGACCAAGAAAGAGGGCAAGGTGATCTTCTGCGGCAACGAGGCCTGTCACTACCGGCGAGAGGCCGCCTAGCCGGCTCCCCCATGCCCACGCGGGTAACCATCGTCGGCGGCGGCCTGGCGGGCAGCGAGGCGGCGTGGCAGCTCGCGCGCCGCGGCGTCTTTGTCGACCTCTACGAGATGCGGCCGGTCCGCCGGACACCAGTCCATCAGACGGGCGACCTCGCCGAGCTCGTCTGCTCCAACAGCCTCCGGGGCAACGCGCTCGATCAGGCGGCCGGGCTCCTCAAGGAGGAGATGCGCCGGATGGGCTCGCTGGTCATTCGCGTGGCCGACTCGGTGCGCGTCCCCGCGGGGAGCGCGCTCGCCGTGGACCGCGGCCTTTTCGCGCGCCGCATCACCGAGGAAGTGGAGGCCCTGCCGGAAGTGACGATCCACCGCCAGGAGCTGGCACGCATCCCCGGCGATCCGGTCGCCATCGTGGCCACCGGGCCCCTCACCTCCGAGGCCCTCACGGCCGAGGTGGCGGCGTTCGTGGGCCGCGAGCACCTCTATTTCTACGACGCGGTGAGCCCGGTGATCGACGCCGAGACCATCGACTTCGACCGGGTGTTCCGTGCGTCCCGCTACGGCAAGGGCGGAGACGACTATCTGAACTGCCCCCTCGACGAGGAGCAGTACCGCGCGTTCTACCAGGCGCTCACCACCGCGGAGAGCGCGACGCTTCACGCGTTCGAGCACGAGTTCTTCTTCGAGGGCTGCCTGCCGGTGGAGGTGATCGCCAGCCGGGGGTTCGAAACCTTGCTCTTCGGCCCCATGAAGCCGGTGGGGCTCAGCGACCCGCGCACGCGGCGGCGTCCGTTCGCGGTGGTCCAGCTCCGGCAGGACAACCTGGCGGCGAGCCACTTCTCCATGGTGGGTTTCCAGACCCAGCTGAAGTGGGGCGAGCAAACGCGGGTCTTTCGGATGATCCCCGGGCTGGAGCGCGCGGAGTTCGTACGCCACGGGATGATCCATCGCAACACCTTCATCAACTCGCCCGCGACCCTCGACCCGACTTTCGAAGCGCGGCGCCGGCCGGGGCTGTTCTTCGCCGGCCAGATGTCGGGGGTCGAGGGGTACGTCGAGTCCGCGGCGTCAGGCCTGGTGGCGGGGGTCGGGGCGGCGGCCCGGGCGAGGGGCGCAGCGCCCATTCCGTTCCCAGAAGACACTGCGCTGGGAGCGCTGGGGCGGTATATTGCCAGAAGCGACGCTGAGAACTACCAACCGACCAACATCGCCTTCGGCCTGCTGCCGGAGCTGACCGAACGGATTCGGGATAAGAGCAAAAGAAGGCTGGAGCTATCTGCCAAAGCACTCCTCTCCTTGGAGGGGTTCCGGCCCCAGGTCGAGGATCGCGACCTCCGGGAGCGGGCCACGCGAGGATGACCCGCGAGGTGGCCACCTTTCTCCGCTACCTCGATCGGGAGCGCAACGCCTCGCCCCACACCGTCCGGGCCTATGCTGCCGACCTCGGCCAGTTCCAGGCCCACGTCGCGGAAGAGATCGGACGGGCGGCGACGCTCGAGGACGTCGATCATCTCGTGATCCGCGGCTTCCTCGCCCGGTTGCACCGCAGGGGTGTGAAGAAGGTCTCCGCGGCCCGCAAGCTGGCCACGCTACGCACTTTTTTTCGCTACCTGTGCCGTGAGGGGATCCTGGAGCGGAACCCCGCCCGGGCGCTCCTTTCGCCCCGGATGGAACGGAAGATCCCCACCCACCTCGAGGAGAGCGAGGTCGCCACGCTGATCGAGGTGCCGGGTGAGACCAATTCCGCCCGGCGGGCCCGGGCCATCCTCGAGCTGCTGTACGCGACCGGCATCCGCTGCGCGGAACTGGTCGGTCTGGACCTCTGCGACGTCGATCTCGGTGCTCGGACCGTGAGGGTTCTGGGTAAAGGCAGTAGAGAGCGAATCGTCCCTTTCGGGCAGCCCGCTTCCGCGGCCCTCTCCGCCTATTTCTCGGCTCGTCTGAGCGCCCGCCCCCGCTCTCAAGCCTTGTTCGTGAACGCTCGCGGTGGTCGATTAACCGACCGTTGGGTGCGCCAGATCGTGACCCAACGGGTCAAGCAGGTCGCCATGACCCGCCGGCTGAGTCCTCACTCGCTCCGGCACAGCTTTGCGACCCACCTGCTGGAGCGCGGTGCGGACCTCCGGTCCATCCAGGAGCTGCTCGGCCATGCCAGCCTGTCGACCACCCAGCGCTATACCCACGTCAACGCGCGCCATATTCTGGACATCTACAAGAAGACCCACCCCCGGGCCTGACCGACTCGGCGTCGCAAACTTAAATCGTGCCTCCATCGTCCTAGATCAGTAGGCATGGGACCCACCGACGAAGAGCTGGTCGCCGCCTTCCAGCAGGGGGATGCCTCGGCGTTCGATGTGCTGGTCGGCCGATGGGACCGAAAGATCCACGGCGCCATCTACCGCGTGGTCGGGGCCGATGAAGACACCCGCGACCTGTGCCAGGAGGCGTTCCTCAACGCCTACCGCGGGCTCGGCACCTTCAAGAGGGAAGCGCGCTTCTCGTCCTGGCTCTACCAGATCGCGCTCAACGTCTGCCGCGACCGGTTGCGCCGCCGCCGCGGCAAGACCGCGGTGAGCCTGGACGACGTCGAGGAAGGCCGGGACGGCGTGCTCCGCACCGTGTCGCCGAGCCCGTTGGAGCTGGTGGAGGCGCGGGACCTCCGGCACCTGGTCGAGGACGCGATGGCGACGCTCAGCGCCGAGGAACGAGAGGTCGTCATCATGAAGGAGTACCAGGATCTGACTTTTCCGGAGATCGCCGAAGCGCTGGAGGTGCCGCTTTCGACGGTGAAGACGCGGCTGTACCG
>Ga0326597_10005733_pt1 | contig 17160 bp, 20 predicted proteins | sample RVTome_12_FD_203789 | JGI IMG/M metagenome (GOLD analysis project Ga0326597, IMG submission 203789) | Soil microbial communities from uranium-contaminated site in the Upper Colorado River Basin, Wyoming, United States - RVT100D185 | ecosystem: Environmental > Terrestrial > Soil > Contaminated >...
GCCGCCGAGCGCCGCGCCGACGGCCCCGCCGATGCCTTACCGCGTGGCCGGGCAAGTGATGCATGACGGCTCTGCGCACATCGTGCTTGCGCGCGGCGACGCGGTGCATATCGTGCGCGAGGGCGAGACGCTCGACGGTGGCTATCGCGTTGAATCGATCCGCTCCGACCGCGTTACCCTGCTTTACGAGCCGCTCGGCATCCGCAACGATCTCCCCGTGCTGCAGTTCGAGCCGCCGAAAGCTCAAATCACCGCCGAGGCGCAACCCGCGCAAACGGCGCAAACGGCGCAAATGGCGCAGCTGCGCTGGGAAGGCCCGGAGCGGGTGCAGGCAGGCACCGCATTCAACGTCGCCCTGAAGCTCACTTCGAAGGAACCGCTGCGCGCTTCGCCGCTGCAGCTCAGCTTCGATGCGGCGCTGCTCGAGCCGGTCGAAGTGCGCGCCGGGCGCTACTTCTCGGACGGCATGTTCAGCTACCGCGTCAATCCGGCCGGCTCCATCTTCGTCGGCGCTTCGGGCAAAGGCGCCGCGACGGCCGACGCCGAGCTTGTCGTCGTGCGCTTCAAGCCGATCCGCGCGGGCGCCACTGCGGAGCTGAAGCTCTCCTCCGTTTCGCTCCAAGATCCGGCCGGCCGCGCCATCGCGCACGACCAGCCCGCCGCCTTCCGCACCGCCATCGTCCAGTAGTCCCCCGTATTGACGATCCGCCGTTTCCGGCGGATTATCGGCGCACCTTTCTGGGGAGGAGGTCTCACATGAAACTGCACGCGGGTTTGCGGCTGCGTCATGCCGTCGTTTTCTTTTCCGGTTTGGCACTCGTTGTAGGGGCATCACTTGGTGGCGCGCAAGTAAAGGCGCCGGGCAACGACAAAGCCCTTCCGTCTTCGGCGCAAAAGGCCCCACCGTTTCAGCAGGGCGATAGTGATGGTGGGGGAGGCGGCGGGGGAGGCGGCGGGGGAGGCGGAGACGCGCAGCGCATCGTTCACGGGTTGATCCTCAATCCAGGCACGTTCACCGACTATTCCGTGTCGCTCTCGCCTGCCGGCGATGGCGGCACGACGCTCGGCAATGTGTACGTGACGCCAGGAAGCAAAACCGTAACCGCGGCTCCGGGGACGAGCTTCGCGAGCGTCAACGTCAACGAGTACATCATGATCCCCGGTACGCTTGATCCCGATCCCGGTCTTTTTCCTTTTTATTGGGTGACGAACAAGCTTTCGGATACGTCGATCGAAATCACTCCGGTGAACCCCGGCGGGATATTGATGCCGTTTAACGACCCGCGGGGGTACTCGGGCCCCGCGGCGCCGCCCGAGGGCGTGCCGGCGAAGGTGGGCATGAACGTCGTTCCGGTTTACACCGTCACCTTCGCGCAGCCATTTCAGAACGCCCCGACGATTGTTGTGTCAGCCCGCGGGCACCATGCCGGGCCGGACCGCGGCGCGACGCAAGCGATCAACGTGGCGCAAGTGCTTCAGTCCGGCACGGAACCCATCACTGGCAATGGATTCAACGTGATCGTCTATCAATACCCGTTCAGCCCGTACAACCAGCCGACGGCGACCATCGACTTCATCGCTATCGGCAATTAGCCGCACCGCCAAAAAAACAACAAGCCAAGAACAACTCGTTTGTCCATTTGCCCGAGCCCGGCGATGCTCGCCAGGAGGGCTTTTTTGAGAGGGGGGACCTGAAATGAAGCCACTTAGTTTGTTCCGCACCAACCGCAGCATTGTGTCGCTTGCAAGTGCAGCACTCCTGTTTTCAGCAGGGCCGCTTGCGGCTCAGGTAACGACGCCGGGCACCGGCAAGGCGCTGCCCGACTCCGCGCAGAACGCACCGCCGTTTCAGCAAAGCGGCGGTGGCGGCGGCGGAGGACTCCCGCCGGCAGGGAACTTCAATCACCTGTTGGATGGCGTCTACATCTATAGCGGTCCAGCGTCGTGCGTGTTCTCGGCCACCGGCTTTAAACGAGAATTTTCAACCTAAGTCACCGCCTTTCTTGAATACGTACATGGTGAATGGCACGCGAACCTTCAACGGTAACGGTACTGGAACGATGAATGCGAACTCACTCGCCGTTTCCAGCAACGGCGGTAGCAGCAATACGTTCTATGGGGACTTCACCTACCAGCTCAACAGCGACCTGACGATCACCATATGGGGCGGGACCAGCACGTCGACGAATACGCAAACGCAGCAAGTCGGCCTGCTTGCCAATGTTCCGGAACTGAGGGGCCGGGTCTCTGAGGACCTCAGCACGATCGTCGTCATGCATTACGAGCCGCAGGTCGAGGAGATCCAGACGGCTTCTGGCGTTACCACTGGTTACCGTATCTGTACGCGCGGAAGAACGCTCACTCGACTGCAGCGCGCGCAGTAGATCTCGTTGTCGCATGAGAGGGCGGCCGCGTGGCCGCCCTTTTTTCGTGGCGTTAGTAACCCGTCACAGCGAACCAGCGTCCCGCGGGGTTGGTGACGAAGATGATCGGCGCGAAGCACCCGGCCGGAAGGTCAACCATGGCTTCGATATCCGAATCGCCGGTCGGGGTCGCGGGGAAGTTGTCGGTCGCGACGTTGACGACCGAAGGCGCGCCGGTGCCGTCGATGATCCGGCAGCTCACCACGCCGCGAAATGCGGGAGAAGGATTGACGCCCGTGGTGGCGAGGACGAGGCCGCGCACGCGTATCTCCAGCCTTCCATGCCGCCTCAGCTCTCCGCGCGCGTCGCTGAGTATCCACGCGATGTTGCCCCCGGCGATGCCGCGAATGGGATTCGCGGTGCCGAGGAAGGGACCCGATACACCTGCCATGGTGCGAAATTCCATTACCACGTCGTTTGATTGCGCGCTCGCCGATGCGCAAAGGACGAACAGGACCGCGGCTGCGATTACGCCTTTCATGAATACCTCCTCTTTTGTGTGCGGGTTTGGACCGCACTCGCGTGAACACCAAGAGGCGGAAGCTATTCCGCGGGCCGGCTGAGCTACACCCCGACTTACGCCGTCGATGCTGTGCCGACCGGCGTGATCGCCAGCGCGTCGCCCGCGCGTCAACTGCGCCGGCGGTTTGGCATACCGCAACGCGGGCTGGCTGACCTGCGAGGAAACGACCGCCGACCCGCGGCACGGTTTTCTACAGCCGCACGGTTATACGTTCCTCGTGCCGGCATCCGGAAACGGCGCGGCGTTGCCCGTGGCGCTGAAGCAGATGGGCCGCTTCGCCAAGCGGGCGGCGCTCGCCGATGAGCGCACCGGTGCCGTCTAACCAGACCGAGGATTCCGGCAACAGCAGCGGCTTCTACCGTTTCGTGCCGCAGGATGCCGACGCTCTTGAGCGAGGCGGCCGCCTGCAGATCCTGAAGGTCACCGGCGCTCCCAAGTTCGACGCAGCGAGCGGGCAGACGGTCGGCAAGGCGCTCGCCTGCGAATGGGTCGACATCGCCGATCCCGATCCGAACCTCGCCGCCGGGCGAGCGACTGCTTCGAGCAGGGACGCGCGCAGGGCGGCGCGCAGTTCAACCGGCAAGGCGTCCACCGCGGCGGCCGCGGCGCGATCTACTTCGTCTCGACGAGCGGCGGCGAAGCGGGCCGCGGTCAGCTCTGGGAATACCGGCCGAAAAGCCGCGACGAGGGGCTGCTGCGGCTCGTGTTTCAGTCTCCCGCGAGCGCGCCGCTCGACTCGCCGGACAAACGAGCGCCGACGCCGACACCTATCCGCTCGCGCCGGGCCTCGTCAAGGTGAATCGCCTTATCGGCATCGGGCCGGACGGTGCGCCCTTCGAGTTCGCGGTGAACCTCGCCAACGCCACCGAGTTCGCCGGCGCCTGCTTCAGCCCCAACGGAGAGATCTTGTTCGTCAACATCTACGGCGACGGTACGCTGCTCTCGGGCATGACCTGCGCCATCCGCGGTCCGTGGCGCGCGGGGCCGCTATGAGCCCGGCTTTCCATTTCGCGCAGGCAGGGGATAATTGGCCGGATCGTGGCCTCCACCAAGAAAATCGCCGGCTGGGCCGTGGTGCTGGGCGCCGTCGCTGCAGCGGCGATATGGGCACCGGAACCGCCGGACGAGCCGGCTGAGGTTTCCGCCAGCGCGGCTCAAGCCTCCAAAGACACCGTACGCGGCTCCGCGGCTTCGCAAAGCCGCTTCGAAGCGCTGCCTCCGCGCGAACCGCTGGGCGAAAGGCGCGGCGAGTTGCTCTCGTCGCGCACATGGGCGCCTGCTGCGCCACCCGCTCGCGCACCGGCTTCCGCTGCCCCGAGCGCCGGCCCCACGGCGCCGCCGATTCCGTACCGCGTAGCAGGAAAAGTGGTGCACGAGGGCGGCGCGCATGTGGTCCTGGCAAAAGGCGACCGCGTTGTCACCGTGCGCGAGGGCGAGATACTGGAAGACGGCTACCGCGTGGAATCCATCACCACGCAAGCGGTCACGCTCGTGTACGTTCCGCTCGGCGTGGCGCAGCAGCTTCCGGTAAACGCCGCGCTCGAGCTCGATGCGCCAGCGCGCGCCCGCATTCCGGTCGCGGCGGCGGCGGCTGTCGAGCCGCAAGCGGGCGCCGACCAGCGCCCGGCGCAGCTGCGCTTCGAGGGACCGGCACGCATCCGCGCCGGGGATGCCTTCAGCGTCGCGCTCAAAGTGACCTCGCACGAGGCAGTGCGAGCGGCGCCTTTGCAGCTGAGCTTCGACGCCGAGCTCCTCCAGGCAGTCGATGTGCGCCGTGGCGGATTCTTCGCCGACGGCACATTCAGCTATCGCATCAATCCCGCCGGATCGATCTTCATCGGCGCCTCCGGCAAGGGCGCCGTGCCGGCGGATGCCGAATTCTTCGTCGTGACCTTCAAGCCGGTTCGCCCCGGCGCCACCGAGCTCAAGCTCTCGTCCGTGCTGTTGCAAGGCGCCGCCGGTCGTGCCATCGCGCACGACGCCCCGGCAGCGTTCCGCGCCTCCATCGTCCAGTAGATTTATCAAGCGACAAGCACGAGAACGAGGACGACCTGCAGGCCTACGGGCGCTACAACCCGGGCGGCCTGTGTCGAAGCCTCGAAGGTGCCGTTCGACGGCCATCCCGTGCACGCCGCGCAGTTTGAGCCGGACCCTGAAGGCGTCGACCGCAATGACACCGAAGTCGATTGACTGCTGCCAGGCTTCTCTTGGGCATGATTGAGGCTGTCGATCATTTTCGCCGCGCGGTCAGGCCGCGTGCTCGAAGCCTAGAGACCACGGCTCGGCCCACTCGGCGATGTAGCTCTTGAGGAATTCGTTGAACTCCTCGGCGCCGGGCGGCAGCTTGCGGCCGCGGTCGACGATCTCGAAGAGCTCCACCCCCATCGCGGGATCGACGAGCGGGTGCATCGAGATCTTGAGGTCGCGACAGGCGGGAATGGCGAGCGTCGGAATCACCGCCACGCCGGCGCCGACTTCCACCATGGCAATCAGCGTCTCCAGGTAGTTGAAGGCCATGTCCGGCGGATCGTGCCGGCCCACGCGCTGGAGATTGCGGTTGATGAGCTGCTGCACCGGGTTATCCGCGGGCACACCGAGCAGGCGGACGCCGACGAGCTGCTCCCAGTGCATCGGAAGCCCCAGTCCAGGCGAAGTCGAGTCCGCGCGTATCGCCATCAGCGAAAACTCGTAGAGCGGAATGCGCCGCACGCCGGGGAGCGGCTCGATGAAGCATCCGAGCGCCGCGTCGAGCTCTCCGGAGGCGACCATTCCCACGAGTTTGATGCGATCGCCGTCGTGCAGCACGATGTTGAGCCCTGGATCGCGCTTCGCGTATTCGCCGATCGCCGCCGGCAGAAGCCGGGTGGCGATGAGCGGCATGGCGCCGAGCGTGAGCCGCCGGCTGGCGACCGAGGCGGAGCGCCCGATGCTGGCCGCGGCAGACTCGAGCTCGAGCAGGCTGCGATCCGCGGTCGGCAGGAACTTCGTGCCGAACTCCGTCAGCGTGACGTGCCGGGTAGTGCGGTCGAACAGCCGAAAGCCGAGCTGGTCCTCCAGCTCCCGGATCAGCACGCTCATTCCCGACTGCGTGATGAACAGTTGCTCCGCGGCGCGCGAGAAGCTCTGGTGGCGCGCTGTGAGCAGGAACGCCTTGAGCTGCCGCGAGGTGATATTCATTTGGGGTGGTGATTAATTGATGAGTTACCTGAATAGCTGGTCTTGATATCCCCCTCTTAAATCGTATCAAGGAGCGAAGTGAAACGAATAGGGGAATATTGGACAAGTTCGCTGGGGTAAACCATTACAGAGGAGGGCGCGCGCCTGTGACTTTGGTTGTCTCCTTCCCACCCCGCGCTAAATCGTTTGTGCAATGCAAAACGTCCCAATCAGGAGAAACAGCAATGAAAGTTTTGTCTTTTCGTCTGCTACATGGGTGCATCGCCGGCGCCCGATCTCCCCGCGGTTGAAGGCCCGATCAGCGGGCCGGGCGAAATGCATCCGGGCACTGACATCCGTCGGCGCCCGAGTGGGCGGCCGAAAAGACAAAAGGCGGCCCTCGGGCCGCCTTTTTTTCTTGCTATTCGTTGAGCGTGCCCGCGGCAAACCAGGGTTGTTGCCGGCCGCGTTGCGGATGAGCACTCTCGGCGCGTCGCAAGGGCCGGGCGGGACGGCGCTCAACATGCCTCGAATTCTGAAGTTTCCTCCGAGGCTCAGGGCTGCGGCGGGCGAATGGAAGGCGTCGTTGCCGCAGAACAGCGTCGCGAAAACGTTGGCAACACCGCCACGCGTGCCGATGTTGTCCCCGGCGGCCAGAACCAGACCCTCGCCCTTCACGGTGATGCTGCCGTCGGTCTCGACCTCGACCTCGAGCTTCTGGATGGCCCAGGGCAGCCCGCCCGGCGGCACTCCCTTCACCGTATTCGGTGCAAGCGCGAGATTCGAGACCGGATGAACGCCGATCCCGCCCTCGAACTTGACCAAGGCTTCCGCCGCCGCCGGAAGCGTGTACGTCAGCCCGGCAAGTGATATTGCAGCCGCAATGATGCGCGTCTTCATGGATGTCCTCCTCCCGGCCAGTGGTTGAACTGCAAGCGGCGAACAGTGCGTGAAGCCGACTATTCTCGGCAACGGCCTTCCAGCGCAGAAACGTCAGAGGGCTTATCGGTCTGTCGCGCGGCGGGCGTGCCCTTGGAGTTCCGAGCAGGAAAGCGGATCGATCGCACCGTTGACGAGGCACCAGCTCGGGCGGATGATCGTCCACCTTCTGGGAGGAGGACTGGCATGGCGCTGCCCGCCGTTCTGCCATTGCGTGTCGTTGTCATTGCAGGCTTTTCGCTCGTCGTCGAGACCACCGGGAGAGGAGAAAGACCATGAAACAGGCAATGGGTCGGCGCACGTTCGTCAAGACAGCCGGATTGGCTGCAGCGGGAGCGGCGCTGGCGGAGATGTTTTCCAGTACACCGGTCCGCGCGGAAGGCGCGGTGTCGGCTCAGGAGTTCATTCGCACCGTCAAGCGCGCGCGCATCTTCGATCTTGCGCACACCTGGGATGAGAACTCGCCAATCGCGGGGGTCAACCCGTCCTACAGCATGGAGCTCAACGCGACCCACGAGAACACGCGCGGCGCGTTCGGCGACGGCGGCCAGCTGTCGTTCACCTCGGAAATCCAGCAATGGAGCGGGCAGCACGGCGCGCCGAGCATCGACGCCATCGGGCACATCGGGCGCGACGGGCTGCTCTACGGCGGCGTGGATGCCGCGGCGGCGACCAGCGACCCGCGCGGCATCGGCCGCAGCGGCGTGGGCGCGCACCTCGACATCGCGCATTACCCGAAGGACCTGCTCGTCAACCGGGGCGTGCTGCTCGACGTGGGACGCTTCATCCATCGCGGCGCCAGACCGCTGGCGCCGGCGTTCAACATCACGGACGAGATCCTCGCCGAAACCGCTCGCCACCAGGGCGTGACGATCCAGCGCGGCGATACGGTGCTGATCCGCACCGGCTGGGGCAAGTACTTCGCCGAGGACCCGGCCTTGTACAAGGGCGACAATGCGGCCGGCGTAGGCGTGAAGGGCGCGCAGTTCCTCGTTGATGCCGGCGCGCGGGTTGTGGGGAACGACACGCTTACCTTCGAGGTACGTCCGCCGATCGCCTTTCCGCCCGAGACGCCGGTGTTCCAGGTGTTCCCGGTGCACATGATCCTCATCCCGGACAACGGCATCAACATCATCGAGAACTACTTTCTCGAGGAGATCGCCGCCGCGAAGCAATACGAATTCCTGCTCGTCGTGCCGCCGCTCAAGATCCGCGGCGGCACCGGCTCCGCGCTGCGCTCGTTCGCTCTGGTGCCGTAACCAAGGAGGGGAGAGGTTATATGAAAGCCATTGGAATCGCGGGTCTTACTTCTTCGCCGGCGCTTTGGCTGCGGGCTTCGAGGCGGCAGGCGTGGGCATGGTATGGATGAACTTCCAGTCGGCATAGCGCTGCGCGCCTTCGAAGCCCGCGTCGCGCACCTTGAAGCCGCTCGACTTCAGCGGGCGCGCTTCGGACAGGCTGTGCACGCCCCAGATGCCGCCGTCGGGCGCCTTGACGAGGCCCCATTCCTTCCCGGTGATCGGGTCGGGGTAGAGCTTGCGCAGGTAGCGCTCCGCGCCCGGGCGGCGCGGGTCCTTCAGCAGGTCCTCCAGCGAGCGCGGATACTGGCGCTGCGGGCCCAGGAGGTAGTAGCGCTCGATCGCCTTGCGGTACTCGTGGCCGACGAACAGCAGCTCGGCCTCCTTTTCGCGCATCGCGTTGGTGTGCCACATCTCGCCGATGAGCGCGAGGCCGCCGGCGAGGATGGCGACCATGAAGAGCACGGTCAGGTACGTGAAGCCGAGCGCGCGCGGCTTCACCATTGCGCGTACTCGGTGCCGTCGCGGCCCTTGCCCGGGGCGCCGCTGCGCACATCGTAGACCCCGCTCTTCTGCGGGTCCTCGGGCGGCACGATGATCCACGTCGCCGCGCTCTCGGTCACCGGGTCGAGCGGCACCTTGCGCAGGTATTTGTCGGTCGCGAGCGCGTCCAGGCTCTCGGGATACCTGCCCTTGTCGGCCTGATAGCGCGAGATCGCCTCGCGCATCTGGTAGAGGTTTTCCTTGAGGACCGCTTCCTTCGATTTGTCGATGCTGCCGAAGTAGCGCGGCAGCGCGAGCGTGAGAAGCGTGCCGACGACCGCCAGCACCACGAGAAGCTCGATCAACGTGAAGCCGCGCTTCACCATTCGCGGTAAGGCCGGCCGTTGATGCCGGTGGCCGGGGAAAGCGAATAGACGTCGAACACGCCCTCGCCGTCGCGCGGCTCCTCCGGCGGGCTCGCGTAGCTGCGCTTGCCCCAGCTGTCCGCCGGCGCAAGGCTCGCGTCGCTCGCCATCGGATCGGGCGGCATGCGCCGCAGGAAATAGATGCGCTCCTTCTTGGGGCTTTTCTGGTCTTCCACGCCCGCCACCAGCTCTTCCAGGCGGCGCGGATAGCCGGACTCGCCTACGCGCTTGAGGATGCGGCCTTCGTCGGACGCCTGCTTGTAGGCGTCGATCGCGTCGCGCATCTCGCGCAGCGAGCGGCGCAGGTCCTGTTCCTTGGCGCGCTGTGCGACGAGCTCGTTGAGCGGCAGCGCGACCGACGCGAGCACGGCCACGATCGCCACGGTGATCACGAGCTCGATGAGGGTGAATCCCTTCATTGCGCGGGCGGCTTCACGCCGCCGAACGGCACGATGAGCGGCGAGGTCGGTGCCGGAGTCGGCACCGTGGCAGGCGCGGCCTGCGCGGGCGCCGGCACAGCGATGGACGGGATCGAGACCGGCGCGGCGCCCAACCGGGGTGCGCCGGTCGAGGCCTCCGTGCCGGCGGCGAACTCGACCGAGCCGGCTTCCGGGCGCGCAAGCGTGCGCATGAGCCGCGGCGTGATGAGCAGCACGATCTCGGTACGCGCGGCCGTATCGCGCGTGTGGGAGAAGAGCCTGCCGACCACCGGCAACTCGCCCAGCCCGGGCACGCGGTCGGCGATGCGCCGGTCATCGTCGCTGATCAGGCCGGCGAGCACCTGGGTCTCGCCGTCGCGCAGCCGCAGGTTGGTCGCGGCGTTGCGCGTGCCGATCTGGTAGGTGAGGGTGTTGGACCCGGTGCTGCGCACTTCGCGCACGATGTTGCTCACCTCGAGCCCGACCTTGATGCCGACGTCGTCCTCCAGGTAGATGATCGGCTCGACTTCCAGCTTCAGGCCGACGTCGAGATAGCTCACCGATTCGGAGACGAAGCCGCCGGTCGCCGCGGCAGTAGTGGTGATCACCGGCACCCGGTCGCCGATGTGCACCCGCGCCTTGTCCTTGTTCTTGACGCGGATGCGCGGATTGGCGAGCACGTTGGTGGAGCCGTCCTGCTGCCGCAGGCTGAAGAGAAACAGCGGATTGTCGAAGCTGAGGCGCACCAGCTCCGAGCCGCGATTGAGCCACTCGGGAAGCGTGACGGTTCCCGGCGTGCCCGCGGCGCCGACCAGGCCCACGGCGAGCGAGCCCGGGTAGCGGATGCCGAGCTCGAGCAGGCGGCTGCGGCCGACCTCGAGGACCTCCACTTCGAGCATCACCTCCGGCTCGGCGAGGTCCTGCGCCGCGATGAGGCGCTCGGCGAGACGGATGGCGCTCGGCGTGTCCTTGATCACCAGCAGGTTGATCTTCTCGTCGATGAAGATGTCGCGCGTCTTGACCAGCGTGCGGATCATGTTCGCGGTCTGCTTTACGTCCGCGTTGGCGAGGTAGAAGCCCTTGACCACGAGCTCCTGGTACTCGCGTGCCTTCTGCGGGGTGTTCGGATACACGAATACCGTGGTCTCGTTGATGATCTTCTGCTCGAGTGAGTTGGTGAGCAGGATCAGGCGGATCGCTTCCTCGACGCTCGCATTGCGCAGCGCGATGCTGGTGCGCTGGTCGGCGCGCACGTCGCGGTCGAAGACGAAGGTAACGCCCGAGGCGCGCTGCAGCACCTCGAAGACGTTGCGTACCGTGACGTCGCGCAGCTCGAGCGAGATGGGCTTGGTGGTGGAGGGCCGCAGCTGCGCCGAGACGATCACCGGCTTCACGAGCTGCTCGTCGATCGCCCGCTGCAGGCGGCGCGCGTCGCGCTGCTGCGGATTCTCGGTGAGCACCGGGCGCAGAAGGTCCTGCGCCTCGCGGTGCTTTCCGGCGCGCGCCAGCTGCTCCGCGCTGCTCACGATCGCGCGATGGCGGCGGTCGGTTTCCACCTGCGCGAGGCCGGCGGCGGCGCGCGCGTTGCCCGCGTCGTGGGCCTGCACGCGCCGGTAGAGGCCTTCGGCCGGCTCGAAATGGCCGGAGACGCGCAGCATCTCCGCCTGCGCCAGCCACTGCGCGACAAGCAGCTCGCGCAGCCGAAAATACTCGGTGCGCAGTCCTGGATCGTTCGGATGCTCCTTCGCCGCTTTCTGCAGCAGCGCGAGCGCTTCTTCGCCGCGGCCTTCCTCGAAGTGCTTGCGCGCCTCGTCCTGCACGCGCACGGCGGCGGCGCACGCGGCGAGCGCGAGGACGGCGGTCACGATCAGGACGCGAAAGGCGGTCATGGTTTTTCTGCCGTAGGACGTACGTAGAGGGTGACGCGCACCTGGGCGTCGAGCCGGGTTTCCGCGGCGCGCTTGCGCTCGAAGCGCAGCGCCTCGACCGAGGCGATCGGCATGTCCTTGAGCAGCGCGCCCAGGAACTCGCGCAGCTGCGGATAGCTGCCGCGCACCGGCAGAGTGATGCGATAAGCCCACAAGCCGGAAGCGCGCCGCTCGAGACGGTATTCGCCCTGGGCGAGGTCCAGTCCGGCCGCGCGGCCCATCCGGTGCAGGCGCTCCAGCTCCTCGGTCAGGCGGTCCGCGGGCGGGAAGAGATTGTAGAAACGGCGCAGCTCTTCGGCCCGGCCGCCGGCCGAGGCGGGCTGGTAGAGCGCGCGCGTCTGCAGCCGCTCGAGCGCGATGCGCTGGGCGGCGAACTCCTCCTCGGCGGGCTTCAGCGCCGAGGCCCAGAAGCCGGCGCAGGCGAGCAGCACGCCGATGCCGAGCACGCCCGGGATCCCGAGCCGGCGCAGGAGCGCGTTCAGCCGGTTCCTCAACGGGTGCCCTTCATCGTCGCCTGCACCGAGAACTGGATCGGTCGCCGGGGGTCGTCGCGCTGCACCTGGTGGCTCACGAGGTGCGCCTCGCCGAGTGCCTTCGCCGCGCCGAGGCGCCGCAGGTATTCGAACATGGCCGCCTGGTTGCGCGCTTCCGCGGTGAGCTTGAGCACCCGCTGGTGCGCGTCGGGCTGCAACTGCAGGATCGCCACTTCGCGGGTCGCGGCCTGCTCGAGCGTGCCGATAAGCGAGCCCCAGGGCAGCGTGAGCTCGCGCACGACCGCTTCGGCGCTCTGCGTCTCCTCGTCCAGGCGCTCTTTCGGCTGCGCGCGCGCCGGGCGCCGTTCCGGGCTCACCAACCCGGCCGCGGCCTCCAGGCGCGCGAGCTGGAGCTGCGCGTCGCGATAGCGCAGGACGAGCTCGCCGCCAAGCGCGAGCGCGCCCGCGAGCAGCAGCACGCCGGGCCATGCCCGCCGGCGCGCCGGCACGATGTAGTCGAGATGGACCCTAATGGACGAACCCTCCCTTCAGTTGCTGGAATTTCCAGCCGGGGGCGCGGGCATCCGCCTGCGCCCCCGCGACGAGCGCGAGATCGGGCAGCTCGCCGTCGCTGCGATGGCGCTCGCGGTCGAGCAGCGCGAGCCACTCGCCCCTCGCGTTCTGCACCGAGCGCCAGCGGCCGCCTGCGTGCAAGGCGATGCACGCGCGGTCGGCCTCGACCAGCGCCAGCCAGGCGCCGCTGCGCGGAATCGACTTGCCCCAGCGGTTGATCGCGGCCATGAGATAGGGCTGGACCGAGGCGAGCCGCGGCAGCGAGCGCTTCAGCGCTTCGAGCAGCGCCTTGTCGATCGCGCTGGCGAGGCGCGCGCCGCCGCCGCTTTCGCTCCAGCGCAGCACCCACGATTTGGCGCGCTCGCCGTGGATCCTGGCGAAATGATGGCGCACGTAGGCCTCTTCCTCGGCCGGCCCGGCGAGCGCATCGCTCCAGGGAACGATCGCGTAGCGCACAAAATGATTCGAGAGGATCACCGTCGCGCGCGCGGCCGTGTCGAGCTGCTTCAGCGCGGCAAGCGCGCCGTGCCAGGGCTGCGCGCCGAAGCCCGGGTCGCAGCCGAGCGTCTTTTGCTCGACGAGCCTTTTTCTCAGGACGCCGCGGCTGCGCGCCACCGATACTTCGGCGGGCGCCAGGCCGATCCGCAGCCGGTCAGGAAACAAACGTGACACGATTGATCTCCTGCAGCGTGGTCTCGCCGGCGCGCACGGCGTCGCAGGCCGCGTCGCGCAGGAACCGGGTGCCTGCCCGCTGCGCCGCGTCCTTCAGCTGGCGCAGCGGCGCGCGGCCCGTGATGAGCTCGCGCAGCTCGTCGTTGAGGATCATCAGCTCCGCGATCGCCTTGCGGCCTTTGTAGCCTGCGCCACGGCACTCGCGGCAGCCGCGGCCGCTCACGAATATCCACCCCCGAGTCGATTCGAGTGCAAGACCCGATTCGGACAGCAGCTCTTCGGAGGGGCGCTCCGGCTGCGCGCAATGCGGGCAGACCAGGCGCACCAGGCGCTGCGCGAGGATCGCGTTCAGGGCCGAGACGAAGCCGAAGAGATCGACGTTCATGTGCATGAAGCGGCCGATGACGTCGAAGACGTTGTTCGCGTGCACCGTGGTGAACACCAGGTGCCCGGTGAGCGCCGACTGCACGGCGATATTCGCGGTCTCCTGGTCGCGGATCTCGCCGACCATGATCTTGTCGGGATCGTGGCGCAGGATCGAGCGCAGCCCGCGCGCGAAGGTAAGGCCCTTTTTTTCGTTCACCGGGATCTGCAGCACGCCGGCAAGCTGGTACTCGACCGGGTCCTCGATGGTCACGATCTTGTCCTGCCCGTTGTTGATCTCGCTGATCGCGGCGTACAGCGTGGTGGTCTTGCCGCTGCCGGTAGGCCCGGTGACGAGCAGCATGCCGTAAGGCTCCTGCGACAGCCGCCGCAGCTTCCTCACCTCCTGCGGCGCGAATCCGAGCGAGTCGAGCGATAGCTGCTGCTGCGTGGACTCGTACAGCGACTGCTTGTCGAGCACCCGCAGCACCGCGTCCTCGCCGTGGATGCTGGGCATGATGGATACGCGGAAATCGACCGCGCGGCCGCGCTCCAGGGCCTTGAAGCGGCCGTCCTGCGGCACGCGGCGCTCGGTGATGTCGAGCTCCGCCAGCACCTTGACGCGCGCGATGGCCTGCTCGGCCTGCCTCGCATCCTGGATGAGCTTCACCTGCGACAGGATGCCGTCGATGCGGAACTTGATCGCGAGGCCGCCCGGAACGGTCTCGAGGTGCACGTCGCTCGCGCCGTTCATGAGCGCGTCGCGCAGCGTCGAGCGCACCAGGCGCACCACCTCGCTCGGCTCGTCGCCGATGGCCTTGAGCGAAAGGTCTTCCACGCGGCCGCGGTCCTCGGGGCCGGCGCTCGCTGCCGCCTGCACGTCGTCGAGCGCCCTCAGCGACTCCTCGTGCCCGGCGAGAAACGCCACCAGGTCGCCGCGGTGCGCGAGGCACCAGCTGAACGGCTGGCTGATGCGCTCGTCGGCCCAGGCCTGCAGCTCCGCGGAGAACGGATCATCGAACGCGAGGAGCAGGCGTCCGCCGGAGGCGCGCAGCAGCACGCAGCCGCGCTGCGAGCATTCGGCGAAGGGCAGCAGATCGAAGGCGGGCGCCGCCTGCCGCAGCTCCGCCATGGTGAGCTTGTCCAGGCGCAGCGTTTGGGCAAGGCGGGCGGTAAAGCTGTCCGGGTCGGCCCCCAGCGTTTCCTCGAGCACGTCGACGACCCGCCGCCGGCCGGTGAGGGCGGCGCGGCGCGCCTGCGCGATGTCGGCGGTATCGATGGTCATTGAAGGTTTCCGGCGAGCTCGAAAATCGGCATGTACATCAGGATCACGATGGCGCCGATGACCAGGCCGATGAGCGCCATCAGGATCGGCTCGAACAGCCGCGTGAACCAGTCCACCCAGCGGGCAAGCTCCTCGTCGTGGAAAGCCGCGATCTGCTCGAGCATCTCGCCCATGTTGCCGCTGCGCTCGCCGACCGCGAGCATGCGCAGCGCCACCGGCGTGGTGAGGCCGTTGGCCTCCAGGGACTGCGAGACGTTGCGTCCCTCGCTGATGGCTCGGCTCGCGGCGCCGAGCCGGGTGCGCAGCACCGGGTGCAGCAGCTCGGCGCCCATGTCGAGCGCAGCGACGAGCGGTATGCCGCTGCGCAGCAGCATGCCGATGGTGCGGTAGAAGCGTGCAAGCTGGTAGACCTTGAGGCGCTCGCCGATGGCCGGCACGCTCCACAGCGCGTCGCCGATGCGGCTCCTGGCGTTTCGCAGCACATAGATCCCGGCCACGACAGCCGCGGCGAGCAGCGCGAGCACGACGAGCGCGTGCTCGTGCACGGCCTGCCCCCAGGCGAGCAGCAGGCGCGAGATCACGGGCAGGTCGGCGGCGCGCTCTTCGTAGATATGCGCGAAGCGCGGCACGACATAGAGCAGGAGAAACAGGCCCACCAGCCCGCCGACCGCGATGAGGAGCGCAGGGTAGATGGACGCGTTGACCACGCGCTTGCGGATCGCTTCGAGCTGGTTGGCGTAGGCGACGTAGCGCGCGAGCGCGGGGGCGAGGTCGCCGGTCTTTTCGCTTGCGCGCACCGTCGCCACGAACAGCGGCGAAAACAGCCGCGGGAACTGCTCGAGCGCCGCCGAGAAGGGCCGGCCTTCGCGCAGCGCGAGGCCGATGCGCTCCATCACGCCGCGCCATTCGTCGCGGCGCTCCTTCTGCGCGAGCGTCTCGATCGCCTCGACCAGCGGCAGGCCCGCGTTGACGAGCGCGCGCAGCTCCTGGCTGAAGAGCGAGACCGGGAAGCGCTCGCGGCCGCTCGCCCAGCGCGCCGTGAAGCCGTGCTTCGCGCGCACGCTGAGCACGGTATAGCCGCGGCCCTCGAGCTGCTGGACGGCGGTGGCCTCGTCGGGCGCCTGGAAGTCGATGGCCTCGACGCCGCCGTCCGGACCGACCGCCTTCAGCTCGAAGCGCATCGCGGCAGCCTAGCGGTTCGAGATGTCCGCGGCCTCGCCCGTGCCGCCGGGCTGGCCGTCCTTGCCGTACGAGACGAGATCGAAGTCGCCTTTCTCGCCTGGCACCTGGTAAACGTAGGGCTTGCCCCAGGGATCGAGCGGCACGGCCTTGCGCAGATAAGGCCCGGCCCACTTCGGCTCGCTTGCCGGTCGCTCCACCAGCGCCTTTAATCCCAGTTCGTTGCTCGGGTAGCTGCCGATGTCAAGCCGGTACTGGTCGAGGGCCTTCTCCAGCGCGTCGATCTGCGCCTTCGCGACGTTGACTTCCGATTTTCCCACCTGGCCGAAATAGCGCGGCGCGACGAAACCCGCGAGCAGGCCGATGATCACCACCACCACCAGCAGCTCGAGCAGCGTGAAGCCGCCCCCGGTCGCGCTGCGTACCCGAGTCTCTTTGGGACTCACGGGATCGTCCTCCTTGCCGGCTATGGTACAGCGGGTTTCGCTCGGACAGGGGCCCCTGCGGAAGCGCGATCGTTTCAACTTTCCGGCGGCGGCCGCCTTGATAAGACCCAACCCGGACAAGGAAACCTCGCGCCGGCCTGCCGAGGGGGATCGGGCCCGCAGGTCGCGCCGCTTCTTTTCTTTACAACGCCAATAAGGGGGTACAGATGTTGCGCAAAGCAGCCGTAGTAGCCGGGTTGTCGCTCGCGTTCGCCGTCTCGACGGTGCAAACGAAGGGGTTCGAGGCGCTGCTGAAGGGCGATTACGCCTTCAACGGCCGGCGCGCTTTCCACGCGCCGGCACTCTCCGCGCCTCGGACAGATTCCGACTTTTCCCTCTCTTAGTCGAGCGTCATGCAGGCATAGCTCGCTGCAACGTTCGGGTCGCCCGCGCCGTCGTAGACCGCCTCCTGCGGGTAGGGGCAGTGCGGCCGCGTGGTGGTCACGCCGGAAACCGTCCTCGAGCCGACGATGCCCTGCGGCGCGACGCCGTTCTCCACCCAGTCGACGAGCGGCGCGAGCCAGTCGACCGTCGAG